>Ga0180215_1002603_pt1 | contig 17991 bp, 14 predicted proteins | sample eDN3rd37CBELigBY_FD_128871 | JGI IMG/M metagenome (GOLD analysis project Ga0180215, IMG submission 128871) | Enriched backyard soil microbial communities from Emeryville, California, USA - eDNA 3rd pass 37_C BE-Lig BY (version 2) (version 2) | ecosystem: Environmental > Terrestrial > Soil >... | reverse complement strand
GAAGCGGTAGCCGAAGATCGGCCGGCGGGCGAAGCAGGGGATGATCTCGCTGACCACCGCGAAGGCCGGCAGCACCATGATGTAGACGGCCGGGTGCGAGTAGAACCAGAACAGGTGCTGGAAGAGGATCGGGTCGCCCCCCAGGGCCGGGTCGAAGACGCCCACCCGGAAGATCCGCTCCAGACCCACCAGAACCACCGAGATCGCCAAAACCGGGGTCCCAAGCACCATGATCAGCGCCGTCGCGTAGTGCGACCAAACAAACAGCGGCAGCCGGAACCAGGTCATCCCCGGCGCCCGCAGCGTGTGCGTCGTGACGATGATGTTCAGCCCGGTGAGGATCGACGAGAAGCCGACGATGAAGACCGACACGGCCGCCGTGACCACCATCGTATTCGAATACATCGAACTGAACGGCGTGTAGAAGGTCCATCCGGTGTCGACGCCGCCGAAGATGAGGATCCAGATCCCCAGCAGGCCGCCGATCAGGTAGATGTACCAGCTCAGCAGGTTGAGTCGGGGAAACGCCATGTCCCGCGCGCCGATCATGATCGGCAGCAGGAAGTTCCCCAAGACCGCCGGGATGGACGGGATCAGGAAGAAGAAGATCATGACCACCCCGTGCATCGTGAACAGCCGATTGAAGGCGTCGGCCGACGCGAGCACGTCTCCCTTGGGCGTCATCAACTCCAACCTCAACAGCGTGGCCGCGGCCCCGCCGACGAAGAAGAAGATCGTCACCGAAATCAGAAACAAGACCCCGATCCGCTTGTGGTCGCCCGTCAACAACCACGACTTGACCGTGTGGTCCGTCAAATAGTCGGCCGGTGGATCGGAGGGGATGGCCGGGGCGCTCATTGAATCGGCTCCTGGTTGGCCAGAGACTTGATGTAGGCGATGATCTTCAGCAGATCTTGTTCGCTGATCTGATCCTTGTACGACGGCATGAGCGGCTCGTAGCCGGCCACGACTTCACTCCGGGGCTCCAGAATCGAGTCGCGGATGTAGCGGTCGTCGGCTTGGATGAAGCGGATGTTCTCGCCGTCCTGAATGGGCACGGGCTTGCCGTAGACCCCCTCCAAGCGGGGGGCGTGGACGGTCTGGCTTCCGCGGTGGCAGCCGGCGCAGTGATGTTGGACGAAGAGGCGCTCCCCCTCCTCGGCCTGCGACGGGCCCACTCCCTTCGCCGCCAGCCAGGCCTCGTAGTCGGCCGGCTCCATCACGTGGACCGTGCCGATCATGATCGAGTGGTTCGTGCCGCAATACTCGGCGCAGAAGAGGTCGAATTTGCCGACCTTCGTCGGCTGGAACCAAAGCGACGTGTAGCGCCCGGGAAGAACGTCCTGCTTGATGCGGAACGCCGGGATGAAGAAGCTGTGGATGACGTCCTGCGAGGTCATGTTCAGCTTCACCGCCTGGCCCAGGGGAACGTGCAGCTCGTTGGTCTCGGAGCGCCCCTGCGGGTGCTGCAGGTACCACATCCACTGCTTGCCCACCACCGAAATCTCGGCGGCGTCGGCCGGCGGATCGTACAGCTCGTAGAACAATTGCATCGACCAGATGAACATCACCGCCGAGAGGATCGCCGGAATGGCGATCCAGATCACCTCAAGCGCCTGGCTGTGCGTTGGCGCGTTGGAGCGGTCAACCTTCGAGCCGCGGCGGAACCGGAGGCAGAAAACCAGAATCAGGGTGAAGATCAGGGTCGTGAAGAAGACGAGGATCCCGACCTCGAAAAGCATCAGCGCGTCCAACTTCTGCGCGTTGGCCGTCGCCTGCTCCGGGAACAGAGGGAAATCCCACATGCGAATGAACACCTTGTATTCAGGACCGAGGGCCGGGATCGGCCGACGGCGCCGGGCCCTTGAACCCGGGCGCGTCACCGGATTCGAACCGCCCGCGACGATCGCGCCGGAACATCAGGAAAAGGTAGGCGCCGAGCGACAACGCCGTGAGGGCCGCCAGCGCGCGAAGCAGTCGGAAGATCGAGAGGGTGTATTGGCCGGTCGCCGAGTCGTAATCATAGCAAAGCAACAGCAGCGCGTGGATCTTCGAGCCGAGCCGTCCCTCGCCGGCCCGCTTGATCGCCGCCTCGAGCTCCTTGGCCGGATAGTCGATGCCGAAGAAGTACTGCGCCGCCTGGCCGCCGGGGGTCAAAACCACGATCCCCGCGGCGTGCGCGAACTGCTTGCTGGCGGGGTTGTACACGTATTCGAAGCCGACCGCCTCGCAAAGCGCGTCGATCGCCTCCTTCTCCCCGGTCAGAAACCTCCAACCCTCCTCCGAGCCCGGCCGGTCGTAGCGCTCCAGGTAGACGGCCTTCTTCTCCTTGGCGTCGCTCGGCGAGTCCTCCGGATCGAAGCTGACGGCCAGAACGTCGAAGTCGACCCCCGGCTGCAGCGGAACCGCCTTGAGGGTGCGCGTCAGGCCGCTCAAAATCTGGCTGCAGAGCAGCGGGCAGGAGTGGAAGACCAAGGCCAACACCGCCGGCCGGCGACCCAGATGCGAGGCCAGGGGAGCCGCCCGCCCCTCCTCGTCCCGGAAGATCTGGTTCAGGGGAACCTGCGCTCCGAGCCGCTGATCGAACTTCACCTTCGACGCCGTGTTGTGGGAGATCGCCGGCGGCGGGGCGGCGATGTCGCGGGGGCCGTATCCTCCCTGGGCGCGGACCGCGGGCGTCGGGATCGCCAGGGCGGCGCTCAGGAGGATCGGGATCGCGAGCGGGCGGAAAGCGGACGTCTTCACGGTTGCGGCTCCGGTTCGGATGGGGGCTCCGTCGCCGGGACTCCCACCTTCTCGGTTCCAGTGGAGCCCGGCCGGGGATGGAATTGGTCGACCTTGCCGCGCTTCGGGAGCCCCGATTCGGCCAGAATGGCGATGGCGCGGTCGATCGGAATGTGGGCGATTTGCTCGTCGCGGTTGAGCCATCCATACGAATCGAGCCAGTCCCGCGTCGACTTCTGAAGCGACCGGGTCGCCACGCTCGGATTGGCTTGGAGGCGGGGCCCAACCAGCGGAACGTCGGCGGCGAACCGCGGGGGCAACGCCGTCGCCTCGCGGTGTCGAACCGATTGCGCGGCGAGGTTGTCCATCACCAGCTTCATGGCGAAGCAGGTCACCGCCAGACCGATGACCAAGACCACGGCGAAGCCGAGAATCCCCTTGAGGTCCAGGTCGGTCGTCTCATAAAACGCGTCCAGCTCGGAGGCCGGCTTGTAGCCGCCTTGGGGCTGCATGTCGGTGGGACGCGGGCTGCTGGGGCTCAGGTCGGTCATGCCGTGGCTTCTCCGGTGTGCTCAAGGGCGGCGACGACGCGGGCGTCGTTCAGTGGGATCAACGGGGCCGATCGCAGCCGCCACGCGAAGGCGGCGATCCAGATTCCGCCGATTCCCGCGACCGAGGCCACGACCCAGGGCAGGCTCCACCACGGAAACCGCGGCTCGCCGATCACGGCGCGAGCCGGAAGCACCAACCAGGCCAATTCCATGATTCGCATCGCGACAATCCAAACCGCGACCGGAAGCACCCATTCGGCCCGCCGCTTGTTCTGGCGGGACAAGAGGGCGAAGAACGGCGCGAAGAACTGGAAGGCGATCAGGAACAGGGCGACCGCTCCCCAAAGCCCCTCGGTGCGGCGGAGATACCAGACGGCCTCCTCGCTGATGTTGCCCAGCCAAATAATCAGGTACTGCGAAAACGACATGTAGGCCCAGAGCATCGTGAACGACAGCAGCAGGTTGCCCACGTCGTTGAGCCGATCGGCGGTCGCGAACCGCTTCATCGGCTCGTGGTCCGCGAAGCGGATGACCACCGCCGTCGTCAGCGCCAGGCTCGAGAGAAGCGCGCCGACAATGAACATCGCCCCGTAGATGGTCGAGTACCAGTCCGGATCCAGCGACATGCTCCAATCGAAGGCCGCGAACGAGGCCGTCAGGAACATCAGGACCGTCAGGGGACCCGCCACCGCGTGGAGCCGTCGGCTCGGCCCGTCGTCGGCGCGTCGGTCCTGGTTCCGAGACCAGGCGTCCACCATGTAGGCCGTGACGATCCAGGCGACGAAGTAGAAGACCGCCCGCCCCGTGAAGAACGGGATCTTCAGAAACGGCGTCTTGTGGGCGATCTCGGCGTGGTGGGCCAAGACCTCCGGATCCGTCCAAATGTACAGAACGCGAATCCCCAGCAAGACCGGAACGAAGAAGATCGCCATCAGGACGATCAGCGATCCGGCGGCCTCGAACGGCCGGCGCAGGGGAACCGCCCACGAGCCGCCGGTCAGGTGGTGCAGAAGCGCCAGCCCGATGCCCCCAAGCGACATCCCCGTCCAAAACAAGAAGCCGACGAGGTACGCCGGGAAGAAGGCCGAGGGCTGAATCAGGGCCCCCACCAGGCACGCGATCAGTCCGACGGCGCCCACCTTCAGCCCCAGCGACTGGATGGCGTCGAAGCGAGCCCGCAGGTCGTCGCCGGCCATCGCGCGATCCAATCCAATGCTCATTGCGCGATCTCCTGGAGCTGTTGCTGGTCTTCCTCCGGTAGATCCGGGACCTTGGCGTTTTGACTAAGCTGAAGCGCCCGGATGTAGCCGGAGATGGCCCATCGATCCTGGGGAGGGATCCGCGCCTTGAACGAATACATGACCCCATGGCCGTGGGTGATCACCTGGAAAAAGTGCCCCAGGGGAGACTCCACCAGCCGCGGATCGTGGAAGGAGGGGGGCCGCGAGAAGCCGTGGTCGACGATGATCCCCCCGCCGTCGCCCAACTCGCCATGGCAGGGCGTGCAGAAGATCCGGTACCGCTCCAGGCCCCGCTTCAACACCGCCTCGTCCATCGGGAAGGGGGCCGTCCGCGACGGCAGACCGTCCCGAAGGCCGGTCAGCAGAAGCTCCCGGTCCTCCACCTCGGGCAGGTCGCGGGGATCCTCGCGGGGAACCGTCCCGGGGATCCGAGGCCGCGACGAGGACCCGTCGGTGAAGAAGTCGCTGGCCTCGAACGGATCGTAGCGGGGCTGGTCGTACATCTCGACGCAGCCCGAAAGGCAGATCAGGGCCACGCCGGCGGCAAGCCAACGCGACCAGCGATCCGGCGCGAACCAGGCGCGATCGGCTATTGTGTTTGAGCGCATCGTGAGCGTGTCTGATCCAAGGGACCTAGTAGGGGACCACGGAAATCACTCGCGGGCCGCGGCTCTCAAGGAAGCTGAGCGTTTCCTTGGGATCGAACAAGGGGTCGCGAGACTGGATGCAAAGGAAAAACCGGTCGTTGGACGCCTGGACGAACTCCGGAACGTTGAAGACCGGGTGATACAACCGGGGCAGCCCGTTGAAGTAGAGCATGCCGAAGACCGCGGACAACGCCCCTCCCAGAACCGCCATCTCGAAGGTGATCGGGATGAACGCCGGCCAACTGTAAAGGGGCTTGCCGGCGATGTTGTGCGGGTAGTACCAGATCGCCGACCAGCATTGCAGCAGGAACCCCCCGACCCCCCCCAGCACGGCGCCGGCGAAGACGGTGCGGGGCACCTTGTTGCGGTAGTACCCAAGCGCCAGGTCCAGGCCCTCGACGGGGAAGGGGGTGTACGCCTCCATCAGTCGAAAGCCGTGGTCGTAGGCGCTTTGGGTCGCCTCAATCAAATGGGCCACGCCGTCGAATTCGGCCATGAGCCCGTAGACGTCGTGGTTCTCAACGCCCCGTTCGTCGCTCATCGCGCCTCTCCATGGGGTTCGCCCGCCGGAAGTCCGCGTTCCCGGGCGGCGTGGTGGTCCGTCTCGTGGACCAGCTCGCGCATCTCGGCGATGGCGATCACCGGCAGGAATCGGATGAACAAGAACATCAGGAAGAGGAACAGCCCGATGGTGCCGAGGAAGGTCGCCCAATCCCAGAAGGTCGGGTAATACATCGCCCACGACGAGGGAAGGAAGTCCTGGCTGGTGCTCGTGATGACGATCACGTACCGCTCAAGCCACATCCCCACGTTGACGATCAGCGAGCAGATCCAGAGCAACATGACGTTGCGCCGGCACGCCGGGAACCAGAACAACTGGGGAATCAGCACGTTGCAGAAAATCATGGTCCGATACGCGTTGGCGTACCAGCCGAACGGCCGAGCCTCCAGGAACAGAAACCCCTCGTAGGGGTTGGCGCTGTACCAGGCGATGAAAAACTCCATCGCGTAGCCGTAACCGACGATCGAGCCGGTCACCAGAAGGATCTTGGCCATGTTGTCGAGGTGCCGGTCGGTGATGAAGTCGTGCAGCCCATAGGCCGCCCGAAGCGGCACGCAGAGCGTCACCACCATCGCGAACCCCGAGAAGATGGCCCCGGCCACGAAGTAGGGGGGGAAGATCGTCGTGTGCCAGCCGGGGATCACCGAGGCGGCGAAGTCGAACGACACCACCGTGTGCACCGAGACGACCAGGGGCGTCGCCAGGGCCGCCAAGAGCATGTAGGCGCTCTTGTAACGGGCCCAGTGCCGGGCCGAGCCCCGCCAGCCCAGGGCCAGCGAGCCGTAGATCAGTTGCGCCGGGCGGCTGATGGCCCGGTCGCGGAGCGTCGCCAGGTCGGGGATCAGGCCCACGTACCAAAACATCACCGAAACCGACGCGTAGGTCGAGACGGCGAAGACGTCCCAAACCAGCGGACTGCGCCACTGCGGCAGAAGCGCCATCGTGTTGGGGTACGGCAAGAGCCAGTAGAACTTCCAGGGCCGGCCCATGTGCAGCAGCGGAAAGACCCCCGCGCAGGCCACGGCGAAGAGGGTCATCGCCTCGGCGAACCGGTTGATCGAGGTCCGCCACTCCTGCTTCAAAAGCAGGAGGATCGCCGAGATCAGGGTCCCGGCGTGGCCGATGCCGATCCACCAAACGAAGTTGATGATCGCCAAGCCCCACATCACCGGGACGTTGACGCCCCAGATGCCGATGCCGCGAAGCAGCAACTGGACCACCGCCACCGCGAAGAGCAGAAGCAGCGAGCTGCCAATGCCCATCCCGATCGCCCATCGCCAGTCATACGGGTCGGTCAGGACCAGCGAGCTGATCTTCGAGGTGACCGACCCGAAGGTGTGTCCCGGGGCCAGGACCGGCGGCGGGCCGGGCCGCCGATCCTCCTTGTGCTTCAGTTCAGCCATGTCGCGGCTCCACGGTGTTCTCGGCGCTCGCCTCGGCCGGGGGCGCGTCCGGGTTGGGGTTGTTCAACCGGGCCATGTACGTCGTCCGCGGCCGCGTGCCGAGGCTGGCCAGCAGAGCGTAATGGCGGGGGGATTGCCGGGCCTTCGACACGGCGCTTTCCGGGTCGAGCAGGTTGCCGAAGACGATCGCCCGGGTCGGGCAGACCCCCTGGCAGGCGGTCACCACCTCGTCGCCGCCAACCTTCCGGCCGGCCATCTTGGCCTCGATCCGCGCCTCGTTGATTCGCTGAACGCAGTAGGTGCACTTCTCCATGACGCCCCGCGAGCGGACCGTCACGTCGGGGTTGTTCAGCGGCTTGAGGCTCGGCGGCGTGTCGCTGGTGTAGGGCAGCCAGTTGAACCGGCGGACCTTGTACGGGCAGTTGTTCCCGCAGTACCGCGTGCCGACGCAGCGGTTGTAGATCATCTCGTTGAGCCCCTCGTCGCTGTGGAGCGTCGCCTCGACGGGGCAGACCAACTCGCAGGGGGCCTTCTCGCAGTGCATGCACGGCACGGGCTGGAAGACCGTGCCGGGGTTCGCCTGGTCTCCCCCCTCGTAGTACCGATCCACCCGGATCCAGTGCATCTCGCGCGAGTTGAGGACCTCGTCCTTGCCCACCACCGGGATGTTGTTCTCGGCCTGGCAGGCGATCGTGCAGGCGTTGCAGCCGATGCAGCGGTTCAGGTCGATGGCCATCCCCCAGGCGTAGTCCTCGCTCTGCGGGACCGGCGGATCGGGGTGGAGGCTCATGTTGTAGTGGGGCGAGCGCTCCTCCTCCTGGGCGAAGTCGGGAGTCTCGCGGTATTGCTCGAGCGTCCCCGAGCGGACCAGGGCGCGCTCCGCCATGTCGTGGTGATGCTGGGTGACGGCCAACCGAACCCGCCCGTTCGTCGGCGAGACCGTCAGGCCGTCGTCGAACCAGGGGGCGTCGGAGCGCCGCAGGGCGTAGGCGTTGAAGCCCACCCCGTCGCCGACCCGACCGGCGCGGGTCCGGCCGTGGCCCAGGTGGACCGTCACCGAGTTCTCGGCCTGTCCGGGAGTGATCCAGACGGGGGCCTCGACAACCGCGTCCCGATACGACAGCTCGATCACCTGATCGTTTTTCAGGCCCAGCCGGGCGGCCAGGGCGGGGCTGACCAGGGCCGCGTTGCCCCAGGTCAGGGTGGTGATCGTCTTGGGAAGCTCTTGGAGCCATCCGTTGTTGGCGTACCGGCCGTCCCAGAGGGTCGGGTCGGGCCGGAAGACGATCTCAAGCTCCTCGGCCGGGGCGTCGGACCAGGTCACCTGGTCGAGCTTCGGCTCGCCGAACGACTTGGGCGCCGCCTCGTCCGCGGCCGGGTCGGGGATGACGCCGTCGCGAAGCGCCTGGTTCCAGGTCTTCTCGAACGTCTCGGCCGGCAGGCGGCCGCTCCAATACTCGCGGACGATCTCGCGGCTCGGCAGGCCGACTTGGCCCAGCAGGGTCGCCACGATTTCGCCGGCGGTCCTGCCGTCGTAAAGCGGGGCGATCAGCGGTTGCTGGATCGCCACGGTGCCGTCGAAGGCGCGGACGTCGCCCCAGGCCTCCAGGAAGTGGGCCTCGGGAACGTGCCAGTTGGCCAGGGCGGCCGTCTCGTCGTCGTACAGCCCCAGATGCACCAGGGTCATCCGCTCCCTGTTCAGCGCCTCGGCCAGATTCAGGTCGACCGGCGAGTCGTAGACCGGGTTGGCGCCCAGGACCAACAGCGCGTCGACTTCGCCCGCCTCGATGTCGCGGGCCAGCTCGACGAGCGAGCCGAGCTGATCGGTCGGGCCCGCCGCGATCGGCGGGGCGAGGGTGATCGTCTCGCCGATGTTGCCCAAGGCGGCGTTGATCGCGTGCGCGAGGGCGTGGACCTCGGCCGGCTGACCCTCGCCGACGATGACCAGGCTCTTGCCCCGATGGGCCTTCAGGTCGGCGGCCAGCGTGGAGAACCACGCCTCGTGGCCCGCCAGACGGTTGGCGTCGGCGTCGGTCGCGCCCTCGACCTCCAAGGCCTTGGCCAGCGCCCGGGCCGCCTGGGAGACGTCGCGCGCCGCCAGGGGGAGGCGGTGATCGGCCATCGCCCCGGTGATCGTGGGGGTGGGCTCGATCACGTACAGCCGGTTCATCGTCGTCTCGGCGGCCGATTCGACGTCGGGGCTTCGGCGGTCGGCGAAGGCGCGGGCGTGATGGATCCGGCCCGGGCCCCAGCTCAGGAAGTCGGCGTCGAGCGAGACGACGACGTCGGCCTTGTCGAAGTGGGGGACCGGCTCAAGCGGCTCGCCGAAGGCCAGCTCGGCGCCCCGGCGCGCCGCGTCGCGGGTCACCGGCTCGTAGCTGTGCCACTTGGCCTCGGGCATCGTCTCCAACAGCCGATTGAGCTGGTCGGCCAGGGCGGGGGAGGTCACCGTCTGGGTCAGGATCCGGAATCCCTTCCCCTTGTTCGCGAGCTTCCGGGCGCGCAGGTCGACGGCGAAGGCCAGGAACCGCTCCCAGGTGTCGGCCCGACCCTCGTGGATGACGATTTGCGAGCGATCCGGGTCGTAGAGGGTCAGCATCTCGGCCTGGGCCAGGGCGTCGGTCGCCCCCAGGCTCGCCGGGTGCGTCGGGTTCCCCTCGATCTTGGTCGGCCGCCCCATGTGGCTTTCGACCAAAAGGCCCACGCCGTCCCCCCCCACCACGGCGGCCGTGGCGAAGAACATCGCCTTGCCCGGAACGATGTCCTCGGGCTGCTCGACGTAGGGGATGATCAGCTCGGCCGGCTGCACCGAGCAGCCGGCGACGCCGGCCAGGGCGAACGAAGCGCCCATCACCGTCATGAACTTGCGGCGGCTCGCGTCGTCGAGGCCGTGGATCGCCCCCCGGACGCCGGAGACCGCCTGGGAAACCTCCTCCAGGAAGCTTCCGTCGTCGGCCAGCTCGGAGAGGCTCCGCCACTGGCGCGCCGCGGCGAATTCCGGAGTGGACGCCGCCCGCGCGGCCCGCGTCGGCTCCGGGAGCGTCGGCGGCGTTTCGTGATCGTCTCGTGATGGCTTCATCTGTGACATATCGAGCAGTTGGTCAACTGGCCGACCTCCACGTGATTCATCGGAACCGGCTCGCTCGCCCGCGCAAGCTCGCTGTCGGCCGGGGGAACCCAATCCATGGCGAAAACGTCCTCCTTGGGACGCAGCCTGGGCTCGGGGTCGCGGTGGCAATCAAGACACCACTCCATCGTCAACGGCTTCTCCCGGAAGGCCAAGGGCATCAGGTCGACCCGCCCATGACACTCAACGCAGCCGACCCCCTTCTGCACGTGAACCCCGTGATGGAAAAACACGAAGTCCGGCAGGTCGTGCACCCGGCTCCAGGCGAGGGGCTCGTCGTTCCTGAGGCTCGCCCGCACCGGCTCGAGCATCGGGCTGTCGGACCAGATTTGCGAATGGCACGTCATGCACGTGTGGGTTGGCGGCATGCCGGCCGACGCCGACGTCTCCACCGAGGTGTGGCAAAAGCGGCAATCGATCCCCAACCCGTTGACGTGGTGCTCGTGCGAGAACTGAACCGGTTGCTCGCGGACCACGCCGACCTGCGTCTGGTAGGGAGAGCGCACCAAGAGATAAATCAGCCCCAGAAGGGCCGCGGGCCCCATCACGAGACTGAACAAGACCACGCGCGAGAGCGTGTTGGCACTCGGGTGGAAAACCTGGGGCATCGCTCGTCTCGTCCTCTTATGGCTAGAGAAGTGGATTTAAAGGAGACCAACCTATATCCCGGATCGACAAAGTGCAACGCTTCCCCGACGCCGCGAACCCCCCAAAGGGCCCAGGCGGCAAGGCGCCGTTCCAACCCCACAAGGCCGCGACGCGCCCCCGAGTGGGAACGCGCGACTCGATCCCAAAGACCACGCGGAGAAACCCCGCGACGGGTTGCGTCGACCCGGAACGCGGCGGGAGCCCCCGAAAATCCAGGCCAAGCCGGATCGTCACCAAAATTGCCGGCGGGGCGCTTCGGCCGCGCTCGACGTTTCGGAGTATACGATAGTTTCTGTCTCGACTGTAGATGTCTCCGTCGAAACCTCTCAAAATTCATCCGAGCGCCACCCCAAAACGTCGATATAAACATCCATGTTTCGGGCCGACTTAACATGGACCCGAACGTCCACGATCGCCGCGCGGGGTGGCGGCGCCCCCTCCGAGCCCCCGGGGCGAACCGCGCGAACCCACCCCGCAACATCTTTTATATAGTCGAAAAGGAGAACGCGCGACCGCCCCCGCCAATCGCCGGCCCCCCGCGCCGTCTTGGAAAATGTTTCCGATCAAACCGCCATGCTTGACAAGGGGTTTTGGCGGCGTATCGTGATCATTCAGCCAGGAATGGGATGCTTCATGACCAACGGCGACGGAGGGCGTCGCGATGGCTCGACGGTCCGCTCGGCGCGGGTTGGGGATCGTCGAGCCTCCCGCGGTGGTTGGCGTCCCGGCCGCGCCGAGGTCGCCGCCGGTCCAATCGGCGATTGGCCCGGGGGGGGCCGCTCGTCGCGCCGCGCTGGTGACTCTGGTGGGGCTGGTCGGAGTGTTGGCCGTCCACCACCCGATGATCCTCTCGGGGTTCGGCCGGATTCAGACCGACCTGGGGGACACGCGGCTCCTGAACTACTTTCTGGAGCACGGCTGGCTCTGGGTTTCGCGGGCTCCGCGCCACGGGCGCTTCTGGGACGCGCCGTTTTTCCATCCGGTCCCGAACGTGATGGCGTTCTCGGACTGCATGCTCAGTTACGGTCCGTTCTACTGGCCGTTTCGCGCGGCCGGCCTCGCGCCCGACACGGCGTTCGGCGCCTGGATGGCGACGATGACCGCCTTGAATTACGCGGCGGGCGCGCTTCTGTTCCGCCGGGGCCTGGGCTTCGACGCGCCGGCGACCGCGGCGGCGGCCGGGCTGATCGCCTTTGGCTCGCCGCGGGTGAACCAGCTCAACCACCCCCAGCTTCTGCCTTCCTTCTATTTGCTCCTCGCCCTGTACGCGCTTTGCCGGATTGCCCGCGATCCGGCCGCCGGCGCCGTCGAGCGGGCCTCGTGGTGGGTTTTGTTCGCTCTGGCGGTCGCGGCCCAGTTCTACGGCGGCTACTACCTGGGCTGGTTCTTCGGCGTCGGTCTGGCGGTCGCGACCGTCGTGGCGCTGCTGCTTCCATCCACGCGAGGACGGGTCGCGGCCCTGGCTCGGCGCGACGGGTGGGCCGCGGCCCTGGCGGCGACGGTCGCCGCGGTCGCCCTGCTCCCGTTTCTCGCGCGCTACCTGCCGGTGGCCCGGGAGTTCGGCCGGGGTCTCAACGATTTCCAGAGGCACGTTCAACCGACGGCCTGGGCGTGGTGGAACGTCGGCGAGGCCAATTGGTGGTGGGGCTGGATCGACCACCGCTGGCCGGTCGGCGGGCTCTTCCCCGCGGACTTCCGGCTGGGCGTCGGGTTCGCGACGACCGCGGCCTGCGGGCTTGGCGCCTACTTGGGGCGTCGCAATCCCCTGTGTCGGGCGGCCCTCTCGGCGACGCTCTTCGGCGTGGCGGCCATGACGCTCAGTCTGGCCCAACTCGGCGCGGCGGCGGCCTGCTTCGCCTTGGCCCGCCTCTGTCGAGATCCGGCGTGGACCGGCTGGGGCGCGTCGTCGTTCGCCCTGGCGACGGTCGTCCTGTTCGCCGCTCCGTCCGGCAACGGCGTCGCCTTGTCCCTGACGTTCGCGATGATGGCGTTTTGCATGTTCCGGGTCTGGAGCCAACGCGGGCGAGGGGGAGGTTGGGCGGCGTCGGGCGCGGCGCTGGCCGCGCTCGGCCTCCACGCGTTTCCGATGGAGACGGCGCTCCTCCTGGCCGGGCCCGCCGCGGCGGTCGGCGCGTTGGCGGCGCGCCTCGCGCCGGGCCGCCGAACCGAGGCGGCTCTCGGAGCCCTCGGCCTCTGGCTCGCCGCGACGGCCTGGCTGACGGTGGAAACCGCGCCCTGGATCTTCAACCTGGCGATCTTGGGAGCGATCCTCGGTTGGTGGGCCTCGGGGAGCCGTCGGTTCCGACCCGTCCCCGTCCCGTCGTTGGCGATAATCGGGATCGCGCTGCCGCTGGTGGTCGCGCCGCTCGGCGCCGATTCGCCCTGGCTGGCCGCCTCGTCCTTCATCCCGGGCTCGGAAGCGATTCGAGTGCCCCCCCGCGTGGTCCTGGTCCTTCTGATCCCGGTGGCCCTCGGCCTGGCCTTCCTGATTGAACGGCTCGACCGGAGCCGCCGAACCGCGGCGGCCTGGTGCCTCGTCATGATCTGTCTGGCGGAGCAGACGGGGACCACCCCGACCTTCGACCGCGACGCGAGCCGTCGCCGAATCGCCGAAGTCGCCCGTCGCGTCGACCGCCGCGCCGAGGCGTTCTACAACCGCCCCCCGGGTGGCGACGACTTCTATTACCACGTCCACCTGGACGCGATGTGGGCGTCGCTGGAAACCGGCGTCCCGACGATCAACGGCATCTCCGGATGCTTCCCGACGGATTGGCGAGACCTGGAGCAACCCGACCGGCGAACGACCGAAAGGGCGCTGAGAGAATGGCGCGACCGCCACGGCCTCCAACGCGCCAACGTCCAAATGATCGATCGACAAGCCGACGAGACGGCCGCGAAGCCGCCTCCAAGGCCATGACGTGGACAAGACTCTCTCGCAACGTTCATAACAATGTGTTATTTCTAATAACACTCCGTTGTACACTGAAAAGCGAGGCGCTCACGATGGCCTCCGCAACCAGGGGGGCGACATGGTCTTCGAGCGGGATCGAGCGGCTCAATCCGGGGAGATTGGCTCGCACTTGGCCGCGGCCCGTCTCCAGCGGGGCTTGAGCCAATCCGAACTCGCCGCGCGCTGTGGCTTGTCTCAGGCCCAGATCTCTTACTTCGAGCTCGATCGGCGTCGGCCCTCGCTCGATCAGCTCCTCGGCATCGCCGGGGCTCTTGGCGTCTCTCTCCAGAGGTTGGTCACGGGGACCGATCGGCCGGGCGATGGGTTGCGCGACATCGCCATCGAGTTGCGACATCTGGGTCTCGTCGACCTGTGGGTCGAGGCCCCGATCGTCCCCGGCGCTTTTCGGCGTCCCGAGGAAGTCGTCGCGCGGGCCGTCTCGGGCCGGGAGCCGGCCCCGCGCGTCATCGAGGCGATCCCGGCGCTCTTGGCGTGGAACCGGATCGCCCCCATCCTGCTTTGGGCTCACGGCCGGACGGCCAGGCCGCGAGCGACGCGACGGCTGGCCTGGCTGGCGGACGTCGCCCTGGCCATCGATCGTCGCGGCGGGTTCCCCGGAGGATGCCGGAGGGATCAACTCGTTCGCTTCACGCGAAGAGTCCCGGCTCCTTCTCCGGGATCGGATGACTGGGACGACCTCGGCCGCCCGATGGCGAGCGCTCCGACATCGCCGATCTGGAGGCGATGGCGAATCAGCTACGACGCCGATTTAATGCAATTCGAACAACGGGCCCGGCGTCTGAACGAGCTTCGCGGGCAGCCCGACAACCGGCGGAAGGTGAGGGACCGCCGGCGTGGCCGCGTCGCCCAACGCCCGCGGGAAATGGAATCGAGCGAAGGCCGCCGCGACCGGGCCCTCCGTCTCCAAGACTCCTTGCTCTACGACCGCGCCTCTGACGTAATCACGCCGAACGAGGTTGAGCGGATCGCGATCCGACCGACCAGCGCCCGGGAAACGGGCGACGAACCGGGCTTCGGATGATTCCGAAACGGCTCGCGCCACCCTCACTTCACCTTGATGCTCGCCTCGGATTCCCGATGGGTGGCATCCCCCGGAAACTGATAGAGGATCGAAGTCCGCTTCGGCCAGTCCCGGGCCCGGAACTCGAACTTCACCATGCCGGCCTCGTCGGTGACCGCCTCGTCGATGAGGGTGGGGGGCCCGTCCAGCGAACGGCGGTGGGCGAGGACCGGCCGGCCGGCCAGGGGGACCTTCATTCCCCCCTCGTCCGCCGTCAGGCCCACCGTATGCAGGCGGGATCCGGTCGGGGACCGCTGGGTCCGCACCACCGTCAACCGGGTGAACAGCCGGAAGGACGCCAGCTGCTCTTCGCGCCGGACGATGGTCGGGGCGACATCCTTAAGCTGACGCTCGATCGCCCCCAACCGGGTTTCGAGGGCCCGGACCTTGGGGCGAAGGCCGTCCTCCCCATCGTTGAGATCCTTCACGAGCTGATCAACCTCGCTTAGGAGTTGCGTCATCTCCCCTTCCAGGTGATCCACCCGTTCTTGAACGGTCTGGTTCGTCTCGTGGAATTCGCGGAGTTTCCGCTCCAGTAATTCATCTTTCCGGGGGAGCGCCTCCAGGCTCTCGAGCCTCAAGTTCACCACCTCCTGATACGCGACGATCTCCGAGAGCAGCCTCTCGACCTTCTTCGAGTTTTCCAACATCTCCTCGATCAGTTCGTTTCCCCAATTTTGGGGCTGCTGGGGTGTCAGGGCGAGGATGCAGCAGGCCAGCAGGGGCATCGGGCTCATCGTCTCGGGCCTCCGGGGTTCGAGATTTCTCGACGTATTTCTCGATCAGTTGATCGAGTCGCCGGTTGCTCTGTGAAATTTCCTCGACGAGGGACTGGTCGATCGGTTCGATGAGCGGAAGGGGAGGAGGTGGAGGAGGATCGAAGTATCCCGCGATAACGAGCTTCGCGAGCTCGATCGCCAGGGGCAGCACGACGAGCCCCAGCAGCCCCGAGACGACCCTGCGGAAGGTTACCCGCTTCCCGAAAATGGTCATGGTCGATCCTCCGGTCATGCCCCCGGACTCTTCGTGACGTCCCGCTCCGGCGTTCGACCTCCTCCGACGCCGGGTACGCGGTTCGTCGCCCCAACAGGGACAACCCACGCGCCGCCGGCGCGTTATTTCATGGGATGATGATTTGTCGTGAACGATCCCCGGACCTCGCCCGCGAGCCCTCCGGCGTGGAACAGGATGTCGTCGTCGGCGTCGAGGGGTCCACGTTGAAGTGGAGCGTCAGCGATGCCGAGGCGCCGGGCGGAGGCTGGCGTCGTGGTCGGCGACGGCCTCGGACGCGACGTCTCTCGCCGTGTCGTCGCGCCATTCGTAATGAACAGGGAGGATGATCACCACGTGGAGATCGTCGTCGATCGCGCTCTTCCCTCGATTGGTCGCCGTGACGCGATGGGCGCCCGACTCGACGTGGAGCATCAAGGCTTGTCCACTGCATCGGGGTCTCCTCTACTCATCGTCAATTGATCGCGTGATCGAACCCGCCGGCCGAGGGGCCAAGGCCATCAATCTTCGGACCCCGAGCCCGGCGGCCGACGATTAAGCCCTTCGAAATGGAAAATCGCGCGAAGCCAACGTGACATCGCGACCGCGCGCGGTTTTCATCACACCGACGTATTTATGATTTTCAAAATTTCTTGGCGATTCTCGACCGACGGAATCACATCAATGTGTGAATTCCGAATACATGCGCGGTCTCATGGCTGTCGACAATTTGCATTCCTCACTGGATCCTGCGACACCCGATGCGAAATCCCCTGAAATTTCTTCCCGAAGATCTCGCGCAATGGGCTCTGTCCGGTGAATCGCGAACCTTGAAGCGGCGGCGGATCATGGCGGCCTCCACATATCCCGGGGACGCCATGGCGGCAATTTGCGACTCACCGGACGGAACCTGGTGGGAAACGCGCGTACGCTGTAACCGCCGCGCGTGGGTCCGATAATGGAGTTTATGTCCCCTCCGGCGTTTCACGGGGGAATTCGGGTCGGCCCGTCTCGTGAAACGCCTCGTCAATCAATGACGACGGAACCGAGCGGATTCATACTTGCGCCAAAATCAGAAAGGGCGCTCAATTCCTCGAATGAGATGAAGAACGCGTTTCGCGCGGCCGAATGCACTAGGGAACGCCAAATTTTCCGCGTTTTTCTTGCTGCGCGGTCTCGCGCGATGTATGCTCCGCCTTAATTGCGTCACATCGCTGCATTTTTCAATGCGGTGTTTTCTCACTTTTCATCGCAAGGAAGCTAAGTCATGCATTCATGGGTAAACCGTGATCTTCCGCGCGCTTTGGCGGTCGCCATCGCGTTTCTGGCCGGGTCGACGTTGTTGTCCGGATGCGGCGACGGCGCGGGCACGAGCGGCGACCAGATCGCTCCGGAGGATCCGGCGGAGATCGAGGCTCGCAACACATCCATGGAAGACTACATGAAGAGCGCGGAGGGCAAAAAGGCCACCCGAGGGCCGAGGTGATCGTCACGCTTTGGTTCGGAGGGGCGCGAAATCGGTCCCTCAAGGATTCGGCGTTGCTTTCGGAGCTTCACTGACACATCGAGCATCTCTTTTCCCGCATGCGAGGCAAGTCATGGTTGAAGCACGCTCTTGTTCGCGTCGAGGCTTCACGCTGATCGAACTCCTGGTCGTCATCGCAATCATCGCGGTCCTGATCGCGCTTCTGCTTCCGGCCGTCCAGGCGGCCCGCGAGGCGGCCCGGCGCTCCCAGTGCGTCAACAACCTGAAACAGATGGGGTTGGCCCTGCACAACTACCACCAGGCGATCGGCAGCCTTCCTCTTGGCGCTTCGCTCCAGATGTACGACATCGATTCCGGACACGAGACCTGGAGCAGTTGGGGCGCCCACGCCCTGATGCTGCCCTACATTGAGCAGGGGGCGATCTACAACGCCATCAATTTCTCCTACGGACCGGGTCGCGAGGCGGGCTACGGCTACGAATGCAACTCGACCTCCTACCTCGCCAAGATCGCCGGCTTCCTGTGCCCGTCCGACGGCAACGCCGGGAAAGTCGGGCTGAACAGCTACAACGGCAGCATGG
>Ga0180215_1002602_pt1 | contig 17991 bp, 20 predicted proteins | sample eDN3rd37CBELigBY_FD_128871 | JGI IMG/M metagenome (GOLD analysis project Ga0180215, IMG submission 128871) | Enriched backyard soil microbial communities from Emeryville, California, USA - eDNA 3rd pass 37_C BE-Lig BY (version 2) (version 2) | ecosystem: Environmental > Terrestrial > Soil >... | reverse complement strand
GCCCTCATCGCCAAGACCGGCGCCGACGAGCTGATCGTGGCGGGGCAGATCTACGACCCCACGGCCCGCCTGCGTTCGTACGAGATCCTCGCGGAAGCCGCCTCGCTCACCCCCGTCAGCCGCGATTGAGCCCCGTGTCGCGCCAAACGCTCCTCGCTTCGGCGTGGCTTCCCGTCGCCGCCATCGTCGCGAGCATCGTCTCGCTCTGCCTTGGCACGTCGTTCGCCAAATCGCTGTTTCCCGTCCTGGGGGCCCAGGGCACGACGGTGATCCGGCTGGCCTTCGCCGCTGCGTTCTTGTGGCTCTTCTGGCGGCCGTGGCGCTGGCCGCTCACGGCCCGAGACGCGGGCCGCATCGCCCTGTACGGGGCGGTCCTGGGGTGCATGAACCTGCTCTTCTACCTGGCGATCGCCCGCATCCCCTTGGGCATCGCGATCGCCATCGAGTTCAGCGGGCCGCTCGCCCTGGCCATCGCCACCTCGCGCCGTGCCTCGGACTTCATCTGGATCGGCTTCGCCGTCCTCGGCCTGGGCCTCCTGCTTCCGATCCATGAGGGCGTCGCCGGCCTCGATCCCTTGGGCGTCGCTTTCGCGCTCGGCGCGGCGGTGATGTGGGCGCTCTACATCATCACGGGCCAGCGGACCGGTAACGTGCCCTCGGGCCAGGCCACATCCCTCGGCCTCGCCATGGCAGCCCTGCTCGTCTTGCCGTTCGGGGCCGCAGAAGCCCGCGCCGCCCTTCTCGACCCGGGCCTCCTGCTGGCCGGCCTCGCCGTCGCCTTGCTATCGAGCGCCATCCCCTACTCGCTGGAGATGGTCGCCCTGAAACGTCTGCCCAAGCAAACGTTCGGCATCTTGCTTAGCCTGGAACCGGTGGTCGGGGCGCTGATCGCCATGGCGGTAATCGGCGAGATGCTGACCCCGCTGCAGTGGGTGGCGATCGCGAGCATCGTCGTGGCCTCGGCGGGCAGCGCCATGGGAGTCCCCACGGCGAACGGGCGCGCGCCCCAGGAAACCGGCCAAACTGGAGTCCTCCCCCTGAGCACCGAAGAAAGGTGTACACGCTAACCCCATGCCCGGCTACGAGGTTCTGATCTACGGGTTGCCGCTCGCCTTCCTGGCGGGCTTCGTCGACGCGATCGCCGGAGGCGGCGGGGTGATCACCCTGCCCACCCTCTTGATGATGGGCCTCTCACCGGGCCAAGCCGTCGCCACCAACAAGCTGCTAGCGGTCTTCGGCTCCACCACCAGCGCGGCCACCTTCTGGCGCAAAGGCGCCGTCGACAAGCCCTTGCTCGCGCGCATCGCACCGCTGGCCCTGGTCGGCAGCCTGCTCGGAGCCTTCCTCGTCAGCCGCCTCCAGGATAGCGACGGCTTCCGCAACGCGATCGCCGTTCTGATCCTCTTGGTCGGCGCCCTGGTCATCGGCAACCGCTCGATGGGCCTGACGAACCGCTTTCCCGGCCTCACCCCCAAGACCGTCGCCACCGCATTGGCTTTCACCCTCGTCATCGGCATCTACGACGGCTTCGTCGGCCCCGGCACCGGCACCTTCCTCGTCTTCTGCTTCGTCAGCCTCCTGGGCTTCGACTTCGTGACGGGAACCGGCAACGCCAAGGTCATCAACCTCGCCACCAACCTCGCGGCCGTCGCGCTCTTCCTCTTCACCGGCCAGATGATCTTCTGGTTGGGGCTCGCGATGGGCGTCGCCAACGCGGCAGGCGCCTACCTCGGCGCCCGGATGGCCATGCTCCGCGGCAGCGCGTTCGTGAAGGTGATCTACGTGGGCATCGTGCTCGCGGTGGCCGCTAGGCTCGTCTTCGTCCGGTAAGACGCCCCCGCCCGCGCGGCTCAGCGGTAAGCGACCCGCTCGATGTGTCGCTGGACGTCCGCGAGCCCGTCGGTGAGGGCCGCGGGGCCGGGCTGCAGGATGAGGGTCGAATCGATCTCATGGACCTCGCCCGCCTTGATGGCCGGCACGTCCTCCCAGCCCGGGCGCGCGAGGATCTCGTCGCGCTTCACGCGCTTGCCGCACCAGGAGGCCAGGATCAGCTCGGGCTGGCGCCTGACGACCTCCGCGGGGTCGACGAAGCGCTCCTTGGCCAACTTCCCCGTGCTCAGCTCCGGGAAGATATCCTCTCCTCCGGCGAGGGTGACGAGCTCGCTCACCCAGCGGATGCCCGAGATCATCGGGTCGGGCCATTCCTCGAAGTAGACCCGGGGACGCCGCGGGAAGTCCGCGGCACGCCGCGCCGTCGCCCGCAGGTTCTCTTGGAGTTCGCCCACCAGGGCAGCCGCTTCCGATTCGCGGCCCACCAGGGCTCCGAGCGCCAGCACCACGCCCAGGATCTCGGAAATCGAGCGCTGGTTGAAGACCACCACCTCGAGCCCGCGCTTGATGCATTCGGCCGCGATATCGGCTTGCAAGTCCGAGAAGCAGAGCACCAGGTCGGGCTGCAGGGCCTCGATCTTGGCGAAGTCCGCCTTGATGAACGCCGAGACGCGCGGCTTCTTGCGGGCCTCGGGCGGGCGACGGACGTAGATCGAGACCCCCGCCACCAGGTCTCCGGCCCCGAGCCGGTAAAGCACCTCGACGGTCTCTTCGGTCAGGCAGACGATGCGCTTCGGGCGCTTCGGCAGGGTGACCTGCGCCAGAAGCTCTTCGGCGGCATCATGGATGGGTTGCGTCGGAATGGCCAAAGCGTCACCTCACGAGGATCATCAAGGGGGCGTCGGATGGGAACAGGCGCTAGGCCTTGGATCCGGGCTTCACGTAACGGGGCTCGTAGAGCTGCACGGTGATGCCGCCCGGAGCCTTGAAGTAGGTCACCAGGCCGTAGCCGTGATCCTCGACCTCCCGGGTGAACTCCACGCCCCGCGACTTCAAATCGGCGACCGTCCCATGGATGTCGTCGCAGTAGAACGAGATGTCGTGCTGTCCGGCATCCTTGGGATCGTCCACCGGGTGAACGCCCAGGTCGCCTTCCTTGAAGTCGAAGATCATCCAGCCGTCGCCGATATCCGTCCCGGGAAGCTTCACCTGGTCCCTGAAGAAGGCGCGGGTGGCCTCCGGATCGGTCGAATAAAAGAGTCCGTGGATGCCGCGAATCATGGGGGGTCCTCCTCGAGAAGCGACGGGTGAGCGAAACGGCATGATAGCCCACCGGCCGCCCCCCGACCAGTGGAGGCAGCTCGCCGTGTGCTAGAGTAATCACGGAAAAGCGCGCGAAAGGAAGCAGGATCACCATGCCCGGAACCGGAAAAACGGTCGTTTACGGCGTTCACGCCTCCATCAAGCATATGAAGGCGATCGCCTCCAACCTTCCCTCGAAAACCGGAAAGCACCTGGAAGATTGGATCCAGCTCCTCGAAGCCTCGGGACCCGCGTCGACCAAGGAGCGGATGGACTGGCTCAAGTCCGCGCACGGCCTGGGCCGTGACACGGCCCTGACGATCGTGGAATTCGCCGAAGGCCGCGCCAACCCCGATCCCCAGGCCCTCGTCGACGCCATGTACGCCGGCCCCAAGGCGGCCCTGCGCCCTCTCTACGAGGCTGCACTCGACCTCGCCCTCTCGCTGGGCGAAGACGCGACGGCGACCCCCTGCTCGACCTACGTTCCGCTGCTGCGCAAGCAGACGTTCGCCCTTCTCAAGCCCACCACCCGCACCCGCATCGACCTGGGCCTCGCCCTGCCTGACGTTCAGCCGACCGAACGCCTCAAAACCGCCAAGGCGCTGGGCAGCAATCGGATCACCCATGTGGTCGGCCTTTCGAGCCTCGCGGATCTCGACGACGAACTCAAGGGCTGGCTGCGTCAGGCCTACGAAGCCTAACGCCCTCTCCCGTCCTCAATGCGAGACGGCCAGCCCGAGGGCCGCGTCCTTGTCATGAGTCGCTAGCCGCTGATGAAGCGAGGCACTGGCCTCGTTCATGCCCACCACGTCCACCTGCGATCCCCCGGCGCGCAGCTTGCGGACGGCCTTGTCGATGGCCGCGACCGCCGAGCCGTCCCAGAGATGCGAATGCGTGAGGTCGATTTCCACGCGCGGAGCATGGTCGTGGAAGTCGATCCCGTCGATGAAGCCCTCGGTCGAGGCGAAGAACAACTCGCCGCGCACCCGGTAGACGCGAACCGCGCGCTGCTCGTCGTAAACCGACTCGACGCTCGCCATCTTCGACGCTTGCCTTGCGAAGAGCAAGGCGCTGAGCAGGACGCCCACCAGAACGCCTTGGGCCAGGTTATGCGTCATCAAGACGGTCCCCACCGTGACGACCATGACCAGGAACTCCGACTTCGGCGTGGCCCGCCAGCGTCTGATCGAGGACCAGTCGAAGGTGCTCAACGAGACCATGAACATCACGGCGACCAGAGAGGCCATGGGGATGCGCGCGACCCAGTCTCCCAGCAGCAAGATGAAGACGAGCAGCAAGACGCCTGCCGCCAGCGTCGAGAGGCGGCCGCGGCCTCCGGATTTCACGTTGATGACGGACTGGCCGATCATCGCGCAACCCGCCATGCCCCCGAAGAAACCGGTGGCGACGTTGGCCACGCCCTGCGCCTTCGACTCCCGATGCTTGTCGCTAGGCGTATCCGTGAGGTCGTCGACGATGGAGGCGGTGAGCAGCGATTCGATCAGACCGACCATGGCGAGCGCCAGGGAGTAGGGCAGGATGATCGAGAGGGTCTCGAGCGTCAGCGGCACCTGCGGCAGATGGAAGAGCGGCAACGCCGTGGGGAGGGCCCCCATATCGCCGACGGTCCGGGTCTCGATGCCCAGGATCAGCGTGAAGGCCGTGAGCGCCACGATGGCCACGAGTGCCGAGGGAACGGCGCGGGTCAAACGCGGCAAGCCGTAGATGATGCCCAAGGCAACGGCCACCAGGGCGTACATGACCCAGGTCGCCCCCACGAACTGGGGTAACTGGGCCATGAAGATGAGAATCGCCAGTGCATTCACGAATCCCACCATGACCGGTCGCGGCACGAACTTCATGTAGCGCGCGAGCTTGAGGGCCCCGAACCCCAGTTGAAGGATTCCCGTGAGAATGGTCGCGGCGAAGAGGTACTCGATGCCATGCACCTTGACCAGCGAGACCATCACGAGGGCCATGGCCCCGGTCGCCGCCGAGATCATGGCGGGACGGCCTCCGATCAATGCCGTGATGACGGCGATGCAGAACGACGCATAAAGGCCGACCTTGGGATCGACCCCGGCGATGATCGAGAACGCGATGGCCTCGGGGATCAGGGCCAAGGCGACGACGGTGCCCGCCAAGAGATCGGCGCGCGGATTGGAGAACCAGGTCGCGCGAAGCCGCGCGATGGACGCTTGAAGCACGAAATTACCCTCATGAAGGTGATAGGCAGGGGGTTTCAGATGGAGGGTCGTGCTTAGGGTGGCGTCAACACTGGCTCGGAGTTCCTCTTGTTCGGTGGGATTAGCCCATTATAGTACGCCCGCGCAAGGGGGGCCGCTAAACCCCGAGCAGGATCCGGGCCCAGTTCGGGTCCAGGGTCAGTTTCGCTTGGCCGTCCCTCACGTCGACGCGCGCCTCCGGGTTGAGGATGTCCACCAGCTGGGCGGGAGCCTGAGAACCGAGCGAGAGCGTGATCGTGGCGGGGGCTTCCGACGCGTTGACCGCGATCACGAGGCGCTCCTCGGCGAGCGTCCGCATGAAGGCGAACTGCTCGGAGGCGACGTGAAGCTGGCGATAATCGCCGTGCCTCAAGGCGGCATGACGCCGGCGCAGGCGGGCGAAGGTCGCGAGGGCCGGGGCGAGATCCGGCTGGCTGGCTTGCGGATGCCGTTGCCTCGGGTCGAAGACCGGGCGCAAGGGAGCGTCCGAGTGATGGGCTTTCTTGCCGAGGAGGCCCACCTCGCTGCCGTAGTAGATCGACGGGATGCCCGGGACGGTGAAGAGCAGCGCATGCAGGGGATAGAGATGCGCCGCGTGGCGGAGCTGGCTCGCGATCCGATCGACGTCGTGGTTATCCGCGAACGTGTAGAGCGTCAGGTCGCGGTAGAGGCCGCCGGGGCCGAACTGGCGGTTCAGCGAATGGGCCAACTCGAAGTAGTTGCGGTCGTTATGGCTGGAATACAGCCCCTTGTAGAGCTCGTAGTTGGTGACGGAGTCGAGCGTCTCGGGGCCTGCCCAGGAGGTGTAATCGCCGTGGATGACCTCGCCCAGGAGCCAGAAATCGGGGCGCTGCGCGCGGCAGTAAGCCGCCAGCTCTCGCTGGAAGCCCTTGTCGAGGACGTCCGCGGCATCGAGCCGCAGGCCGTCGATTCCGTAGTCCGCGATCCACTGGCGCACGGCTCCGAAGAGATGCTGCTTGACCTCCGGGTGATTCGTGTTGAGCTTGACCAGGTCGTAATGGCCGTTCCAGCCCTCGTAGGCGAAGGCATCCCCGCAGGGGCTGCGACGGGCGAAGTCCAGGTGGAACCACGACGCGTAAGGCGAGGCGGCCCCATGGCGCTGGACGTCCTGGAAGGCCCAGAAATCCCGGCCCACGTGGTTGAAGACGGCATCCAGGACCAGGCGCATGCCCCGGGCATGCATGGCCTGGCTGAGGCGCGCCAGGGAGGCGTTATCGCCGAGGCGGCGATCGACGTGATAGTAATCGACCGTGTCGTAGCCGTGGGCCGTGGACTCGAAGAGGGGCCCCAGGTAGATCGCAGTGATGCCCAGCTCGGCGAGCGGTTCCAGCCAGTCGTGAAGGGCGTCCAGGCGCGAGGCCGGGGCTCCCTGCAACGGGTTGCGCTCCGGCGCGCCCAGCGCCCCCAAGGGGTAGAGGTGATAAAACACGGCGTCTTGTGCCCAGTTCGACATCGTTTGACCTTCCTTTACTTACCAGTCGGTATATTCCCGTGAAAAAATTTTACGCGTAGATTCCGTACGAAAACTGCTTGGCGACTTCATGGGGGAGAGCCTCGCTATCGGCCAGCGCGCCGTCGATCAAGAGGACGGCGTAGCTGTTGATCTGCCCCAAGAGGGACGAGGCGAGGCGCTGATGCTTGCCCTTGAGGTTGCCGTGCCCCGGCACCGCGGCCACGAACATGCCTTCGAGCAGCGTTTGCTGCTCCTCGAAAAAGGCGGCGGTCGCCTCTCGGGCCTCGTGATGCGGCGGCAGGAAGTAAAGCATCATGTGCAGGCGGTAAAACTCGGGCTGGCGCCGAGCGAAGCTCAGGTAGGTCCTGACGATCCGCTGAAGCGTCAAGGGGAGGTCGCCCTCGTAGGCCGCGGCCATGCGCAGATCGGCCAGGAAGCGCTCGCCATGGTGCTGGATGAGCGCCTGCAAGAGGCCGAGCTTGCTGCCGAAGTAATGGTAAAGGGTCGGCTTCGTGACTCCAGCCGCGTCGACGAGATCTTGCACGCCCGTGGCATCGTAGCCCCGGGAGGCAAAGCGATCCAGGGCCACCTCGAGCAGCCGTTGACGATTATCTGACGCTTTCATAGGGCTGATGATATACCGACTGGTATAAAAAGACAATAACCTGCCTCGCATCCGGTCGGGACGCGAGGCAAGCCTAGAGGTGGCGGGCTTACGCGCGGCGGCGCGCCTTGAAGACCATGTCCTGGATGGTGAGGGATTTCCCTTCCCCTTTCGTGACCGTTTGCGGCTTCGTGCCGCTGACGAGTACCTCCCAGTCCTCGGGAAGCATGGCGGCCACTTCGTCGGCCGTGAAGTAGAGGTCGGCGATCGCCGGCCGTCCCAAATCCGTCTCATGATCCGACGGATGATGAGCCACCACGAGCAGCGTGCCGCCGGGTCGCATGGCCCGCGCGAGCCTTCCGAAGAGCGCAGCGCGCGAGCCTGGCGGGACATGCACGTAATGCAGCGAGATCAGATCGAAGGCCTCCACGGGCGGCTCCCAGGCGAACATGTCGGCTTGCAGCCAGCTCACGGCCTGAGTCGTATCCGCCTCGCGCGCATGCGCGAGCGCCACCCCCGAGAGGTCGACCGCCGTCACGCGCCAGCCGCGCGAGGCGAGCCAGAGCGCGTCCGCTCCCTCGCCACAGCCGAGGTCCAGGGCCGCTCCCGGCGCGAGATCCGCGGTTTGCTCGGCCAGGAAGCCGTTGGGCTCGCCGTCCCAGGCCCCGTGGCGATGCTGGTACATCCGATCCCAGAAGGCCGCGTCGAATTCCGTCGTCATCTTCCCTCCGTCTTCATGGCGCGTCCGCCTCATGCGTGGCCTGCCAGCACGGGCACGCTGAACGCCAGGTCGTGGTTCACCATCGCCGCGGCGAGGTTGCCTGCGGCCGCGGCCATCGTGGCGTTCTGCATCATGGTCGTCAGGTCCCCGGCGGCGTAGATGCCTGGGATGGAGGTGGTCTGACGCGCATCCACCTGAACGTAGCCGTTCTCGTCGAGCGCCAGGCCCAAGGACGAGACCAGGGCGGTCTGGTGTTGCGGGGGACGGGCGAAGAGGACCTCGCGCGAGACGCGGCTTCCATCCGCGAGTTCGAGCGCGTCGAGGCGATCGCCCCCCGCGGCGGGAATGAGCCGGAGGATGGGCCGCTCCTCGATCCGCACACCCGCGGCCTCGAGCTGCTCGCGCTTCTCGGCGGGCAGCTCGAAGCGCCCTTCCGTGAAGGCGATGACATCCGAGGTCCAGCCCTTCAAGAAGAGGGCGAAGTCCAGCGCTTCCGGTCCCGGTGCGAGGAAGCCGAAGGGCTTGTCCTGCTGCTCCCAGGCATGGCAGTACGGGCACTGGAAGATCGCCCTCCCCCAGAGCTCCTCGTAGCCGGGAAGCTCCGGAAGGACGTCGACCATGCCGAGCGCGAGCACGATCCGACGGCTCCGGACGCGCGTGCCGCCCCGGAGTTCCAGCTCGAAGGCGTCACGTTCGCCCGTGACGCGCTCGACCCAATGTTCGACACGATCGACCGACGGGTACGCCGCGAGCTGCTCATGGGCGAGTCGCCGGATCTCGGCCGGAGGAGTCCCGTCGCGGGTGATCAAGCCGTGGACCGCCTTGGCGCGGGAGTTGCGCGGAGCGCCCGCATCCAGGAGCAGGACCCGCCGGCGCGAGCGCCCGAGGATCAAGGCCGCGGCGAGACCGGCGGGCCCGCCGCCGATGATCGTCACGTCGTAAAGGGTCGACCAATCAGGAGTCGGAGTCGGGGACATGCGCATGGGACCTCCCTTCGAGGAAATCGGAGTGGCGCCGGCCGAAGTCTTCCGACAAGGCCGCGAGGGTGACCGCCTTCAGGCGACTCAGGATCAGGGTCTCCGCCTCCGCGAGCGTCCGATCGAGAGAGGCGTTCACCGCCTTCTCGACGAGACAGGGGGAGGTCTCGCTTCGGTGGCCGATCGCGAAGAGCTCGGGCTCTCCGAGCGCCTCGTAGACGTCGTGGAGGGTGATGGCATCGAGGGCGCGGGCGATGATCCAGCCCCCGCCATGGCCCTTCTCGGAGGAGACGAGGCCGCGCTCGCGCAAGCCCGCCAGCGTCCGGCGAACCAGCACGGGATTGGTCTTCAGCATGCGCGCGAGCGCTTCCGAAGTGAGCGGCTGCCCCGCCTGGGCCATGTGGATCAGGAGGTGGAGCATGGAGGAAAGTCGGCTATCTCGTTTCATGTAACTATTAATATTACATGAGTTCCCCGGCGTCAAGCGCGGGGGCCGAAAATGGCGCCAGGGCCTTTTCGCGGGGCCCGGATTCGGCTTTAATAGGCTTCCCCCTGTTTCGAGGAGAGGTGATGCACGGACTTCTATTCGCGCTCTTGGGCGGCGCCTGCCTCATGCTTCAGAACGTGACGAACGCGCGGATCGGCCATGACATCGGGACCTGGCAGGCCGCGGCCCTGACGCAGACGACCGGATTCCTCGTGGCCTTGGCGATCGCCCTCGCCCTGGGCGCCGGCGGCTGGCGCGCCTTCAAGCGCGTGCCACCCCTGTATCTCAGTGGAGGCGCCATGGGCGCCCTGATCGTCTTCAGCAGCGTCACGGCGGTTCAGCGCGTCGGCGTCACCTTGATGGTGGCCTTGCTCCTGATCGCGCAGCTTGGCATGACGGTCCTGATCGATCGCAACGGCTGGTTCGGCGTGGCGAAACAAGCCCTTCGGCGGCCCCAGATCCTCGGCCTCGGCCTGATGATCGTCGGCGTCCTGATCCTGCAATCATGAGCACGAAAGGCCCTCTATGATCACCGGCATCGTCTCGGCCGTCATCGCGGGCTCGCTCGTCGCGGTGCAGAACGTCTTCAACAGCAAAGTCGGCGAGCACGTCAGCGGCTGGGCGACCACCGCGTGGGTCCTGGGACTCGGCGCCATGGCCTCGCTGACGCTCGGTCTCTTCCTCGAAGGGGCCGAGATGTTTACGTTTCGCGCCATGCAGCCCTGGTACTGGGGAAGCGGCATCCTCGGAATCGGCGTGATCCTCGGCCTGGTGCAAAGCATCCGGCGACTCGGCCCCACGTACGCGGTTTCCATCGTCCTGGCCTCCCAGCTCGCGTTCGCGGTCCTCTGGGATACGACGGGCTGGTTGGGCGTCACCCAGACCCCGCTCTCCCTCAAGCGCGTGCTCGGCGTCGCCGTGATCGTCGCAGGCGTGCTGCTCTTCAAGCTCGGAGGCTCCCGCGAGACCGAGCCCTCCCCCGAACGTGACCCCGCCGAGGTGGGCGCTCAGTAAAGCGGCAGGTGACCGGTGACGGGGTCGATGTCCTCGGGATACGCCGGACCGATGCCCAAGGCGGTCTTCGTCGGCACGCCGTGGAACTCCGTGTGCCCCGCGTCGGTGATCAAGGCATGGGGAAGGCCGGCTGCCGCCGCCTTCTCGGCCAGGGCCACGAGCTCTTCTTCCGTCTCGACGTAGACGCAGACCTTCGCGATCGGCCCCGAAACCCAGGAGCGATAGGCCGGAGTGTCCATGGCAGCGGCCATTTGCGTCGCCAGTTGCGAGGCATGCGCCCCCTGGGCAATCTCCTTGCCCCGGCGCAGCTTGACGCCACTGGGGTACTGACGGCGCATCACGATGATTTGCTTGGCTTTCACGATCTTTCCCTTGTTGAGACGTTCCGAGACTCCCGGCGCGGCCGGCGGCCTCCATCATACCGTGGAGGCCGCCCCCCATCGAAAGGCCTTAGCGGCTCACGCCTTGGGCGCCACCGGAATGGCGTACTCGAACTCCGAGTCGGGGCTCTCCCCCCTGAAGCGAGCGTCATAAAGCTCGAACTCGGGGCCGTGCGCCCGGCGATAAGGCGCTTGCGGCAGCCACTCCGCGTAGATGCGGCGAATGGTGGTATCGAAGGTCGAGACGGGACCCTTGTGGGTGAAGATCGCGTAGAGCCCCTCGGGAAGGACCCGCATGACCATGTCCTCGGGAAGCGCGGAAGCAGGGTCACTCACCTCCACGCCGGCCAGGTAGCGCATCGTCTCCTCACGCGCCTCCTCCTCGGTGCAGCTGATCAAGCCGAAGGCGGCTTCGCCCTTCGACTGGCGGATCTCGCCCCGCCGCTCGTTGAAGCGGCGCCACAATTCGGGAATCACGGCCATGTTCGTCGTGGTTTCGGCGAGCGCCGAGATGAAGGGGGTTTCCAGGCCAACCAAGGTTCGGGATGGAAGCTGCTGGATGACGGGCTCCATGGGGTCTCCTCCTGAAAAAGGCTCGGCCGAATCGACCGATAAGGCGATGGGCGGGGAGCATGCCACCGGAATCCGTCGACGCCGGACCTCGCCGGGCGTATGCCCGAAGGCCGCCTTGAAGGCACGGGTGAAGGCTTCCTGGGACTCGAACTGGTGGTCCAGAGCGATATCCAGGATCCTTCGCCGGGTCGTCTGCAAGGCCACCACCGAGGCCGCCAGGCGCCGGCCTCGCAGGTAGGCTCCGACGCTCTGGCCGGTCAACGCGTGAAACAAGCGCTGAAAGTGCCAGAACGAGTATCCCGCCCGGTCGGCGAGGTCGCGCACGGTCAGCGGCTGGTTCAGGTGCGTCTCGATCGCGAGGACGCTGGCTCGAATGACGTGATACGGGTCCATGTGGGGCTCCTGGTTCCCAGCTTAGCGAGGACGAAGACCTCTCGGTTTGATGAGACGTGCGATCCTGTCGCGGATCACGCGTCCTGGTAAGGGAGTTATCCCCTGAATGTCCCAAGGCCGCCCGCAAGAACCTTGACCCTTGAGTGGTGTCACGTCTCGAAATCCCCCTTATTCTCGGGGGAAGGCGGCGCGTCCGCTCCAGGGCGGAGCGCGCTTGACGAGGTGCCATCGATGCTGAACCCGAGCAAACAGGAACTGGCCGTGGAGCGCACCGACCTGGCGGCGCAGCGGACCACCTTTGCCAAGCAGCGGACCTTCGCGGCCTGGGTTCGCACGGGCCTTTCCTCGATGAGCGTCGGCTTCGGCATCGTCAAGCTTCTCCCCGACGTGGAGCCCCGGTGGCTGGTCGTGCTCATGGGCTGCGTCATGATCGGGGTCGGAGGGTTCATGCAGGTGATCGGCTTCACGGGCTACTACCGTGCCGTCAAGCGCCTCAAGGGCGCGGGCGTCATGGGAGCGCCGCTCTGGATGCTCGCGACCATCGCGGGCGGCTTGCTTCTTTGCGCGATCATCATGCTCATCCTGATCGCGCTGGCATGACGACCATGAACGCGTTTCTCGCCGTCTTCTCGGAGATCTCGACCCTGGTCTTCGCCGTGAGCAGCATGCTGACCGTCGGCCTGAGCTACACGATCGCCCAGATCCTCGCGCCGCTGCGCGACGGCCGCGCGGTCCTGCGCACCCTGCTCGGCAACTTCGTGCTCGTCCCCCTCATGGCCTTCCTCGTCATCCGGATGTTCGCCCTCGAGGCCGAGGTGGCCATCGGCCTCATGCTCCTCGCCACGGCGGCGGGATCGCCCTTCCTGCTCAAGTTGACCAAGCTTGCGGAGGGCGACGTCGGGATCGCAGCGGGGCTGCTGGTCATGCTGCTCATCGCGACCATGGCGTACATGCCGATCGTCGTGCCGCTGGTCGCTCCCGGCGCCACGGTCAAGGCCATGGCGATCGCCCTGCCGCTCGTCTTGTCGATGCTGCTACCGCTCGTCACCGGCCTGCTCGTCGACACCTGGCTACCGAGGCTGGCCGAACGCCTGCGCCCCCTTACGAGCGCGCTCTCGAGCGTCTCGATCGTCTTGCTGATCGCCTCCTTGCTGGTGCTCCACCTGGGCGCGATCCTCACCCAGCTCAAGACCGAAACCATGGTCGCCGCGGTGATCTTTCCCCTCGCCGCCTTCGGGTTCGGCCTTGCGATGGCCAGACGCGGCGTCGTCGCGCCCGAAATCCTGTCCTTCGCCACCGCGCAGCGGAACGTCGCGGCCGCCCTCGTGGTCGCCACGCAATCCTTCGAGGAGCCGCTGATCGCCCTCATGATCATCTTCGTCTCGCTCGTCACCTTGGTCTTGCTCTTCCCGATCGCCTGGATGATGCGTCAGCGCAGGCCGCCGTCCGGGACGGCGGCCGCTGGTCGGGGCCCCCATGACCGGCCTTGACCCAAGGGCAAAGGAGAGACCATGCCTCCGAATATCCTGGTCCTCTGCGTCGATCAATGGCAGCGGCACATGACGTTGCCTCCGGGCTTCCGCTTGCCGGCCGTCGAGCGCCTTGAAGCCCAAGGCGTCTCCTTTGATCGCTACTACTGCAACGTCCAGATCTGCACGCCGGCACGGGCGACCATGTGGACGGGCCTCCATGCCAAGCAAGTGGGCCTCTGGGATAACACGAACTTCGTCTGGATCCAGGACATGTCCCCCGAGGTTCCGACGATCGGGCACATGCTGCGCGAGCAGGGCTACTACACCGCCTTCAAGGGGAAGTGGCACCTGTCGAATCTGCCGTTTAGCGAAGACGCGCTCGAACCCTACGGGTTCTCGGACATCCAGCAATGGGGCGAGATGTACGGCGCGCCGCTGGAAGGAGAGCTCGCCGACGACACGGCCACCTTCGAGACCATCGACTGGCTGGAGCACAAGGGGGCGCGCCTGAAGCAGCCCTGGATGCTCGTCGCCAGCCTGCTCAACCCCCACGACATCATGTTCCTGCAGACCGATCCGGTCGAGACGCCGCATCCGAACGGGGCAATCTACGGCAAACAATCCCATGTCCAGAAGCTCGGGTGGTTTCAAAAACAGTGGGAGGTCGGCTTGCCGGAGAACTTCGAGGACGACCTCAGCCGCCAGCCGTACGGCGTGAGGCACTACAAGGAGTTCGTCGACCTCAACTACGGGCGGATCCCCGATGACCGGCCCGATCTCTGGTTGGTGCGCCGGAACTACCTCCTCAATTCCATGCGCTTGGTCGATCGCGAGTTCGTACGGATCCTGGAGACGCTCGACCGCCTCGACCTCTGGAAGGATACCCTCGTGATCCTGACGGGCGATCACGGCGAGATGAACGGCGCGCACCGAATGGCCCAGAAGGGCGCCATTCCCTTCGATGAGGGGGGCATCGTCAACTTCACCGTCTGCGTCCCTGGCGGTCCGCAGGGCCGGACCACGTCCGCCGTCGGCTCGCATCTCGACCTCGTTCCGACCCTGCTGGAGTTCGCGGGCATGACCCCCGAGGAGATCCAGTCGCGCTACCCGCAGCTGAAAGGACGCAGCCTCAAGGACGTGATCCTGAACCCCGAGCTCGACGGGCCGCGCGGCAGCACCAAGAACCCGGGCGATGGCGTGCTCTTGGGCTGGGAAGGCCTGCACCAGCTCGACAACGACTGGGCCATCTCCGGCGCGCTGAAGGAGCTCACGGACCTGACCCTCGTGGGGCGCTCCGACACGCCGGAGGACCGCAAAAAGCGGTTGCTGGCCGTGGGCAAGACTTACGGCGCGCCCGACTTCCGCCGGCGAACGTTCTTCCGGGCCGTCGTGGACGGACGCTACAAGTTCGTGCGCTGGTTCAGCCCCTTGGAGTTCGCCCTGCCAACCACGCTCGAGGCCTTACATGCCACGAGCGACGCCGCCCTCTACGATCTCGCGGCAGATCCCGGAGAGCTGGAGAACCTGGGCGACCCCGCCCATCCGCGCTACGACCCCGAGCTCGTCGGGCACATGCTCACCAAGCTCAACTCCCTGATCCGGCACGAACTAGGCGAGGACAAAACCCCCTTCGATCTCGATCTCTTCGGCACGCGCGAGGTGAGGTACCAAAAGGGAAGGGCCTAACGTTCGGTTAAAGCGCGGTGGATTGACTCTCGGCAAGAAATTTGTAACCATTTACGTAAGTGGTTACGGTTATATCGAAAGGAAGGTGTAGACGTGAACGATACTGCCCGCTTCGACCGCCTTCCGTGGCGGACGCGTCTCTGGCTCGCCGTCGGCCTCGGAGTTTCGCGGAGGATGGACCGCCTGTCGGCTCCCCTCGACTGCTCGAGGGCCGAGTAGCGTCTGAGTGACGCGCTTCCATGAGGGAAACTCGACTCTTGGTACCAGGCGTCACGGGGAGCAGCAAATGGACTACATGGCCCAACTGGGACTGATCGCTTGCGGCACGCGCCTCAAGCGGCTCAGCGACATGTTCTATGACGAGGCGCAACGCATCTACGCGGCGGCAGGCGTTGATTTCGAGCCCAAGTACTTCGCGCTTTTCTCGCTGGTCAGCGAGAGGCCGGGAATTTCCATGACCGAAGCCGCCAGCGCCTTGGGCCTGTCGCATGTCGCGGTCGGCAAACTGGCGCGAGAGCTCGCCCAAAAGGGTCTCTTCACGATCCTGCCCAGCGAAACCGATAGGCGGCGAAGCGATTTGACGCTCTCCGAGCGCGGAGAAGCGCTGCTTCACCGGCTCGAGCCGATCTGGACGTTGATCGAAGCGGGAGTCCAGGAGGTCTCGGACCAGATGCCCTGCGGGATCATGCGCTTCATCGACGAGTTGGAAACCGCCATCGCCACCCAGGCCGTTTCTCGGCACGTGATCACGACGCTCGACTCTCCCACACGAGGCATAGTCGAGATCCTCGACTACGCGCCGCGTCACCGGGCCCATTTCGAGCGCCTGAACCGCGCGTGGATCTCGCGCCACTTCACCCTCGAGCCCCTGGACCAAGCCATCCTCAGCGACCCCGAGCGCCACCTGATCCAGACCGGTGGCGCCGTGCTCTTCGCGCGACTGGACGGTCGCATCGTCGGAACCTGCGGCCTCAAGAAAGACCACGCTCACTCCTTCGAGCTGGTGAAGATGGCGGTCTCGGAAGACGCCCAAGGCCGCGGCGTCGGCAAGCGGCTACTCGACGCGGCCATCGAACGTGCCCGCAACCTGGGGGCGGAGACGCTCTTTCTCTGGACGAGCAGCCGGCTGGAGTCGGCTCTCGCGCTCTACCGGAAGCGGGGCTTCCGGCAAGTCGCACCGCCCGAGCCCTCCGAATACGAGCGAGCCGACGTCTACATGGAACTCGCGCTCTCCAACGAGGCGGAGTAAGCCTGAGCGGCATAGGCGGAAGGCGCTCACCTCGGCTCGGGTGGTGTCCCCGGCAGGGTGAACCAGAAGGTCGAGCCGCGCCCCAACTCGGACGTCACCCCGATCTGTCCCCCTTGGGCTTCCACCAGGGCCTTGCTGATGGAAAGCCCGAGGCCGGTACCGACCGCCTGGGGACCGACCTGACTGAAGCGCTGGAAGAGACGGGGGATGTCCGCTTGCGCGAGGCCATACCCCGTATCGATCACCTCGCAGCGGGCGCCCCGTCCTCCGTCGAGCGGCATGGCCCGCACTCGGATCGTGCCGCCGGGTGGGGTGAACTTGATCGCATTGTTGATCAGGTTGATCAAGACCTGCCCCACCCGTTGCGCATCCCCGTGAACCGGAAGCGGGCCGTCGGGCAGCTCAGCCAGAAGCATGAGCTGGGCGGCCTCGGCCTGCGGGCGGAGGCTGGCCACGATCGTCGCCAGCTTGTCGCTCAGATCGAACGTCCGGACGTGAAGGACGAAAGTGCCGGCGTCCATGCGAGCGAAGTCGAGGAGATCGTCGAGCAAGCGCAGGAGGCGCTTGCTGCTCGCTTGGATCTGCTGAACGAAGTCCTCCTGGGTCGGAGTCAGATCGCCGCCGATTCGATCTTCCAGGAACTCGGCGTAGCCGAGAATCGAGGTCATGGGCGTGCGAAGCTCATGAGAGACGGAGTTGACGAAGTTGCTCTTGAGGAGGTCGAGCTCCTTGAGTTGATCGTAGGCGCGCCGGAGCTGCTCGGTCCGCTCGGTGACCTGGGCTTCCACCAGGCGATTGCGTTGCTCGAGCGCATGGGTGAGGTCGGCGGCCTCTTTTCTGGCTCGAACCTGCGCCGTGACCTCCGTGGCCGTCATCAGAATCGCGTCCACCGCGCCATCCGCTCCGCGGAGGGGCTGGTAGGTGAAATTGAAGTAAGCCGTCTCGAGGCGGCCATCCCGCATGAGGTCGATGGGAAGCTCTTCACCCGTGAAGGGCATGCCCCGGTGATACGCGTCTTCCAAGAGCGGGAAGAGCCCTTGCCCCACCAGTTCGGGCAAGGCTTCCCGCGCAGGCTTACCCAAGAGGTCGCGATGGCCGACGAGGGCATAGTAGGCGGGGTTGGCGAACTCGATGACGAAGTCGGGGCCTCGCAGGATGAGGAAAAGCAAGTCCGATTGCTCGAATGCCCGTTGCAGGAGATCATGCTGGCGCTCGACAGCGGCCAGTTCGGCTTTCCGCGCGGCTGGCTCGCGTGAACGCTGGACACCTGCTCCACGACGCTTCATGCCGCAATGGTAGCACCTCTCCCCCGCCTTCGGAAGAAGGGCGCCGGGAGGCTTCGGGCGTTAATCCGGAGGATCCGCCACGACGTCGGCGTCAGGCGAGGACGAGGGGAAACCTAGCGCTCCCTGAGGGGGAAGATACTCGAGGCAATCGATACGCCGCCGGATCGCCTCGAATTCCGCTTCCTGCTCGGGAAGCACCAGCATGATCGTCTTGCCGACCTTGCCGCTCCGGGCGGTCCGTCCGCTTCGATGGATGTAGGTATCGACTCCCTTGGGGAGCGAGTAATGGAAGACGTGGCTGAGCCCCTCGATGTCGAG
>Ga0180215_1002601_pt1 | contig 17992 bp, 16 predicted proteins | sample eDN3rd37CBELigBY_FD_128871 | JGI IMG/M metagenome (GOLD analysis project Ga0180215, IMG submission 128871) | Enriched backyard soil microbial communities from Emeryville, California, USA - eDNA 3rd pass 37_C BE-Lig BY (version 2) (version 2) | ecosystem: Environmental > Terrestrial > Soil >... | reverse complement strand
TGCCGATTAGCGTCCGCGCCTGCTCTTCGTTAACCTCCCACTCCGCATCCCATACATTCGTTCCTCCCATGAAATGTCTGCCTCCTCGTTCCTTACTTTATTTAGACGTTTACATTCCCTGGAAGTTACGCATAACTCCCTCTATGGAGAATCACTTTTCGCTTAATTTCTCTCCTTTTCTTAGATTTTGACCCAAAATTTCTTCAAAACAGATAACAGTTCAGTGGAACAAAGTTGTAGATAAAGAAATTTGTGGGGCGGTTGAACGCGCAAAAAGTCCTCACCTAGACCACGTACTGTAAAAGTGGTTACTCCGGTATAGTATGGTTGCACCTATGGATCTCCACATAAACTCATGGAGGTCTACCCTCCCATGTCTCACAGAGTCTACGCTCCCACATTCCTTCATTCAACCTGTCCATGAGGTGGAGGTCAGATATGCTGAACAAATGGAACTTCCCTCAACAGTTCATCCAATTTTGCTTCTAGTCCTTCAAGCTCACGATGAAGTAATTCATATTGGGCCAACAACAATCGTAGCTCCATCTTGGCCATGGCTGATCCTTGTTTAATACCAATAGAACGGCTGGCCGCAGCCTTCAAATTCTTGATTCGTCCTAGACCAAGCCCTCGCTTTGCCACTACTCTCATGTGCTGCAGCAAGGTATCGTCCGGCAGGTGAGCAAGCTCATGAGGGAGTAAATAAAGGCTCAGCATTTGTATTGCTGACTTGCACTCCCAGTCCTTAAATACCGTCAGAAACTCTGGGAAATACCGATCTAGCCAATTTATGGACACGTGCTTGCACAACGCAAAGGTCAGTCGTCAGGTGTTCGCGAATTTTCATCGCTTCCCGCAGTTCTGCATAGATGCCCTGAGGAAGGCTTGGTACGGCGTATCTTCCGTCTTTGACCAACTGCGCAATGACTTTTGCATCCTTGATGTCATTCTTCGTTGGAGAATTGTCATCCAACTCTTTGCTTTTTTTCACATGCAGTGGATTCACAACACCATACGTAATTTGCTGCTCTCTAAGATAATGAGCAAGATTCAGCCAGTAATGACCAGTCGGTTCCATGCCGACGATAACGTCCTGGAAGTCATGCTCCGTTGAAATCTTCTGAAACCAACTAACGAATAGCTCAAAACCCTCTAGATTATTCTCAAACGTAATTGGCCTTCCCAGCTCGACTCCGCGGTAATCTTGTGCTCGAGCCACATGTTTGAATTTTGCTATGTCGACACCGACAATTAAAGTAGAAGATGTGATTTGATTAATTCGTTCATTTTGAGTAGAATGCATTTTGTAGTCTCCTTGGTTTGTTTTTGGATCCGTTAGCAGGCCAGCGTCGTGGAACCATTAACATCATACCAAGGAGTCTTTTTGTTTCTCAAACCTCGTATTTCTTCATAATAGGAATGCTGCCCGTTAGCGCAACAAAAAATTCTAGCCGTTCCATGAACCCGTTATATCAATAATTTCGCCCTACTTGTGGTACGGTTCACCGTAACATCTATAGAGCGAAAGACTTGCGACCTTAAATATTCCTCTTTATAAGGTTGAATTCTTGCTTGTCCCCTGAATAAAAATCAGATCCAGAAAAGATTCGATTAGATAGACTGGATTATCCAGTCCTTTTTCAGTTTCAGCATGCTGAGATAAATTCAGATCAACCAGACCATGAATAAATGCATACATGATTGCCGTTGATTGAGTTGGAGATTTTCGAAGGTTTCCTGCCTTTTCTAAACACTGTTCGACAAGCTTAAATATCCCAAACGCAGAATAATAAAGGTCAGGGTATAGCTCCTTATCCCATTGCTTTCGGAACATCAAATGGTAATGCTCCTGATTTTTGATGCCAAAATCAAAATAAGCATACAAAATGGCATATATAAGTTTTCGCGAATCGTTTATGTTTTCAGTTATTTCGCGAATATTGCTGGTTAGCATCTCAAAATTCTCAGCCACTATAGCTGCCAGCAAATCCTCCTTATTTTTGAAATGTCTGTACATCGCACTTCGGGACAAGTTCATTTCTTTTCCAAGTTCGCGCATACTGATGCCGTCAATGCCTTGTTGATCAATCATTTGTCTGGTGATATGAATCAGCTTTTGTTTGGTATCGTTCATAATAACCTCTTATCAAATGGATTAAATGTTCATGTTCAAATTTTACACCAGGATGTTGACAACGTCAACATTTCGGGTTTATAATCGCTATATGTTGACATCGTCAACATATAGCGCGATCTCGCCTTCAGATTATGGAGGCTATACCCTAAAGGAGAGTGTATAAGGAATGAGTCCAAGGAAACAAACGATTATCATAACAGGCGGCAACTCGGGATTAGGATATGAATGTGCTAAAAAAGTAGCTGAGTTTGATAAAAATAATCATGTGGTGATCGCTTGCCGCAATGCAGTTAAAGCCAAGAAAGCAGTAGACTCGCTAATTCTGGAAACTAATAACCCAAACATAACCTCCTTGGAGCTTGATCTTTCGTCTTTGGAATCCATAAGAGGTTTTGTACGCGAGTTTTCACAAAAGAAATATCCGCCTTTATATGCGCTTGTATGCAACGCAGGCGTACAATTTATCGATAAAACACATTTTACAAAAGATGGGTTCGAGGCTACCTTTGGAGTCAATCATCTTGGACATTTTCTCTTGGCAAATATGTTGTTTGAGCAAATAATGCATTCAGGCAGAATCGTGTTAGTCAGTAGTGGAACTCATGATCCATTGAAAAAGACAGGAATGCCAGCACCTGTTTTTGTGGATCCCAAAATATTGGCCTATCCTGACCAAACGAGCTCAAACGAAGCTATATCTTTAATTGGCAGACGTCGCTATACGACTTCAAAGTTATGTAATTTATATTTCACTTACGAGTTGGCAAGTCGAATAAATCAACAAACAGAAACAAATATAACAGTAAATGCGTTCGATCCGGGAATGATGCCAGGTACAGGACTTGCTCAAAGCTATAATCCGTTGATGAAATTTGTTTGGAAATATGTTCTACCTGCTTTAACGTTATTTATCCCTAATGTGAATACTGTGCGGCAGTCCGGAAAAGCTTTGGCTGCTCTAGTAACCGACAGCAAACATAATCGAACGACAGGGAAATATTTCGAAGGCACGAAAGAAATACAATCCTCCGAACTCTCGTATAACAATGAGAATAGGAAACAGTTATGGAAAGCTAGTGTAGAGTTATCGAAATTAAATAAAACGGAGACGATTTTAGAAGTAGGATTGTAAATTTACCGATGACAAATCAAAGTTATCATGTGACGAAATGAATGACGAGAATCCGTATCCCAAGGTCGTCGCTATCAACCACTGTCCCTAATATTATGTCATTTAAATGCCCTGCCCCTTGGAGGTGACTTTCCGCGCCCTACAAACAGTTAATGTGATAAATTTCGCCCTATTTATGATACGGTTCAGCTTAACGGGGCTATCGGCGAAAAATGCGCCAAGGCACATAGTTTCCAACCTTTTAATACCCGATCCGGGGGCTATGACATGCACGAAAGCCACCGAAGAAAATCGGTGGCCTGAACGAAATTGGTTCAACTATCGTTCCCAGTTAGCGAGTTATTTAAAAGGCTGTCGATTTCTCGACAGCCTGGATAGAAGAATTACTTCTGCTGTTCATTGTATTTCAAATGTAAAATGGGGTAAGGGCGGCCTGCTCCATCCGTCAAATCTTCACCGATTATTCCAAAACCGCTTTTTAAGTAAAACCTTGTCGCATTCTCATTTTGTTTATTCACATCAACGGACGTGATCCCAAAATCATTAATACATATTTGCATAATTAGTTTCCCATACCCTTTGCCAATTTTATCGGGATCGAGAAATAGTGCTTCCAAGTGATTTTCATTGATCGCGGTAAAACCAATGATAGAGTCTTCGGCATACCAGAGACGTACATCAAGATGAGGAAAATACATGGGTAATTCTTTTTTGATTTCCTCTTTATCCTTGAAACTCAAAAAATGATGAGTGGCCATTACCGATCTTTCCCAAAGATTTATAATCATATCGTAGTCATTAACGGTTGCTTTTCTGTTTTGTATCATTTCGTTCTGCTCCTTTTTCTTTTTAATTTATCACGCTCCTTTCATCACTTTTTTGTAGATGGTGATCGTATATCTCCAATTGATGTATGACTTCATGCTTACCACTCTTTTCGGAATTATATTAACCGATTTGCAATCAAACATATTTCACTCTAGTTATCTATTCTATCATATTTAGTTGATTCCATTTAACGGTTGGTCCTCTCTTTCACGGTATAACCATGTTATCCCTTCTTCAAAATATTCATTTTGCAAAAGATCCATATAAATGATGTCATGCCATTCACCGTCTTGTCACTATCGTCTTAATTTGCTGATATAGCCACTATCAAACACTATTTCTTTTCTGATTTCGTGTACCATCACTTGTGATAAGGTTCCCCCCGATTTATCTTCACCGCCCGATAAATCTGCTCAATCAGCACCAGCCGCATCAGCTGGTGCGGCAAGGTCATGCGCCCGAAGCTAAGCTTCTGCTGGGCGCGCGCAAGCACCGCGGGAGCCAGTCCCGTGCTCCCGCCAATAACAAAAGCCACGTGGCTGCGCCCATACGTGGCTAACTTATCGAGCTGGCCCGCGAGATCCTCGCTTGACCAGAGCTCGCCCTCCAGCGCGAGCGCGACAACATGCGCATCCGGCTTCAGCTGCGCCAGAAGCCTCTCGCCCTCTCGCTCGCGCACAATCGCTTCCTCAGCCGCCGACATCGTCTCCGGCGCCTTCTCATCGGCCACTTCCGTGAGCGTCAGCTTCACGTAAGGACCGAGCCTTTTGGCATATTCCGCGATGCCCTGCACCAAATACTTCTCCTTCAGCTTCCCGACAGCTGCAATCTGAATATGCATAGGCTATACAACCAGAAACACAGCTGCTTCATCGCAAAAATCGCATTTGCGAGGCGGATCCCAATCCGCGAACTGCGTCTCCTTCAAATCCACCACGTCCGGCGCGTCCTCATACTCATCCACAAATCTATCCAAAGCATGCTCCATATGCGCTTTACATACACAATACATAATTGCATTCATCCAATCTCTCGTTGTATTTAGCCAAACGTCCAAACGCCGTTGCCAGCCCTTTTTCCTTCCGGTAAACGCTTGTCCCGCTTCGCTTTCTATGTCTCAAGCATAGCAGATAATCCCCCTGGATGTGAAGCGCGGTCGGCACACTCATCCTTCCTCTGCAGCATCGCAGCGCATCATCTAAACCAGTGTCATCACTCCACAACATCCAAAAAAGCCGCTATCGGCTCAAAGGGCAGAATGAATCCTGCAGCCCAAGCAGTAGCGGCCATATTGTCAGACACAATGAAATTATAAAAGCAAAGTTTTAAATACCGGTTCCAATCCCTCCGCCATTCGCAGAAAGCCCAAGTCCGTCGGGTGGGAGCCATCGACCGTACACTCGTGGAAATCCTCTTTGCCAAGCAGCACGGAGCCGTCGAAGAAGAAGATATGTTCATCGCCATTGTTGCGAAGCTCCGCAACTAACGACTGTTGGAACTGCTTCCTCTCCAATCTCGCCTCGATCAGATGCGGCGTCATATTTTCACGCGAATAACGAATGCGGGATACGACAAGAATAGGCGTTTTCGGATGAACGGTTCTATATATGCGTATAAATTCCGGTAGCGTCTTTTGAAACAGCTCGGTGCTGACGCAGTTGGCTTCATAATCGAGCACCAGACATGCTGGTTCCTCGATCTGCGAGATGACTTCCGCAACTTCTGGCTCTCCCTTACCGCTTCCCGAGAAGCCAAGATTAATAAATTCCAAAGGAATCCGCCTGCTCAAAATATTCGTATACGCCATGCCGGGCCTGGTTGCACAGCCGCCTTGCGTAATTGAGGTGCCATATACAATTACTTTCTTATTCGATGCATACGCTGACGGTGCAATAATGGAGGATCCCTTCTCCAAGCCAATCCACAGCTCCACGACGCCTTGATACAGAGGCAGATTAAGAACGACATTGCGCATGGCAGGACTCCAGTCCTTGAACATGACGCTTTCATATTCGGTCAAATGAGTTTCATACTTTGTTGTATTGCAAAACTCCATTTCGCCGGGAGGGCCGATATAGCAATCGACGCCGCATTGCCCTGTCGCAGGCATATGAGGCATATTCGCGGCCTCCTTCAGCTTCACTCTGATCGACAATGAAGCAGAATCCGTTTGAAAACGGATCTGTCCGCCAGCCGGATGGTCTGCCAAAAAGTTTACCGCTTCAGGCAGCATAATCTCTGATTGAGACGGCATTCTACGATACTTGCCTTCTGCATGAAACCATGCCAATCCCGCAATCTGAAAAGGCTGCGCCAGCGGCGAATGCCATACGAATTCCTCGCCAGCCGACCCATTCGGCCTCATATTGCTGTCATATTTCGTCAGTGCAGCTTGCTTATTATTGCTCACCCTGCTTCACCTCATCCTCATAGGCTGTAACATCAGTAAGAACGCATGCCCACTCCACAAACCGCTTTTAATTTATGTAATCATGCCCATCATATCAAATATTTCAACGCGCGAACAGACAACAAGGGTTCCGGCTCATTGTCAACAATTTGTTGCCTTTTCCAACCGTCTTTCAGATGAAAAAAAGCCACTGCTATGCTACAATAGCAAGGTTGTAACCGATATGATCAGGGGGTTTAGCAGTATGCTTATTATCGGCATCGCCGGCGGCACCGGCTCCGGCAAATCAACAGTTGCCCACTCCGTTATTAACCAGCTGGGTAACAATAAAGTAACTTTTATTTCTCAGGATAATTATTATAAGGATCATTCCCATCTCAACCTCGATGAGAGAGCATCGATCAACTATGATCATCCGTTTGCATTCGACAATGATCTGCTCGTCGATGATTTGATCAGCTTAAGAGACGGCCGTATCGTACAAGCTCCAATCTATGATTTTACCGTCCACGCCCGTAAAACAGACAAAACTGTCGAGCTTCTGCCGAATACTATCGTCATTATCGAAGGGCTTCATGTCTTGTCTGACGAGAAGCTTCGCGAAATGCTCAATATTAAAGTGTTCGTCGATACCGATCCGGATGTCAGAATACTGCGCCGAGTCGTTCGGGACATCGAGGAACGCGGCAGGACGATCCAATCGGTGCATCATCAGTATTTGACAACCGTCAAGCCGATGCATGAGGCATTCATAGAACCGTCCAAAAAATACGCAGACCTCATCATTCCAGACGGCGGCTACAACCAAGTCGGCATCGAGCTGCTGTCCACCTTGATCGAGAAGTATTTAAAAAAACGCTAACGGAACATCATTCCGTTAAACGTTGAAATACGCCGCGCCTTTCACTATAACGGAACGTGAATCCCTTACAATCGGTATTTGGGCTAAAAACACCCCCATCTCATCGTCTAACGGATTTACGTTCCGTTATTTTTTTACTTCCCCATTCCCGCCTACCTAACGGAGACGTTCAGCGTTACATAGTTTTTAGTGAGGCGGGCGGCGAAATGTATTCGAATTTTCACATATAATCGGCTAGTTGACGGGGCTAGCGGCGAAATGTATTCGATTTTTCGCATACAAGGGGCTAGTTGGTGGGGCGGATGGCGGAATGTATTCGATTTTTCGCATACAATGAGCTAATTAGGGGGCTAGCCGCGGAATGTATTCGTTTTTTCACATACAGTGGGCCGGCTCCATATTTACGCACAAAAAAAGCCGCAAAAGCAAGCAAACTCGCTCGCCTCTGCAGCTTTTACCCGGCATAACCTCGCGCCGAACCGCCTGCCCGCTATAGACCGCCCATCATCTCGCGCATCTATAACATTCCGCTCTACTTCTCCAGCTCTTTCACGCTCAGCCTCACCTTAACCGTCTCGAGCTTGCCGTCGCGGTAGTAAGCGACCTCCACTTCCTCGCCGACTTCCTTCTTGCCGTACAAATACTTACGAAGCTCCATCGTGCTGCCGACCGACTGACGATCCAGGCTTACGATAACATCGTTGAACTGCAACCCCGCCTTCTTGGCCGGCCCGGACGCTTCAAGCACGATGACGCCCTTGAACACTTCATCCGGCAGCTCAAGCAGCGGCTCGCTCTCGCCTTCCGTCTCTTCCTCATCGGGATCGTAACCGCCTGCGGCCAGCTGGCCCCAGTACTGCTCCAAATCGATCGTGGACACGCCCAAGTACGGACGCGATACATAGCCTTGCTCGATAATGTCATTGACGATCGGCATCGCATTGTTAATCGGAATGGCGAACGCAATGCCTTCCACGCCGTACTCCGCGATTTTCATGCTGTTGATGCCGATAACGCGGCCGTTCAGATCAATGAGCGGCCCGCCGCTGTTGCCCTGATTGATGGAGGCGTTGATCTGGATAACCTCCTGCTCCCAATCGTATACGCCGTCTTGGTTCAGCGACACCGGCATAATTTGAAGCGTTTTGCTAATGATGCCATAGGAAAGCGAATCATGCAGACCTAGCGGATTGCCGATCGCGATGACGAATTCCGCCGCGCGCAGCTTGGAGGAGTCGCCGATTTCCGCAACCGTGTCGACGCCCTTCGCATCGATCTCCAGCACAGCCAGATCGGAGATTTGATCCTGCCCGACGATCTTCGCTTCGCGCCTCTCGCCGTTCAGCATGACGACCTTCACCGCCATCGCATTGCTGATAACATGGTAATTCGTAACGATATAGGCCTTGCCGCCTTTCTTTTCGACGATAACACCGGAGCCTACTCCTGCTTCCTGCAGGCTGCCGTTCTCTTCCGGATCTCCGCCTATGCCGTAAGGGAACAGCTGTTCATTGATGACGCTGACCACGGCTGGACGCACCATTGCCGAGGCTTGAACCAATCGTTCGGATATATCAAACGTTTGCGAGACGCCCGCTCCTGCCTTAAGCGCCCTCGTCTCCCCGCCAGTGCCGAACACCAGCACAAACAACACGACCGCTGCAACGGCGCTTGTAAGGGAGGATACAAGAACGATGCGCAGAGCCGGCCAGCGGCTCGAACGGCTGTTTCTCGGAAACTTAAAGCTTGCCCTCTGATTAAAACGAGCACGGCGCGATATCTTGGTTGAGAAAAAATCATCATCGAATAAGCCCATTCGCTTAACTCCTCTCCATGCCCGTGGCTAGCACCCAAAAAATAGAATCTAGGAATATTTTCGGAACATACGGCTAAAATAATAATAGATTGCTAACAAGATTTTTCTGCCCGCTGGATGAACGCTTCCTCTATCAGGTTGCGGCTGCAAAACGGGCTTGTGCTCGCCGTCTGACAGACGCGTGCAAATTGCCGTTTCACGCCATCCGGCGCCGCTCCAACCCCACTTTGACGAAGGAGGAACATGCGATTGAAATCGAAAATTACGCACGCTTGGGATCACATTCAGCTGGCCGCGAAGGTCGCCGACCTGAAGGACGAGCATTATCGCACTCTATTAACGCTGAGCGCTATGCTAGAGCTGCTCGTAGACAAAGGCCTTCTAACGCGTGAAGAGCTGACCCGCAAAGCCGAGGAGCTAGACACCGAGCTCGATTCGCTTATTTCCGCTTCACTTCATCCCACTCCGTAGGCCGGTCATAGAACGTCGCCCGCAGCGGATAATCATCCTTCTTATAAAATATTCCGTTGTCCTCCAAGATAGTATTAACAGTTAGCATCGCCAGGTCCATTTGATTATGATCCAAGCTCAAATGAGCTAAATATACCCGCTTCGTGCGGTCCGTCATCAGCTCGCACAGCGCTTCTCCCGCGGCGACATTGGACAAATGGCCGATGTCGCTCAAGATGCGCCGCTTAATATTCCAAGGGTAGCGGCCCATGCGCAGCATTTCGGTATCGTGATTCGATTCCAGCACAAGCACATCGGAATCGATAATCGCACGCCTTACCTTTTCGCTCACATAGCCCAAATCTGTAGCCAGACCCAGCTTTTCCCCATTCTCTTCGAAGCAATAGCCGACCGGCTCGGCGGCGTCATGCGAGATCGGATACGAGTGCACCTCCATCGCGCCGAACTTCAACGTTTCGCCCGTCTCTATATATACACGCTTTTCAGGCGCAATAGTTCCGACATGCCGCTCTAAAGCTCCCCAAGTCGCTTCATTGGCGAAAATCGGAAGCTCGTATTTGCGGGCGAACGCCCCGAGCCCCTTAATATGGTCGGAATGCTCATGCGTCACGAAGAGCGCGTCGATATCATGGCCGGATATCCCCTGCACACGCATCAGCTCCTCCAGCTTCTTCATGCTCAGTCCCGCATCGACCATGATCGTCTTCTCGCTGCCCTGCACAATCGTCGCATTGCCTGTTGAACCGCTTGATAACACCGTGAATCGAACTCCCATTTCCCCTCTGCCTTTCCCATGCTCACATCGCAAAGCCTCGTCGCCCAGCAAGCACATCACTTGCCAGGCAGCCGCCAACGGCTTTGCTTCAATAGCAATCAATTTCCTTCGGCTTCGCCGCCTTCTACCTCTGTCGCTTCCTGTTCCCCGTCGGTTGCCACTTCCCCGCTGATCGCATGCACGTAATAAATGCGTCCATCCTCCAGCATGACTCGCCATGACGGCGCCGACACCTGCTCCTCGGAATCGAATATTTGCCCGTGATAGCCGAGCTGAATATCGGTTATGACCGATCCGTTTGGCAAATAATTTTCGATTAAGCTTGCGACCACCTTCGCCGCCGGCAGCACCTGCTTGGGATCCCCCATGCCGAGCAGCTCGACGCGATCGAGGCGGAACGCCGTAATTTTCTGATTGCTATGGTACAGCTCCAGCTTAATTTCGAACATTGGCCGGCCCTCTATGACGCGGTACAGAACGAATATCCCGTCCGGGCTCGTATTCAGATCGAAAACATAATGCTCCAAATCCGGAATTTGCGAGCCCAGCTTAGCGACAAGCTCCGACTTGGTAAAAAGAATCGCGCTGTCGACTGGAGCCGCCAATTGGACGGGCTCGGCCTTGTCCCGGCTGTCCGACTGCAGCAAATAAGTCAAGTCGCGAAGCTCCGGCGTCTCCAGCGGCAGATTGGCATCGAGCTTGATTTGCTTTTGGCTCATCAACTGCACCTTATCCTGCGGCAATTCCGCATAATTAACGTTGACGTTCAACTGTTCGCGTATATCGATCCACAGCTGATAGCCAAGCAATATGTTCAACAGCAGAAACGCAATAATGAGCACGCTTTTTGCTCTGCCCCAATCCACACGCCTTCACCTCCCGGCAGCCCCGCTGCTTTAATCATGCGTTCGCAAATCGTCGATGCTCGCCGCATCGATAACGATCCTGTCTTCCTCAGACTCCGTTGTCTCATCCTTCTTATCCTGCGGCGGCGTCTCAGTTGAAGCCGTCTCGCCCGCTCCAGCTTCTTCGGCTCCTTCTTCCGCCTCTGCGCCCGCTCCCGCATTCACAGCCATATTGGCTTCATCCTGGCTGCCCGCGCTATCCGCGCTTCCGCCCGATTCAGCATCAATCGCCGCCGTATTCTCGCCGTCATCCGTTCCTGAATTCGCGCTCTGATCCTTGCTCGGCTTCGGCGGCTCATAGCCGCTCGGATACCCCTCCATCAATACGGCATCGGTTCCGTCCTTCAAGCGGACCGCCCACACCGGCACGAACTTCATCAAGTTATCGTCCACCGGGAGAGCCTTCAGCGCAGGATAGAGCGCCATGACATCTTCTCTTCGGCTGTAACCGTCCAGCGCGGCAGCAAGCGTCTCGCCGCCCGGCAGCCAGCGGATCGCGCGCGACTCCGATTGCTCGGCCAGCTCAATCAGCGAGCGGTTGTACTCGGTCACGACGCCTTGCTGCAGCGTCAATCTCATGTAGCCGTAGCGGAATGGCACGCTCTCAATAACCGGGTAATGCTCCACATATTGCTGGAACCGGATAATCATGCCCGACGAAGTCGCGCCTCGGTCAACGAACCGGTGAACGCCGTCCCAGCCTCCATGCTGATTGATGAAATCGACCGAAGCATACACATTCTCGCTCAGCCGGTTCTCGCTCATTTGCGGCGCAGCAGGATCAGTATAGCTGATCCACATGCCGTTCTGCTCGACGCGCAGCCCGCGCTTGCCGTCGGTATATATTTGCGAGCCGCTGCGGTCCTCAATCGCCCGCGTCGTGCTCGGATCAAACAAATTGCGCTGCATCAATTCTGGCGAATACGTCTCATAGCGATATTCAATCTCCATTGCCTGCAGAGGATCAACCGGCAAATACAAGCCGTCATCCGTCATTGTGTATAGAGGCTGGAATTCCCCGAAGCCTACATAGTCCTTCACGTCGCTTACCGTAATGTCCGCGCGCACCGACTCATAGGCCATCTTGCCGTCGCTGCTGAAGAAGAATGTACGGATCTCCTCCGTACCCGTCTTCTTGAAAATCCAGATACGGTCGATCGTTTCGTTCAAAAACAGCAGATCGCCCTCAAGCTTAAGCAGCTTCTGCAGCAGCTCGACATGAATGCCGCGCTCGAACTTCAACTCGATGCCAATATCGTTTTTGCGTATTTCATCCCAGTTAAGCACATTGACCGGATTGCGCTGGAAGCCCTTGAACTCCCTGCCTTGAATCCGCTGATTCAGTATCATCTCATAGAACTGTGTCCCAGGATAAATGATCGTATGTTTGTCCTCGCCCATATGAATAATGAGCTGCTCCGGAAAAATAACGCTCTCCACGCTGGCCGATGCACCCAGCGGTTCAGCATTCACATAATCCTGATCGCTCCGCACCGTCACGCCCAGCCCCGGCATGCTATAAGCAAGCAAGTAGCTCTGAATAAGGCTGAATGCGACAAGCACGACTAGCAGGACGGTTTTCACGCGCTCCATCATGCCGGCTCACTTCCTTCCTGCAGCAGCGGAAGCGTAAACGTAACGGCCGTCCCGACATTAAGCTCAGATTGCAGCGATATAGTACCGCCATGCGCCTTCACAATTTCCCGGGCAATCGACAAGCCTAGACCTGTTCCGCCCATATTCCGCGACCTGGCTTTGTCGACACGGTAGAATCGGTCGAATATGCGCTCCAAATCCTTCTTCGGAATGCCGATGCCCGTATCCTTCACGCTAATCGCAATCAGCGCCGGCTGCTCCTTCTTGCTTGCGGTCAGCTCAATGGTGCCCCCATCAAGCGTATACTTAATTGCATTGGACAGCAGATTGTCCAGCACTTGATCGATTTGGTCGCGGTCCAGCCAAGCCGAATACAAGCCCTGCTCGACCCGTACATAAGCTTTGATCGTCTTTTGTCGAAGCTGGAACGAGAAGCGGTCGGCTACCTCGTCCAGCATCTCATGAATATTCGTCTGTCTCCGTCTAAGCGGCGCTTGATTGGAATCGAGCCGCGACAGATGGAGCAGGTCGGTGACGAGCCGGATCATCCGTTCCGTCTCATTGCGGATAACGCCGACGAACCGCTCCGACAGCTCCCGCTCCTCCAGCGCTCCATCATCCAGCGCCTCCGCATAGCTCTTGATCGTCGTCAGCGGCGTGCGCAGCTCATGCGATACGTTGGCGACGAACTGGCGGCGCGATTGCTCGAGCTTCTCTTGCTCCGTTACATCCTGAAGCACCGCAATCGTACCCGTAATGCCGCGGTCGCGGCGATGAATCGGCGTGAAGGTCACCTTCAGGTAGCCCTCTTCGCCCTCGTCCTGTTCCTCCACGCCCCGGCTCAGCAGCATCGTTCCCCCGCTGCCCTGCATGAGCTCTTCCAGCTTCTGCGGGTTAATGCCAAGCAGCGCCGTCAGCTCGTCGCCTTCGCAGGAGCCGACGTCAAGCAGCTCCAGCGCCCGGCTGTTCCAGACGATGACCTTGCCGTTCTCGTCGGCGGCAACGACGCCGTCGCTCATATTGGACAGAATCGATACCAGCTTCTCGTTCTCTTCCTCATTGACGGACAGCGCGTCTTTCAGCCGAACCGTCATCTCGTTGAACGCCATGCTGAGCCTGCCGATCTCGTCATCAGCAAGGACCGGCACCTGCAGATCGAATTTTCCGTCCGCAACCGACTCCGCTTGGCGCGTAAGCCCTTGAATCGGGCTCGTTATCGTATGCGCGAGCAGTACGCCAAGCACGCCTGTCAGCCCAAGCGCAATAATCGTCCCAGAGAAAAAAATCTGGTTGACCCGGTTGACCGTCTCGTACAGCTCCGTCATCGACGCGACGACATAGACGGCGCCGACAACCTTGTCATTGAACGTAACCGGCTGGGCAATCATTTTTTTGCGTATATTATCTTCGTCTATAATTTCTTCTTCATTATCCCGGATGTTCTGCAGCGCGCGGCTGACAGCCAGAGACGTGTTTTTCTTGCCGACATACGACTGATTGCCGAGCGAGGTGGCGACTACTTTGCCGTTGGAGTCTAGCACCTGCACCTCTGCGCCGCTTATACTGAACAAATTGCGCACGACCAGGCTCAGATCCTCGGTCGTTCCCTCCAGCACATCGCCGTCCGCATCCGGCCTCGACGATAGACTAGGAGCCGCGAACTTGGACAAAATGTCGGCCTGCTCCTTCAAATTGTTCGTGAAGCTATCTATAAGAGACGTTTTTACGGTACTAATAAAATAGACGCCGATCAGTTGCATCGCTACAAGAATAAGCAGCAAATACATAATGACCAGCTTGACTTGAATCGTACGGAAGAAGCTTCTGCCGTTCATTAGTAACCGAAGCCCCCGAGTTTCGGATTGCGCATCATATAACCCAGTCCCCGGCGCGTCATAATATATTCCGGACGGCTCGGATCGTCCTCAATCTTCTCGCGGAGCCTGCGAATTGTAACGTCCACCGTCCGCACATCGCCGAAATATTCGAAGCCCCACACCGCCTGCAGCAAATGCTCTCTTGTCATTACCTTGCCGCTATTGCGAGCCATATAATAGACAAGCTCGTATTCACGATGGGTCAAATCGAGCGGCTCGCCATTCTTATAAACCACATACATATCGGTATCGATGAACAAATTGAACAGGCGCAGCCCTTGCGGCTCTTGCGCCCCGCCCGGCTGTCCGTCATCCGCGGCAGCGCCTTCCGTCGCCTCCGCCACCTTCTTCTGCCTGCGCAAATGCGCCTTCACGCGTGCCAGCAGCTCGCGGGTGCTGAACGGCTTCGTGACATAATCGTCGGCGCCAAGCTCCAAACCGAGCACCTTATCAATCTCTGTATCTTTCGCTGTCAGCATAATAATCGGCATGTGCAGCTTGCTGCGCACCTCGCGGCATACATCCATGCCATCCTTCACCGGAAGCATCAAATCAAGCAAAATCAAATCCGGCTGCTCCTCAAAAGCAAGCCGAACGGCCTCCCCGCCATCAAAGGCGCAAATAACCTGATGGCCTTCCTTCTCCAAATTGAACTTTATAATATCCGCAATCGGCTGCTCGTCATCGACCACTAAAATTTTTCCGTGCATCGTTCGCTACACCGCCCGTCGCTTGTCCTTAGTTTTCTAATCTATTTTACCATACGTTCACGTACAGTTCACAATGAAACTTCGCTCATGTAAGCGATCATTTCCCTTACTGCGCCCCCTTTTATCCGGACATGCTAAAAAGCGCCCCTTCGATGTTCCGAAGGAGCGCTCCTATATGCGATAATCCTATAAATTATAAGTAGTTCAGAGGATTTACTTTCGTGCCGTTCTTAATAATTTCAAAATGCAAATGAACGCCGGTTGAATTGCCCGTATTGCCCATGATGCCGATCTTGTCGCGCTTCTCGACAATTTCGCCCTTCTTCACGCTGTAGGAGCTCAAATGACCGTACAATGTTTTGTAGCCATTTTGATGATCGATAATGATTGTTTTGCCCGTTCCGGACTTCGTTCCAACGAATTCGACAACGCCTGCGTCGGAAGCCAAAATATTCTTGTTGCCTGTCAGGTCAATGCCGGTATGCTGTCTTCCCCAGCGCTTTCCGAATTTGCTCGTAATTTTGTAGCTGCTTAGCGGCCAAGCGAACTTGCCGGAGCCTTCGCCAAGCACGACCTTCGTGCCCTTCACGACAACCTTAGGCGTCGGTTCTACGAGAACCTCGCGCTCAAGCAGCTCCTCAGTAACGACATATCCGTTCTGCTTCGTAATTTTATAAGTCAGGCGCTGCGAGCCTTCCGTGCCTTCCTTAAGAACCTTCGATTGACCAACCCGCATCGAATCGTCCTTCTGAGTTTCCACTGGAGGCGCGATCGATTCAAGCTCTACCAGCGTCTCTACCGTCTTAACGGTTAGCTCCGGCTGCAGCATCGTTACGTCAAGCACATCGCCAATCTTTATCTTGTCGTCAACGATCCATTCATTGTTCTCGTAAATCACTTGCGGTGAAATACCCAGCTTCTGAGCGATACAGCCGACGCAGTCTCCTGCGACAACCGTATATTGAGTCGGCTTCACGCCGCCGTCTAACAGTTTTTGATATACTTCCTCAGCCGTCACAATTTGGGTAGGGTCGATTTCGACCGAGCCGGCCGACACATCTTCAACAAACCCAACCTCTACAACCTCTGTGCCAAGCTTCTTTTCCTTGTCCTTGTCCGCTTCGGCGGAGCCGGCATCCTCCTGAACGCCTTTGGCGCCGGGGTAGGATAGAACCTCGACCTCTGTAGCCTTCTTCTTATCCGCTACGATTTCAGGAGCGTATTTGCCCTGGATTCGAAGCAAAATGTCATCGACAGTCTGTTGATCCTTCACAATGCCGATTACTTTGCCGTCAACCTTCAACTCTACGCCTACTGCATGGGATGTAAACATCGATTCGAGCTTCGCCAGCGTAGCGTCCGTCTCCGGCACCGCTTTGAAAGCACTTTCAGTCTCGTATGTAATTACACCGGTATCCAGCACCATATTGAGTTCTGGATTGTCTTGCTGCAGCTTCTCGGTTTTCTGTGCGATAAGCTGGTCAACCTGCACTTGCGTACTTACTGTTCCGATCGAATTGCCGTTCATATATACGTTTAAAAATTCGACTGTGTTTGCTTTGATGTATTGATTGACGCCGAGTACAGATCCGGCAATAAGCAACGCTGATCCAAGTGTAATAATAACCGGCGTTTTGCGACGCCATATTGGTTGTGAAACCTGGTTGCTTTCGGGCTGTTGCTCGGTCTTGCCATTCAAGTCTTGTGACCGGTTGAACCGTAAGAACTGGGTCGTTCGTCCCAATAGCTTGCGGATCCGATCCTTATCCCTGAAAACGGTCATGATTGGCTCCTTTTCGCGTCTATGCAACTAGATTTAAGGCACCAACAGGAAAAAAGACGAATATCCTGTCGGATCACTCGTCTTCTACTGTATCATACCTCGTCAAAAAGGGGCAACCTTTCCGCTAGATTCGATATATTAATATTTTTTCAGAATCATCATCATTTGTTCGTATTCTTCCTTGTCGAGATGCTGTGCCATAATTTGCTGAACCGCTGTCAACTCCTGCTCTGTTAGGCCATCCTCCACATATTCGGAGATCTTCTGCCACGATTCCTGCGGCAATTTTGTCATCAGCAATGCGAACAATCTGTCCTTGTCCTCGCTGCTCATTTCCGACTTTAGACCGCTCATTTCTTCCGTCGTCACAGCGATTTCCGTGCCTTCTTCGCCGGCTCCGCCGTCTAAAGTCCCATCCTCCGAGGTCGGGGATCCGCTATTCGCTTCCTTGCCTCCGCCTCCGCCGATTCCCGACAATGGCGGCTGTTCCTCCGCCCCTTCCTCTTCCGGCTCATCCTCCTTTTGACCTACTCCGTTATCACCCGGCGTCTGCCCGCTGCCGCTGCTTGCCGTTTCATCCTTACCCGCCGGCTTCTTCTCTTCGCCGTCCGCTCCCCACAGCTTGCCCCAAACGCCCGATACGGCTGCCGGCTGCATCTCCAACGGTATATTGTACTGCTTAAGCAGCGT
>Ga0180215_1002600_pt1 | contig 18001 bp, 28 predicted proteins | sample eDN3rd37CBELigBY_FD_128871 | JGI IMG/M metagenome (GOLD analysis project Ga0180215, IMG submission 128871) | Enriched backyard soil microbial communities from Emeryville, California, USA - eDNA 3rd pass 37_C BE-Lig BY (version 2) (version 2) | ecosystem: Environmental > Terrestrial > Soil >... | reverse complement strand
CGTTAATTGGTACGCTTGTAAATCTTATTGCGGCCTAAACACATTGCCGGGGTGATTCCCCGGTTTTTTTAATTCCTTTTTCATCACCTCCAGTCTTTCGGATGTAGATAACGGTTTTAATTCATAAGTGATTTCCTTATCCTCATGCTTCGTTTCCTTTTGAGTTTTCCCTTCGATGTCGGCAAGAATTAGCTTCTTGACATAGCCACTGAAATTTTTTCGTCTTTTGATGGCTTTAAGGATAAGGGCATCGGCATGTTTGTTGGTATTGAAGCTGACGCTTTTAATTACTTTGTTTGCTGGCATGTATTTAAATCCTCCTTTTCAGTTGTTACCTAACGGTATGACCGGTATGACCGTTTTATTCATGAAAATAAAAAAAGACCGAGCTATTCGCCCGGTCATACTTTTTGATTTCGTTAATAACGTTCTCGTTAATAACGATATGCACACATCATGAAAAAGATGCCTATCTTAAGTGAAAAAGTTTCGGTATTACTCCATACATTGCGCATCAATGATTTGAGCCATCTGCAGGCGATGTTCTCCGAACGGATCGTCATAAACTAAGTACTTCAATTGAGGATTTATTTCAGTGATTTTTCCTCTATGCTGCTTTATGTATCCCTCCTTCCATGTCTTGATTCTAATTTCCGATTTACTTTTATAAGCACGTTCAATTTCTTCCCCGATCAGCTGCATATCCATTTCATCCAGATCCGGTCGAGGAGTTAAGTTATCTTCATTTTGCCATTCCCGAAGTAACCGTAAATGCTCCGGAATCATCATGGCAGTCCATTTGGTACGGCCGCGATCCTTTAAATCACCTTGCTGTTTTAGATGTTTGTTCACTTTTATCCCTCCAGTCCCGTTTTAGTATGCTCAAAGTTCTTGGAGATGATGGGATGAAGTCAATGTAACCATCTCTTTTTAATCGTTCTAAGTGACTGTGTACTGTTGAAGTTGACTTAAGGCCAACAGCCAAACTGATTTCTCTTACTGTAGGTGAGTAGTTGTTCTCATCGACATATCCTTTGATGTATTCAAATATCTGCTGACGACGTTTCATTTTCCACTCTCCTCAAAGTAGTATTTTTTCTTTATGTATAACAGGGATTAGTGCCAGGACATTATTTATATTGAAGATACGAGTTGAACCCCTGAGGAAACAATACGCCTTAAACGACTCTTTAGAAACAGCTAATACTTTAATTCTCCTTTGGCTAATTTGTCCATCGTTTGACATGTACATCATGTCAACGTGATCATTATATTTCATGTACTTCAAAAGACTATCCCGCACACTTGTTCCCTCCTTTTCTATCATTATAGGAAACATCTGTTCGGTTTTCAAGCAATAAAAAAAGACCCTCCTCACAAAAAAAGTGAGCAGGGTGTAAATTATTTCGTTTCGTCGATAAGATATGTCATCCATCCGTATTTTTCTTTGATTTGTTTTCGAACATCTTCCGCAGCTTCTTTTGTGGAAAACGTTCCAGTGTAGATACGATAGTTTGGATTGAATCCAGTAGTATCTGCTGCCTCATTAAACATAAATTCGAAGTCTTTTTTAACTCGCTCTATAGCATCTGCCAACGATCGAGCATTGGGAAATGTTCCTGTCTTGATTCGGAAAGTTCCTTTTGTTTGAGTTGCAGTTGCCACCTTATTCCCCTCTTTCCACTGGACACCTAATCCGTAAAGAATGGATTTTGCACTAATTTCTGCAACCATGTCAATGTAAGAAGGCGTGTTGAATATGCGCTCGAAATCTTCATCATTACTGAAGAATCCGTTCTCTGCAAGTAACGATGTAGAAGTAGTGTCACGAAGTATTGCAAAGTTGGTCCAGTGACTTTTCGGTTGATTAGTTGATTCAAAGACTCCGTTACCCCAGATTGGTAAACCCGCTTCTCTGCATAGACGAATGTAGTACTCTGCAATTCTTTTGGCTTTTTCATTGCCTTTCCAATAAAAGATACCCATGCCTTTTACATCTTTATTATCGTTGTAGTTAGCATGTGTTGACCATACCAGGTCACAGTTATGGGCATTGTAATACCGAACACGGTTGTTAAGTGCTACTTCAGGTTTATTTGCTCCCTGAGCTTCCATAGAGTGCACTCCGTGTCTTTGCAGGTGTTCACGTATCTTTAATCCGACAGCAGCGTTAAAAGTATGCTCAGCGTACCCTTTGCCCTTTTTAAAAACCCCCTTTGATGGGGGAAAAGTATCGATACCATGCCCGATATCATTTCCTACCTTGGCCATTTATTTCACATCCTTTTTGAGTTCATTGTTGACTTCCGTTCCAATCAGTTCTTCTTTGATTTCGGTGGAAATCGTACTCTTATCTGAATTGATCACCTTCAATTTTTCTGCAAGGTTTGCCGGCACTAATACGTCAAGCTCAGCCATGTTTTCAATAATCGATAGCCCTTCATTGACAATATAAAAAAGCACCGTGGAAAACACGAGTGCTCCTTCGAGATTCAATATTTGATCCATGATATTGGCCACAATAATCATAAGCAGTACCAGGAGTTTGCGAGCATAGCCGAAGAGGCTTTTTCTGCTCCAAAGGTTATGGTTCTTGGCTGCCTTAAAAATTCCTGTGATGATATCGATAAACATTAGCAATAGCAACAGATGAAGAAATTTGACTCCCCCGAACAGATACATGTGTACTATCTCTAATTGTTCCAAGTTAGTTCCTCCAATTGATAGAATCGATAATGACATTTCATTTTCGCTCCTTTTATTTTGATAAAAGAAAAAGCACACTCAGTTGAGCGTGCTTCAACAATATTAATCAATTTTTTTTAGTGTTCCTGTAACTACCCCTATAATGTTTTCTAAGAATAAGGTGATTTCGGGTAATTCTATTCTTTCGCCATTCGGTATTTGCCAAATTGCATCATTGAGATAAATCAATTCGTCTTTTCCTGTGACATTATCGAACTTTTTGGTCTCAATAGTTTCTTCTAATATCGAGATAGCAACTTCTCTGGTAGACACTTGCTCTCCTTTTGCTATCCTCTCATCGAATGCTTCCTTTGATTCTTCCCATTTTTCAATTTTGTAATTGGCAAGCGTACCCGAAACCATGCCATACGATGTGAAAAAGAGAAGCTCTGGTTTTAAACCTAAATCTGTTTCACTTACAATACTTAATGACTTAATAAAACCTTGTTTGTAATCTTTTTTCAATTTTCTCTCTCCCCTTTCATTAAACCATTATTCGACAAAAGAGGAAGGATTCCTGCTAAATTATGAATCGAATTCGTGATTCATACCTCTTGACATCTGTTCGAATTCAAGTACTGTTTCATTACAAACCTCGCAAACGAGTATATGGTCCCTAAGTGGCTGTTTTTCACTCTCTCCATATTTATGAGGGTTTGCAATTAAAGCCTCTATAACATACATCGTTTTCTCACATTGCGCCTTCAATCTAACCACCTCCATTTGCCTACTAATTTCGACAAATTAAGGTGGAATCCTGCTTCTCATCATGTTCCTGATGCACAATTACTCTTGTGCCGCTAATAGCGCTGTAAGTTCGTTGTATTCGTCTTGGGAGATACGGTTATTAACTAAAAATACATCAAGCATTGTCTGCATATCTTCTTTGGATTTGTATGATTTACGCTCTATAGATGATTTTGCTGCTTTATAAGTTAGGCTCATGATTTATTCCTCCAATTAATGTTATTTAATATAATCCCAATTCGACCATAGAGAGCCGAAAGTCAACATCAAGCAAGTAGTCCATCTGTTCATTAACGATTTCACTCAAAGGGCGTTGATAAGGCTGTTCCACTTCCGGTTTATTTGGATCAGGAAATTGGAACTCTAATTTCTTCGTTTCCAGATTCACACGATACCTTGTAGCATTTGCGAAATCCTTTGCGTATTCACTGAAAGGTAATTCGAGTACTTCGAATGTTTCTCGGTTTCGTTCGGATAGTTCAGTGTATGTGGCAATATCTTGTTCGATTGTTGGAAGTATAAAATCTCCTACTCTACCAATTTCATGTATTCGCTCGCCTGTTAATAAGTCATAAAATATCCGCCTTATTCCTTTCATTTAATCAACCTCCTATTCATAAGCTCGATAATTGAAAGCGATATTTGGCGTTGCCCCTGCAGGTAGTTTGAAACCTGTAGGATTTGCATAAGCAATGGTTCTTTCATCTATTGTTCTTGATATTCCAGTAGGTGATGTTAAATTATCAGCCATCACAATTTTAGATGCTGTATTCTTCGACGCATTATAAGTAACTGCTAATGTTCTGTCATTCTTATATATCTCTATAAAAGAAGGAGTAAAGTCTAATCCTGTAACGATAACGGAAAAGTTACCTTCAAATGCTCCATTTGAAGCGTTTTTATAATTTTCAACTGTATTGTTTGATGTAACTGTTCCCGCGGCGAACTTTTTCCCTGTGTTAATATTTGGAACCTTATTAACTAAATCCGTTAGTGTTTCTGTTCCTACTGATGGTTGACCTTTATTGGAAAGGTTTGTAGCAAGCGTATTTTTAATCGTCTGTGTTTTACTTTGTAATTGGGCCTGCGTATCCGTAGATAATAAAGGACTGCCAACGACACCCGCCCATTTACCTTTTATGTCATTGGCTTGCTGAAAAGCCTGTGCAATCGCTTGTTGTACATCTGTTGCTGTCATTCCCGCAGGAGGTACAAAACTGATGTTAGAAGCGTTATGTGCATCTATCGCATCCTCTGCAAAATGCGTAGTAACTTCCTGCTGCAAATCTTCTATTCCACCAACTAATTCATGAACCTGGGCAATTCCTTGTTCAATTTTGTTCATATTGTCAGCAATGATCGGCGTACCAGGTTCAATGATGTTCCCCTCTTTTGGAATAAGTGTCACTGTTCCGTCAGGGTTATTTTGTTGCTGGAAGGTACGAGGCTTTTCAACTTCTCTGTTTTTCCAAACCGTTGGCTCGTATGCCATTAGATCACATCCTCCCCGCACGTTACCGTACCGCAATACGGTAGTGCATTATAGTTTCCGGAGTAATAAAAATACAGCAAGGATAGATTCTTCTCTAACCGTGCTGCATCTTCAAAATTAAAAGGCGTATTAGATTGCCAATCAAGTTTATTGTTTATCCAACCTGCAGGCGTGAATCGTTGTCTAAGTGAATCGATGTTGCCTTCGATCCGATTAAGACTATCTGCAAATTCGAATCGTTTCATATCTCTGTTTTTTACGACAATCAGGATAGGGGCAGCGTCAAAATGGGCGATTAATCCCGTAACAACTTCTGTATTGTTTTCCACACGGTTTAAATCCTCAAAGTTGTAAAAATCAGTTGGAAACCATTCAAGTTTTGGCTCAATCCACATTTAAACACCGCCCTTCGTTTCAGTCTTCCCATTCAGATAACCAGCAAATTCATATTCCTGTTTAGTGATACGGCTTTGTTTTTTCATGCCAAAGCTATCTTCTACCAGGACAATATCGCCGCATTCTAAAGCAGGATTTTGGCGCCAGTTAATAGAGTATAGTGCACGTAGATTACTTTCCCTTAATATCCATGCTGCTATGTCTTCTGCATGTGACACAGATTGAATGAGAGGGTTGTCACATTTCAATGAAGAACCTTCCTTTACGCCCTCATTCAAAAAGGCGTGTTCAACCTTTTGGCCATTCTCATGGACTGTTATCACGATAGATTGAACTAACTGATCAAGTCTTATTTGAGGCTCTTTATAGACATTATCAAATGTGATATTTTTCATATCCCAGCCGTTATCCACTGCTACATAGGTCATTCCCGCAAACATATCCGGACCTGCGTACACCATGAATGTACTTTGTTCGTCAAGGGCGGTAAAACGTTTAATCGTAACAACGCCTTCACGGCTTTGGTAAACAGCAGCCTTTCCCGCAATTCCTATGCACTGAAGGGCTTTTCGGGCGCTCAACTTTTCAGGAAACCCGTTTGTAGGTATTTCGCTTAATCCTTCGTCAATTTCATAATCTGTAACACCGGCTTTGATTAGTACATCTTCCGCTAAATCATACAGCGTTCCTGAGATCGATGTAGCATACTCTTTTTGGTCAAGAATTTCAAAAACGTCGCGGGCAGTGAATGTCGTCGTTAAAGCTCCTTCATCACTCTGCCAATCGGTTAAATAGTACTTTTTAAAATCCATGTACTCGAATATTTCTTCAGCAGTTTCTACTCCAATGGACAGATTCACTTCTTGGCGATCCTTCAAAAATCGATAGTAGCCTTGTGGATTGAGGATGTTAAATTCACGATCAGAGTTATCGATAGTGAACTTTACTTCATTGGAAGGGAGCGTGTCGCCAACAACGTTCATCTCTTCCACGACGTTCACTTTAATCAGCTTGTCCCCTTCATACTCCTGGACAATTCCGAAGTCTACCTCCGTCACTCTTGCCCGACGGAATGGCTTAATCCATTTATTTATACTGATTACGATCTTTTGGTAATTATCTAAACCTTCTTTCCAGACATACATAGTGTTGGAATTACCGGTTACGGTTACGCGTTTAATTAAAGAACCGTCCGAACGATATGCAAAAATTGAAAAATCTGAAGCGTATTCCCTTGCGAGCGAATCAAAGGATATCGTCAATCCCATTGAGTTGTGCTCTTCAATGAAAGTAAATTCTACTATCTGTGAAGGAGCGAACACCCCTGTCTCGTCAGAAATAGTTTCACTCCACCAACCTAATTCACTTTCGTCTTCTTCTGGACGAGGAGGGATATAAAAACTACCGTCAAGTTTCCAATAATCCTTCTCGAAAGTAGCGTATTTATGGGACATGTTACGTGCTTTATTAGTTAATTGACCTTTCCTACTAATCTCCGCTTCAGACGAAGCTGCAGAGGAGTTATCCAAGTATGCCTCGTTATCAAGAATTTCGAAACTAACTTTTGCAGCAGTCTTTCGAATAGGCGCATATACCGATTGCTTAAATTCACCGCTAACGTCAATCATGCTATTCGCCTACCTTTCGACAAGTGGAAATTTGACGTCTTTCCAACGAATTTTTCCATCAATAAAATCAAGGGCTCCGACATTTCTGTCGCCGGCATAAAACGTACCTGTTTTCATCTTTCCATCCAACGGATCGAGATACTCTACTTGAAAGAAGACAGGGCTAACATACTGCAGTACCTTACTTAAATCTTCTTTACTCAGGTACGCCCACATTAGCTCTATCTTACGTTTGGTTGCAATCCTCTCGATGATCATGGTACCGCGAGCATTACGTTCAGCTTTCGAAATATCTTGAATCCCAACCGAATAATCGGATGGAGTGGGAAGAACCACTCCGTTTATCTTAATCATGGACCCCACTCCTTTTTATACCGGTTGAATGATTGTGGATCCAACCCGTTTATTCTCTCTTGCTAAATACGGATTAAGGATTCGCGCAAAGGTTGTACCATCGACATTTATTACGATATCCCCGCTTTGTTGATTTTGCTGTCCAGCCAATGACATCTGCATGGCAGCCATTACTGCCGACCCGAGAGCTGAAGCCAATTTACTCACAAACGGAGTATTTTCAAGAGGTACTATCATCTCACTGCCTGCTTCTCCGGCAATGTAGTTGCCGAAGTTAGTTGCACCATCCACGATACCGCCACGCGCAAGCTTAGGGATTCTCGGAATGTTAATCCCGAATGATTCCCCGCCGAACACTGGTACCCAATCGGGGATGTCAATTTTAATACTGTTAAGTGCACCGATTACTGTGTTGATACCATCAATGATTAAATTCAGTGGAAACTTAACAATCCCCCACAGTGAGTTAAAGACTCCTGCGAATATATCCTTCACACCTTCCCAGGCTTTTCGCCAGTTCCCCGTAAACACACCGACCACAAAGTCGATTAAGCCTCCGAGAATCTGAATAATTCCTTTAATAAGATCTGCCAGGAATCCTACTGCCGTAGTTACCACATCCACGATTAACGTGAAAGCTACTTTGAAAGTCGGTCCGAGTAATTTAATCAGCATATCAATTAGAGGACCGATAAACTTGTTATAGATTTCAAGCGCACCGTTAACCAATTTCATGATGAATTCCCCAACTTGCTCGATAAGCCCTTTCAGGTGCTTGTCCCATAGGAACGTAAGTGCATCAAGGAAGGGTTCGACTATCGGCTTGAGAATGTGATCCCATAACAGCTGGAACCTCTCTTGAATGCCTTCGAATAAATCAGTCAGGTTTGTCAATAGAGACTTGCCGTGTTTTTCCCACAGCTTCATCACGATATCGAGCGTATCCATGACGAGTTTCTTTAAAAAGTTAAACACTGGCTCAATAAGCGACTTATAGATATCGCTCATTATATTGGCGAGCCACTCAAATGCGGATGCAGCTCTTTCAAAAGCAAATACCAGGATATCTGTAAATATCGGCACCAACACTTCATTAATTTTCTTGGCAATAGGGATTATAAAGCCATTTAAGGCGTAGTCCACGAATGGCCTAATTGTATTGTTCAGTAAATTTTGAAGTGAACCGCCAATTGATTTAAAAGAATCTAAAAAACTCACCTTGAGTCGTTCAATCGATGGGAACCAAGTAGAATTCCATAAACTTGTTACAGTGTCGGATACGTTTTTAAAGGTCTTGCTAAACACTTGAACGGCATTAATTGCGATATCAGCAAACAACGGCGCAAGGGTTTGCGTAATGCCGATTACAAGAGAAGGAATAAAATCAAATAGGAAATACCCCGCTACCGGTCTTAGAAAGTTGTTTACAAGTTCAATGGCAGTTCTGCCTATTTCAGCAAAAGCAACCTTAATAGGTTCCACTGCATCGTAAAGAGGCTGAATAGCTGAACGAATTCCACTAAAAGAACCGTTAAATAAGCTTCCAAAGTCTTTAATAGATTCCCACATACTTTTGAAGGATCCTTTGACTCGGTCTGCCATCGCTTGAATATTTTTAGGAATAGTTTCCGTATCAACTTCCGGCATTTCAAAATCTCCAAATCCCATGTCCGCACCTATGCCACCAACGCCCGGATCCGTACCTCCTCCAGATCCTCCTCCATCGGTAGCTTCAGATGTTTTGTCAGCAAGAGAATTGATCTCATCAAAACCGGCAACTGATCCCTTCGCTTCTGCAGCCGCCTTTTTTACTTTACTGCCTGCCTTTTGAGCTGCAGTGCCGTACGATTCCTGCGCGGCTGTCCCGCCTCCTACTGCTGCTGTTACTTGTTTCTGAGCACTTGATACTCCGAAGAAGGCCTGCATGAAATATTTAAAGTAAGTGGTAACTCTGACAAGCCAATTTGCTAACTTCTGAAGAATAGGGATGACATAGTTTGCAATTGGCGTAAATGCTTGTCCTACATTGACCCTAATGTCGGCAAAAGTTTTACTTAACATAGCAAGTCGTCCGGCCAACGTATCCGAATATTTAGCAGCGTCTCCAACTTGAAATTTGGTTTCTTGCATAATCCCATTTACTTCGGCTTGTATCTTTTCCTGCTGCGTTAAATTGTTGGCTGTCTTCCCGATCGATGCGGCATATTCATCCCACATCTTTGCTACGTTTTTCGTAACACCGGCATTATCGACAAGGATTGAGTTTTCGTTTTTCAAACCCTCAGTTGCTGATGCAACAGCCTGCCCAAGTGTGTAGGACGACTGTCTACCAAAAGCGGCAGCATCCTTTAATCGTTCCATGACCTGCTGAATCTGCTCATCATTGTAACCACGAGCCGCAAGGTTTTTATAGGCATTAACTGCGTCAGTAAGGGGTACGAGACCGTCTGCAACATAATCGTTGATAAACCCCTTGGCCTTTGAAAAGGAGCGTCCCTGCCCCTCGACAATACTTTGTAATCCGAGGAATGCGCCCTCTAAATCGCTGGCTGCTTTAATGCTATCCTTCACATACTTTCCAATTCCGAGAGTGGCAAGTGCAACAGCAACACCTTTGAAAGCCTTCTTCATGCTTTCTGTCGCCTTCCCCACTGACTTATCAAGCCCGGACATTTCCTTTTTGACGTTATTCAGTTCCTTCTTCAGTCCGGCCGTCTCCGTCGTGATGAGTATCTGGAGTTCCTCCAGGGTCATTGCCACGATTCTCACCCCGCTTTCGCTCTTTCATATGAACCGAGTAGGCTTCAATTCGAGCTTTCATGATCTGCCATTTTTGCTGTTTAATCTTTTGTAATTCCGCTTGTTTTTCGATCTCTGGGAAGAAGCCAGGAAATGCCTCGTATACTTCTTTTTGGGTCTGCTTACTTCCGAGCATTATTCCAACTAAATGGCTTATCTGATTAGCCTGGTGATAAGCAATTACGGCATCCGACTGTAATTTCGTTTTCTGCCTTTCCTGATAGCCTTTAATAGATGCCGAAATCTCCCCGTAGGTCATATCCCAATAAAAAACTGCATCCACCCCGCATTCACATGCGAACGGATACAGTTCTTCAAATAGCTCTGTTAAGTTTTTTGGAGACGGTTGTTCTAATTCTCTTCCGTTGCTGTCTCTGTCGTCTCCGCCATTCGTGGAAAAAAACCACTTGTCTTAAACACGTCGACCATGACCGGGATTAAATCCGTGTAAGAATAGCCTTCTTCTACATAGTCATCATACAGATCAAGCACTTTTTCGAATGTCATTCCATGATGGAACTTCTGCATTGAAGCATGCAAAATTAATAGAACTTGTGTTACAGAAGGAAGTTCTCCCCCTTCAACGGCCATTAATATTGAAAGAGGATTCCGTCCTCCGAGTTTCTTTTCAAGATCGACAATCTGCGAAGCAGCTGCACGTAGTTTATATTCTTTCTCGCCTACTTTAAAAGTGGTAAAACGCATTTAGTTTCCTCCTCAAAATAAAAAGCACCCTCATTTTTGAGAGTGCTTCAGGTGTTATCCTCTTTGCTGTAAAGCTTTGATTAGTTTGTCATTCCGCTTTTCTGCGTTGTACTGATTCACCACTAAAATAGCGTGAATGACGCCCGGTATATACAAGAATAAAGTTAAGATGCAGTTTAGTAAAAACTGCCCCACCTTGCCACAAGATAAAATCGCCAAAGGCGGAAGAAGACATAATAAATATCGCATGTATGGACCCCCACAATGTTTTGTGAAAATTCTACCACATTGAGAAGGATGTGCCAATCCTATGCTCCGGCTGGATGAGTAACAGTGATGTCACTCTGAAGGCTCATGGACGCAGTGAAAGTCATAGCAGCATTTACAGCTGCAGCATCCATTTTAACGTTTACGAAAGCCGTAAACTCATGACCTGTTCCATCCGGATATTCCACTTTGAAAATTGCCGCTTTGTTAGCATCTTGCAACCCTTTTAAGATTCGATAGTTACTTGTAGATGTTTCATTGTCATACAAGAACTTGAAAGCGAGATCTCCCAGGTCCTTAACTCCCGGGATATATTTTTTAACTGCATCACTCAAAGTTGTTACTTCAACTTTTTCCGGATCCCCACCGAGCTCAGGAACCTCCATAAGATGTTCGATGGTGGTGAACGATGCACCGCCATCGGCTTTATAGGATAGGGTTGTATCCTTAGATAATAGTCCTGTCAATTTTCACACTCTCCCTCATTGGTGAACTAATTTTGTTCGTTTATCAACAATTCCACGATACCGCATAGTTTTACGTTTAAGCCCGCTGGGATCATTTAGATCTGTTGCAAATTGCCGAGAAAAGCCGATGCTCTCCATCTTCTCATTCACTTCTTTTGCAATCTGGCCAGTTGACTTCGTATGCCAAACATCGATCACTATCACAATTTCTGATTGCAATTCGGTTTTCATATTGTGATAGTTTCGATTGTCTGCCTCTTTAAAAGTAATACAAGGAGTTTGAGAAGGGCTGCTTGGGAACTGATCCGAAACAGTTACGCCAGGTATCGAAGACAATACAGAGTTGACTTCCGGTTTCACGTCATACATCAGCGGCTCGACACCTTTCGTATTTCTTTTTTCACTTCTTCAGCAACTATCTTTTTTACCTTGCCCTCGTTATGCTTTAGAGCTGGATATAAGTAAGGTTGTGCTTCCATCCCTGCCCAGTCTTGGCGATAATCCAAGTTTTGATCGGATTTAGGAGGGGAAGGGGAAGCCTCCCCACGTTGACCTGTTCCGAATTCGACGTAAGCAGCATATTCCACGTTCGTAGATACTTTGCCTTCAATTTTCCCCGACTTATCTACAACATTTGCAGTGATGCTTTGCCTAAGTCTCCCGCCATCTTGAGCCGCAACCGGTGCCAATTCCTTCGCATCGCCCTGCACCAGTAAAGTTCCTTTTCGGATGCCTGCCTTTACAGCTTTACCGCTATTTCCACCCAGCTGATCTAATTTGCGCATGAGGCTATTTAGACCCTGAATACTCATGATTTCACCTTCTCCAGATCGAATACGGTATGGGTGTTCCACCGTCGAATCGCAACAACTATATAATCCGGATCCATTTCACTTGTAACAAAAATACAAAGGCCATCAGATTCATGAATTTCGGATGTTGTTTCGGTATAAGCAGTGGCCATGTAAGCTAAACGTTCACCATATATTTCGGACATCATTTTGCCGCCTGCAGGCTGAACATTTGCTTTAATGGTCCTGGACTCCCCCCAACCAGTAGAGGTTGTACCATCGTTTTCCTTTACAGGGACTCTGGGTTTGACAGTATAAGTTTTTAAATCACGTTGCCTTAGTCGCACCGAAGCGCACCACCTTGGCCAGTCGTTTTTGATTGATCGTACTTTGAATAGAAGGCGGTAAATCCTCAAACGAGCGACTGATACCCCCCTCAGAATGGCCCGACTGTCCTTCTATCCCCTGCTTGTTGTAACGGATAATTGCGATTTGGCGCTGGGTAGGTTCTAAGGACATCGGCAATTCAGTACGATTTGTCCAGGTTAGTAGGTCCGTTTTTACATCATCCAGCATCAACTGGAGAAGTCCATCCTGATCAGAGTCTTTAATGCCGAGTTGCAACTTGAAGTTTTCTAATTGCGACATTTTCCAACCTCCTCATAAAAAGAAGGCGGTTATTCGCCGCCCTCTACTTCTTTAATCTTTTTCAGTTTTTCAGTTTTATTTTTCAAGTCTGTTAGATCAATTCCCTTTTCAGCTGCATAAGCATCCAATTCAGCCTCTGTCATTTTTGATAAGGGCTTTTCAGTCTTTTCTTCTGCATCTTTTACTACTTCAAAGCCTTTGCTTTTTAAAGCTTCTGCCTTATCTTCTGAATCAACAACTTTAACAACATTCAACCGTTTAAGTTTAATTTCTGCCATTATCCATTCACCGCCACTCGGATAGAATCTACCTTGTTATCAGGAATAATGATGTCGTGATACTTACGGTAGTCAAGTTTCCAAGCATCCGCTTTTTGGTTCGTATTCGGATCAAAGATGCGGACCTTGTCAGTTTTCGAAATACCGATCGGAGTCGTACGAGGAGTAATGATCCAGTGCACATCTTTAGCAAGTGCATCAGGTTTAAATCCGCCTACCTCTTGGCCAGCTGTAGAGCCATCGTTTAGTAAGATTGCAGACTTCATACGGTTAGAAGTAACGGGAATCAAAGGAATACCGTCGAGCATCTTAATCCGTAGATTAATTCCGCCTTGAGCAAAGTCCCCTACATCAATCCGTTTTTGAAGCACTGAATTGCCTGTGAGAGCACCATAGGCAGGATAAGCAATTGAAATAACTAACTGTTCTAAGTCGACTCCTTTGTCGGCTACTTCAAAAATGTGCTCGTAAAGCTTTGCCAAGATAGTATCAGGAGATACTGCATAACTTTCACTGTTCCCTTTCGCTACTGCTTTGGCTGCAAGGAAGCTATAACGATAAGCATCGATTTCCGGAATAACTTGCAAACGTTGAAATTCGCTCATGACGTTTGCCGCGGATGCTCCAAAGTTCGTTTCATCCACGTCCATGGCATCCAACTGGAACGTACGGCCACGGTCTTGGGTCATTTTGTGAGTTTGGTATTTAAACGTAACAGAACCTTGTACGAATCCGTTGTCACGGTCATAATCCCCTAAACCTTGAACTACCAGATCAGGAATCTTGATTTCATCACCGCCGCTGTATTTCACTTGGCCGGCATTGGCTTCCATCCATCCGGATGTAGCTTGTTGAGTGACTTGCTTATCCAATTCAGTTTGGAAAAGCTTTGCATATTCTAATGTGTTAATTGCCATCTAAAACCCATCTCCTTATTTTTGAGAAAATATTTTTTTAATCGAATCAAATTCAGCGTTTCCACCATTCCCACCGTTACCGCCTTTTGGTGGATCACCTTTCAAGCGTTCGTTTACACCTTTTTCAACTGCGCTACGGAATACCTTCTCTACTGATTCGATAGATTTATTCGTTGCTTCAGCATCAGTGTAGGTAAGGATATCTGCAAGCTCCTTTGGTAAGCCTTTTTCAGCAAGAGTTTCATAAGCTAACGCTTTAAGTTCCCGAGTGGTAATATCTTTTTCTCGCTTTTCGATTTCCTCTAATCGCTTTTTAGACTCGTATTCCGCTTTCTGATCAGCGTTCATTTTGGCAAGCTTCTCGGCTTCAGTTTTAGCTGCTTCGAGTCTCTCCTGATAGTCTTGCTCCATCTGAGTTTTTGCCTTACCAATCTTTTCGCCAATAATTTTATTGATCACTTCCTGCTGTTCTGGGCTAAATTCAACCTTTCCAGCACCTTCTCCGCCTTTTCCTCCCTCACCTGAATCGCCTTCTCCTCCTGCACCATTTCCGGCGCCACCTTCACCGCCAGCACCGCCGCCTTCTTCAGCGAAATATTGCAGATCCAGTTTAAGTAAAGGGTTAAATTCCGTAGTTTTTAGTTTCATTTTCATTCCTCCATTTCCGTTTAACGCCCGTCGGCTTATGGTCCATGCAGCCTTTAACGTCGCAGCACGTTTTGGACAAAAGAAAAAGCCGTTATTCAACGACTAATTCATAAGTTTGTTTAAATATCTCTGGTTTACACGGGTAAAATTCACCTTGAACACCTTTGATGATATAGTCACCTGGGTTAGCTTTCATAATTCCTTCTAAAGTTGGTATCCAAAGCTCATCGTCTTGAGTTTGAGCCGATTTACATCCCCACCTATCAATTTCAGACCAATTGTCGCCATTCCACTGAATAGCTTCAATAACAACAGGCTTTTTACGATACCGGGCCATTCTTCCCACTCCTTATGCCGCATATTTTTCTAACCAATCTGGGTAATTCATGTTGGCAGGAACTAACTCATTCTTGCCGGTTACAGGGTTACGAGATCTACGTTGAATATTTTGTATCGTCTCTGGACCGAAGTAAGCACGCGTTGTAGAACGACAAAAAGGATGCATAGGAGGCATATTCACGCCTGGCTTCGCATCCTTCACTCTGTATATTTTCCTGTCTTGTTCCTGGCATATTTCAGAAGTGACTCTATCTAAAGTAGCCATAAACAAATATTCATCGATTTCAGCTTCTGCATAGCTTTCCATCTCGGCCATGTTCGCCATAAAGGTGGTTTCTGTACGAATTAATCGGCTCGCTGCAAACTTGCCTGTTGCTGTTACTTCCATTAGATCATGAATCATCTTCCGCATACCGATACCACTTTCGAATCCGCTTGTAATAGTTTTACTTAGTTGATCCGCTAATTCGTCCGTATTCCCCCATATCCGAGAGGAGAAGTGCTTTCCACTCCAAGGGTTTTTAAGAATCGTCTCAATCACCCGATTGGGGATCGTTGCGAATTCAAAGCCAACTCCCAAACCTCGTTGAATATCGAACATCGTTCGGAAGTAGGCTTCCCGTATCGTCTTCATATAGAAAGCGTTACTGGTAGTAAGTTCAACATCAGCGATAACTTTCGATTGAATCCGGACACTTTCTCTTAATGCTTCCAGTCGAGTGATCCTTGCTCGATATGCCGGTGCATTCATTCTGGTTAATAACCATCGACGAGTCTTCTTGTCTCTGATACCGGGATAGATCTTCTTAGCAAGTTTCAAAAGAGGATTAGGTATACGCTGATTCAATATCCTTTTCGCTTCAGCAGGATCTAATTGGCCATTTGCCCCGAAGGTTCTGAAAATCTTCTCGATTTCCTCGTTGATATCTGCAACCGATTGATCATATGCGCGGTTAATTGTCCGAACAGTTGAATCAGCTGAACGATGGTACTCAGCCATCCTTTGAAGTGAACGCTTATCCCAGTAAGCATTACTCCTCGTCTTCATTGTCCTTCACATCCTCGCCCATTGGCATGCCGAATGCTTTTTGATTTCGTTTAATCGTCTCTTCTTCCTGTTTAGCTACTGCCTTTATTTCAGCAGCAACATCATCGACGAAGGACAATTGGGCGATCAATGTCTCGGCACTTACTTTGCCATCAAGGTTGGCAATCATCGAGGATGTTTCCAGGTCATTGACTGGAAGGTTACGAGTCATTGTGATTTCCACATCAGAAATATCAACTGCTTTCGCCTTCTTCTCTAATGCATTAGCGAACAGTTGCAGCCTTTCGCGCAACCCCTGGACAAAATAGCGCTCCTTGTTTTTGGCCAATTGTTCTAAGCCGAGTAGCTTATACTTCATGGCCACTCCGGATGATTGTGCAGCAAAGTTCTCATCCGTTAAATTAGGAACCATTGCAAATTGGTGAATGTCGTCCCGGATAGCTTTCCGTAGGACTTCGACTTCTTGCTCGTTTAGCTGTTTAACGAGCCAGCTTGCGTCACCATCAGAAGGTAACTCTAAAAGCTTGTGTCTCTTAAGTATTCTCGCAGTCTCTGTTGATTCTTCCTCAGAGTCTCCTAACGAGACACCCTTCAGCATTAAAATGGCATCGACAAGCTGTTCTTTATCATTCACCCTATCCGATTGAAGAACGTTGTAGGCATCAATCAAACTGATCTGCTGTTCAAAATCGCCTTGTTGCTCTTCATTGTTCCAAAACTCAACGATCGGAACCGCATTCCAGTAATGTTCCTTCGTTTCCTTTTTCTCATAGTTTTCACTATCGAGGTCTTTAACGAAGTACCTTGTAACACCTTTAGCAGTATAGACATGGACGTTGTAGCCGTCTGTATTGTTATCTAAATCAAACTTCGGATAATAGTGGACGCCAAACAGGCTCCTATATTCCACTGTGTCATCCACCACTAAAAAGATATTACGCGGATCAATTACAGCAACATCCGGAATCGTGTTGTCATCACTTGTCATGTAATAGAGCTCCAACCCGTACCCAAAAATCGAAATATCCTTAGCCAATTCAGAATCATGTGAGACGATATCGATCTTCTTGTAAGTCTCGGTAATTGGCTCAATTTGCTTACCCTCATACTTAACGGGGTTCCCGGTTACATAGCCCACGGCGATATCTGTAATATACTTTGCATGGTTCCCAACCAATTGATTGTTCGGCAACCCTGCTGAATCTCCTAAAACCCGTGTCAGGATTTTATGCTTTCCAAGATAATAGTCTTCCAGGTTTTTGAGCCGAGGAATAGTCTTTTGATGTTCCTGGATGCAGCCCCTCAGCAGTTTTACAGGAATGTCCTCTAAATCAGGTATCAGATCCTTGTCACGAATAATTGCCATGCGCTCACCTCAATCCTAATGCCGACTTCTTGCCGACTTTAACTTTTTTGTTTTCCATAATGCTTTCCGCTATGCCCGTTGTGGCATCTGGAGCATCATCGTGTGTGTTCTTCCCTTCCTTTTGGTACTGATTCATAGCCTTGTAGTACTCCGGCCAGCGATCCTTCCAATTGACGGGGAAATATAAGTTATTCATGACAAACGTGCTGCCGGATAAAATACGTGCCACCTTATTCTTGGACTGATGGAACCACTCAACATGTGGCCGCCTGGTCTTGTGCCTTTCCCAAAGCTCACGTTCAACGTTCCGGGCATACCCCCGGCCACCGTTGTTTGATTCGAAGAGTGCGGATCCTACCTGATTCT
>Ga0180215_1002599_pt1 | contig 18021 bp, 21 predicted proteins | sample eDN3rd37CBELigBY_FD_128871 | JGI IMG/M metagenome (GOLD analysis project Ga0180215, IMG submission 128871) | Enriched backyard soil microbial communities from Emeryville, California, USA - eDNA 3rd pass 37_C BE-Lig BY (version 2) (version 2) | ecosystem: Environmental > Terrestrial > Soil >... | reverse complement strand
CGACACCGTCGCGCGCTACGCCGCCGAGGCCGCGGCATCGGCAGTCCTTCCGAGCCCGTTGCCGCGTGAAGCTGGAGCAGCGGCGCCCGAGCCGGTGTCGCTCATCGCCACGACGTCGCACGCAGTGGCAGCGCTGGTAAGCTTACTAATGGACTCCGCCGGGGCGCATGTGGGTTTGCCCATGGCGGTCGACCGGCACTTGGAACTCGGCGGCTGTGCACGCGACAGCAGCGCGGGCGGGGTCCCCAGCGGCCCAAGCGGCAGCGGTGGCGGTGGCGGCGGCAGCGGTTCTGGCGGCAGTGACGGCAGTAGCACCGAGCGCCACACCTTGCTGGCGCCATTATGTGCCGCCGTCGGCACGCTCCTCCTGCCAGCGCTGTTCCCCGAGCTGCCTGCCGCTAGCGTGCTGGCCTTTCCCCCCCCACCAGCGCTCCTGCTGTTGCACGCTCTGCCGCGCGCTCTGCCGGGCAGCTCGCCCGTGGCGGTGGTCGCCGATCCTGCAAGCACAGTGAAGGCGGCGCGCCGGGATCTGCAGCTGGCCGTCGCCGAGTGGGCCGACGACGTGGCGCCGCTGGCACTGCACGCACTGGCCACCGTCACGCCGCTGGCGTTGGACCTACCGGCCCACTCGACAGTGCTGGCCCTGCTGACTGTGCTCCTAGGCCCCCGTAGCTACGGGGACCGGCCGCCGCGGCCCACCACCGTGCGCCTGGCGACGGCGCTGTTGGGCCACGCTGTACGGTGTTTGCGGGCGCTGAGCGCGGCGCTAGCGTGCACCCCGCCGGTGGTGGTGGTTGGCGGTGCCGGCAGCTCGCCAGGCAAGGCTTCCGTTGCGGGGCCCGCCCGGCCCGGGCCCGGGCCCAGCTCGGCGGACAGCGCGACCGGTGGTAGTGGCGTTGCGGCAGGAGCCGGCGACCGCTATCCGGTGCCCATTCCGGAGTTGTCCATCCCACCCGCGCCGTTCTCGGCCAGCACGGCTGCCGCGGAGCCTACGATAGCGCCAGCCGCTCTGGCAGACGTGGATCCCGGCTTCCTGGCCGGCGTGAGCGCGGCTCCGAACGCACATCCGGGCGAGCTGGGCGCTGCAGCCGACCACTACCACGCCCTCGCCGCTGCGTTGCAACAAGCCTATCGCGTCTGGTCTGTTAGCCTGCCTCGCAGCAGCCCCACCTCCGCAACGCCGAGCGGCCCCGAACCTGCGTTTGTGGTCCCCGACGACGGGGCGACGCCGACCACCACTGCATCAGCACCGACGGCGGTCGGCGCGGCGTCATCGTCACGGGTATTGTCGGAGGCGGCCGGATCGTTTTTTGAGGGGGCGGCACGCGCCTCGCTACATGCGGCTCTTACGTCTGCGGCGGGTGTGGGGTGCTGGCGCACCGATCCGCTCTCGAACGACCCGTTCTCCCGATGGGTGGGCGACGTGATGGACGCGCTTGCGGCCGCAACATTTCACCTCGCGTGGGCGTGCGCACCAGCCCCAGCAACGGTACCTCCGGCGCTCGCCGCGCTTGCCGCGCGAGCGGCCGTGGTGGCGGCGGTGCCCACGGTGACTCGGTGGATCAAGGACAGCTTCCGGTTCGCGCCAGCGTCCGCGAGCTTGGCGAGCGCCGGCGTGCTCCAGCTCGCGGCGTCCAGCATGACGCGAGGCCTCCCACCCCTTCTGCCACAAGCCTGGGGCGTGGATCCGGTCCCGGCTGCGCCCGGTCGCACGGAGCGCTCCGCCTCCGTTGCACGGTCGGACGAACTTGGCAGCGGCGCGCGCAGCCGCACCGTCAGCCGGAGCAGCATCGATAGCGCCAGCAGCAGCGCCAGCAGCAGTTACAGTGGCCGTACCAGCGCGTCCACGCGCGGTGCGCGTGCCACGCCACAACCAGCATTCGACAATGCCACCACAGAGCCTGCCTTTTCGAGCCCCGTGCGCACCGTCGACGAGGCCATCCGGCTGAGTGCGGCGGTCGTTCGCATGGCCGGTGCGGTGCCTGCGGTCCGGGGCGACCCGTCGGTCAGCGCCACCGCCAGCGCGAGCGAGGAGTCGCTGCCGCCGCCACCGTCGCCCGTGGTGGCGCGACCGGGCAGCGGCGGCAGCGGCGTGACCGCGGCCGACGTACCAGCGGATGCTGTGACTTCCGCCGACCAGGCCAACCGGCCGCTCCCATTGGCAGTGGCGGGACCCGTCGGGCCGGCGCCCACGGCATCCGTGGTCGCTGCCGTGCGCGGCCGGGTAGTCGTCGTCGGGGGGCGCACCATAAGTACCGGCGCGACGGCGCTGGAGGACGCTAGCGGCAGCGGCGCCGATGCTACCGGTGGATCAACAATGCCGACAGGCGTCATGGTCGAGCCACCGCATGAGCCGCCTTCGCCCGAGCGGCGATCATTGCTGGGCTCCATGTCACCCGCGGCGGCGGCCATGTTGACGGCGGTGCCGCGTAGCCATAGCACGGCGCTTGAGTCGGCGCGGGCGGTCGCCTTGTCATCACTGCTGGCAGGCTCGGCGAGCCCGACGGCGCCCAAGCCTACCACAGGCAAGCGCCGTTCAGCGTCCCGCGCATCGCTCGTGGACGCGCCGCCCGACGCGGCAGCGGCAGCGCCGGCGCCCGTCACGGCGGCGCTGCAACAGCTCACCCGCCTCGGCGCACACTTTCAGCCGCTCGTCAATGCAGCGTTCCGCCTCGCGCTATCCCGTCGCGAATCGCCCTCGGTGCCCGCGGCACTCTACTTGCTACGCGTGGCGCTCGTACACGCGCACATCAACTTTTTGACCCGTGCCCACCTCGCCAACCTTTGGCGCTTGGCGACGGACGCGAGCCTGCCAGCCGCACAGTTCGCCGACCCAGTTCGCGTCCTGCCGGCTGCCGCCGAGCTCCTCCTCCTGTACGCGCTGGTGGCGCCCGCGGCAGGCGCAGACTCGCTGCCGGCGTCGCCCAAGGTAGGCGCACCGGCCGGCGGCCGTGCCCGGCTCCCGACCGTGGGTGGCGCCTCCGCGATGGTGATGGGTCCAGAGGTGGCACGTGAGCGCGCCGAGACGCACCTCCCAGTCGCACCGTCCCCCACCGTCGACACGGTTGTGGCAGCATTGGTGAAAGCTGCCGACGCTGAGCTCTGCCGAGCGCTGTCCGCGCACGACGCATCGCCGGCCGGCCCGTCGGCGTGGTTGCAGGGCCGCGTTCGGGCACTGCTGCCCGTGGTGCAGCTGCTGGCGGTAGCTTCTGGCGGCCTGCCCGGCAGCGATGTTGCCGGTGCGACCCGCCGCACGATCGTGGGCGCCACGCTGGACCGCCTGCCACTGCGCAGCATGAAGGAGCGGGTGCTTGACCTGTGCAATCGGCTGTTGCCGCTGGGCGACGTGGCCGGCCTGACGGCCGTGCTAGCGCTGTGGCCCCCGTCCGGCGACGACGGTGCGCCTGCGCCTGCGCTGCCGCTGAGCGCTTTGGTGCTTGACGCCATCGTTTCGGGGCCCGACGCGGCCCACGCTCGGCCGCTGCTGCCGGCCAACGACCCCCGCGCAATGGCGGCGTGGTCCGCACTGCTGGCGAGCACGCCGGGCGACGCACTCGGGTCCCTGGACGCCCTGCTACACCGCGCGGATGCGGTAGCCGCAATGCTGCCGGCCGAGCAGGCCGCGCGCCTGAAGCTGTTGGCGCTGGTCATTGTCTCCGTCGCTCGCATCGTCGCCGCGGCTCCTCCCGCAGAGCATGTCGATACCCCGTGGGATGTATCCACGGCCGAGCGGCTGGGCAGGTGGTGCGCCCTGGCCGTGCACACAGTCGCGCAAGACGCTGCGGTCCAGCCGTCGTCGGCTGCCTGCCTGCTGGCAGCGGTGGACCACCTGTTGCGCACCATGGACGGTAGCGGCCCGAGCGACGTGCACGGCGCCCTCGTCAAGCCCGTGGCAGCGGCCCTGGCCGCGGCAGACGCCGCCGTTGCCTTGGCGGCGGTGGCGCCTGCGGCCGTGGGGGTGGGCGTCTGGTGGCTGCGGCTCTGGCATCGTTGTGGTGCTTCCGCCGACCACATGGCCGCCGGGCCGTGGGCGACCGTCCTTGGCAACGCCGCGCCGCTGGCGTGGGGCCCGCTGACGCTGGCGTCGGCGCTGCGGGCGGCGTGGCCGGTTCTTGACGCCGACACGCCCAGTACGCCGCTTACGGCAACTTCGGCGTGGTCCGCCATGGGCGAACGGGCCGAACTTGCGCAACGGTGGCTGCACGCGGGTAACGCGAGCTCGAGTTCCGTGCGAGCTGTGCCGCGGTCGTTGTACCCCCGTAACGCGCGTTGGACGGACGCCGTTGCGCGGCGCGTATACGCAACGACTGGCGGCACCGCAGCCAACAGCAGTACCGCCGCTGACGCCGACAATGGCGCTGCGTCGTCGTCGGCGACACTCGTGATTCCGCGCCTGACGTCGTGGGCGTCGGTGTGGCCGCTACTGGCACCCACTTGGCACCGGGAGCTGGCCGCGCCGTCGTGGCCCCTGCTCGCTGGTGGCCCCTTGCCCAACTCGATCCAGGGCGTGCGCATTGTGTTCTTGCGGCCGTTCCTACACTCTGTGCTGTCCGAGGGCGCCGACGCTGTGACTGCTGTGCTTAGCGCCGCGCGACAGCCAGCGATCGCAGCGCGGGGCATTTGCAGCGACGATGTCGCGGCGACGGCTTCTGCGGCCTGGGCACTGTGGACGAGCATGGTGCACGTGCTGCTGCGGTTGCACTTGTCAATGGACCGCGAGATTGGTGGTGGCAGCGGTGGCGCCACGGCTGGGCGGGGCCCTGCGGCGCCGCTGGCGGGCGACGACGTCCCGGCCGTGGGCTACGGCGACGGTTTGGAGGGCGTGCTGCTGGCGGAACTCGACCGCGTTCTGTCTCACTGTGAGCGGGAGTCGGCGCTCAGCGTGAGCGATCTCGGCCACGCGGTTGCCGCGACGGCGCCGCTGCTGTCGGACCACGACGAGCCCCTGCACTTGCTGAGCCGGGTGGGCCTTGCCCGTGTATTGGCGCTGTGGGCGCGCTGGCTCGAAGCGGCGGGAGCCACAGAGGCGCCGCTCGCACCGACCATGGAGCGGGCAATAGGCCGCGGTGCCGCAAAGCTAACGGCCTGGTGGATTGAGCTGACGAGCTCGCCATCCAAGTTGGCGCGGACGCTGCGCGATGGCGAGCGCCTTGGCTCGCCGTCGTTGCCGGTGGCCGGCTTGACGGCGTTGCCGGGCCGAGCTGCCACGGGCGCTGGCAGCAGTAGCGGCGGCGGTGGCGACGTCACTGGGGCGTGGCAGCGCTGCGAAGCCGCCCTATTGCAATGGCTGCTGCAGCACTCGCCGCCGGTCGTGCAGGAGGCTATGGGAGCGCCCGCCGCCGGCACGCCGCCGGCAGCTGCTCTGGCGGCGTGGTGGACGGCGCGCGCCGCCCTCCCTGACGTGCAGCTCACAAGCGTTTCCGCTGATAACAACAGCCTCGCCCACGCCCTGACGACAGCCAGCGCGGGCGGCGCGAACGGCCTGCGGCTGTTGATGCTCTCGCGCGTACCTGTTGACCTGCTGGGCTACCATCTGTGCCGACTACACCTCACAGACCTGTACGTCGCGGCCACTGCCGCGGCTCTGCACGAGGCCGGTGCGGCTGGTGGTGGTGGCGGCTGCAGGGCCAGCCAGGCGACCGCCACTGCGGCCGGGTCCGAAGACGCCCGGCTGGCGGTGGCGTCGGCCAACGTGCGCGAGAGTCTCTGGGTGCCCGCAGCGGAGCCGACGGCGGAGGACGACCTGCCAGCCAAGTGCGATCTTCTCCAGGTTGGCGGCGTCCTTGCGGCGGCGCGCCAGCTTGGCTGGACCCGCAGCGGTCAGCTGGCCCTACTGGCGCATGTGGCACGTGCATGCTTGTGGTCCGACGCCGGCCGGGACGCGCTCCCCACCGCCCTGGGCCCTGGTGGCCGCTTGGCCGAGGTAATGACACCATCATCCGAATGGGTACTGCTTGCGCCGTCAGCGGTAAGGGCCGTCAACGGCCGGCCCACCCTCTCCGCCGGTGGCAGCAACCGCGGCGGCGGATCGCGGCCCGAGACGCCCGGGGCGGTCGGCGCACCATGGTTCCGTCGGCCGTCGGCGGGCGCTGCCGCAGCCTTGCTGCCGGAGGACATCGCTGCCGAGATCGTCGCCCTGCGCGCCACGCTGGTGCCACTTTTGCAGGTACTTGAGAAATGCACCAGATCATGTATGTGTTTTATGAATGCTAACGTACAGCTGCCCTTTTCACTATCCGGGAGGGAGCTTGCAGACGATGTGCTGCGTACCTGGCGCTCCGGCGCTGCCGCTCGTCCACTTCCCGCGCGAGCCGCGCGCCAGCGGCTTCTTGCGGAATCGCCTGGGCATTCGGCTGGTGCGTACGCGCCGGACGCTGGACCGCGGCGCCGACGCGCTTACGTCGCTGGATGACGTAGCCGCCGGCCACCTCGCCTTTGATCCGTCGCCGGCCGCAATCGAATCGTGGCTGGGTGCCAGTGTTACGATGGTAAAGCTGGGGCAATGCATGAATTCCTTGAAACAAGATGGTGAGGGGGGTTACTGACCCTTCGGCGCGCCAACGCATGGGATGTGTACGCGCTGTCCCAGTCGCATGGCCGGTCGGCGTGGGCGCGGCACAACCCCGAGCGGCCACCCGGGCCGACAGCCACGCGCATGTCGGCCTCGCAGGTGCCAGTGACGGCGCTCCTCCGCGTGTCAACCCCGCTCGCCGACAGCGTCAGTGGCTCCGGCCGCAGCAAGGCCAGGGAGGCGTCGGCGAATGCAATCATCGCCACCGGCCACGCCGTCGCGCCGGTCGGCCAGGGCGACCGTGCCCTCGCCCGTGCCCTGGCGGAAGCCTCGTCCACTGGCCTTTGGGAGGCCGCGAGCGTGACCACCCCGGCGCCACAAGCCGCTACAGAGCTGGCGACGCCAACGGGTTCCAGCCCGCGCCTCCACGTGCCGTTGCCACCGGTGCCTCCGGGCTACAGTGCCACGTTCCTGGAGCTGTCGGCGCCTGCGGGGTCGGCGGGCACTGCCGCTACCGCTGTCCCATTGCTGGTCCTGCTGTTGCGTCAACAGGCGGTGGAAGATGTATGACGCGGACGTGCAAAGGGAGGCATCGGTGGAGACGGGATACTGACGCCAGGTATCCACCGTGTTGCACCCAGTTGGTTGACACAACGACGGAACAGCTTTCACAGTTGCTGCCCTCACTACTGCCGATGCTGGAAGAGTATATGCTGCACGGCGCAGGCTTGGCGGCCCCGGTGGCGCAGGAGGCCGTGCGGGCAGCCGTGCTGATGTCGGACTTATTCCGCGACGCGGCGCAGCTGCAGTGGCTGCTGCGGATGATGGGCGTGTACCTGCGCGTGTATGATGTGCCGGACGATCCGCTCGCGATGGGCTGGGTGTTTTTGGGCGTTTGCAAGGTATTCTAGTGGGACCTTCTTGCACCGAGTGAGTAGATCAGTCGCCTCCACCGTTATACTCACGTGTGTACCTCTGGCGTTTGATCTGGGCGGTGCATAGGCCCTGGCCGCGTCCGACACCGCCAATGTCGGCGTGCACACTGCCTACTTGTCCGACCTCGTGAGCACCGCTGAGCGCCTTCTGCAGCCGGGTCAGGCGCCGTCCACCGCCGCACACGTGCTGATGGGCATACTGTACCTGTTGGACGGCCAGGCCATGACGGTACAAACCGGGAGCCACGGGCACCCTAAGTAGTCCGCGGCTACTAAAGCGCATATTTGTTTGTCTTGGTGTGATTTCTGCAAAGCAGCTGGTACGCGCGGTCCTGCCACACGTCATTGCGTTTCTCGGCCGCCACCTGTTCCCCGAAACGGGCCCTGCGGCCACGGCAGCCGCCGCCGCTGCGGGCGCCAGCGCTTCGGGCGCTGCGGGCGCAGCCGGCAGCAGCACCTCGGTATTTGGGAGCGCGGCGGGCTTGGCCGTGAGCACGCTCGCCACCGCTGCGTTTTTGTTGGTCGGCGCGCCCGGCCGCACGCCGACCTCGGACAGCGCCGCGGCCAGCAACGCGGGGTGCCGGCCGCCGGGCCCCCTGCCATCGCCCGTGCTGGCGCTCGCGGTGGTAACGGCGACGAGCCTGGTGGAGCTTGTCCCCAACATCGACAGCTACTCGGCAGACTTCACCAACCAACTCGTGGCTGCGCTGATCAGCCTGGCGAACCGGCCCAACTGTCCCGAGCATGTACGTCGGCGACGTTGATGCCACTTAGTAGACGTGCCAAGCGCAACGCTCACCCCGCCGTACCAAAAACTCGTGCAGCTATTTTTCTTCACAGGTGTACAATGCCATCGTGCGGAGCTTGGAGCGACTGCTCATCACTTTTGAGCTCTCGCCGGTGCTACGGGACGCCGTCGCGCTCCTAGCGGAAGCGACCTCTGACCCGAACGTCGACGCTGCCGCAGCGGGCCGCGCACACCGCCTTGCCAGCACGGGCCTGTTGCTGTCCAGCCTCTACACCACAGTGGTGACGTTCGCGCCGCAGTCAGAGCCGGACGTGCTGCCACGGTCCAGCCCCGCCGCGGCGGCGGCAGCGGCGCACATTGCCAGCGGGCGGTCGCTCTCACAACTGGCACACCGCAAGGTCGCGCCGTTGCTGAACCAGGTCATGCGTGCCTCCCGAACGGACGGCCTCCTGCTTTCTGAGTACGCGGCCAGCGTGGGACGGATACATTCGCGGCAGTGGGCTGCGCCGGCTCACAACGTCTTTTACCCTGTCGCGCGCGGCGGACTGTGCGTGCCAGGGTGCTCCCGCTGGTGCTCCTGGATTGCTTTCCCTTGGAGCCGCTCCTGTCAGTGGTCGTAGGCGAATTCCTCAACGCCACGCGTCCGCAACGGCACATCGCCGTCGTGCTCTTCCGAGTACGCTTTTGCAGCTCATCGGCGAGTGAGGGGGGCCGGGATGTTTACAGTATGCTAGTTGGCCACGGGCAATTGTATTCGTCCTATCGCGGCGCAGGTGCTTCGGCGGCTGAGCGCGAACCAAAAGGGCCACCAAGTGGCCGTCAAGTGGATCCTGATGACGCTCAACCCGTTCCTGCAAAAGGGAACCGCCTTGGCCGCGTGGTCACTGGCCTGCCTCTTTGTAGGGGCAAACCGCGACCCCTGGAGCCGCACGTTGTAAGCATATTGCGCCAGGTGGCAGCTCAGCCGACCGCGCACGTGTCGCTGACCGCGATTGCTTGGTCTATGGTGGCTCAATTCAGGCAACCGTTGCTGCTGGCGCATGCCACCGAGTCCGCCATGGCCGCTGTTGCGGACGCGGACAAACTGCTTCTGCTAATTCCCGCGATGCAGTTCTTTGAGCACGAGGTGCGTCCTCAGTGTACTTTATCGGTCGATCGTGGGGCCGTGGCATGATAGCTGACAGAGCCCAACGCTCACTTTAGCAGCCAATCGGCCAATCTAGCTGCACGAACCACTGGAACGCCAAGAGTTTGTGTCGATCATCGCGGGTCATGCGGATCGGTCGCCGTGGATGGAACTGGCCGTGCTCTGCAAGCAAGCGCTGCATGCTGGCAGCGCCACCGCGGAGCTGCACTTTAGCGGTGGCGACGAAATCTGAACAATTGCAATGTACAATTTTCTGCTCAGCACACACTGTAACAACCGTTGTAAAGATGCACACGATGGATTCTGCCCAACTATGCCTGCTCCTCCGGTTTGGGCCGCTTCTCCGCCGGCGCCTCAGCGGCAGGCTTTCGCTTGCGCACCAGGTTGGTAAGGTCGTGCACCGGCGCCGACGCCTCCGGCGCAGCCGGGGCGGCTCCCAAGGCGCCGTTCGTCATGGGCGTGGGCTGGCCGAAACCTTCGGTGGTGACGGGCGCCGCGTTGCGCAGGTTGGCGAGCGCGCGCAAGCTAGCATCGCTGTCCTGCGCCTCCGACTTGAGGTCGAAGATCTGCCGCAGTGATGTGCGCCAACGTCGGAGAAAGCGGACCGACAAGCGCCGCGTTAGCGTCGTGCTCGCACGCTGCGCGCTGCACAGGTTGCAGTAGAAGTCATGCCTTGTCCTGCAGCGACTTGAGCAGGCCCTGCAGGTCCTCGATCTCTAGCGCGGCCTCTTCGATGCTCGTGGGGGCCACCTCGGGGATCAGCGGAGCGGGTCGCCGCGCGGCTTCCTCGCCAGCGTCGCCCTCGGCTGCCCGGCCCTTGCCCTTGTTTGCCGGCTGCCCACTCAGAATGGCCTGCTGCGCCTGCAGCCACGCCAGGCGCTGCTGGATGATGCTGACGGCGGCCTCGACGTGCTGAATCGCCTCGGGGAACTTGCGCGTGGCCTCTAGCGCCAGGGCCAGCTTGAACTCGGTGGGAACGCACACACTTAGAAAAAGGTAAACGAAGAAATCGTCGTGTTAAGGAATTGTCCGCATGCGGCACGGGAGGCACGGGCATCACAGGTGGGTTGCGAAGCGGATATGTTTCAGCAAGGAAGCGCGAAATGGGCTCGTAGAGCCGCCGTTGGAGCTGCAAGCATGTGGTGTAGTCCCGGGCCGCCAAGTCAAACGTCTCTGCGGTTCCGAGTGGTATCCACGGCCGCCCCCACCAATCAGTTGCCGATGCAGCAACCAGCGCCAATTCACTCCAATGCACGCGCACCGTTCTCAATCGACAGATCGGCCAGCGTCGCGTGCACGTCGGCCAGGCGCTCCAAGGACGGCGCGTCTTGCGCGTGCTCGAGGATTACGCGCGCCGTCTCCAGAGCCTCCCAAGCAACTTGCTTGTCGTCCACGTCTTCCTCAACCTCTGAGACCCCAGTCGGGCAACCGACGCCAGATTGCACGTGCCAGTCAGCGACGCTTGCTCCCCAGCAATGCCTCGCTGACGTGCCTGGCGAGAACGGACCGGTCTCTCCCGCTGTGGGCGTGGCGGCAGCGGTACCGTCCGCGGAGCCAGACGCTTGGCCACTTTCCGCCTTGTCGCCAGCGGCCGCGTCTTCGCCGCCGCTGGCGGGTCGGTCGTCGTCGTCGTCGTCGTCGTCGTCGTCGTCGTCGTCGTCATCATCATCATTCGCGGCGGCCCCGCCAGTTTCGCCCCCAAATAGCTGTTGGTTGCTTGCAATGTTGAGCGTCAGGGCGCGCCCATATAGGTAGTACAGGTCGGCGCACTCGCGCGCCAGTGTGCCGTAGCGCTCCGTCCTGCCGTTGGGTGCCATCTCACCCAAGCCGTACGCGGTTAATTATTAGACTGATGCAGAGACGGCAACAGTATAGTTAATAGCGGTAAAGCCGACCGACGTACATGAGCACCAGCGCGGCACTAAAGTCATGTGCCGCCGCTTCGTACTGCTCCTCCCGCAGCTTGCGGCGGCCATCGTCACGGAGCTGCTGCACCTTGGCCGTGAACTCGTCGACGGCGGTCGCCGCCGCCCCTGCCGCGTCGTTGGACTCGACTGTGGCCATGGTGCCAGTGCCTCGAGTACCGTCTGGCAGCCCTACTTGCTCGTCTACCAAGTCCTTCTTGTGTCCAATTGTGGATGCTCTTCTTCGTCGTCACCGGTCGTGCTGCTCTTTGTCCCGGTCTTTTGTCTTTGTCCTCGTTCTTGCCGTTTGCCTATGTCCGCGTTGTCCTCGGCTTCCGCGTCGTCTGCGTTTTCGTGTGAAGCGAAAATTTTCAGTTTCGCGCCAAAACTTCCCCCCAGACGCAGTTTTTCAAACCGTACCCCCCAAAAGACACAAGAGAACGGACAAAGAGGACGAAGAGGACGAAGAGGAAGAAGAGGACGAAGAAGAGGACGACGACTAAGAAGGGAGGCAGAGGAGGACGCAGGGGACGACGAAAACGACGACGAAAACGACGACGAAAACGACGAGCAGACGAGGAGGCAGGAGGACGACAAAAGCAATGACAGTCGCACTACAACGGCGCAATAAGTGTAGACTGTTGCAAGTTCACGGTACCAGGCCGGGACGACCAGGCGAGGGCCAGAGACGTCGGTAGGGCAGCTTACACGGAGATCGACTGGCTGCCGACCTGGCAGGACAACGAGTGTTGCGGCCGGCACCTCTTCCGGCAGTGGTGGAAGCCAGCGGCATGGCCAGTGCGAGAAGCCCGCCGCCCGACGGGCCAGGCAGGCCGGGCCAGGTCGTGTCCCGCATTATCAAGCTGGGCGACAAGGTGGGCGCATGGGCACCGCATGAAAACAGATCCGGATTTTCGTATCCTCCCCTACTGATGTTGAAGGCAGCTGCCTGGGCACGCATTGGGCACGTAACCACAGCCGTCGCAAACCACGGCGGACATTGAGGACTTGCTATCCAACGCGGCGGCCGACTTTGCGGCCGAGCCAAGCCAGATTGCCTCTATTCTGGCCACCTGGTACGCCGCCTTGGAATCCGCAGGTCACAGCAACCCGGTTCTGACGGTATTTGGGTACGCTATTGGTTAAAGTCTGTTCGTCAAGCATTCTGGACATTCCCGGCAAGTCGGCAGCGTACGCCACTGCGTTTGGAGCGCTGAGTGCGGCCGAGCCGGCGACGCGGCCCGTGCTGGCGGATGCCATTCAGCAGGCGTGGCGCGGCTTGCTCACGCCGCAGGACGGGCTCGCGCACCGGCTCCGCAGTTTGGTACGCCCCTGGCGTAGTGACGCAATTTGCTGGTCCGTGAACAAAAGACTGATACCAAGTGCGCACCGTTGCCTGCTTGCGCGTGTCGCCCCGTCCAGCTGCGGTTTCTGGTCCAGCTTGGCCCCGTTCGCTTCGCCACACCGGACGCGGTGCTGACGCTGGTGGAGGACCTGCTGACGACGGCGCTGGCGGCAAGGTCGTCGCCCGCCGCCGACACGCTGGTGGACGCTGTTCTGCAAACGCTGCCCTGGGTAAGGCGCAGTCATCGCGTCACGTTCCTGGACGACACGTGCAGCCACCTCATCCAGGGTTTGGACCACTTGTCTCAAATATGGCCCACTTTACCTAGGCGGGCGCGTGGCTGCAAGAGGCGCGGCCGCAAGAGTTCTCGCGCCTAGACACGCTGCTTGTGACCTACATGGGCGAGCGCGAGGTAGTCCTCCCGGAGACGACGCGCCGGTTCCGTGCCACCATCGCCGACGACGACGCGGACCTCGGGCCGGCCCCAGACGTGGACAAGGAGGTATTGCTGCGGAGGGCGGTCGGGCCGACCCGACAACGCGATTCTAACTTAGCCAGGGTCTATGTCGTGGCGCTGCCATGTTGGCACAGGTGCTAACCATGCTGTGGACCGTGTACCGAGCCGCGGCAGTCGATTGGCAGGTGCGGTAGCCGCCACAAGTCGTTGTGGACAACTTGCATCGCCCCGACTGAGCGCTATAGAAAATGGCATTTCGATGCGGTGATCGCTGGGACATCGCAGGCGCTGAACTTGCCAAGGCCGTACCGCCAGTTCACCAATCTCTTGGCAAAGGCAGTGCCGGTACGCCAGGCCTCTCTACGGGCGGCGCGCCAAAGCCCCGTCTGATGTGCGTGGTCGCCATCATTCTTGGAGTGAGGGTGCCCTCGGCAGAGCGACCTAGGTCACCTGCCTCCGCTGCCGCTGGAGGCATGGAATGCCTGGTTGGCCACGCGGCCGTCACACGTCCCCGCGCGCGAGCGGCACTTTTCTGTCTTTGACCGCATTCCGGTTCGTACCGTCGTGCGCCCACGCCGTTGACTCGTTTACTGGAACGCGCCACTGACGTTATGCGCTCTGATGGTGTACGGCTGCGAGATGGCATCCAGCGGGGCGTGGCGGCAGATGGCAGCCGGGAGGCCATTCCGCTGGCGTGGCAGTTGACGGCCGGCGTAATGCACGACACGCTTTACTTTTTCGAGGTCAACCACGGCGTGTGCGCGCAGCGCCTGTCTGCCGTCATAGTGCCGGGCCTGCCCTTAGAGCGTGTCGTCGTCGAGGTCGGTGGCGCATGTTGTGCAGCGTGGCGTAGCTGGTCTCAGCGTGACTGATGGCGACGGTTCGCAGAGTGCGAGTGCAGGATGTGCGTTGCCTGGCAGCTGCTGGTCGGGCAGCTGCTTATGGTGCCCGCGCCGCCCTTCCTGTCAGTCTACTACCAGTCGGTGCTGCTGGATCTGTGCAAAGGCCTGCCGTCACTGTATGAGCCAGCGGTTCGTGCACATATCTAGTAGCGTTGAAAGGTAGGAATCGACCGATCGGCTCACTCTGGGGGGTGGCATGTGCGGACGCGCGTGCTGCTACGGCAGATTGTCGACGTGGTGGAGAAGTTGTACAGCCGACTGCGCTTTCTGGATGGCGCGCTCGTGCACCGGCTGGGCGAATGGCTCGCCTTTCACATCAGCAGCTTTGACTTTAGCTTTCCCTGGCGGATATGGTACGTGGGCGCTTTTAGCAACGGTTTGCGCGGCTGCCGCCAACCACAAGGCGTCTCGGAGGTGTGATATGGATGTGGCAGGCTGTCGGCGCGCGACGACTACGACCAGGGCCGGGATACCGTCGAGGTGGCGCTCGTGCGCCACGTGCTCGCACGGCTCGTCCGGTGCGCAGCACAGTGCGTTGGATGGGTGTTTTAAGGCCGGACCGTCCTTAACGCTGCATTTCGAACCTTGTTCGGATGCGGCGTTCCAGGCTGGCTTACTTTGACCGGATCGACGACGTGATCGATCCAGAGTTGCGGCCGCTAATGCCGCCGCGGCCGCGGCGCAACTTTGAACTCCAATCCGCCGACATTGGTACGCGTCGTGCAGAATGGACGGTTGGGTCGCAACAAATGTTGACTTTGGCACACGGGTGGCATTGGCCCGTCGTGCCATTTACGTTCCGTAGCCGAGTCGCCACTGGGCCGCCGCGCCGCGGAGCTGGTCGACCTGTTGCGCGCGAAGCGCGATGTGGCCGAGCTCCAAGTCCTGCTGCTACCGGGGCCGGAACAGAAGGCGGCCGAGTCCGCAGAGGCGGCGGACGGCGAGGAGGCTGTGTACAGCGAGATTCAGCCGTCACTATTCAAGGGCATCACGCCGGAGGCGGCCACCGAGCTCTTCACGCCGTGTTTCCTCGAGGTGGGTTCTACGCCCTTCTCGCACCTGCTCAACACCACCGAACGGTACGGCGAACGCAACTTGCACCGGAATAGAGCAGCGGGCCTTGACGGTGTTAGCCATGTATGCCTCACAATTTGCGAACCGCGCTCAGGTATCTGCCCTTGTTGCACGCCCTGAACAACACGCTGGACCAGCGGTTGCGCACCTTGAACCAGATTGCCACATACTGGCGCTACGACGATCTGGTGCGTTGCCTTGCTAAGTGCCGCGGAATCAATCGACAATCGCTCATCAGCCACCTTTGTTAGCAAGTACAACCAACTGTATCCGCGCAGTACCTGGCACTGGTCATCGACAAGTGGGTGGCGTACCGCGTGCTGGACGCACGGTCAATCGTTCTCTGGACGCTGGACCCGGATCGGTCCGAGTTGGTGGCCAGGTATCGCTCAGCGCCATGCCATCGCAATTTACTGGTCGCCCGCTGTGTCGCTGACGCCTTGCCAACGTGCCTTGCGGCGACGAGGACGTTCAGTGCGACCTTGTGGGAAATCGTGTACGCCGCGCTGGACAAGGTGATCGAGCGTGCCAGCATTGTGCGCATGCGCTGGGAAGCCGACCCGCAGAGCACGCGGTTGTCGTCGCTGCTGGACGCTGCGGACCGCGACGTCCACACAATCTTTCTCACGGTGGCGGAGGTACGGTGTTCAAAGTCATGACTTCTCGTCGACGCCAAGAGGCTCACCCATGGCTCCTTCCGTTGCGATTTCGGCACCATGATTGCAAGCGCTTCATCGACCTCTTCAAGGCCCTCTCCGATGGCCCGGGCCTCGAGACGCAGTGGGTGCTGGACTATTTCATCGACACCGGTCGCCGCGTACGTGGCAGCACAACAAGGCGCACCAGGTGCTCGTGGTGCGTGTCACTGACCTTCGTACCGAACATGCTTCGGGTGTGCCCATGTCAGTATGCTGGCGTGCTGGCGCGCTACCCGGCGACGGTCGCGGCGTTGGACGACCTGCTGGAGCGCGGCACCGGCGCACCAGTGCAGCTGCAAGGCGCGTACAGCGCCTTCCGGCCGCTCATGACGGCGTGCAGAAAACCCAGCGCAAACTAGACCCGCATGTACAGACACGCTGCATAAAAAGAATGCATGTATTGGGTGGGCGCTGACCCCCATTTACAACAGATGTGGACGCACAGAAAAAAAGATCCCGGATGCACGGGGAGGTGCGCCGAGACTTACTACGAGGTCGCCAGTAGCGGCTTCTTTTCGAACTGCGTCGGCGTCTGGATGTTCATGGTGCACAGCACGGCCGGCACGAGGAGCAGGACGAAAATGACCACGGACACGATTCCCATCCAGACCGCCGGCGAGACAAAGTTGTACTGCTCGAAGATCTTGGCCGATACGTTCTCGTCAGCCACAGCGGCCGTCAGCGTCAGTAGGTCCTCGGGCACGGCGCGGAGCTCGCGACCGCGGAACGACTGCCCAGCCACAGCCAGACCAGCGCGCGATTTGGTGAACGCGTTAGGGCGAGCAGTTGTGGATCGCACTGCTAAATGCGCAGGTGTACCCGAAAGCGGGTTGGCGTCGCCTCGGCGCGCGCCGGCTGGAGCCCGCTGATGTACGCGGCGACAAACGGCGCCGAGTCCTGACCGAACGCGGCCAAGACCGCACGCAGCATCGCCTCTGGAAGTGGTTGTAGTTCTCCATCGACGTCGACACGGCCGTTAGTGCCGTCGATGAAATTGGCTGAATGTCAGAGCGAAGCTGGACGCACCAGGGTTCTCAAAGCGGGTGAGGTCCACTTGGTAGATGGTCGGCGCGCCGTTACGGGCAGCGCGCTCCGGTAGCACGGCCAGGTCGCCTAGCGAAGATGGCAAACGGAACAACGGCCGCATGCCCAAAATAGCTCTCTATGTGAGCCAATCTAAGCCAGCAAATTCCACGTATTTCCGGCGACCTCATACTCTCTGACTGGATGGTCTTGGTCTGGAAGGCCGCATCGGCACGGCGGAACGCATCGGCAAAGACGTTCGGCAGAGGGGCGTCGGGGCCGTTGAGCACGGCGCCGAACGCAGTCTGGCTCGCGGCAACGCTGAATGACGGGCGCAGTGCTCGCAGGTGGCTAGCGCGGCGGCCCGCGCTCGGCGGCAGCTGGCGGGGATTGGCGAAAGAAGTACGGGGCCAGCACCCGTCAGGCGTTGTTCGCTGCACCCGGCCAGCATCACCATTGGACCTGGCAGCGTACCGGGCCGTCGGTGATGACGAGGTAGTCACCCAGGTCGCGGAGGACAAGGCGCTGCGCAATGGTCGCGAACCGCTCCTGCGACATCAGATCGCCCGGCGAGGTGCTCGCAATCTCGGCCAGACTGTGGGGGGCGCGCTCGGCGCTTCCGACAGGAGCCAGCCGAGCAAGTCAGCGGCCCGGCAGCGTGGAGCATTTCCAATACTCCCGGCGCCCTACCTGTTCGTGTTGGACCACAGGACGACCGGGACGGGCCCGGCGGTTGTGGCGGCGGTGACGGCCACGGCGAGGAGGGCCAGGCAGCAGGCAACCGCGAGCTGCAGGCAGCGCCGCAGGGAGGCGGCCGCGGGCGCCATGGTGCTGATGGCCTGTCGACCAAGCAAGCAGAAAAGCGTACAGTCGCCGACGCTGCGCGTCAGACCAAAAACTACGAAATCGCAACGGCATTGCTCTGCGTGCTTCCTCGTGCCCGCGTACCGCTGTGTGGCGGTGGGCGCTACGCGTGGTGCGGGCGACTTGTGCTGGCGGCGTGTGGCAGTGGCGTTTCCGCTGTCGTCGCTTGTTCGTCCGCAGCAGCGACTGAGGCCCGCCGCGTGACACCCTGTCAGAACACTATCAGAAATCTATGACGTCATAGAGAATGGATGACGTCACATCTCGTTTGGGTCGCTGGAAGCCGTAGTGTATTGCGAAGCGAACGCACGAGCACTACCCTGTCTACGCACACGGTGCCGTTTGGAGGCACGCTGCTGGCAGGGCAGGTCGCAGGTACGGTGCAAATCAAGCGCGGCGACTCGTCTTTGCCT
>Ga0180215_1002597_pt1 | contig 18029 bp, 17 predicted proteins | sample eDN3rd37CBELigBY_FD_128871 | JGI IMG/M metagenome (GOLD analysis project Ga0180215, IMG submission 128871) | Enriched backyard soil microbial communities from Emeryville, California, USA - eDNA 3rd pass 37_C BE-Lig BY (version 2) (version 2) | ecosystem: Environmental > Terrestrial > Soil >... | reverse complement strand
GGGCGTGGCGCCCACGGGCCACACCGTCGGGATGAGCCGCTACCGCCTCGGCCTGGCCGCGTCGCACCCCGACGAGCTGGCCGCCGTGCAGGCCCCCGTGGTGGCCCTGGCCCGCCGGCTCGTGGCCGAGGCGGTGGAGGCGGGCGCCATCGAGCCCTGCGACCCCGACGCCGCCGCCTACCTGCTGGTCACGCTGAAGACGGCGTACCTGCACAGCACGATCCTCGGCAACGAGCTGGGCACCAGCTTGCCGACACCCGAGGAGCTGGCCCGCTTCTGCGTCCGCGGCCTGGGCGGCTCGCCCGGGCTGAGCCGACCGGGCCGATGACCCGCCTCCGCCTGACGGCCTGAGCCGGCCCTCAGCGGTCGAGGGAGCAGGAGGCGCAGAGGCAGGGGCCACGCCGACCGGGGGAGCGCCCGGTCTCGCCTCGGTGGCGCAGGGCGACGGAGCGGCAGCCGATGACGGTGATCACGCCCACCGCCACGGCTGCCGCCCGCCAGATGCCCGCCCTCACGTTGGGTCACATCGACGCGGCCCGCCCGGAGGAAACCCCCGCGGCCGAATTGACGTGATCCTGTTACAGAGCACTGCACCGGGAGGTTGGGGATGAAGGTCGGCTTCGAGGAGTACGCCGCCGCCTACGAGCACGTGCGCATGGAGCGCCACGACGGCATCGTGCTGCTCCAGCTGCACAGCGGCGGCGGCCCGCTGGTGTGGGGCGACGGCCCGCACACCGAGCTCGGCGAGTGCTTCGCCGACGTGGGCACCGACCCCGACAACCGGGTGGTGATCCTCACCGGTGCCGGTGACCGCTTCATCGGCGGCCTCGACGACAGCTGGGTCGGGCCGATGACCCCGGCCAAGTGGGACAAGATCTTCCAGCACGGCCGCCGGCTGCTGGTGAACCTCCTCGACATCGAGGTGCCGGTGATCGCCGCGGTGAACGGGCCGGCGCGCATCCACGCCGAGCTGGCCGTGCTCTCCGACATCGTGCTGGCGGCCGACACGGCCGACTTCCAGGACCAGCCCCACTTCCGGTTCGGCACCGTGCCGGGCGACGGGGTGCACGTCGTCTGGCCCCACCTGCTCGGCGAGAACCGGGGCCGGTACTTCCTGCTCACCGCGCAGCGCCTCTCGGCCGCCGAGGCCCACGCCCTCGGCGTGGTCAACGAGGTGCTCCCGGGCGACCAGCTGCTGGATCGGGCCTGGGAGCTGGCCCGCCTGCTGGCCCGCCAGCCCGACACGACCCTGCGCTACGCCCGCGCCGCGCTCACGCAGCGGTGGAAGCGGCTGCTCGGCGACGCCCTGGGCTTCGGCCTCGCGCTGGAGGGCCTGGGCGCGTACGCCTCGTGGCCGACCGAGCGACACCGGCCGGGGGAGCGGTCCTAGGCTGCCGCGTCGGGCGGGCCAGGGTCGCGAGCGAGGAGGGGTCGAGATGTACGACAAGCGCGTGCTCGGGCTGGCGGAGGCGCGCGCCGCGGTCGACGCGGTGCTGCGGGCCGCGGAGGGCCACGGCGGCCGTCCGATCGTGGTGGCCGTGGCGGACCCCGACGGGGACCTCATCGCGCTGGCCCGGATGGACGGCGCCGGCCACCTGCCCCGCCGCATGGCCGTGCGCAAGGCCTACACGTCGGCCCGCATGGAGACCGACACCGGCGCCTACGGCGAGCGCCTCCGCGGCAGCGGCCTCGACGTGAAGGACATGGGCGACCCCGAGCTGGTGGCCTTCGCCGGCGGGGTGTGCGTGCGCGAGGGTGACCAGGTGGTGGGCGCCATCGGGGTGAGCGGCCGCAGCGCCGCCGAGGACGAGGAGCTGGCCAGGGCCGGGCTGGCTGCGCTCGCGACCAAGTAGAACTCCGAGCCGTGGAGATCACCGGCATCCTCCTGGCCTTCCTCGACATCCCCGCGGAGCTCACGGTCGAGTACAACCGCTGGTACGACCTCGACCACATGCCCGAGCACGTGGCCAAGGGCGACGTGCTGGCCGGGCGGCGCTACGTGGCCACCCGCGAGCTGCGCACTAGCCCGGGCATCGAGCCGGCGGCCTGGGCGGGCGGCCATCCGCCCTACCTCACGCTGTACTACTTCGGCGGGCCGCTCGACTTCGCCGGCCAGGAGGCGCTCGACGGGTGGCGCACCGTCGACCGGGGCATCGTCAGGGCCGGGCGCTACTGGCAGGAGGGGCGGGGCACCTACAGCGGCCGCTGGCGCCTGGAGGCCGCCCGGGCCCGCCCGTCGGTGCTGGTGGCGCCGAGGGCCGTGCCCTACCTGGCCCACCGCGGCGTGATCGTCGCCGCCGGCAAGGCGCCCTCCGCCGACCGGCGCGGCGAGGCGGTGCGGTGGTGGGACGACGTCCACCTGGTCGACCTGTTCGCCGTGCCGGGCGTGCTCGGCGCGCTGCGGTTCCGGGCCGAGGACCCCTCGGCCGGCGACCAGCTGCTGCACGTGCTGCTGTGCGAGGACCCGCCGGGCGAGGTGATGGAGCGCATCGAGGCGGCCCGGCGCGGCCACCGGGCCACGGGCCGCTACCCCGCCTACGGCGGGGTCTACGAGTCGACCGCGTTCCTGCCCTACGAGCGGATCGTGCCGCTCGAGTACGACTTCGACGTCGAGTGAGCCTGGCCCTCACCCGACCGCGCCGGCCACCTTGGCCTCGATGATCTCGTCCATGGTCATGCCCAGCGCGAGCAGCACCTCGTCGGTGTGCTCGCCGAGCTCGGGCGCCCGGCGCAGCTGCGGCGGGGTGCGGCCGAACTGGACGGGCGAGGCCACCATGGTCAGCGTCCGGCCGTCGCCGTAGTCGACGTCCTGGACGTAGCCGTTGGCGACGGCCTGCGGGTCGTCGCGCAGCTCGGCCGCCTTCTTCACCACGTCCCACTGGCCCTCCTGGCGGCCGAGGATCTCCCGCCACTCGGCCAGCGTCTTGGTGGCGAAGAGGGCGTCGAGCTCGGCGATGCAGGCCTCGAGGTTGGCGGCCCGGGCCTCGTTGGTGGCGAAGCGCGGGTCGTCGATGAGGTCCTCGCGGCCCGCGGCCTGGCAGAAGCCCGGCCAGTAGCGGTCGCCCTGCAGCATGCACAGGGCCACGAAGCGCCCGTCGGACGTGCGGTAGTTGTTGACCAGGGGGTTGGGCATGGCGGTGCGCCCCAGCTTGGGGAGCTCGTCGACCCCCTTCAGCGTCGCCCCGGCGATGCCGGGCTGCATGGCCCACATGCCGGTGGCCAGCAGGGCGCCGTCGACCACGGTGCCCTCGCCCGTGCGCTCGCGGTGCGCCAGCGCCGCCGCGATGCCCCCGGCGAACACCGTGCCGCTCAGCCCGTCGCCGAACGCGCCGCCGGGCATCCCCACCGGGTAGGGGTGGCCCTCGGGTGTCACCGCCGACGCGATGCCGCTGCGGGCCCAGAACGAGATGGAGTCGTAGCCGCCCTTGTCGGCCTCGTCGCCGTGCGAGCCCTGCCCCGTGCCCACCGCGTAGATGATCCTGGCGTTGCGGCCGACGATGTCGTCGACGTCGATGCCGAGCTTGCGCCGGGCGCTCGGCAGCAGGCTCGTGAGGAAGATGTCGGCCTCGTCGACGAGGCGGAGGAGGATGTCGCGGGCCCCGGGCTGGCCGAGGTCGAGCGCCACGCTGCGCTTGCCCCGGTTGTAGAGCTCGTACATGAACGTGAAGCCCTTGAACCCCGGCTCGATGCCGGCGTAGTTCAGGCCCCGCACCGGGTCGCCCGTGGGGTGCTCGATCTTCACCACGTCGGCGCCCCAGTCGGCGAGCGTGGCCCCGGCCGCGGGCACGAACGCCCACATGGACACCTCGACGACCTTCACACCTTCGAGCATCTTGGCCACCGGCCACCTCCGCGCCCTGGCGGCTGCGCCGCCGTCTCCGGTCGCCGGACGGTAGTCCAGCGCCATGGTCCGTTCAGGAGCACGGCGTTCTCACCGGTAGGCTCCCGGTCACCGGCTCTGGACGAGCCTGTCGTTTCGGAGGCAACGATGCGCGTGGAGGACCTGATCCTGGTGAGCGTCGACGACCACGTCGTCGAGCCGCCGTCGCTGAGCGAGTACTTCCGGGAGCACGTCCCGGCCAAGTACCGGGACCGGGTGCCGCGAGTGGTGCGACGGGCCGACGGCACCGACGCCTGGCTGATCGAGGGCAAGGAGATCACCACCTTCGGCCTGAACGCCGTGCAGGGTCGCCCGCCGGAGGACTGGGGCCGTGACCCCGCCAACTTCGACGAGGTCCGCCCGGGCACCTACGACGTGCACGAGCGGGTGCGCGACATGAACGCCAACGGCGTGCTGGCGTCGATCAACTTCTCGTCGTGGCCCGGCCTGGGCGGCCAGTTCTTCGTGGCCAGCGAGGACAAGGACTACGCCGCGGCGATGGTGCGGGCCTACAACGACTGGCACATCGACGAGTGGTGCGGCGCCTACCCGGGCCGCTTCATCCCGATCGCCCTGTCGGGCTTCGCGCTGGGGCCTGACTGGATGGCCGAGGAGATCCGCCGGGTGGCCGACCGCGGTTGCTTCGCCATCTCGTTCCACCCGGAGACGTACCGCTTCGGGATGCCCGACCTGCACGGCGACGAGTGGGACCCCGCCTGGCGGGCCGCCGAGGAGACCGGGGCCGTGATGGTGTTCCACTTCGGCGGCTTCCCGCACTTCATGCCGCGCACGCCGTTCAGCGTGATCCCGCACTCGATGCCGTTCCAGACGGCGATCTTCGCGTCGGAGCTGCTCTGGTCGCCGGTGTTCAAGAAGTTCAAGCAGGTGAAGGTGGCGTTGGCCGAGGGTGGCATCGGCTGGGTCCCGTACTTCCTGGAGAAGGCCGACTTCGTCTACCACCACCACCACCGCTGGACCGGCGCCGACTTCGGCGGTGAGCTGCCCAGCCAGGTGTTCCGCCGGCACGTGCAGACCTGCTTCATCGACGACGAGACGGGCCTGCGCAACCGCGACGTCATCGGCGTCGACACGATCACGTGGGAGGCGGACTACCCGCACTCCGACTCGACGTGGCCGCAGTCGCCCGAGGTGCTCATGAAGTCGCTCGAGGCGGCGCAGCTCTCCGACGAGGAGATCCACAAGGTCACCTGGGAGAACGCCTGCCGTTGGTACAACTTCGACCCGTTCCAGCACCGCAGCCGCGAGGCGTCCACGGTGGGGGCGCTACGAGCCGAGGCCGCCGACGTCGACACCACCCCGCGCGACTACGGCAGCGGGCAGGCCAAGTCCTCGACCCTCGAGCAGAACGCCATCAAGTTCCTGCACCTCGACGAGCAGGAGTGACCCCCGCCGGTTCGGAGGCGGTCCCGAAGGTCCCGGACCGCCTCCCGACCGGACGACGTTGCGGAGGGGCGGGTCGATCGGCCCGCCCCTCCGGCGCGCTCGACGCCCTGCCGTCCTAGAGTGCGGTCCTCCACGGCTGACAGGGGGACGCCATGGCCACCGACGACGGGCTCCGCTACATCGACTCCGACGGGCACATCCTCGAGCACCCCACGGCGATGCTCGACTACGCGCCGGCGAAGTACCGCGACCGGATCTGGCACATCGAGACCGACGCCGACGGGCAGGAGTGGGAGGTGTTCGACGGCATGCGGGCGCAGGCCAACGGGCGCGCCCTCGCCGGCACCGCCGGCTTCCCCGACGAGCTCGTCGACAAGGTGCGGCTGGGCGAGGTGAAGTACTCCGAGGTCCGGCCCGCCGCGTGGGACGCCAAGCTGCGCCTGCAGGACATGGACATGGACCACATCGACGTGTCCGTGCTCTACCCGACGATGATGCTCGGCCTGCAGGCCGCACCCGACCTCGACTTCGGCGTCGCGCAGGCGCAGGCGTACAACAACTGGGTCTCGGACCACGTGCAGGAGGGTGAGGGGCGCCTCTACGGCGCCGGGGCCCTGCCGCCCATCCACGACGTCGACGGGGTGCAGGCGGCTGCGGACGAGATCCGCCGGGTGGCGGAGCTGCCCGGCATGGTGTCGGTGTTCATGCGGCCCAACCCGGCCGTCGACTGGAAGCCGTTCAACGACGAGGTCTACGACCCGATCTGGGGGGCCGCGCAGGACACGGGTCTCCCGATCGCCATGCACCCGTTCCTGGCCGCCGACCTCCCGGGCGCGTGCCAGGGTTTGCGGCTGAACGACATCCGCCCCAACCCCGAGGCCACCGTCAACTACAGCCAGACCCAGCGGCGGGACGCCCTGAACAACATCTACTTCACCCAGGCCATCGCCAACCCGGTCGACGTGATGAGCGCCATCTGCATGCTCACCGCCGGCGGCGCGTGCGAGCGGTTCCCGGGCGCGAAGTTCATCATGCTGGAAGCCAACGGCGGCTGGCTGGCCCCGTGGCTGGAGCGCCTCGACCACCACGCCCGCAAGTTCCCCTGGGACGTGCCGTGGCTGAAGATGCTGCCCTCGGAGTACTTCCGCCGGCAGATGTGGATCAGCTTCGATCCCGACGAGTCGATGCTGCGGATGACCGCCGAGTCGCCGCTGGTCGGCGCCGACCGGATCATCTGGGCTTCCGACTACCCGCACCCCGACGCCAAGTTCCCGGGCGTCACCGAGGAGCTGGCCGAGGCGCTGGACGGCCTGAGCCTGGAGCAGAAGCGCCAGATCACCAGCGAGAGCGCCAAGGCCCTGTACGGCATCGACTGACGAATCGCCCACGGCTGCACCCACGCCTTAGGCTGCCGGGCTCGGGGCGGGTACGAGGAGACCCGCCCCGACACCATCGACGGTAGGGGGGCGGTCCATGGGAACGAAGGTCCTGCGAGCGGTCGCGGCGCTCGCCGCGGCGGCGATGCTCGTCGCGGCGTGCGGCGACGACGACGGCGAGGGCGCCGAACCGACGAGCGCCACCACCGCCGGCGGCGCGGCCACGACGCAGGCGGGGGCCACCACGACGGCAGGCCAGCCGGACGACGTCGACCCCAACGGCGTGCTGCGCCTGTACTGGGATCTGGTGTCGAACGGCGGCCCGGACCTCGATCCGTCGAAGGTGCGCGTCTCGCCGCAGACCGCCATCCAGATCATGCTCTACGACTCGCTGTTCCACACCCTGCCGGACGGGTCGTTCGAACCGGGGCTCGCCGAGTCGGCGGAGATCGTCGACCCGCGCACGGTGCGGATCAAGCTCAAGCCCGGCATCACCTTCACCGACGGCACGCCGCTCGACGCCGAGGCGGCCAAGTTCTCCATCGAGCGCAACCGCGACGCCGAGAACGTGACCCTGTCCGCGGAGCTGCAGGAGATCACCGAGGTGACGGTGGACGACCCGCTCACCTTCACGATCCACCTCGCCACGCCCATCGCCGGCGCGGTCTACGACCGGTTGCCCTACGGCGACTTCACCATCGTGTCGCCCACCGCGGTGCGCAACGGCACCGACCTGAGCGCCAACCCCGTGGGCGCCGGGCCGTTCATGGTGGAGGCGCTCGAGCCGGGTCGCGTCTACCGCTACGTGAAGAACCCGGACTACTTCGACGCCGACCGCATCCGCCTGGCCGGTGTGGAGTGGCTCCACATCGAGCCCGGGCAGGCGCAGCTCACCGCCATCCAGTCGCGCGCGGTCGACATGAGCAGCCAGAACTTCAGCTACGACGCCAGCAAGGCGGTGGCCAACACGGCGTGGCAGATCGACACCCAGGTCACCGACCAGACGATGCTCTGGGGTCAGATGTGCAAGAACCGGCCTCCGTTCGACGACGTCCGGGTGCGCCAGGCGCTGAACTACGCCATCGACCGTGAGGCCCTCAACGAGGCCGTGTACGACGGGCGGGGCGAGCCGATGTGGGGCTTCTTCGCCTCCGACAGCCCGTTCCACAACGACGAGCTCGACGGCTACTACGACCACGACCCGGAGCGGGCGCGCCAGCTGCTGGCGGAGGCCGGCCAGTCGGACCTGACCTTCGAGTCGTTCTTCACCCCGGGCGTGAGCCAGCGGGCGGTGGAGATCATCCAGGCGCAGGTGGCCGAGGCCGGCATCACCATGAACGTGAAGCCGCTCACCAACCAGGCCGACTTCTTCCCCGACGCCAAGGGCGCGCCGATCAACATCTTCCCGTTGGAGCGCACGGGCATCCAGAAGGTGGCCCGGGTGCTGGTGCCCGGCAGCGTCGGCAACATCTGCAACTGGGACGACGCCGAACTGAACCGCCTCGTCGACGAGATCAAGGCGGTGGCGCCCGAGTCGCCCGAGGCGGTGACCCTCTGGCACCAGCTGCAGGAGCACGCGCTCGCCGAGGCCATGAACCTGTTCGGGCTGTTCGGGGTGCGGGCCACCGGCTACGACCCCGACCGGGTGGGCAACCCCTCGTTCCTCCTGAACTTCCAGGGGCGGGCCGAGGTGAACTTCTACGACGTCTACATCAAGCGGTGAGCGGGCGGCGGGGCCCCGCTCCCGACCGGAGCGGGCCTCGCCCTCGGCGAAAGGCGTAATCTTCACCACCGAAAGCCGCGTAGGCGACGGGGGAGGACAACGGAGATGAAGATCGACGACCTGATCCTGGTGAGCATCGATGACCACGTCATCGAGCCCCGGGACATGTTCGACCGGCACGTCCCGGAGAAGTGGAAGGACCAGGCGCCGAAGTCCGTGATGGACGAGAACGGCATCGAGAAGTGGTGGTTCCAGGGCGTGGCCAGCGGGTCGGGCAGCCTGAACGCCGTCGTCGGCTGGCCCAAGGAGGAGTGGGGGATGGACCCCACCACCTTCGCCGAGATGCGCCCGGGCGCCTACGACATCCACGAGCGCGTCCGCGACATGAACAAGAACGGCGTGCTGGCCTCGATGTGCTTCCCGTCGTTCGCCGGCTTCAGCGCCCGGTTCTTCCAGGAGGCCAAGGACCAGGACCTGGCCCTGATCATGCTGAAGGCCTACAACGACTGGCACATCGACGAGTGGTGCGCCGCCTACCCGGGCCGCTTCATCCCGCTCGCGATCGCGCCGGTGTGGAACCCGACGGAGCTGGCCGCCGAGGTGCGCCGCGTGGCGGCCAAGGGCTGCCGCGCCGTCACCATGCCGGAGCTGCCCCACATCCAGGGCCTGCCCAGCTACCACGACGCCGAGTACTGGAAGCCGTTCTTCGACGCCTGCTCCGACGAGGGCGTGGTGATGTGCCTCCACATCGGCCAGGGCTTCGCGGCCATCAACTCCGCGCCGGGCGCGCCCATCGACAACCTCATCATCCTCGCCACCCAGGTGTCGGCCATCGCCGCGCAGGACCTGCTGTGGGGCCCGGCCTTCCACCAGTGGCCCGACCTCAAGGTGGCCTGGTCCGAGGCCGGGATCGGGTGGATCCCCTTCTACCTGAACCGCTGCGACCGCCACTACACCAACCAGAAGTGGCTGCGCCACGACTTCGGCGACAAGCTGCCCTCGGACATCTTCCGGGACCACTCGCTGGCGTGCTACGTCACCGATCCCACCGCCCTCAAGGTGCGTGAGGACATCGGCATCGACATCATCGCCTGGGAGTGCGACTACCCCCACTCCGACTCGATCTGGCCCAACGCCCCCGAGTTCGTGCACGACGAGCTCACCGCGGCCGGCTGCACCGACGAGGAGATCCACAAGATCACCTGGGAGAACTCCTGCCGGTTCTTCGGCTACGACCCGTTCCAGCACATCTCCCGGGCCGACGCCACCGTGGCGGCGCTGCGGGCCCTGTCGCCCGACGTCGACACCACCATCCGCTCGAAGCACGAGTGGCGCCAGCTGTACGCCGCCAGCGGCCGCAGCTGAACCCGCCCTCCACCTGAGCCACCTGGCCGCGACGCCGGCGGGGTTCGGTCCTCCGAGGCCGTGCCCCGCCGCGTGGCGCGTCAGGTCACGTTGCGGGTCCCCGGGGGCGGCGCGGCGGGGACCGTGTGGGCGCCGTCGGCTGACCGCCAGCGCCGGCGCCGTCGGCGGGCGATCACACCGATCGGGAGGATCACGGCGACGCCCGCCACCCCGACCAGGACCAGCAGCCACGCCGATGGTCCGCGGTCGGCGCCGGTGCCGTCGGCGGCCAGGGCGGCCGCGGCGCCGGGCGGCGGTTCGAGGGTGGCGTCGCCCACAGGCGGTCCGGACCGAGGTCCACCCGCACCTCCGTCGGGGCGGTGGCGGCGGATCGGTAGGTCACCAGGAAGCGGTGGGTGAGCTCGTGGCGCACCCGGGCGTAGGCGTCGACCAGCGCGTCGGTGTCGGGCGCGCCGAGGGCCCGGCCGCCGGTCGTCAGCGCCACCTCGGCCAGCGGCGGGACGGGCGCAGCCGCCGGCCCGGTGTCGAGGCTCACGACGCCCACCGGCGGCACGACGACCACACCGACCTCGGGGAACGCCGACGTGTCGACGCGAGCCACGCGGCCGCTCGTGTCGCCGGGCTGGGGCTCGGCCGCCCCGGCGGGGGTGGTGCCCGTCGCCGCGGCCGGCGCGGTGGCGGCGAGCGCCAGGGCCGCGAGGCGACGGCGGAGCCGGGGCGCTCGCGGTGGGGGCGGACGCATCACCACCCTCCGATGCTGGCACGTGCGCTCCGGGGGACCTGGCGGGGTGCCGGGTTCGTTGACGCGGGCGCGCGCCGCTGCGACGATGCCTGCCGTCGTGGAGAAGCCGCCCGTTCCTTCTGCCGCGCGCGCCGCGGCGTCCGTCCTCCGTGAAGAGATCCTGCTGAAGCGCAGCGACGGGGAGTGGCTGGGGTCCGAGGACGACGTGCTGGCTCGCCTCGGCGTCAGCCGGCCCACGTTGCGCCAGGCCGCCCGGTTGCTCGAGGCCGAGCAGCTGCTGGTGGTGAAGCGGGGGCTGAAGGGCGGTCTCTTCGCCCGCCGGCCCACCGCCGACGGGGTGGCGCACATCGCGTCGGTGTTCCTGCGGGCCCAGGGCACGTCGCTCAGCGACCTCGTGCGCACCTACCTCACCATCTCCGAGGAGCTGGCCCGGCTGGCGGCGTCGAACCCCGACCCCGCCGAGCGCGCCCGTCTGGTGGAGCTCCTCGATGAGCGCGACCCGCTCGGGGGGCCGGAGCCCGACCGGCGGGCGCTCGTGCGCCTCCGCGGCGAGTTCGCTGCGCTGCTGGCCGACGTGACCGGCAGCCCCACGCTCAGCCTGTTCGCCAAGGTGCTGTGGGAGATCGGGCGCACCCAGACCGAGCCGCAGTTCATGCTCGACCCCGCGGAGCTCGAGGGGACCCGCCGGCGGTGGCGCGCCCTGGCCGAGGCCGTGAAGGCCGGGAACGTCCAGCGGGCGGTGCGGTTGCAGCGCGAGTCCAACGCCCGGACGTGGGCGTGGGTCGAGGAGCACCTAGCGGACCAGCGCATCCGCTGACGCGGTCGCGGGTGCGTCAGCCGCCCGCGTCGGCGCCCTCCTCGGCCGCGAGGCGGGCGTCGACCTTCCAGAGGTAGGTGAGGAGCCCGATCGGGATGCGGCTGCCGCCGGTGACCTGGATGACCGAGCCGGTCACCCACGAGGCCTCGTCGGACGCGAGGTAGACGCAGAGCGGACCGATGTCGTCCGGCGTGCCGAGGCGGCGCAACGGGATGGTCTGGAGCTGGCGCCGCTCGCGGCCCGGGGTGGTCATGGCCGACGACGTGCCCCCGTCGCCGACCACCACGCCGGGCGCCACCGCGTTGACCCGGATGCCGAGGTGGCCCCACTCGGCCGCCATCGTGGCGGTGAGGCTCTCGACGCCGGCCTTGGCCGCGCCGTAGTGCCCCGTCATCGGGCACGGTTGCGAGCCGCTGCGCGAGGAGATGTTCACGATCGACCCGCCCTGCGTGCCCATGGTGCGGGCCGCCACCTGGCACGCGAAGAACGTCCATTTGAGGTTGAGGTCGACGACGGCGTCCCACTGGCGCTCGTCGATGTCGAGCAGCGGGCCGACGTCGCCCGGATCGGCGCTCCCCGCGTTGTTGACCCAGCAGTCGAGCCGCCCGAGCTCCTCGACCGTGCGGGCCGCGAGGCGCTCCAGGTCGCCGCGGCGCGTGATGTCGGTGGGCACCACCACGGCGCGCCGCCCCAGGTCGCGCACCTCCTGCGCGCTCTCCTCCAGCGTGGCCACCGTGCGACCCGCCACCACGACGTCGGCGCCGGCGCGCGCCATGGCCCGCACGATCCCGCGCCCGATGCCGCGACCCCCGCCGGTCACCACGACTGCCTTCCCCGTCAGATCGAACATCCGCTCAGTCCACCACGCCGCACGCGGGACCACGGCCCGAGCGTTGTCGCGTGGGCGGCCAGGATGGCCGCCTGGCCGGGGCCGCGAGGCCGGTGTGCGAGTGGCGCCGCGGCAGTCTCGCTCCGGCCACGGAGGGCCGGAGCGAGACCATGTTCACGGCCGGAAGATGGCGGCCCCGTCGACGGTGATGATCACGCCGCTGACCATGGCGGCCTCCTCGGAGGCCAGGAACAGCGCCACGTCGGCCATGTTCTGGGGCGTGGCCAGCTTGCCGAGGCCCGACATGCCGATGACCGCCTGGATGACGTTGGGGTCGACCTGGCGCATGGCCTCGGTGTCGGTGGGCCCTGGCGCGATCCCGTTGACCCGGATGTTCGACGGGCCGAGCTCCTTGGCCAATGTGAAGGTGAGCCCGTTCTGCGCCAGCTTGGCGATGCCGTAGGCGCCCGCGCCCATGTAGGCCGCGGTCGACGACTGGTTGACGATGGCGCCGCCGCCGCGCTCGCGCATCGACGGCACCACCGCCCGGGCGCACAGCAGCGCGCCGGTGAGCGAGATGTCGAAGAACTTGTTCCAGTAGGACACCGGGATGTCCATGCTGGTGTGCTGCTCCATGTCCTTGAACAGCCCGGCGTTGTTGATGAGCACGTCGACGCCGCGAAGCTGGCCTTGGCCTCCTGGGCCATGCGCAGCGTGGACTCCTCGTCGCTCACGTCGCACTGCACGGAGATGGCCTTGCCGCCTCCGGCGTTGATCTCGTTGGCGACGCGCTCGCCCGCGGGGCCGTTGAGCTCCGCGATGACGATGTTCGCGCCCTCCGCCGCGAACGCCTTGGCGTAGCCCTCGCCGATGCCTCCCCCCGCGCCGGTGACGACGACGACCTTGTCCACGAACCGCTGCATGAGCGTTGCCTCCCCAGAGTCCCCAGTGAGCCGCACACCTCCGGCTCGAGGGCGACCCTATCGGCCGCTGTGCGGGTACGCCCAGCTCGTCAAGGCCCGGGCCGTCGCCTCGGCCCGCGAGTGCACGCCGAGCTTGGCGTAGATGCGGCGCACGTGGCTCTTGACCGTCTGCTCGCCGATGTACAGCGCGTGCGCGATCGTGCGGTTGGTCATCCCTTGCACCAGCAGGGCGAGCACCTCGCTCTCGCGGGCGGTGATGCCGAGGTCCTGGTACGGCCAGCGGTAGCCGGGATCGGGATCGGGGTTCCCCGGCGTGGACACGACCTCCTCGCCGCGGCCGACGCGGCGGAGCGCGTCAGCCAGCTCCCCGGCGGGGAGCCCCTTCCACAGGTAGCCCTCCACGCCGGCGTCGAGCGCCCGTCGCACGAGGTGGTCCTGGAAGCTGAAGGTGAAGAGGGCGACGTGGCGGACGTTCGGTTCGCGCTCGAGCGTGCCGATCGTCGACCACGGCAGCGGCGCGCGCCCGTAGGTGTCGAACAGCGCGACGTCGACCGGCTCGGCCAGGTCGGTGGTGGTGGCGGCGGCCACGACGTGCAGGTCGCGGAACGGCGCCAGCATCGCCGCGAGGCCGGCCACCACCAGCTCGACATCGTTGATCAGTGCCACCCGCACCCGAGGCTGGGCCTCTTCGTCCGTCACTGCGACCTCGCCCCTCGTCCGGGCCACGACCACGTCGCGGCCGGCGTCGCCACCGTAGCTGCCGCCTCGGGGCGCGCCGAGGGCCTAACCTCCCCGTGATCGGCACCAGGGAAGGGGTGCGGGATGGCGCGAACTGTCGCTGAGGTGTTGGGGAAGGTGCTCGGGCCGGACGTGCCCGTTGCGATCGAGGCGTACGACGGGAGCCGCATGGGCCCCGCCGACAGCCCGGCCACGGTCGTGGTGCGTTCACCGGACGCCTTCTGGCGGGTGCTCACGGCGCCCGGCGAGCTCGGCCTGGCGCGGGCCTACGTGGCCGGCGACCTCGATCTGCAGGGCGACCTGTTCGCCCTGCTGGAGCTGCGCCACCGGCTGCCGGCGCTCACGCCGCGGCACCTGGCCATGCTGGCCGCGATGGTGGCGGGCACGGGGCTGCGGTGGCCGCCGGCCCCGCCGCCCGAGGAGGTGCACCTCCGCGGCCGGCGCCACTCGCCGGCGCGCGACGCGGCGGCCATCGCCGCGCACTACGACGTCTCGAACGCCTTCTACAGCCTCTTCCTGGGCCCCACGATGACCTACTCGTGCGGCGTGTGGGCCGACCCGTCGGTGGGCCTCGACGCGGCCCAGGAGGCCAAGCACGACCTGATCTGCCGCAAGCTCGAGCTGCGCGAGGGCCAGCGGCTCCTCGACGTCGGCTGCGGCTGGGGGTCGATGGTGCTGCACGCGGCCCAGCACTACGGCGTGCGGGCGGTGGGGGTGACGATCTCCCGCCGGCAGGCCGAGCTCGCCCAGGAGCGGGTGGCCGCCGCGGGCCTGTCCGACCGCGTCGAGATCCGGGTGCAGGACTACCGCGACGTCGACGACGGGCCCTTCGACGCCATCTCGTCGATCGGCATGTTCGAGCACGTCGGCGAGCGCATGCTGGAGCTCTACTTCGCCCGGCTGCACGCGCTGCTGAAGCCCCAGGGCCGGCTCCTCAACCACGCCATCAGCCGGCCGCCGGGAGGCCGGGCCCGCATGGCCAAGCGCGGCTTCGTCGACCGCTACGTGTTCCCCGATGGCGAGCTGCACGAGGTGGGTCGGGTCGTCTCGGCGATGCAGCGCCAGGGCTTCGAGGTCCGCCACCTCGAGAGCCTGCGCGAGCACTACGTCCTCACGCTGAAGGCGTGGGTGGGCAACCTCGAGCGCAACTGGGACGACGCGGTCGACGAGGCCGGCGCCGCCCGTGCCCGCATCTGGCGGCTCTACATGGCGGGCTCCGCGGCGGGGTTCGACGCGGGCCGGATCCAGGTGCACCAGGTCCTGGCCACCCGCACCGAGCAGGGTCGCAGCGGGATGCCGCTGCGGCCGACCTGGGAGGCGTCCACGGTCTCGCGCTGAGGCCGGCGCGCGCCGGGGGCCATGATCACGTCGTGCTCCCGGCCGCGCCCTTCGCCCGCTTCGACGACGTCCGTCCGGGCCGGGAGCGGGCCTGGTCGTTCGCGGAGCCCCTCGGTGTGCTGCGGGCCGACGAGCTCGACGAGGTGGTCCCCGTGCTGGAGGCCGTGGACGAGGCGGCGCGGCGAGGCCAGTGGGCCACCGGTTGGCTGGCCTACGAGGCCGGCGCGGCGCTCGACCCGGCGTTGGCGCACCGCCGCCCCGACGTGCCCTACGCGTGGTTCGCGCTGTGGGGGCGGCGGGTGCGGGTGCCGTCGCTGATCGACGGCGCGGCCGAGCCGCCCCAGCGCGCGTCGGGCACCGACCTCGCCGTCACCACCACGCCCGCCCGGCACCGTTGCGCGGTGGAGGCCATCGTGGACGCCATCGCCGCCGGCGACGTGTACCAGGTGAACCTCACCGCGGGGGTCGACGGGCCGGCCGCCGACCCGCTCGGGCTGGCGCGCACCATGGCCGCCGCGCAGCGGGGCGGCCACCACGCCCTGGTGGTGAGCGACGGCCACGCCGTGGTGAGCGCCTCCCCGGAGCTGTTCCTGGCGCGTCGCGGGCCGTGGCTGCTGTCGCGGCCGATGAAGGGGACCGCGGCCCGGGGTCGGTGGGCCGAGCACGACGGCGCGGCCGCCGCGGCGCTGCTCGCCTCCGAGAAGGACCGGGCCGAGCTGGTGATGATCGTGGACCTCGTCCGCAACGACCTGGGTCGGGTGGCGGTGCCCGGCACCGTGCGGGCCGACCGGGAGCCCCGCCTCGAGGCCTACCCCACGGTGTGGCAGCTCACGGCGCGCGTGGCGGCCCGGGCCCGGCCCGGCACCGGGCTGGTCGACGTCCTGCGGGCCACGTTCCCGCCGGGGTCCGTGACCGGGGCGCCGAAGGTGGCCGCCTGCCGGATCATCGCTGCGCTGGAGGGCGCGCCGCGGGGCGTCTACTGCGGCGCGGTGGGCTGGGTGGGCCCGGGGGAGCGGGCCCGCTTCAACGTGGCCATCCGCACCGCGGTCGTCGACCTCGCCGCTGGTCGGCTGCGCTACGGCGCCGGCGGCGGGATCACCGCCGACTCCGACGCGGGCCGGGAGTGGGCCGAGCTGCGCCAGAAGGCTCTGGTGCTCGCGTCGGGGCCGGCCGACGGCGTGTTCGAGACGTTGCGGGTGACCCCGCGGCGGGGTGCCGTGCGGGCGTCGCGCCACCTCGGCCGCCTGGCCGCCGCGGCCCGACGCTGGTGCCTCCCCTTCGACGGGATCGCGGCCCGCGCCTGCCTCGATGAGGCGGTGGCCGCGACGAGCGAGCCCTCTCGCCTCCGCCTCGAGCTCCACCCGGACGGCCGGCTGCGGGCGGTCGCGGCGCCCCTCCCGCCGCGCCGCGAGCCGGTGCGCCTGGTGGTGGACGACGAGCCCGTCGACCAGGACGACCCGCGCGCCTCCTGGAAGCTCCTGGACCGCGACCGGTTCGCCCGCCGGCTCGCCCGGCACCCCGGGGTCGACGACGTGGTGCTGGTGAACCGCCGCGGCGAGCTGGTGGAGACGACCACCGCCAACCTGCTGGTGCGCGTGGGAGGGCGGTGGTGCACGCCGCCGCTCGACAGCGGCTGCCTGCCCGGCGTCGGCCGGGCCGTGCTGCTCGACGCCGGCCGGGTGCACGAGCGCGTGCTGACGCCCGCGGATCTCGAGGCGGCGTCGGCCGTGGCCGTGGTCAGCAGCCTGCGCGGGATCCGGCGGGCGGCGCTGGTGGCGGCGGGAACCGCCCGTCCGGTCCCGGCCTGAACGGCAGCGCCGCCAGCACGGCGCGGCGGGGGATCGGCCCGTACACGTGCGGGAACCGCCGTCCGCTGCCGTCGTCGGGTGCGGGCGGCTCCCAGCGCACCAGCGGCCCGAGCGCGTCCTCGTCGAGCACGAGCAGCACGAGGTCGTGGCGGCCCCGGTAGAAGCGCTCGGCGGTGCCGGGCAGCTGCTCGGCGGTCGAGCAGTGCACGAAGCCGTCGACGGCGAACGCCCCGGGCACGTAGGGGCCGTCGGGTGGGGTGGCCTCCCACTCGCGGGCCTCGGCCAGGTGGAGGATCACGCGGTGGAGAGCCGGGGCGTCGGGCCGGGGTCGATGCGGTGGGCCTTCAGCACCTCGGTCATGCCCGCGGCGGGCAGCGGCGCGGCGAACAGGAAGCCCTGCGCCTGGGGGCAGCCGAACGACCGCAGCACCGACCGCTGGGCGTGCGTCTCGACGCCCTCGGCCACGACGGTGAGCCACAGGTCGCGGCCCAGGTCGACCAGCGCCCGCACCAGCGCGGTGTCGACGGCGTCGGCGCCCAGGCCCTCCATCAGCGTCTGGTCGATCTTCAGCCGGTGGATGGGCAGGTCGCGCAGCCGGCGCAGCGAGCTGGTGCCGGTGCCGAAGTCATCCACGGCGAGCAGCACGCCGAGGTCGCGCAAGCGGTCGAGCCGTCCGAGGCCGGTGCCCGCCCACGGCGCCAGCACCTCCTCGGCCACCTCCAGGCAGAGGAACTGCGGTTCGAGCTCGTGCGTCTCGAGCACCTCACTCACGAGGTCCACCAGCTCGGGGTGGTGGAACTGGCGCAGCGAGAGGTTGACCGACACCAGCGGCGCCCGCTCGTGCTCGAGGTCGACCCAGGCCCGGGCCTGCGCCGCCGCGGTGTGGAGCACCCACGACGCCAGCGCCGCGGACAGCTCGGCGTCGTCGGCCGCCGCCAGGAACTCGCGCGGGCCGAGCAGCACGCCCGACGGGTGGCGCCAGCGCAGCAGCGCCTCCGCGCCGACCACCTGGCCGGTGGCCAGCTCCACGACCGGCTGGTAGTGCAGCTCGAAGTCGTCGTGGCCGAGCGACCGGCGCAGCTCCTG
>Ga0180215_1002591_pt1 | contig 18051 bp, 16 predicted proteins | sample eDN3rd37CBELigBY_FD_128871 | JGI IMG/M metagenome (GOLD analysis project Ga0180215, IMG submission 128871) | Enriched backyard soil microbial communities from Emeryville, California, USA - eDNA 3rd pass 37_C BE-Lig BY (version 2) (version 2) | ecosystem: Environmental > Terrestrial > Soil >... | reverse complement strand
TGCCGAAATCAACGCCCGCCCCCGCAAACGCCATGGCTGGGCCACACCCGCTGAGATGCTCGAGAAACTACTGTTACAAACAGCAGATCAAAACCGTGTTGCACTAAACACTTGAATCCGCCCGCAGCGACCTACTCAACCCGCAGAACCTTGCGGTTTCGATACGGTCGCGCAGCGACCTACTCAACCCGCAGAACCTTGCGGTTTCGATACGGTCGCACTACGACCTACTCAACCCGCAGAACCGTGCCCGCAGTACCATGCGGTACCTACTCAACCCGCAGAACCGTGCGGTAACTACTCAACCCGCAAAGGGTATGAGCTACTCTTTGGCCCAGACGGGGGCTGCACCCTTGCGGGCGTCGCCGACGTGGTGCACACGAAGGTCGTTCGTCGAGCCGGAGATTCCGGGAGGGGACCCAGAGATGACGACCACCTTGTCGCCCACCTCTGCAAGGCCATCGCGGAGCAGAACATCCTCGACCTGCTCGTACATGGCGTCCGTGTGGGTGACCCGGTCCACCAGGTAGCCCTGCACGCCCCAGCTGAGGGACATGCGCCTGAGCGTTCCCAACTGTGGTGTGAAGCCGAGGATCGGGATGCTGTTGCGCAGCCGGGTCATGCGGCGCACTGAGTCGCCGGACTCGCTGAACACGCAGAGGAACTTCGCGTCGACGAACTCGGCGACCTCGGCCGCTGCCGCCGTGACCGCGCCCCCCTGCGTGCGCGGAGTGGTGCCGAGCGGTGGAATGCGCTCCATGCCGTGCACCTCTGTGGACTCGATGATCCTGGCCATGGTCTGCACCGTGATGACGGGGTACTTCCCGACACTCGTCTCGCCACTGAGCATGACGGCATCTGCGCCGTCGAGCACCGCGTTGGCCACGTCTGACGTCTCGGCACGGGTGGGAATGGGGTTGTCGATCATCGACTCGAGCATCTGGGTGGCGACGATCACCGGCTTCGCCATTCGACGGCTCAACTCGATCGCGTGCTTCTGCACGATGGGAACAGACTCGAGCGGCAGCTCGACACCGAGGTCACCGCGAGCCACCATGATGCCGTCGAACGCGTCGATGATGGCCTCAAGGTTGTCTACGGCCTGCGGCTTCTCGATCTTCGCGATGACCGGGATGCGTACGTCCTCTTCTGCCATGATCTCGCGTACCCGGTCGATGTCTGCTGCGTTGCGGACGAACGACAGTGCGATGAGGTCGGCCCCCAGCTTCAGAGCCCACCGAAGATCATCCTCGTCCTTCTCCGAGAGCGCGGGGACATTGACCGCGACCCCGGGGAGGTTGATGCCCTTGTTGTTCGAGACGGCACCGGCAACCACGACCCTGGTGGTCACTACGGTGCCGTCGCTGGAGATGACTTCGAGCTTGACGCGGCCATCATCGATCAGCAGCGGGTCCCCCGGCTTCACATCAGTCGGCAGGCCCTTGTACGTGGTGCTGCAGACGTCCTTCCGCCCCTCGATGTCTTCGATCGTGATCTTGAACGTGTCGCCCACAGCCAACTGGTGGGGCCCATGTGCGAACTTCCCCAGGCGAATCTTGGGCCCTTGCAGGTCAACAAGTACCGCCACTGCCTTGCCCAGGTCGTCGCTCGCCTTGCGGACGTTGCGGAACACCTCTTCGTGCACCGCGTAGGTGCCGTGACTGAGGTTCATGCGAGCCACATTCACCCCGGCGTCGATGATTGCCCGGATGTTCTCGTAACTGGACGTTGCCGGCCCGAGTGTCGCAACGATTTTGGCGCGTCTCATAAGAATCTTTCTTTCAGGAGGTACCAACCCAGACTAGAGGGCAATGGCCCGGTCGGAGGCCTTCACCGGCGCCGGGAGAGCGCTCTCACCCATGAGGAATCGGTCGACGGATGCTGCGGCAGCCCGTCCCTCAGCGATAGCCCAGACGATGAGTGACTGTCCTCGCCCGGCATCCCCTGCTACGAACACCCCGGGCTGAGCAGTCTCGTACTGGTCGTTTCGCTCGATGGCGCCACTCGTGAAGGGAAGCCGTAGCTGAGGCTCCAGAGTGTCACTCTCCGCGCCCGAGAAACCGAGGGCGAGCAGCACGAGGTCCGCGGGAATCTCGCGCTCTGTTCCGGCCTTGGGGACACGCCGACCGTCGACGTACTCGGTCTCAGCCACCCGGATCGCGCGCACCTCCCCAGCGGCGTTCGGAAGGAACTCGACAGTGGACGCAAGGTACACGCGCTCCCCGCCCTCTTCGTGCGCACTCGTGATCTCGAACAGGTTCGGCACCATGGGCCACGGTTGATGCTCGGCCCTCTCGCTCGGCGGCCTGCGCCCGATAGCGAGGTTGGTGACAGACAGCGCGTTCTGTCGATGAGCAGTTCCAATGCAGTCGGCTCCGGTGTCTCCGCCACCCAGCACAACCACGTGCTTTCCCGCAGCGGTGATCTGGTTGTCCACCCGATCCCCGGCGCCGGCGTGGTTCTGCTGCACCAGGTACTCCATGGCGAAATGCACGCCCGGAAGGTCACGTCCTGGGATCGGCAGGTCCCGCGGAACCATGGCACCGGTTGCCACCACTACGGCGTCGTAACGCGACCTCAGGTCGTTCCACGAGATGTCGACGCCGACATCCACACCGGCGCGAAAACGCGTTCCCTCCGCCTGCATCTGCCGGAGACGCAGTTCGAGGGTCTTCTTCTCGAGCTTGAAGTCCGGGATGCCGTAGCGCAGGAGTCCGCCGATGCGGTCGTCGCGCTCGAAGACCGCAACCGTGTGTCCGGCCCGAGTCAGTTGTTGGGCTGCGGCGAGTCCGGCTGGACCAGACCCGACTACGGCGACGGTCTTCCCTGTCAGGCGGTTCGGCGGGTGTGGCTCGACCCAGCCGTTCGCGAACGCCTGGTCGATGATCGACACCTCAACCTGCTTGATGGTCACGGGCGGTTGGTTGATTCCGAGCACACAGGCGTTCTCGCACGGCGCAGGGCACAGTCGGCCGGTGAGTTCAGGGAAGTTGTTGGTGGCATGGAGGCGTTCGATCGCCTGACGCCCCTCCCCCCTGCGCATGAGGTCGTTCCACTCGGGTATCAGGTTTCCGAGTGGGCAGCCCTGGTGGCAGAACGGTACGCCGCAGTCCATGCAGCGGGCCGCCTGCCGCCTCAGGGTTGCGGCGTCACCCTCTTCGTAAACCTCTCTCCAGTCCATCAACCGGATGGCCACCGGTCGCCTGGCGGGGAGCTCTCGCTCTGTCGTCTTCAGAAATCCGCGTGGATCAGCCACCGGTCACCTCCATGATGCGCGCCCAGACTGCATCCCCGTCGGGGTCCAGTCCCTCAGTGATCGCTGCGTCCCTGGTAGCCAGAACCGCGGCGAAGTCCCGTGGCACGACCTTGACGAAGCGGCGAAGCGAACTCTCGCCAGCGTCAAGGATCCGCCCAGCCAGCGCAGAGCCCGTTTCGAACACGTGTAGGTGGAGCAGGTCGGTTATGGTGGCCACGTCTGACTCGTCAAGTGACACGAGCTGCAGTTCGCCGCTGTCCAGCGCCTGACGATTCACTCGCTCGCGCTGCAGTTCGTTGATGTAGGCAATACCACCGGACATTCCCGCACCGAGGTTCCGACCGGTTGTGCCGAGGATGACAGCCAGGCCACCGGTCATGTACTCGAGCGCATGGTCGCCGACGCCCTCGACGACCGCCGTGGCACCGGAGTTTCGCACGAGGAACCGTTCACCAACACGACCACGTATGAACAGGCTCCCACTGGTCGCACCGTAGCCGATCACGTTCCCGGCGATCACGTTCTGGTCGGCCGCAAATCTGCTGCTGGCATCCGGTCGCAGAATGATGCGGCCGCCACTCAGCCCCTTTCCGACGTAGTCGTTGCTGTCGCCTGTGAGCCGGATGGTGACGCCGCGTGGGAGGAAGGCGCCCAGTGATTGCCCAGCCGAGCCCGTGAGTGCCAGCTGGATGGTGTCGTCGGGCAGGCCGTCCTCGCCGTAACGGAGGGTGACCTCGTGGCCGAGCATGGTTCCCACGGCGCGGTCGGTGTTTCGGACCGAAAACTCGAGCTCTACAGGTGTGCCCGACTGGAGTGCGTCGTCCGCCTGCTGGATGAGTTGCACATCGAAGTGTCGATCAAGTTCGTGATCCTGCACCGTCGTGTTCGAACGGGGCGCATCGTCGGGGAACTCTGGCCCTCCGAGAATCGGTGAGAGATCGAGTCCACTCGCCTTCCAGTGCGAGATGGCGCCATCAACGTCGAGGAGTTCCTTGTGCCCGATCGCCTCAGCGATGGAGCGGAAACCCAATTGGGCAAGGTACTCGCGCACCTCCTGGGCCAGGAACTCGAAGAAGTTGATGATGAACTCCGGCTTGCCGGAGAAGCGCTCGCGAAGGGTCGGATTCTGGGTGGCGACGCCGACGGGGCAGGTGTCGAGGTGACAGACCCGCATCAGGATGCATCCGGAGACCACCAGGGGCGCGGTCGCGAAACCGAACTCCTCAGCCCCCAGCAGCGCGGCGACGATCACGTCGCGGCCGGTCTTCAGCTGCCCGTCGACCTGCACCACGACCCGATCGCGCATGCCGTTGAGCATGAGGGTCTGCTGGGTCTCGGCGAGACCCAGCTCCCACGGGGTGCCCGCATGCTTGAGCGACCCCAGCGGGCTGGCTCCCGTTCCGCCGTCGTGCCCAGAGACGAGCACGACGTCAGCGAGTGCCTTCGACACCCCGGCAGCCACCGCGCCGATTCCCGACTGGCTCACGAGTTTGACGTGCACTCTCGCCGCCGGATTGGCGCGCTTCACGTCGAAGATGAGCTGCTTCAGATCTTCGATCGAGTAGATGTCGTGGTGCGGCGGCGGCGAGATCAGCCCGACCCCAGCGGTTCCGTGCCGTGTTCGCCCGATCCAGGGATACACCTTTGCCGCAGGCAGTTGACCGCCCTCGCCGGGCTTGGCCCCTTGAGCCATCTTGATCTGAATGTCGGTGGCGTGCGTGAGGTACATGCTGGTCACGCCGAAGCGCCCGGACGCAACCTGCTTGATCGCGCTTCGTCTGGCCGGGTCCAGCAGCCTCTCAACGTCTTCACCACCCTCCCCCGTGTTGCTCCTCGCACCGAGGCGATTCATGGCGATGGCCAGGGTCTCGTGGGCTTCTGCGCTGATGGAACCGTAGCTCATCGCGCCCGTGCTGAAGCGCGAAACGATCGACGCGACTGACTCGACCTCGTCGAGCGGAACGGGGGGCCGAGCATCCGTCTTCAAGCGGAACAGTCCGCGCAGGGTCATCAGGCTGTGCGCCTGGTCGTCGACCAGCTTCGTGTAGTCGCGGAAGATGTCGTAGCGACGATTCCGGGTGGAGTGCTGGAGCCTGAAGACGGTCTCGGGGTTGAACAGATGGGGTGGCCCCTCCCTTCGCCACTGGTACTCGCCACCCACCGCGAGCCCGCGATGAGGGGCATCGCCGTCGTGCGGATATGCCGAGGCGTGACGGGCGAGGTTCTCAGCCGCGATCACCTCGAGACCGACTCCGCCCAGCCTGCTCGTCGTGCCCGTGAAGTACTCATCGATCAGCTCAGGGGCGAGCCCTACCGCCTCGAACGCCTGCGCACTCGAGTATGAGCCGACCACCGAGATGCCCATCTTCGACATGGTCTTCAGCACACCCTTGCCGAGCGCAGTGATGAGGTTTCTCACCGCCTCCTCCGGGGTGACCCCAGTGATGACACCGCGCCTGACCAGGTCCTCCGCCGTCTCCATCGCGAGGTACGGGTTGATGGCTGCTGCGCCGAAGCCCACGAGCATGGCGACGTGGTGCACCTCGCGCACATCGCCCGCCTCGACGATGATGCCCACCTTGAGCCTGTTCTCGTTGCGGATGAGGTGGTGGTGCACCGCGGAGAGCATGAGCAGTGACGGGATGGGGGCGAGGTCACGGGTGGAGTCGCGGTCGGAGAGCACCAGGTAGCGAGCACCGCCCTCTATGGCCTGGTCGACCTCTGCGCACATTTCGGTGAGGCGCTCCTTCAGCGCTGTGGGGCCATCGTCGACCCGGTAGAGGCCTCGGATCGTCGTCGTGGTCCTACTGCCGGGCGACGCGTCAATGTGTTGGATCTTGGCCAGCTCGTCGTTGTCGATCACCGGGAAGTCCAGCACGATCTGGTACGCGTGCGCGGGAGTGGCATCCAGGAGGTTTCGTTCCGGCCCCAGGTTGAGCTTCATCGAGGTGACGACGGATTCCCTGATCGAGTCGAGGGGCGGGTTGGTCACCTGCGCGAATTGCTGGGTGAAGTAGTCGAAGATCAACCGCGGCCGCTCGGCGAGAACGGCGATGGGCGTATCCGTACCCATCGCACCCAAGGGTTCAGCGCCGTGCTGAGCCATCGGCGCGATGAGGAGTCTGACCTCCTCGTCGGTGTAGCCGAACGTGCGCTGACGCCTCGTTACCGACGCCGGCGTGTGCACGATGTGCTCGCGCTCTGGGAGGTCCTTGAGGTTGATGCAGCCGTCCCTCAGCCAGTCCCCCCACGGTCGCGAGGCCGCCAACTCGGACTTCACCTCGTCGTCGTCGACGATGCGCCCGTCCTCTGTGTCGACCAGGAACATCCGACCGGGCCGGAGCCTACCCTTGCGAACGATCCGCGCCGGGTCGATGTCGAGCACACCGACCTCGCTGGCCAGCACAACCAGGCCCTCGTCAGTGACGACGAAGCGGCCCGGCCTGAGCCCATTGCGATCGAGGGTCGCGCCGACCAGGTTTCCGTCGGTGAACACCAGTGCAGCGGGCCCGTCCCACGGCTCCATGAGCATCGAGTGGTACTCGTAGAAGTCGCGCTGGGCCTGCGAAATGTCGGTTCGGTTCTCGTAGGCCTCCGGCATCATCATCATGACCGCGTGTGGGAGCGAGCGCCCACCGAGGGTGAGCAGTTCGAGCACCTCGTCGAACGACGCCGAATCGCTCGCTCCGGGTGTCAGGATCGGCAGGATCGGCTTCAAGTCGCCCAGCAGGGGCGAGCTGAGCTGTGACTGGCGTGCACGCATCCAGTTGCGGTTGCCCTGAACAGTGTTGATCTCACCGTTGTGGGCGATCATGCGAAACGGTTGGGCGAGAGGCCACGACGGGAACGTGTTGGTTGAGTAGCGTGAATGTACCAGCGCGAGGCGGGATGTGAAGCGCTCGTCGCTCAGGTCGGGGTAGAACGGCTCGAGCTGAAGTGTGGTGACCATTCCCTTGTAGACGAGCGTGCGGCTACTGAGGGAGGGAAAGTACACCGGAAGTGCCCTCTCCGCGCGCTTGCGGAGCCGGAACGCCAGACGGTCGAGGTCGATTCCGCCGGGAGTCTCCTCACCCGGCGATGCGTGTGCGGCCAGGAAGAGTTGCTCGAACGCGGGCATAGCCCTCCTGGCCAGGGAGCCGAGCTGGTCCTCTCGAACGGGCACGGTGCGCCAGCCCAGCACCGCGAGGCCCTCCTCTGCCGCCAGGTCGCCGATGGCGGCCCTGACAACGGACCGCTCACCCTCATCCGTCGGCAGGAAAGCCATCCCCACCGCGTAGTGCCCAGGCTCGGGCAACTCGAAATCGACGACGGCCCGGAAGAACCCGTCTGGTATCTGCGTGACGATACCGGCACCGTCACCCGTGCCGGCGTCCGACCCCACTGCACCACGATGTTCCAGGTTGCGCAGGGCATGCAATGCCGTCGCAATGATGTCGTGGCCGGCACTGCCCCTCAGCGTCGCAACCATGGCGAGCCCGCACGCGTCGTGCTCCTTGGCCGGGTCGTAGAGGCCAGACGCCTGCGGTACGGCGCTGAAGCGCCTCAGAGCCGGCCAGGAGCCGGGCACGTCAGTGATACGTGGTGGAAATTCCGACAGCTGTGGCATGGGAGACCGTCCTCACAGAGTTACCTTGCGTGTGGGACATCATCGGCCCGGATGGTTAGTCACACGGCAGGTGGGCGAGGGGTCAGCCCGGAACCTAAGACTTGGCGCCAGACCCGCTTGTGGCGGTCGATTCAGCGCCTGATGCTACAGAATCAGCGACTGGGCGGTTCGTGGCGGCATCGTCGTCGTCATCATCGCTGTCTGTATAGGTGTCGTCAGAGTGTACAACAGCTTCGGGGCTCCACTCCCGTCCTGGTACATAGACACTCCGCTCAGCGCCCGGATGACGCCTGCGCTGCGCGAAGAAGATGATGAGTCCGACGAGAATCGCAGCCAGTGCCGCCCACACGTTGGTGCGCACGCCCAGGAAGATCTCGCTGGGGTCGATGCGAATGGACTCCCAGACCGTTCGGCCCACTCCGTACCAGATGAGGTACAGCGCGAACAGGCGGCCCCACTGGTAGCGGTACTCCCCCGCGCGCATGGTCGGGACGCTGAAACCGGCGACGTCGACACGTGCGGCGTGGCGGCGCCGCTCGATGTAGAGCAGGAACAGCACACCCAGGACGTTCCAGATCACCTCGTACAGGAAGGTGGGGTGGAAGAGCGTGCCCTCCGGCAGTCCGACCGGAAACGCGGGGTTCGTGGACTCGATCTCCAGACCCCACGGCAGGTCTGTCGGCAGCCCGAAGAGTTCGTGGTTGAACCAGTTGCCGAAGCGGCCGAATGCCTGGGCGAGCAGGATGCCGGGGGCCAGGGCGTCTGCAAAGCTCCAGAACCGCACACCCGTCTGCCTGCATCCGATGTAGGCGCCGACTGCACCACCGAGGAGGGCGCCGAAGATCGCGATGCCTCCCTCCCAGATGTAGAGGGTCTTCAGGAGGTCTGCACCGGGAAAGAAGTAGTCGTCGGGGTGGGTGAGCACGTGGAAGATGCGTGCGCCGATGATTCCGAAGATGACCGCCCAGATCGAGATGTCAAGCACAACCCAGGGCTCCGCGCCGCGCCGCACGAGACGGCGGTTGGTCATGATTGCGGCGATGAAGATGCCGAGCAGGATGCACAGTGCGTAGGTGCGGATCTCGGTGTTGAACGTGGCCCACTCCAGGCCGATGTCGCGCAGCCACTGGCCGATGTTCAACGACTGCCAGTCGTAACCAGGGCTGGGAATGCTGTGTGGCAACAAGGAGTCGGTCGCCTTTCGTTCGAAACAGGATGTGAACTGACGCTCCGCGCATGACGGACATCAGGTAGAACTGCGAGAACAGCCTAGTTGGTCGAGGCCAGCCCTCAGGTGCGAGTGCCTCGAGCAAGCTCAGCGGCCACCGCAGCCACGCCGCGCACTCCTCCATCTGCCAGCGCCGACACGAGAGCAGACCCCACGATCGCTCCATCCGCATACTCGACCACTTCGCTAACCTGGTTTGCGGTCGAGATGCCCAGGCCGACGCAGGCGTTGACCTCGTCGATTGCCCTGAGCCGTGACACGAGCGTGCGGGCAGCAGCGTCGACGTCTTCTCGCGCACCAGTTATGCCCATGGTGGACACGGTGTAGACGAATCCCCTGCTGCTGTCTATGGCCTGCTTGAGGCGCACATCCGTCGACGACGGAGCCGCCAGAAAGATGCGATCGAGCCCGGTACGCCCGGATGCCGTGATCCACTCGGCTGCCTCATCGGGGATGAGGTCTGGCGTGATCAGCCCGGAGCCGCCTGACGCCACGAGATCGTCGGCGAAGCGATCCACACCGTACTGAGTCACCGGGTTCCAGTACGTCATCAACTCGACGGGCGCTGACACCCTGCTCGTGATGGCGTGCACGGCGTCGAAGACCTGCGCGAGGCGGAAACCATTTGTCAGCGCGGTGAGTGTGGCGGCCTGGATGACCGGCCCGTCCATCACGGGGTCTGAGTACGGCACACCCAGTTCGATGATGTCGACGCCGCTCTCGGCCAGTGCGATCGCAGCCTCAATACTCGTCTGCAGGTCGGGGAACCCCACCGGGAGGTAACCGATCAATGCCCCGCCCGCATCGCTGTTTCGCTCAGCGATCGTCTGCGCGACGCTCCTCACGCCCCCGGCGGTCACGATTCAGCATCCAGGATGTCGAAGTACCTGCCCGCAGTCTCCATGTCTTTGTCACCACGCCCGCTCAGGTTCACCAGGATCGTCGAGTCCGCACCGAGCTCCCTGCCCAGCGCCAGCGTGCCGGCAAGGGCGTGTGCAGACTCTATGGCGGGAATGATTCCCTCAGTACGTGAGAGCAGCCTCATCGCATCCATCGCCTCGGCATCGGTGACCGGCCGGTACGTCGCCCGACCGATGTCTGCGAGCCAGGCGTGCTCCGGTCCGATCCCCGGGTAGTCGAGGCCAGCCGAGATCGAGTGCGACTCGATGGTCTGCCCGTCGTCGTCCTGGAGCAGGTAGCTGCGTGCGCCGTGCAACACACCAGGGCGTCCCTTGCTGATGGTCGCAGCGTGCCGTGGAGTGTCGACCCCTTCACCTGCCGCTTCGAAGCCGTAGAGCGCAACGGTCGGGTCATCGAGGAAAGCATGGAAGATGCCCATGGCGTTTGAGCCGCCACCAACGCAGGCCGTCACAGCATCTGGTAGGCGGCCCGTGAGGGCGAGCACCTGTTCCCTCGCCTCTTCTCCGATGACCTTCTGGAAGTCACGTACCATCGCGGGGAACGGATGCGGCCCGGCGACGGTCCCGAAGATGTACGTGGTGGTCTCCACATTGGTGACCCAGTCGCGCATGGCCTCGTTGATGGCGTCTTTGAGTGTGCGCGAGCCGTGCTTGACCGGTACCACCTCGGCACCCAGAAGCCGCATCCTTGCGACGTTGAGCGCCTGGCGCTCGGTGTCGACTTCACCCATGTAGATCACGCACTCGAACCCGAAGAGCGCGGCGGCGGTCGCAGTGGCAACCCCATGCTGCCCCGCACCGGTCTCAGCGATCAGCCTGGTCTTGCCGATGCGCTGTGTGAGGAGCGCCTGCCCCAGCACGTTGTTGATCTTGTGCGAGCCCGTGTGGTTCAGGTCTTCGCGCTTCAGGATGATTCGCGCACCACCCGCGTGCTCGGCAAAGCGCGGCACCTCTGTGATGATCGACGGGCGACCTGTGTACGTCGCATGGAGTCTGGCCAGCTCCGCATGGAAGGCGAGGTCAGCCTTGGCCGCGGCATAGGCAGCGTCGAGCTCATCCAGTGCCGCCACCAGCGACTCGGGCACGAACCGACCGCCGTACTCGCCGAAGTATGGACCGATCTCATCTCGCAGTGCCATCAGACCGCCAGGAACTCTCTGAGTGTGTCAACGGGATCGCCTCCCGTGACGAGGGCTTCACCGACCAGCACGACGTCTGCTCCCGAGCGTCGATAGTGGGCCACGTCCGCGACCGACGACACTGCGGACTCTGCGACGCGAATGACACCCGACGGGATGCGGTCGGCCAGTTCACCGAACAGGTTCTGGTCAAGCTCGAACGTGCTCAGGTTGCGAGCATTCACGCCGACGAGGCCGGCTCCCAGATCGAGCGCCCGCGAGAGCTCATCTGCACTGTGCGACTCGACGAGCGCAGTCATGCCCAGCTGGGTGATGAGCTCGTACAGGGACTTCAGCGTCGGGTCGTCGAGGGCGGCGACGATGAGCAGCACGATGTCTGCTCCGGCGGCCCGGGCCTCGAACACCTGGTAGGGCTCCGCGATGAAGTCTTTGCGCAGAACAGGAATGGAGACTGCGGAACGGACCGCTTCGAGATCTGCAAGGGAGCCTTGGAATCGTCGCCCCTCGGTCAGGACACTGATGGCGCTCGCTCCCCCGGCCTCATAGGAAACGGCGAGAGCGGCGGGGTCAGGAATGTCGGCGAGTGGGCCACGGGACGGGCTCGCACGCTTGACTTCCGCGATGATCTTCACCCGGTTCGAGGGTGCGAGCGCCGAGAGTACATCCAGTGCAGCGGGTGCCTGGGTGGCCGCGCGTTCCACGTCGGCCAGGCTGCGAACGGTCCTGCGCTCAGCGGCATCCTGAAGCGCACCAGCAACCAGGTCGGTGAGCACTGCGCCCGTCAGCTATCTGACGACGCGGCGTCTCGAGACGGGTAGCGCGAGCCACCCACACCGTACCCGGCGCGAGCCATTCCCCAGCCGACCAACAACCCCACCACAGCGAGCCCCGCGGACCCCATGACTACAGCGGGGGCGTCAAGCCAGAATGCCACCGTGCCGATGACGAAGGCGAGAAGAATGATGATCACCGCAGTCCAGGCGGCGGGCGAGTGTCCGTGTCCCGGGTCTGAGATGTCTTCGCTCATGGGGGCTCCTTCAGAGATGTGTGTCTGGTCTGAGTCTATCGTGACGTCGGGTCGTCGCCGTCGCTCAGCGAGTCCCAGTCGGACACAGCCGACCGGGGTTCCTGAGCATCCTCGAGTCGAACCGCCTGGTAGCGACTGGGTCGTGACGGCCAGCGACCGGCCGTCACGACGATGAGTACCCCGAGCACGATGCTCAGCGCTCCGATGAGGACAGTGGCCACCGGCCATGGGGTTGATGGTGCAGACTCGATCAGCCCCGACACAGACTGGCTGCCGGAGATACCGGTGTGCTCGCTGACCAGGGGCGCCGCAGCGGCGATCGGGTCAGTGATGGCCCCCCACGCCGACAGGCAGACGGATACTCCGATCGCCGCCTCCAGAACCCCCAGCACTACTCGGAAGACGCGACCCGCTATGGCCAGTGCGCCCACCAGGGCGAGCCCGGCGAGACCGAGGGCGGCGAGTGCCGGGGCAGCATGCTCCCCGGTCACCTCGATCTGCCCACCCTGTGTGCTCGCATCGACCAGAGTCACGACAAACCAGGGCATGGTCCACGCGAGCAGCGTCAATCCACCGACGGCCATACCGGCTATGAGGGTGAGTACCTTGGCGCGACGCAACTCCCTGTGACTCATAGCACGCGCCTGATCGAATTCGCGATGGCAATGGCCCGCAGTGGTGCGGCTGCCTTGTTCTGAGACTCGAGAAGTTCCGTCTCCGGATCGGATTCCGCGACCAGGCCGGCGCCCGCCTGTACCCTGGCGATCCCATCGGAGATCGTGGTGGTTCGGATCGCGATCGCGAGGTCGAGGTTGCCCGCGAAGTCGAAGTACCCGACCACTCCCCCATACAGGCCGCGCGCAGCCGGTTCGAGTTCGTCGATCAATTGCAGTGCGCGCGGTTTGGGCGCACCGGAGAGCGTGCCCGCCGGGAACGTCGCGGTGAACACGTCAAGCGGCGTGCGCGCCGGGTCGAGGTCGCCTTCGACACTGGATACGAGGTGCATGATGTGGCTGAAGCGTTCCACCTGCATGAACTCGGTGACCTCGACAGATCCGGGCCTGCAGACCTTCTGCAGGTCGTTCCTGGCCAGGTCGACCAGCATCAGGTGCTCGGCTCGTTCCTTGGGGTCTGCGAGCAAGCCTTCCGCCAGGCTGAAATCCTCGTCGGGGGTGTTCCCCCGTGGGCGCGAGCCGGCGATCGGATGGCTGTACACGCGGTCACCCTGCACCTTGACGAGGGCCTCTGGGGATGCGCCAATCACCCAATGCGCTGCGCCGTCGTGATCTTCGAGGGCGAGCAGGTACATGTACGGGCTCGGGTTGAGTGCCCTGAGCACCCGATACACGTCGATGGGTTCCGCAACAACGTCGTGATCGAAACGCTGGGAGATGACAACCTGGAAGACGTCGCCGTCTCGGATGTACTGGCGGGAGCGCTGAACTGCCGCCATGAAGTCCGAGGGGCGCGTGCGGTTGTGCGGTGTCGGCACGCTGTCGCGGTCGATCTCGGCGAGCCACGCTTCTGCGGGCACGGCCAGGCGCCGCTGGAGCGAGCCGAGACGCTCTGTCGCGTCTTTCCACAGTTCGTCTGCGCTGTGATCGCCATCGTTGAGGACAGCCACGACCAACAGCACCGAGCCGGTTCGGTGATCCACCACGACGACTTCCGAAGCGAAGCTGAGCGCCTGTCCCGGGAACTCGTAGTCGCGGGGTGGCGCATCCGGAAGTTGCTCGATCTGTCGGACGGCGTCCCAGCCGATGAAACCGACGAGTCCACCCGTCAGGGGCGGATGACCCGGGATGCTCGGCGTCGCCCAGCGGGCATGCAGGGCGGCAATCGCCTCAAGAGGCTTGCCTGGCATCCGGTCGCCAAACGCGCGCTCCTCGCTCAGCCCGTAATCGAGCCAGTGCGAGGAATCACCCGCCTGTGTGAGCACTCCAAAGGACGCAACACCGATGAACGAGTAGCGTGACCAGATTCCTCCCTGTTCGGCTGACTCCAGAAGGAAGGTGCCCGGCCTTCCGTCTGCAAGCTTTCGGTAGATGCCGACGGGAGTCTCACCGTCTGCGAAGAGCTCCCGGATGACGGGGACGACGCGGTGGCCCACCACCAGCCGATCGAATTGCTCCCGTGTTGTTGACGTCACGAGCGCCCCTGGGCGTGGGTGGAATACAGCGGGTCGACATCGAAGCAGGAATGGGCGCCCGTGTGGCACGCGGCGGTCACGGCCTCTACCTGCACGAGGAGGGTGTCTGCGTCGCAGTCGAGTTCCGCGAAACGCACGTGTAGCCGGTTGCCTGACGTGTCTCCCTTGCGCCAGTATTCGCGACGCGACCTCGACCAGAACGTGACCAGGCCCTCAGTGAACGTTCTCCGTATGGCCTCCGCGTTCATCCAGCCCAGCATCAGTACCCGTTTGGAGTCAGCCTCCTGGATGACGGCGGGCAGTAACCCGTCGGAGTTGAAGCGTGCGCGGTCGATGGCGGCTTGCAGGTCTTCAGGTCTCAACTTTTCAGAGCTCATCGGAGCCCTCCCTCACTGTGAGCCCGGCCGCAGCGAGTTCCGCCTTGACCTGGCCGATCGTGAACTGCGCGTTGTGGAACACGGATGCGGCAAGCACGGCATCCGCGCCGGCTTCGATCGCGGGCGCGAAATGGTCGAGTGCTCCCGCCCCTCCACTGGCAATCACCGGCACCGTGCTGAGCTCGCTCATCGCCGACACCAGTTCGAGGTCGAATCCCTCCCGCGTGCCGTCAGCGTCAATCGAGTTGACGAGCAGTTCTCCCGCCCCGCGATCGATCGCCTCGCGAGCCCATGCGAGCGCGTCGAGTGTGGTCTCCGTGCGTCCGCCGTGAGTCGTCACGACAAAACCGGAAGCCGTCGTGGTCGACCTCTTGACGTCGAGGGAGAGCACGAGGGCCTGGGATCCGAAACGGTCCGCGATCTCAGAGAGCAACTCAGGACGGGCGATCGCCGCGCTGTTGACGCCCACCTTGTCCGCACCCGCCGCCTGGAGGCGCGCGACGTCGTCAGTGGTGCGGATGCCGCCCCCCACCGTGAGCGGGATGAAGACCTGTTCTGCTGTTGCGCTGACGATGTCGTAAGTCGTGGCTCGGTCGTCGACGGTCGCAGTCACATCCAGGAAAGTGAGCTCGTCGGCACCCTGCTCGTAGTACCGCCGCGCGAGCTCGACGGGGTCGCCTGCGTCTCTGAGGTTCAGGAAGTTCACTCCCTTGACGACGCGCCCGTCTGCGACGTCGAGGCACGGGATGACGCGAACAGCTACAGCCATGTCAGATCCTCGCGGCGTGGATTGGGCTGACCAGGATGGCGCGTGCTCCCAGCTCGTACAGTTCATCCATCACCTGGTTCATGCCTGCCCGCTTGACCATGGAGCGCACGGCCACCCAATCGGTATCGCGGAGCGGGGAGATGGTCGGAGATTCGAGCCCCGGCGTGATCTTGGATGCCTGGTCGACGAGGTTCGCAGGCAGGTCATAGTCCATCATCACGTACTGCCTGGCGACCAGCACGCCCTGAAGTCGCCTGGTGAGGGTTCCCAGTCCAGCGGGCCGGGCCGGAGCACTGATGAGCACGGCCGTTGACTGCAGGATCACGGGGCCGAAGATCTCGAGACCCTGCGCCCTCAGGGTCGACCCCGTGGACACGACATCAGCCACGGCATCCGCCACCCCGAGCTTCACGGCGGACTCCACTGCGCCATCGAGCTTCACGAGCTCAGAGGTGATGCCGTTGCCTGCGAGGAATTGCTCGACCAGACCGGGGTAGCTCGTGGCGATCCGGACCCCCTGAAGGTCGGAAAGACCCGCGAACCTGTCTGCGGGGCCAGCGAAGCGAAAGGTTGACTCTGCGAAGTCGAGGCCCACCACCTCGACCGCCGGAGACCCGGAATCCAGCAGGAGGTCCCTGCCAGTGATACCCACGTCGAGGGCGCCTGATCCGACGTAGGTGGCGATGTCTCGTGGACGCAGGTAGAAGAACTCGGCATCGTTCTTCGGGTCTGCGACGGTGAGGGCACGGGGGTCGCGCCGACCCGCATAGCCTGCTTCGAAGAGCATCTCGGCTGCGGTGTCTGCGAGTGATCCCTTATTGGGTACTGCGATGCGGAGCATGGGTGGTCCTTCTTCTGTGAGGGTGACGGTTTCGAGCGGAGATCCACCGCATCAGCGGTGCACGACATCACAGATGTCGGTAGATGTCCGCAGGAGCCAGCCCCTTCGCCAGCATCATGACCTGGAGGTGGTACAGCAGTTGTGAGATCTCTTCTGCAGTCTCATCGTTCGACTGGTACTCGGCAGCCATCCACACCTCTGCCGCTTCTTCGACGATCTTCTTGCCGATCGCATGGACGCCGGCGTCCAGCTGGGCAACCGTGCCTGAGCCGGCCGGGCGAGTCTGGGCCTTCAGCTCCAGCTCTTCGAACAGGTCGTCGAACGTCTTCACGACACTAAGGCTACGCGATCCGCTACTGGTCGACCGTGCCGAGGAGGTCTATGACGAAGATGAGCGTGCGCCCAGAGAGCTGGTGTCCACCGCCCGCAGGACCGTACGCGAGGTGAGGCGGGCAGACCAGCTGCCTGCGTCCGCCGACCTTCATGCCGGGGATGCCCTGCTGCCAGCCTGCAATAAGGCTGCCGAGCGGGAAGTTGATCGACTGCCCACGGCTCCAGGACGAGTCGAACTCCTCGCCGGTTTCGAAGTCGACACCCAAGTAGTGCACGTCGACGGTCGCTCCGGGAGTTGCCTCTGCTCCGTCACCCACTTCGATGTCGGTGATCACCAGCTCGGTGGGGGCATCGCCCTCATAGAAGTCGATCTCAGGCTTCGTCCTGCCAAATTCGCTCATCCGGCAATTCAACCATCATCCCGACCCGCCCGCTAATGCACGTGCCCGGCCGCGGCACGGCGAAGCAGGTCGATCTGTGCAGCACGGTCGACCGAGCCGAAAACACTGGAACCCGCCACGAACGTGTCTGCTCCGGCATCAGCAGCCACCGCAATCGTGTTCTCGTTGATGCCCCCGTCGACCTGCAACCAGACGTCGATACCCGCCTTCTTCACGGCCGCGCTAGCGCGCCGGAGCTTCGGCATCATGTCGGCCATGAACGACTGGCCGCCGAAGCCCGGCTCAACCGTCATCACCAGCAACTGGTCGAACTCGCCGAGCAATTCGAGGTACGGGTCGATCGGCGTGCCGGGCTTCACGGCGATGCCCGCGCGAGCCCCGATCTGCCTGAGTCGCCGTGCCAGGGCCACAGGGTCTTCTGCGGCCTCCGCATGGAAAGTGACGGAGAACGCACCCAGCTCGGCATACCCAGGAGCCCAGCGATCAGCATCCGTGATCATCAGGTGCACGTCGAGTGGCAGCGGCGAAACGTCCTGGATGCGACCGACCATCTGTGGGCCGAAGGTCAGATTGGGTACGAAATGGTTGTCCATCACGTCGACATGCACGAGGTCTGCGTTGGCGATAGTGCCGAGGTCCCGCTCGAGGTTCACGAAGTCAGCCGACAGAATGCTTGGGTTGATGCGCAGGGCCATGCGCACAGCCTAGCCAGACGCAGCGTGCGGTCGACTCAGCGTTCGGTCGACTCAGCCGTTCTTGCTGAGCAGGCAGATGTACATCGCGTCAGTTCCGTGGCGGTGGGGCCACAACTGCGCGCCGACGCCGCCGGCACCAAGATCGAGGGGTTCCTTAGTCACGGTGGACAGCACCGCAGCGGTGTCGAGTGCCGTGACGCCACCTCCGGCTGCCTTGACAGCATCCTCGACCACGAGACGGGTCTCTGCGAGGTGTGGCGAACAGGTCACGTAGGCGAGCAGTCCGCCCGGCCTCAGCGCCGCGATTCCG
>Ga0180215_1002589_pt1 | contig 18055 bp, 17 predicted proteins | sample eDN3rd37CBELigBY_FD_128871 | JGI IMG/M metagenome (GOLD analysis project Ga0180215, IMG submission 128871) | Enriched backyard soil microbial communities from Emeryville, California, USA - eDNA 3rd pass 37_C BE-Lig BY (version 2) (version 2) | ecosystem: Environmental > Terrestrial > Soil >... | reverse complement strand
CTCCCTTCCATAGCAATAACCGGTCAAGCAGACTGCTGCGATCATCCGGCAGCTGCGCCGAGCCTCCCGTCAAACCGTTTAAGCCGTATACTTCGCGCGAGCCGCCCAGCTTTGTGAGAAGAACAGGCTTTTCTTCGCCAGGCTCGAAGCGGATTGCGGTTCCTGCAGGGATGTTGAGGCGCATGCTGAAAGCGGCAAGGCGGTCGAATTGAAGCGCTCGGTTAACCTCGTAAAAATGATAATGCGAACCGACTTGCACCGGCCGGTCTCCGCTGTTAACAACGATAAGGCTGACCGCATCGCGGCCTTCATTGATGGCCAGCCGGCCATCCTTCACTCTGTATTCACCGGGTATCACGCTGATCGCTCCTTTCTTGCAAGCCGTCAGACTGCTTGCCATTTCATAGCCGGATGGGCTCATGTACGGTGACCAGCTTCGTGCCGTCGGGGAAGGTTGCCTCAACCTGCACCTCCGCAATCATCTCCGGTACGCCCTCCATGCAATCGTCTCTTGTCAAAATCGTTCCGCCGTAAGCCATCAGTTCGGCGACCGATTTGCCGTCGCGCGCGCCTTCCATCATTTCAGAAATAAGAATGGACATCGCTTCGGGATAGTTGAGCTTGACGCCGCGGGCCATTCTTCTGCGCGCAAGCTCAGCCGCATAGCTGATCATCAGCTTTTCTTTTTCTCGTTCAGTCAAATGCATATTGGGGATCACCGCCCAAAAGTGTAATCATTTTGCATCTCATGTCAATATATATAACATAGATCCTATTCGTTAGAAAGACTAAAATGACATAAATGATTCAAAATGAGGAAAAAGGAGCATTTTTAAATAATTTATGTAAAGTATGTTGACGTATTACAAATTGGTTCCTATAATTGAAAATGCGAACAATTACCAAAATATACATAAAAATGTTCGTTAATTTGGAGCGATATCAATTGGCTAAAGGGAGTGGGGAGATGAGGAAGAGCGGATGGAAAGGTCTAGTTATTTTAATGGTTATGGTGAGCATGATAGCGGCGGGTTGTGCTTCCAGCAAGGAGCCTGCCGGAGGAAGCGAAGCGGGTCCAAGCGATAAGCCGGCCTCAAGCGCTGAGGCATCGGATGACACGATTAAGGTTGGCATTTTGCATTCGCTTAGCGGAACGATGGCCATTAGCGAAGTGTCTGTAAAGGACGCGGAAATGATGGCGATAAACGAGATTAATGCGGCAGGCGGGGTGCTTGGCAAGAAGCTTGTGCCCGTTGTGGAGGACGGCGCTTCCGATTGGCCGACATTTGCCGAGAAGGCGAAAAAGCTTATACAGCAGGATAAGGTGGCAACCGTATTCGGCGGCTGGACCTCGGCAAGCCGCAAGGCGATGCTGCCGGTGTTCGAGGAGCTGAATGGTCTGCTTTGGTATCCGGTACAGTATGAAGGGCTGGAATCGTCCCCGAACATTTTCTACACAGGCGCGACGACGAATCAGCAGATCGTTCCGGCGGTATCATGGCTGCTTGAGAATCGCGGCAAAAAGTTTTTCCTGCTAGGCTCCGACTACGTTTTCCCTCGCACAGCCAACAAAATTATAAAAGCGCAGCTGGAGGCCGAAGGCGGCGAGACGGTTGCAGAGGAATATACGCCGCTGGGTCATACGGATTACAGCACAGTAATCAGCAAAATTAAAGAAGCGAAGCCGGATGTTATCTTCAATACGTTGAACGGCGACAGCAATGTAGCGTTCTTTAAACAATTGAAGGATGCGGGCATCACAGCGGCTGATTTAACAACGCTGTCGGTCAGCGTCGCCGAGGAGGAAATCCGCGGCATCGGCACCGATGTGCTGGAAGGCCATTTGGCGGCATGGAATTACTATCAGACGACAAATACGCCGGAGAACAAAAAGTTCGTTGAAGCCTATAAAGCGGCATACGGCGCAGACCGCGTGACGGCCGATCCGATTGAAGCGGGCTATATAGCCGTCTATTTATGGGCGGCAGCTGTAGAGAAAGCAGGATCGACCGATGTGGATAAGGTGAAGGAAGCGGCGAAAGGGCTTGAATTCAATGCGCCGGGCGGCAAGGTAACGATTGACGGCGACAATCAGCACATCTACAAAACGGTGCGGATCGGAGAAGTGCAGTCCGACGGCATGTTCAAGGAAGTGTTCGGCACGCCGGACCCTGTGAAGCCGGATCCGTATTTGACAGGCTACGAATGGGCGAAGGGGCTTTCGGAATAACGGAAGGCCATCGATAGATAAGGGCTGACCGGCCCATAATCTTCATAACGGAGGCGACTCTGTCCTTATGCGTCTGATTCATAAGGGCAGAGGATCGGCGTCCAAAGCGTACGGCATCGGCCGGTTGCGCCTGTGAGAATAGGAAGGAGTCGGCTAGCATGGAGGTTCAGCTTCTGCAGCTTTTCAATGGCGTGAGCGTCAGCTCGATTTTGCTGCTCATTGCCCTCGGCCTTGCGATTACCTTTGGACTTATGAAAGTGATTAATATGGCTCATGGCGAGTTCATTATGATTGGCGCTTACTCGACCTATGTCACCCAGCTGCTGTTCTCCTCCAGCTCCTTGAAGGGAGCCTTCGATTACTACTTCCTGCTCGCCATTCCGATCTCGTTCATCATTGCCTTTATTTTCGGTTATGTGCTCGAAATCAGTCTCATCCGCTTCCTGTACGGCAGGCCGCTCGATAGCCTGCTGGCAACCTGGGGCGTCGGTTTGGTGCTGCAGCAGCTAGCGCGGACGATATTCGGAGCGCCGAACGTCGCTGTCTCTTCTCCGGCCTGGCTTAACGGCGGCTGGCAGCTGATGAGCGAAGTTGTCCTTCCGTATAAGCGGCTTTTTATTATCGGCCTTGTCATTGTCGTGCTGATCTGCATGTATCTGTTCATTTACCGCAGCCACTCGGGGCGCCGGATGAGAGCTGTCATGCAAAATCGCGAAATGGCCGCATGCCTCGGCATTTCCACGCGAAGAGTAGATTCGGTGACCTTCGCGATCGGCTCCGGAATTGCGGGGATTGCAGGCTGCGCTATTACGCTGCTCGGCTCGATTGGCCCTTCGATCGGCACCTATTATATTGTCGACGCGTTCATGGTTGTCGTACTGGGCGGAGTAGGCAAGCTGATCGGTTCGGTCATTGGCGCTTTCGGCATTGGGGTTACGGGTACATTTCTCGAATATTGGACGAATGCTTCAATCGGCAAGGTGCTCGTGTTCGTCCTTATTATGGCGTTCTTACAGTGGAAGCCAATGGGCCTCGTTACGATGCGAACAAGGTCGTTGGATTAATCGGATGCTAGAGGGGAGGAGGGGGAGATATGGCAGCTGTTGAAGTTCCCTTGCGGAGAAAAATTTGGATGACCGCGATGTACGGCTGTGCGGTTGCGGCTCTGCTGTGCGCTCCGATGTTTTTGTCTGATTTTCGCTTGAATCTGCTGGCGAAGTTTCTCGCCTTTGCTATTGTTGCGATTGGTCTCGATCTCATCTGGGGCTATACCGGCATTTTGAGCTTGGGCCACGGGGTGTTTTTCGGGCTAGGCGCCTACTGCATGGCGATGTACCTGAAGCTGGAGGCGACCGGAGGAAAGCTGCCCGACTTTATGAGCTGGAGCGGCCTTAGCGAGATGCCTTGGTTCTGGAAGCCGTTCAATTACGCGCTCGTCGCGATTCCAGCAGGCATTGTGCTGCCGATGGCTCTAGCGTTCGTTCTCGGCTTCTTTACGTTTCGAAATCGGATACGCGGTGTGTATTTTACGATATTGACGCAAGCGCTCGTCATTATTGCAACTACGCTGTTCGTCGGCCAGCAGCAGTATACAGGCGGCACGAACGGGATTACGGGCTATCAGACGATTTTCGGCTTCCCTCTTAAAGAGCAGTCGACGAAGGTCGTTTTATACTGGGTGACGGTAGCGGTATTGATCGGCGTTTTCCTGCTCTGCCGATGGCTGGTCAACAGCCGCTCTGGAAGGGTGCTCAGAGCTGTTCGCGACGCGGAGAACCGGGCCCGGTTCATCGGCTACGATCCCGCCAGCTATCAATTGTTTGTGTTTTCCGTATCGGCGGGCTTGGCGGGGCTGGCGGGCATGCTCTTCGTGCTGCATGTCGGCATTATTTCCCCGACGACGATGGGTATCGTGCCGTCGATAGAAATTGTGCTGTGGGTCGCGCTTGGCGGCCGCGGCACGCTGATCGGCGCGGCGCTCGGTGCGATCGCGGTCAATGCGGCAAAGAGCGGGCTTAGCGAGGCTTTCCCGGACTCTTGGCTGTTTTTCATGGGAGCGTTGTTCGTTATCGTCGTCGTGTTCATGCCTAAAGGCATCATAGGCTTGGTTCAGCAGTTATCTGCAAGAATAAAAAGGAGGCTTGAAAAGCATGAAGGCAACAGCTCCTATTCTGTCCTGCGAGAAGGTGACCGTGGCGTTTGATGGCTTTAAAGCTGTGAACGGCATGGATTTGCGGCTCATGCCCGGCGAGCTGCGTTTTCTGATCGGCCCTAACGGAGCCGGAAAAACGACGATGCTGGACGTCATATGCGGAAAAGTAAAGCCGGCTTCCGGCACGCTGCGCTTCAAAGGGGACATCGACATTAGCCGCAAAAAGGAATACCAGATTGCGGAGCTTGGCATCGGACGCAAGTTTCAGGCGCCGTCGATTTTCGCCGGACTAACCGTTTATGAAAATTTGGAGCTGGCGATGAGCCAGAACAGAAGCGTGCTCGCTACGCTGCGCGCAAGGCTGTCCAAAGAGGATCGGCTTAAAATTTCCCGCCAGCTTGACATGATCGGCCTCGCCCACAGATCCGAGCTGCTCGCGGGCGGATTGTCGCATGGAGAGAAGCAGTGGCTGGAAATCGGGATGATGCTGATGCAGGAGCCGATGCTGCTGCTTCTCGACGAACCGGTCGCCGGCATGACGGATACGGAGACGGAGAAGACGGGAGAGCTGCTGCGGGAAATTACGAAGCGGCAAACCGTCGTCGTTGTCGAGCATGATATGGAATTTGTGCGCAGCTACGCGACGACCGTAACCGTTATGCACGAGGGCAGGCTGCTGAAGGAAGGCACGATGCAAGAGGTGCAGGAGGACGATATCGTATCGGAAGTGTACCTGGGCCACGGGAGGGATGCGCGTGCTGTCGGTTGAGGATCTGGAAGCGGGCTATGGCGAAAGCGTCATTTTGCGCGGCGTATCGATTCGGGTTAAGCCCGGTCAGGTTGTCTGCCTAATGGGCCGCAATGGCGTAGGGAAGACGACGCTGATGAAAAGCGTTATGGGGCTGCTGAAGGCGAGAAAGGGCCGGATGTGTTATCAAAATCGGGATATGACGAAGCTTCAGCCTTACGAGCGCGCAAAGCTTGGAATCGGATACGTGCCGCAAGGGCGCGAAATATTCGGCGGGCTGACGGTGGAGGAAAATTTGCTGCTGGGCATCGAAGCGAGCCGTGAGCCGCTTCATGCCGTGCCGCAGTCGGCGATTGAGAAGTTCCCTGTGCTGCCCGCAATGTATGCGCGCAAAGGCGGCGATCTGAGCGGCGGACAGCAGCAGCAGCTCGCCTTAGCCCGCGCGCTTGCATCCCGTCCGGAGCTGCTTTTGCTTGATGAGCCGACGGAGGGCATTCAGCCCTCAATCGTGAAGGATATTCAAGAGGTTATACGCTCGATTAAAGGGCAGGGTCAGACGTCCATACTGCTCGTTGAACAAAGCATCGATTTCGTCAAAAGCGTTGCTGACTATTACTACATTATCGAGAAAGGGACTGTAGTGGCGGAGGGGAATATCGAAGCCTTCGATGATTCCGAGGTGCGCAAGCATCTTGTCGTATAAAACGGTTCACAACTACAAGCTGGAGGAGAGGTTGCTGGTGCATATACCAGATGGGTTTTTGGATGCGAAAGTATGGATAACGACGACGGCGGCGGGAGCGGGAGCACTCGCTTATGCGCTTAAGCGGACGAATATGACGATTGGCAGGCAGGAAGCGCCGAAGCTGGCCGTCCTGGGAGCCTTTATTTTTGCGGCGCAAATGATTAATTTTCCTATAGCCGGCGCAACCTCCGGTCATTTTCTTGGAGGGACGCTGGCCGCGATTTTATTCGGGCCTTGGGTCGGTATTGTGCTGATGTCCGCTGTGCTCGCCGTTCAAGCGTTCGTTTTTCAAGATGGCGGAATTACGGTTCTTGGCGCGAATATATTATGCACAGGTCTGGTCGGGAGCATGGCAGGCTATGCGATTTACGCCGGCTGCATCAAATGGCTTGGCCGCAATAATAAAGCGGCAGGCATGATTGCTGCTTTTGTCGCAGGCTGGGGCGGAATTGTCGCAGCTTCTGCGGCGGTTGGCCTGTTGCTCGCCTGGTCTGGAACGGCTCCGCTGGGCACGGCGATGAGCGCAATGACGGGCTGGCACAGCTTGATCGGCATAGGCGAAGGCGTGATTACCGCAGCTGCGGCGGCGTATTTGGTTGACCGCAAGGCGGATGCGGCGTTGAAGGCGGCATCGGTATGAGGAGCGATAAACGGAAATGGATCGTTCTTGCCGCCGCCTCCATCATGATTGCAATGCTGCTGTCTCCGCTTGCTTCCTCCCATCCCGACGGGCTGGAGCGGGTAGCGGAGGATCACGGCTTTATCGAGCAGTCGCAGCCGGGCTTCGCCTTGTCGCCGTTCCCCGACTATGTCATGGAGGTGCCGTTATCCTCGCGCTGGCAGGGCGCTTTGGCGGGAGGCGCAGGCGTTGCCATTATGCTGGCCGCTATTTGGGGATATGGCCGTTTATTGGCGCGAAAATGATAATAGCTCGTTGGCCGCTAATGCAGAGCCCTTTCGTCTAAGGATGAAAGGGCCTTTTGTATACTGCTGCCGGCCTTAGGCCGAAACCGTTTTGAAATATTGATAGATGCGCTGAAGCTTCTCGGCTTGCCGGCCCTTGGCGCTTTCCATGCTGCCGAACTCGAAAAATTTAACCTTCCGAATGCCGACAAAGTTGAACAGCGCTTTGCGCATAAGTGCTTTATGCGAATTGTTCAGCCAGTAGAGAGGATACAGGACAGGGCCTTTCATCGTAGAAACGCATACGACGGATTTTCCTTTGAGCAGCCCTTCGGGCAGCAGCCATTTCGTGTCGCGGTAAGCGAAATTAGAGGCGAACATTTGATCAATGTAGCCAAGCAGCATAGCGGGCGGTCGCCCCCACCAGATCGGATATACGAACACGATTTTATCCGCCCATAGAAGCTGTTCCCGGTAGAGCGCAAGAGCCGGGTCTGCATGCATATCGCGCCTTCGTTTGTTCTCGTTGAAAACGAGCGCCGGATCAAAATTTTCAGCATACAAATCGAGCACCTGCACCTCTTCAATGTTCGGATTTTCGCTGATTCCCTCCAAGATTTTTTGCAAAAAGGCATAATTCAGGCTTTGATGATTGGGATGCGTATAAATGACGAGTGTTTTCATTGGTCACCTCATTAGTTATCATTTGATAATTAAAGGGTAGCACGCGGACAAAATGGTTGTCAAATGATAATTGTATTTTGATAATTGATTTGCTATTGTACGCATTAAGAGGTGATTTCGCGTGGATCAAAAAGCATTGTTTCAGCAGCTATTATCATTTGTTGCCGCCGTGAGCCAGACGAAGCATGATTTGAGTAAGAATATTCCGATAGAATACCTGACGCCGGCTCAGTACGGTATATTGGAGCTGGTCGCATTCGATCAGCCTGTGACATTAAGCGAAATAAGCGATTGCAGGGATATGTCGATGCCCAATGCAAGCCGCGAGCTGAAGAAATTGCTGGATAAGGAGCTTTGCATCAAATACAGCGCGCCGGAGGATCGGCGGAAGCAATATATTTGTCTCTCTCCCCAAGGCGAACAATTGATGGAAGGGGTGCTGGCGCATATAGGCGGGCAAGTAAGCGAACGGCTTAAAGGCGCTGACGGCGAGCAGCTGAGGCAAATTTCGTCGGCGATGGAGCTGCTGCAAAAGACCGTTTTCCGCACGAAAGAGTAGATGGACTGCTTTTGTCCACGGCTTCAACAGGCAGATAAATGGAGGGAACTTCCTATTCCCGTTAGAGAAGATCGGAGGCTTCATGCGCTGCTTGTCTTCTCTCTTTGGCATGCCGTTTTCGTCCTAGCTGCCTGCTGATTATAAATGTCGTATTTCATTTTTTAACATTTATTGTGTATAGTTATGGCTACAGAAACTATGGCGGGGGTGTCGTCATGTTGAATAATTGGGGAAGCAAGAACACGCTGCGCAATCAGATTTTTCTCGGTTATATGCTCGTAATGGTTATCGTACTTACCTCGGTTGGGCTTTTCGTATACGATCAGGTATCGGTGCTTCTGCGAAACAATGCGGAGAAGCATATTCAGCAAACGGCCGTACAGGCGACAGGCAAGCTGGATGTGCTGCTGCGGCAAGTCGATTCCTTCACGGCGCAGGTGGCGACGAATGCGGTCGTGCAAAAGCTGCTGGAGCAGGAGGCGGACGGCAGGGAAATCAGCTTCGAGGAGCGTCAGCTGCTGCAGCAGGAGGTTCGCAAAACCGAATCTTATACAACCGGCATTCGGGCAGTCGAGCTGTATACGGCGGATTACCGCAGGCTGCTTCCGTTAACGGATATAAGCTTGAATGTAAGGGTGACGGAGGACTGGATCAGCAGAGCTGACGCGGAGCAGGGGCGGCTCGTATGGCTTGGGCTTGATTCGCGCTATCCGGATGTCGTCATTGCGATGCGGCATGTGCGCCTCTTCGACCGATCCTTCTCGCACGGCGGTTATGTGATGGTTCATGTAGAGAAAAGCTATTTTGAGCTTACCGATCCCGTTCAATTTGAAAGCGCTGACAGTATGCCGAGAGAGTATATGGGCTTGATTGACGAGAACGGGCAGGTCATTTCGTCGAATTTCGCCAGTGAAGTCAAAATGGAGGAGCTGCTTAGCGGAACGGAAACGATCATGCTGGATGGGGAGAAGTATTTCGGCGTTCAGAAGCAGTCGGAAGCGACGGGATGGAGCACGCTCATTTTAACCCCTGTCGAATACGCGACCGAAGGCATATCGGTGCTTCGCACGGCGATAATCGTATCGCTCGTCGTAGGCAGCATCATGTTCCTGGTACTCACCTTCATCTTGTCCGGAATGATTACGCGCCCGATTCTTAACCTGATTAAAGCGATGCGAAGCGCGCGGTTCGGCACGCTGAAGCCGATCGCAGTAGCTTCCTCTACGATGGAAATCAACGAGCTTAACAACACCTATAACCAAATGGTCGTTTCGCTTAACGAGCTTATCGAGGTCGTCTACCAAAAGGAGATCGTCCAAAGCCGCACAGAGCTTAAAGCGCTGCAAGCGCAGATCAATCCGCATTTTTTGTTCAACACGCTGGAGGCTTTTTATTGGGAGCTTGAAGAGAAGGGCGAAGAGGAGCTTGCCGAAATCGTTGTCGCGATGTCGGGTCTGTTCCGGTATGTGATCAGCCGCGCGGATGAGGATGAATGGGTAACGGTTGGCGACGAGCTTGACCATGCGGAGCGCTATTTGAAAATTATGGGAATGAGAATGGTGGACCGGCTCTCATGGCGCATTGAGGCTGAGGAAGCAAGCCGGCGGCTTCCGATTCCTAAGCTGCTGGTGCAGCCGCTGGTGGAAAATGCGATTCTTCACGGCGTAGAGCAGCGTATTGGCCCCGGCACAGTCGTGCTGCGAGCCCAGCCATCCGAGCGAGAGGGCTATACGAGAATAGAAGTCATTGACGACGGCCCCGGCATGGATGAGGACAAGCTGCGCGAGCTGACTGAAGCTTTGGACGGAGGACGCGGCCATTACCGGGCGGCGAAGGGTAACGGAGTAGGGCTGACCAATGTAGAGAAGAGGATTAAGCTGTATTACGACTCGCAGTCGGAGGGGCTCGAAATACGCAGCGTGCCTGGTGAAGGGACGTCTATCGCTTTTGAAATACCGAACGAACATGGGGGGGAGCAGTAATGAGAAAAATATTGATCGTAGACGATGAACCGAGAACGAGGGAGGGCGTGCGGAAGGTGCTGGAGTCATGGTCGGCCGGGCGGTATGCGATTAGAACGGCTTCCAGCGGTGTAGAAGCGCTTGAATGGCTGAAGGAAAACGAAGCGAGCCTGCTCGTCACCGATATTCGAATGCCGGAAATCGGCGGTCTCGATCTTATCGAAAAGGTCAGCGCCATGCCGCATCCTCCTGTAGCCATTATCATATCCGGCCATCCGGAATTCGATTATGCGCAGCGGGCGCTGCAATTTGGCGTCGTTGAATACTTGCTAAAGCCGCTGGACAAAACTAAGCTTGTGCAAGCGGTGGAACGAGCGCTGAAGCGCGAGGAGGAGCTGACGCGCATTGAGCGGATGGGCAAGCTGGTCGATACGAAGCTGATGGAAACCGTTCACCAGGACAAGGTGTACAGCCCCCCGGTGCAGCAGGCGATTGAGTTCGTCGATGAGCATTTGCAGGAGCATTTGACCTTGCGGGAGATTGCCGAGCATCTGCATATGAATGCGAGCTATTTTAGCGTGCTCTTCAAGGAGCAGCTTGGACTGACATTTACAGAGTATTTGACAAGAAGAAGAGTTCAGCGGGCAAAAGAGATTCTCTCTGGGACGAGGCTGTCCATTGCGGAAATTGCAGAGAAAGTCGGCTATCAGACCGACAAATATTTCGTGAAAGTGTTCCGTTCGATAGAAGGCGTCAGCCCGGGGCAATACCGAAAGAGCGTTTCCCACTTGGAGCAGACGATCCAATAAAAGTGGAATTTTCCCCAATCCTTATTACCTTACGGCTTTGGAAAGCGCTTGCTACAATTGTGTTAGAGCAATTGAATTCCATTGCACATCAGTAGAAAAGGGGATGTAAACGTGTTCAAAAACAAATGGACAATGCTGGTACTGACACTGTGCTTAACTCTCGTTGCGGCTGGCTGCGGAGCAGGCAGCGGCGAGAAACAGGGCTCGAATGATGGCAAAAATGAAAGCGGAACCAAAGTGACGGTCAACTTCATGCATTTGTGGCCGGAAGGCGTATCCGCCGGTCAAAACAAAATCGTCAATCAAATTATTAAAGATTATCAAGCAGAAAATCCGAACGTCATCATTAAGCAAGAGGTTCTGGACAACGAGCAATATAAAAATAAACTAAAAGTGCTCTCGGCCTCCAATCAGCTTCCTGACGTTGGGGTTACTTGGGCGGCTGGCTTCATGCAGCCATATGTTGAAGGAAAGCTGTTCACGCCGGTAGACGATCTGCTGAGCGGCGAGCTTAACGGCAAATTCGTAGCGGGCACGACGGAAGCTTATGCAATCGACGGTAAAACGTATGCGCTTCCACTCGAGTTCAATATTGCGCCGGTCTATTATAACAAAGCGATTTTCGAGGAATACAATCTTGAAGTGCCGCAAACGTACGAGCAATTCAAGCAAGTGGTAAAAACGCTTACGGACAACGGCATAGCGCCAATCGCGCTGGGCAACAAGGATCGTTGGACGGGTTCGCTTTGGTACATGTACATGGCTGACCGTTTCGCAGGACAAGAGACGCTGTCGGGCGCAATCACCGGCTCCGCATCCTTTGCCGATGAAGGTCTGATTAAAGCGGCTGGCGAGGTTCAATCGCTTGTCGACAGCAATGCGTTCGTGAAAGGCTTCAACGGCTTGTCCAACGAAGAAGCGAAATCTGAATTTTTGAACGGCAAGGCTGCCATGTTCTTGATGGGCACTTGGGAGCTTCCGAACTTCACGACGAATGAAGATATTCCGCAAGAATTCCGCGACAGCGTAGGCTTCTTCAAGTTCCCGACTGTTGAAGGCGGCAAAGGCGACATCAACAGCTGGGTAGGCGGTCCTGGCGTCGGGCTATTCGTAGCGGAAAACTCGAAGGTGAAGGACGAGGCGAAAGCGTTCGTTGAATATTTCGTAGCGAAGTGGGGCGAGCAGTCCGTTACCGGCGCAGGCGTTATTCCGGCTACGAAAGTAGATACATCGGCACTTGAGCTGCCACAGCTGTATATTGACCTGTTCAATGAAATGAATAAAGCAAGCAGCATTACATTGTTCGCTGACGTTCAAATGAAGGCGAATGCGGCTGAAACGCACCTGAATCAAATTCAAGCGCTGTTCGGCAAGGCGGTTACGCCTGAGAAGTTCTCGCAGGAGCATGACGCGGCTATTTCCAAAGGCAATTAACAACTGACAGCTTACACGGCTTAGAAAAAGGAGCGAGGGCTTATCTGGAGCATGTGCCGGATAAGCCTTTGATCTAGATACAACAATGCCTCGATGGAAAGGAGTCGGATCACGTGGAGAAGGTCATGTCGAACAAAATAGTTATTGCCTTGTATGTGCTGCCTGCCCTGCTTCTCATTATGGCCGTTGTTTATGTTCCTATCGTGCTTACAGGCTATTACGGCTTGAATGAGTGGAACGGCATCGGCGCTATGACTTTTATCGGCTTGGACAACTATAAAGAATTGCTGACCGACAGTAAGTTTTGGACTAGCGCATGGCATTCGCTGCTGCTTGCTTTATTTTCCGGCTTAAGCCTGATTCTTTATTTGGTCGTTGCAATGGTACTGGCATCCCGCATCAAGGGGGCGAATTTGTTCCGTAAAATCTATCTCATCCCTATGCTGCTCTCATCCGTTGCGATTGCGCAGCTGTGGATTAAAATCTATCATCCGACTAATGGTATTTTGAACAGTTTATTGGAGTCTATTGGCATCGCTAATCCTCCCGCATGGCTCGCCGAGTCGAACCTTGTGCTGTATGCGCTGTTTATTCCGATTTTGTGGCAGTATGCGGGCTTCTATATTTTGATCTATTACGCGGCTCTTAAAAATATCCCGGCTTCCTTGGAGGAAGCGGCGAAAATCGACGGAGCCAGCGCGTTTCAAATCGCTTGGAAGATCAAGCTTCCTCTCGTTATGGAAGTGATCAAGGTAACGATCGTGCTGGCCGTTGTCGGTTCATTGAAATATTTTGACTTGATCTATGTTATGACAGGCGGAGGACCGAATGGGTCGAGTGAGGTCATGGCGTCCTATATGTACAGCGAAGCGTTTAAATCCTATGATTTCGGCTACGCGAGCGCGATCGGCTTCTTCCTGCTCATCATATGTCTGGTCGTAACCTGGATCATTCGCAAGCTTACAGCTACGAAGGACACGATTCAATATTCGTAAGGAGGGACGCTTAATGACATCAGGATCCGCAGCGCAGCTGCAAGGAGGAACGAAAGGCTCCGGATCGGGCATTGCCCGCAAGCTAGGCTTCTCCTTGCTGTATATCGTGTTAATCGCTGTAGCCATTTTTCAGCTGTTTCCATTAGTATGGCTGCTCTTCTTCTCGTTAAAAAACAACCAAGAAATTTTCAATCTTCCGCCGCTGTCTCTGCCGACGAGTCCGCGATGGGAAAACTATGCGAAGGTATGGGAATCGGGCAATATCGATGTTTATTTTTTCAATAGCGTATGGATTACGATCGCAGCGACGGCCCTTACGATCATTTTGGGCAGCTTGGTGACGTTCGCCATTACGCGTATGAAGTGGAAGGGCAGCTCGTTTGTGCTCGGCTTGTTCATGGTTGCGATGATGATACCGGTGCACTCTACGCTTATTCCGCTGTTCAGCATGTTCAGCAAGGCGAATCTGATCGACAATCCGTTATCGCTTATTATTTCTTACGTTGCCTTCAACATGCCGATTACGATCATGATTATGCTCGGTTTCTACTATGCGCTTCCGAAGGAGGTCGAGGAGGCGGCGGTCATCGACGGCTGCTCGGTCAACCGGATGTTTTTCAGCATCGTGCTGCCAATGACGAGCTCTGTCCTGGCGACAACGGGGATCATCAATATCATTTACAATTGGAATGAGTTTATTTTCGTCAACACCTTCATTAGCTCCGACAGCTTTAAAACGCTGACCGTCGGCGTCCAAAACTTCATTGGGCAATATACGACCGACTGGGGCTCGATCGGCGCGACGCTCATGATCAGCATTTTGCCGATTCTTATCGCGTTCCTGTTCCTGAGCGACAGAATCGTCGAAGGCATCGCCGCGGGCTCGGTTAAGGGTTAATATTGCAGAGGGGAGCTGGTGTCTGGCTATTCTTTGTTTTGTGCTGATGCGTTACTAGCCCATCTCCAGCATGCTTTACGGTGCTAACTGGACTGAACTAGCCCATCTTCAACACACGTTACTGTGCTAACTGGACTAAACTAGCCCATCTCCAGCATGCTTTACGGTGCTAACTGGATTGAACTAGCCCATCTCCAGCATGCTTTACGGTGCTAACTGGACTGAACTAGCCTAACTCCAACGTACGTTACGGTGCTAACTGGATTTAACTAGCCCATCTTCAACACACGTTACTGTGCTAACTGGACTAAACTAGCCTAACTCCAACGTACGTTATGGTGCTAACTGGACTGAACTAGCCTAACTCCAACGTACGTTACGGTGCTAACTGGATTGAACTAGCCTATCTCCAGCATACGTTACGGTGCTAACTGGATTGAACTAGCCTATCTCCAGCGTACGTTACGGTGCTAACTGGTCTAAACTTTCCACACTCTGGCATAGGTTACTGTGCTAACTGGATTTTATGCAGGTAAATAATGGAATTCCGGGTCGAAATGGGGCGCTAACTGGAAAACATACAGCTATTTTTACGCGGAAGGCTCAAAACGGGCCGATCAGTTTAAATTAACTGGAGGAAATCCAGTTAGACCCATAAAATTGGCCAAAATGGCGCAAACTAACTGTAGGAAATCCATTTAGCTATAAAAAGAAGAAGCCCATGACTGCCATGGGCTTCTTCCTTTATGGTCAAGCGTTTATTCTTCCGGCTTGTAGACAAAATAATCAAAATCGGCTGGAAGGCTTAAGCCGGATGTATCCTGGCACTGCATGCCGACGAATGCGCCGGTGAAGAAGCCTCCGCCTTGAATGTAATCATCCGACAGCTTGTGCGAATCGAATGCGACCGGAATCGTCTGCCAGCTTTCGCCGTCGAAGGAATAAGAGTAGCGGTATTTAGCATAATCGACATCTACGCGCAAGTATACATATTCAACATCGGCCGGAATTACGATTTCATTTCCTTGAAGCGGCTGAGAGAAGGCGAAGTTGTCGCAGGCGATAAGCTCCAATATTTTGCCTTTGTCCTCGTGCCAGGAGATTTGGCAGGATGTCCAGTTCTGCGTGTTGTAGTAATTGACCAGTCCCGCAGACTGCTGGAAGGAGGACGGCTCGAACTTCAGCTTCGTCTCCGCTGTAAACTTGAAATGCTGCCAGCGTCTTGCAATGAAAGCTTGCGTGAACTTGGAGGTTAGCGACTCTCTGCCATACAGCCTTAAGTGGCCGGGATTGTCAGTCAGAGAAACAATGCTCTCGCCAAGCGGAATGCGCAGGCTTTGGAAATGATCATTTAGCTTAGCCGAATCGAAATCGTCTTTTTCCGGATAATCAGGTCCCCAAGGCGCTTCCGGAATGCGCGGCCCTTCGATTTGCAGGGACGGAGCGTTGCCGCCGACAACATAAGGCCAATCGTTACGCCACTCTAGACGCTGGATGGCTGTTTCTCTGCCAAGCGGACAATAGCCGCGAGGATCGAGCAATGGCTGGCCTTCGCGCGATAGCGGCCGACCGGTCAGATGGACCAAAAACCATTCATCGGTATGCGTCTGCACGATCGAGGCATGTCCGGCCTTTTGCAGCGGAATGCGCGGCGAGCCCCACGAAGAGATGAGCGGGTTGTCGGGATGCACCTCATACGGTCCCCATAAGTTTTTAGAACGGGCAATTGTCGCTTGGTGGTCGTATTTGGTGCCGCCTTCCGCAGTCAGCAGATAGTAGTAGCCGTTTATTTTGTACAGATGCGGCGCTTCCGTCAGCTTAATGTCCGTTCCTTTAAAAATAATTTCGGATTTGCCGACCAGCTTCCGCTCGCTGGCATTGTACTCCTGCAGTACGATGCCGTAAAAATTGTGGTGGCCGACGCGGTGATCCCACATCATGTTGACGAAATATTTTTTGCCGTCTTCATCGTGGAACAGGGATGGATCGAAGCCGGAGCTGTTCATATGAATCGGCTCGGACCATTCGCCGTCGATCGTGTCGCATGTGACCAAATAGTTGTGGCAATCTTTCCAATTGCCCTCGACAACCTTCACATCGGTGTAGATAAGCCAGAATATGCCGTCTGCGAAAGACAGCTGAGGCGCCCAAATGCCGCCGGAGTCCGGGTTGCCTGTCATGTTCAGCTGGCTGAGCCGGTTGAGAGGGCGGGATGCGAGCCTCCAATTTTTTAAATCTTTGGAGTGGTAGATGCCTACGCCGGGAAACCACTCGAAGGTGGATACGGCGATGTAATAGTCCTCGCCAACGCGGCAGACGGACGGGTCCGGATTAAAGCCGGTCAATATCGGATTCGTTATAGTTGCCATTGCAATTCAACTCCTTGTTGTTTGTCGGAATAGGTTTCATTTACCCATCTTGATTGCCTTAATCGGCAACCGCTTACATGCTATACTAGTTATATCGTACCAAGCTTCAACCGGTGTTCCCATATCCATAGCACGCTTATATTTACCCAAATCAATCGAGGATAGCCTTTGATGTTGAAAATGAAAGAGGGGATTATGAAATGAAGGACAGTGCGCTGCGCAGAAGGGAATTTATGCTCCCTGACATGGATTCGACCTTTCGCGTGTTTGCCGCGCATTGGCGCACAGTGGACGCCGATTGGAAATATCCGAACCATAAGCATCCGTTGTTTGAAGTGAATTTGGTGCTGTCCGGCGTGCAGGAAATGAAGGTTGAAGGAAAAGCGTTCGTGCAGCGGCCGGGCGATCTTGTGCTGTTAAATCCAGGCGACAGGCATGAGAGCAGAGTGGTTGGCGGTGAAGAGATGACGTATTACTGCCTGCACTTTGACGCCGATGAGCCGGCTTTCCGCGAGCTGCTGTGCCGGAACAAGCGATGCTTTCATGAGCATGGAAGCCCGCTGGCCAATGCCATTCAGCCTGCCTTGGATAAGCTGATTGCATTAACGTCGGAGGAGGCGGCCGCCCGCATCGAATCCCGCATGAGCGTCCTGTCGGCGCTCTTCGAGCTGTTCGCCGGGATTAGCGGCACGCTGTCAGGGCAAGCCGTCGATGGTCAGCTTATGCCTGCAGCCGGAACGGCGGCAAGGGTGGCGACGATGCTGGAGCAAGCGGTCGAGGAGCTGTCGGAAGGAAGCGCGAAGGAGAGCAAAGGGGAGACGATCGCCTCGGCGGCAGCGGCTGTCGGCTACAGCCCGTCGTCGGTGAACCGGATGTTCACCAGCGCATACGGCGTATCGCCAAGGCAATATTTGTCGACCTTGATGCTGAAAAAGGCCAAGCTGCTGCTGCTTGACCCCGAGCTAACGATCGAGGAAATATCGTCGCGGCTGGGCTATACGAATATTGCGCATTTCAGCAGGCAGTTCAAGCGCTGGTCGGGCGAGTCGCCGAGCAGCTTCCGTGAGCGGTTCCATCAGTGAAGCGGGCAGGGGGCTGGGTGGAGCTGGGGGATTAGCGAAACTAATTTTCACTAACCCGCCCGCTCCAGCCCAGCTCGCCCAAATAGTGAAAGCCGCTTTCACTATCGCATAGCGAACCTCGTCCAAAACGGTTCCAAAGCACTCCATCCGCCGCAATAGCGAAACTAATTTTCACTAACCCGCCCGCTCCAGCCCATTTCGCCCAAATAGTGAAAGCCGCTTTCACTATCGCATAGCGAACCCCGTCCAAATCGGTTCCAAAGCACTCCATCCGCCGCAATAGCGAAACTAACTTTCACTAACCCGCCCGCTCCAGCCCATTTCGCCCAAATAGTGAAAGCCGCTTTCACTATCGCATAGCGAACCTCATCCAAAACGGTTCCAAAGCACCACACCCGCCGCAATAGCGAAACTAATTTTCACTAACCCGCCCGCTCCAGCCCATTTCGCCCAAATAGTGAAAGCCGCTTTCACTATCGCATAGCG
>Ga0180215_1002588_pt1 | contig 18058 bp, 20 predicted proteins | sample eDN3rd37CBELigBY_FD_128871 | JGI IMG/M metagenome (GOLD analysis project Ga0180215, IMG submission 128871) | Enriched backyard soil microbial communities from Emeryville, California, USA - eDNA 3rd pass 37_C BE-Lig BY (version 2) (version 2) | ecosystem: Environmental > Terrestrial > Soil >... | reverse complement strand
TGTAAGAAAGCATTTGTCATTAAATATACAAAAAAGATAAGTTGAGTATACTAATCACTCAGCTTATCTTTTTTACTATCTATTATCTACTGTTTCAGGTACAAAATCATGGTTCATTAAACGGTATTGGAATTTCCTCAAAGTTTCTTTTAGATATTCTTTGACAACTCATTTAAATTGTCTACTACTTGATATTTTTCCAATTTCACATCCCTAATCGTTTTAAATAAAGTTTAGATTTAATGGAGAAAGAAAAGACACCCGTTATTGAGTGTCAATTCATCAATCCTTCATCAATATATACTTCCATTCCCTCTTCTTCTAAGCATTCACCAAAGAATTTAACGGCTTTCTTATAATCATAATTGATAATATTAAGATCTTGATCATCTGCATCGTATACAGCTACTACCGCACCCTTTACATAAAGGTTTATGTAATCATCAGTTCCTTTTAAATTTGCTTGCACACTGAATTCCTTGCCTTTTATCGTTTCTTCATTTGCTTTTAATGCTTTAGATAATAAGTCTTTGATTTCGTTCATTAGAACAACCTCCTATAGGTAACTTCTTATAGGTTTTATCATAACGAATTGTAAATTTGCAAGTTTCAATCAAAAATAGTGCTTAGAAAAACAGAACTCCTTTATTAGGATAGATGTTAGTAGAAACAAAGAATCAAAGAAAAAAGGATATGACTGTTAGAATCATCTGTAAGAGCGTCTTACTATACAACAAAAAAGGCACCCAAAAGGATTGCCTCTAAAAATCAAACTTATTTAGTTCAATTTCAAACTTAAATATCGTTATACCTTGTATCACAGTGACATCATACATACCTGTGTGACACGTCACAACTTATCTTTTTTACTATCTATTATCTACTGTTTCAGGATACAAATCATGATTCATTAAACGGTATTGTGCCATTTCCTCATATTTTGTTCCAGGCTTTCCGTAGTTTGTGTAAGGATCAATTGAAATCCCTCCACGTGGCGTGAATTTACCCCATACCTCAATATAACGTGGATCCATTAATTTAATAAGGTCGTTCATAATGATATTCATGCAGTCTTCATGGAAATCTCCATGGTTTCTAAAACTGAATAAATATAACTTTAGTGACTTACTTTCAACCATTTTTTTATCAGGAATATAGCTAATATATATAGTGGCAAAATCGGGTTGATTTGTTATTGGACATAATGATGTAAATTCTGGACAATTAAATTTAACAAAATAATCACGATTAGGATGCTTGTTATCGAATGATTCCAGAATATCAGGTGAATATTCAAATAAATATTTGACTCCTTGATCCCCTAATAATGTTACATCTTTTAATTCTTCGTTTTTTCTTCCTGCCATGATTTGGCCTCCTTACATTCTTGATTACACACCACGTTTATTTCCCCATACTAACGTATGAAGCTGTGGTAAAACACGCACATTATTTAAATCTGAATCTACTATCACTTGGTCAATGAGCCACTCGTATTTTTTAAGCAAGTGTTGGACAAGATGATCTGTATCCGAACCATGAACATCTTCATTTCCTACCTGCAGGTAAAATGGAATGTCCCGATAACGTTTATGAACATTCTTTGCATAAAAAAGATCTTGTTCGTTAAACACAACAACCTTTAAACTTATAGACTGAGAGGTTTCTTCTCTCGTTAACTTATGAATAATGTGGTCGAGTTTTTCAAAATCGGTCTTCATACCAGAGCTAGGCGGCTTAGGTGAAATGGTTAAATCATCGATTTGCTTTAACCACTCTTGGTAACGACTGCCTTGTGTCTCAATTGCAATCTGCTTTCCATTATCTTTTAGCAAGGTAACGAACTCTTGAAGGTTTCCTAGAAGAGCTGGATTTCCTCCTGAAATGGTGACATGTGAAAAGCGATCTCCACCTAATTCAACTAACTCTGACCAAATTTCTTCTGCTGTCAATTGTCTTATATCATCTTTCGCAGATCCATCCCAGGTAAAGGCTGAATCACACCAACTGCAAGAATAATCACATCCTGCAGTACGAACAAACATTGTTTTTTGACCAATAACCATTCCTTCACCTTGAATGGTTGGTCCGAATATTTCTAATACCGGTACTTTCTTCACGCTTGTTCCTCCTTATTTTTCGGGCGGAACACTACATAGCTAGTCGGTGTTTCTCTAACAAAAACTTGAACACATTTAGGTTTATTTTCTTTTGTATCCAAGTCTTTTTGTATCACTTCATATATTGCTCTTGCCACACCTTCAGTTGTTGGAAAGTAATTTGAATCTTTATCTGAAAAAAGATCTGTATGTTCATTTAATAGTGAGTGATCAAATCGGTTATGGATTAATTTTTTTAATGAAGCAAAATTCACTAAAAATCCAGACTCATCAAGCTCATTCCCAGCAATGGTGATGTTAACAAAGTACGTATGGCCATGGACTTTCTGACATTTCCCTGCGTCCTCATGTGGAATATAGTGTGCTGCAGCAATATGCATATCTTTATTTAATTCAAATTGGAAAGGATGCTGAACTTGAGGATATATTTGTTGCATCATTGCTCTTTCACCTCGCAATCAGACAAGTACTCATCAAGTCCTTTTTGACGTAATTCACACGCCGGACATTCCCCACATCCCTCGGCAATGATGCCGTTATAGCATGTAAGTGTCTTATGACGGACAAAATCGAGAACACCAAGCTCATCTGCCATTTGCCATGTCTCAGCTTTATTAATCCACATGAGTGGTGTATGGATGACAAATGAGTGATCTAAAGCTAGATTTAACGTCACATTACATGATTTTACAAATGCATCGCGACAATCTGGATAGCCGCTAAAATCAGTCTCACAAACACCTGTCACAATATGCTTTGCCCCAATTTGATTTGCTAAAATAGTGGCAAAAGATAAAAACAGAAGATTACGGCCAGGAACAAATGTTGACGGAAGTTCTCCTTCCTTTTGTTCAATCTCAATATCCGATCTTGTTAATGCATTCGGAGCTAACTGATTTAGTAAGGACATATCTAAAATATGGTGTTGAATCTCCAATTCTTTCGCAATAGACTTGGCAACCTCTATTTCTAAGCTATGTCGTTGATTATAATTGAACGTAACCGCCACAACTTCCTTAAACTGCTTTAATGCCCAAAACAAACAAGTTGTGCTATCCTGTCCACCACTAAAAACAACAACCGCTTTTTCATTCTTCATCTAAACCGTTCCCTTCTACATGATCTTACGTGTATAACAGTGAGTATTTAACATAAACTTTACATATTAGAAATTTTAAAATTATATTTACAAAATAAAAAAACACCTTCGAATTATTTTCGAGGTGTTTGCTATAGCTCATCTATAATAAAACTTATATCTCAAGTAAAGATATCATAGTTTTTTATAGAGGGTTTAGCTAGAACCTCTCCCGATTTATGAAAATCGGATTTTTGTTAAATTTTCAACTAAGAAAATATATCATGAATATATTTTTTTTGCAATGAATTTATCTATGGAGGACTTCGTATGTCACTAAAGCAAATCCTCATTCGTGTTCGAAGCAGTTTCTGGTACTTACCGACTGTTTATAGTATTATCGCCTTTATTTTAGCAATTATCAGTATGGTTATTGATAGGTTTATACTGTCACATGATTTTTCTACACTATTACCAAATGTCTTTTTATCAGATGTAAATCTTGCACAAACCATTCTTAGCTCATTATCCACTTCACTATTAACAATGACCACCATAACGTTTTCATCAATTCTAGTCGTATTAACTACTTATCTTTCTCAATTTTCACCCAGAACTCTACAAAATTTCATCACTGATCACCATACACAGCGTGTACTGGGTATTTTTATAGGTGGATTTATTTATACAATCATTTTATTACTGCTCGTTAGAAATAATGAAGATCCTTCATTTTATATTGTTCCAACATTCGCTATCATCGTCTCCATTATTTGCTTAGGAATGTTCGTTTTTTTCATTCATCATGTCACAACATGGATTAAAGTAAGTAACTTAATTTTTCACATCACTCAAAAAACGATTCAATCGATTCATAAACAATTTGTTGATGAAGAAAACTATAAAGAATATCCACCCTGGGAAAATTGGGAATTTGATGAAATTCAATCGCTTGAACCTTATTTAGTATATAGCAAACGCTCGGGCTATATTGAATATATTGAATTTGATAAATTAATGACACACTCAACAAAAGATAATCTCATCATTAAAATAGAACAGGATTTAGGGAAATATGTTGATGAATATACCCCACTGTTCTCGATCTGGAGGCTTAAGAATAAAAAGCAAGCAGAAATTTATTTATCATATATTACGATTTCATCTGATCAAGAGCCTTTCCAAGATGTTCATTTTGGTTTTCAAAAACTTGTTGAAATTGCCCTAAGAGCAATTTCACCATCCATAAATGATCCATATACCGCAATAAACAGCATTAACCACTTGGCTAAAATTTTATCATTACTTGGTAAAAAACATTTGGCAACACCATTTTATTACGATCAGCATCGTCAATTAAGAGTCATCTATGAAAGACCAGGCTTTGATGACTATTTATATGAAAGTTTTTATCAAATACGACATTACGCAAAAGAAGATGTTTCCGTTATGACCGCCATTTTAAAGGCATTGACATACATTGCACAAGAAAATTCTCCTTTTATTAAACAAGCTGTCTGGGATTTTTCATATTATATCGTTGAGGGATTAAAAGAAACGAAATGGTTATCGAGGGATCAAGCATACTTAAATGATCATCTTAAAAACATTGCCAAGGCTTGCCAAAAGTTTAACAAATCGGATGAATTGATGTTGATAGAAAAAAGGTGAGAATCTCACCTTTTTTCTTAATGATCTTCTTTTTTACCTGCATCCTGTGCAAGCTGATCAAATGATTTTACTTTACCATGAGGATTTTGTGATTGCTTCCGTACAGTCCACTGACGTTCCTTTTGAGACTTGGATTGTGTCATAATTACTCCCCCAGGTTGCATTTTAGCCTCTATTATGAAGCTTTTTTTATGATATCCTCAAAAGGGAAATTCAATTCTCACTATTACTCTTTTGAGTGATGTCTCCCTCTGCCAAAAATCAGAAATAAACCTATTATAATTAAGATAGCTGGCCAAAAGGAAAGAATGTTAAAGGTAAAAAGATTTTGTATAAGAAAGACAAAACCTAATCCAGATAATATAAAAATGGGGATAAGCAATCCCACCTCTTTTCCACCAAATACCCATAATTCAAATAAGCCAAATGCAACGGCGAAAAGATAAAAAGGCCATGTATAACCGGAAAATGACCAAGTTGTCATCTCTTCAAACATAAAGAGTAAACTTAATACAAATAATATACCTCCAGGAACCAACAATCCCGCTTGCTGCTTTTTGCCTCCACTCAAAAAGAATCCTAAATGAAAACCTACTGAAACAAACAATAAAATAATTGGCCAAGAGACACTCCATAAATTACCTATTAGTCCAAATGATTGTAATGAAAAGAATAGTCCTAACCCAATTAAACAGACACCATAAAAAACTTTACCGTTCTTCATAAGTTCCCTCCTCTCACTTTGTATAACTTCTATCTCTATGTTACGTATAACTATGGGAAAAGTTTCAAATAAAGAAAAAGAACCTACATGATGTAAGTTCTTTTCACCTCTATGATGTGGCTATTTTTTTATCGAGTAGACTTGTTGTCGATACAACCTGTGGAACTGTTGTAATTTCAAGGGAACGAATGTGATGGTTTTCCATTTCATGAACTTTAAAAATATGGGAACCAAATTCGATAAAATCACCCTTCTTAATATCATATCGTTCTGTCAAAACCCAGCCACCGATGGTGTCAACATCAGAATCATCGATTTCTACTCCTAATAATCCATTCACTTCACTAACTAGAACTTTTCCATCAATAATATATCTGGAATCAGATATCTTCTGAATTAAAGGTACTTCATCCGCATCAAATTCATCACGAATTTCTCCTACGATTTCCTCCAAGATATCTTCAACAGTCACTAGGCCAGCTGTCCCTCCATATTCATCAATTAAGATGGCCATATGAATTCGTTCTCTTTGCATTTTCAACAAGAGCTCATGAATTGGAATTGACTCTATCACCTGTATAATAGGTCGAACGTATTTTTCGATTGAAAACGCTTTTTGGTTTTCGACTTGTATAAGATCTGTAAAAATTTCTTTAATATTGACAATACCAACAATGTGGTCTTTATCTCCATCTACGATTGGATATCTTGTATACTTCTCATCTTTGATAATTTCCAGCTGCTCATGAATATGTGCATCAATCGATAAAGATACGATTTCAGTACGCGGCACCATAATTTCTTTGGCAATTCGATTATCAAACTCAAAAATTTTATTAACATACTTAAATTCAGATTGATTAATCTCCCCACTTTCATAGCTTTCAGAAAGAATAATTCTTAATTCCTCTTCACTATGTGCCAGCTCATGCTCTGAAACAGGTTTAAATCCGAAAAGGCCTGTAATAAATCGGGCTGATCCGTTTAATATCCAGATAAATGGGTACATTATAATATAGAAAGCCATTAAAGGTTTTGCGAACCATAAACTAACAGCTTCAGCCTTTTGAATAGCAACTGTTTTAGGTGCCAATTCTCCGACAACTACGTGTAAAAACGTAATTGATGTAAAGGCGATTACAAATGATAACACAGTAGCTACAGATGTAGGCAGTTCATATTGCTGAAACAAAGGTTTTAGCAAATGTTCAATCGTAGGTTCGCCAAGCCACCCCAAACCTAAAGCTGTTATGGTTATCCCTAACTGACAAGCAGACAAATATTCGTCAAGATTACTAATGACTTTCTTTGCAGCGCCTGCCTTTTTGTTTCCTTCTGCAATTAATTGGTCAATACGAGAGCCCCTAATTCTAATAATTGCAAATTCAGAAGCAACGAAAAAACCCGTAAGAGCGATTAAAATTGCAACAAGCAACAAATTCACTATGTCCAAATAAGCTTCCTTTCTCCGTTATCAACGGAAAAGGAGTCACCTCCTGAGAGTCAAATCATAATAAAATGTTTTATATTAATTAAAATGATCATTATCTGCGTCCGCTTGGAGTACAATAAGGGATGCGATAATTGTATTTATTTTTAACACTGCCCCATATTATCACCCCACAGTTTTAGTTAGAATTATCATAATATGAATGAAACTCTTCAGTCAAACATAACCCTTTGCCGATTTCTTAAATAAATATGTGATAATTCGTTTAATAATACCTTTTCTAATGAAAAACCACTCAATATGACCCGAAATGAACATATTTACCACATTTCAAGAAATGTTTGTTAGATTTTGAAAAAACACTTATCCTCAATTCTTAATAAAGCATTCTTTTCTTTTACTATTGAACCTTTATTTAATCATATACTGAAACAAAAAACCCGCCAATTGGCGAGTTAGATTAGATTACAATAATTTCACAATTTTATCGAAGTCCCTATATGATTCTAAGTAGAAGTCCGCTCCTTGTGAATGATTTTGAAAAAGGCATGTCAAAATTCCAATTTCCTTTGCAGGTAATATATCCAACAAACGATCCCCTATTGCTATATCTAAATGATATTTCTCATGTAAATATCGATAAGATGCTGAATCAGGTTTTCGCGGAAAGCCATCATCGCCTGCCACAATTTCATTAAAATAATCATTCCAATGATAGTAGTCTAAAATTAACTTTACTTCATCTCTCGGCTTATGTGTCATAATCACATTTACATTTGCTTTCATAAGAATGTTTTCTACATAAGGGAATGGCTTTTTCATTTTTGGAGAAAGAGATTTTTCTTTCTCTTTAAACAAATTAATTTGTTCTTCTGACAAATTAAAATATTTTGCCGCATGGCGAAAAGATACTTTAAGCTGTTTAAGAATGTCTTTTTTCTCTGCCCTCTCACGCAAAAGATCATGCATAACAAGAGTAAATGCAGGATATGTATCAAATAAAGTCCCATCAAAGTCCCATAAGATGTTCATTTTACTCACCTATTATTACTTAATTTTTCATTCCACGGTATGTGCCAGTAGTTAATTCTTTCATGTATGGTTCCAGATCCGGCATATTTACATCTTTAGCTAATTTTATTGCATATTGAATATCATACGGTACTCTAACAAACTGAATAGAAAAAGGAGCTTCATCTTTGGAGTCGTATTCCCCTTCTAAAATAACATATGCTGCAGAAGTATGGTCAAGAGGATTCCCTACACTTCCCGTATTAAAAAGAGTTTTTCCGTTAAGATGCTGAATAAAAGCATTATGTACATCACCATAACCAACAACATCAGGATTACCCATAGAGTTTCCTGTATTTTCTGTGTTTTCAAACATACTTAGACGCTCCTCTATCGAATCCCAAGGTTGTATACGAGTATATAAACTGAAAGGTGAGGCATGAAATAATCGAATCGTTTTGCCACTCATATAAAAATCAATCGAAAAAGGTAATGATTCCAAATAAACATTCTGTTCGTCTGTTAATTGCTTTTGATGCCATTTTAATGTCTCAAATTCAGTATCCTTGGTAATAAAATCATCCCAATTCCCCTTTAATACATGCTCACATGTTTGTTTGATTTTTTCAATTGATCCAAAAGAGTCCGGACCTTTACCTACTAAATCTCCAAGACAAAAGATCCTTTTAATTCCTCTTCTTTCTATGTCCTCCAATACAGATGTCAACGCCGGCATGTTTCCATGTATATCAGAAACTAAGGCAATTTGTTCCATATAATAATGCCTCCTTATCACGTCTTTAGCAGCTTGTCCTTTTATTTCCCTGAAGTGAAATGCAAGATTAATTGCACGACGACTTCATTATATTGGTTTCTTTAGTGTAGCACAAACCAACGATCATTCAGGTACTTTTTTAACGATTAATAGGACAAGCATTCCTAAGCAAACATAGCCAAATATAGGATACAATGATGAAATTAATGAACTGTATCCGATCTTACTGATGAATGCTGCCAAACACAAGATCCCACATACAATAATCATTCTTGGTACATTAATAATTGACACAATTTGTCTTTCAAGGCCATACAAATTTCCAATAACTGATGTAAAAACCTCTCCATATATAATGGCAATGTATATATAGTAGACGGCATATATTGTTGACTTCATTACCTCTGCCATCGGTATATCAAATTCAACTACATTTGGTAATGTAGAGAGAGCAATATGACTGCTGACTAAAATAGCTGTTAATAAAAACCCTCCCAACATGCCCCCTCTTTTTAACATTTTTTCATCATTCACTTCATTAGCTAAAGGGACAAGTACAGCTGAAGCCATCGTTAAATTAAAGGCTGCATATGAAAAACTTGATATAATCCATTTATATGAATCAGATAATTTGTTCGGTCTGTATTCAAATGATTCGATTGAAAATGCTTGTACAGCTAACAATAAACTAAAAACTACTAACATCGGAACTACAATAAGATTAACACTAAAAAGACCCTTTACTCCGAAAGTCATGACTACAATCGTCAACAAAATAGTAATGATCACACCAAGTCGAACTGAGAGGTTAAGCTGTTCTCTAAAAATTGCTCCTGCTCCTGATAACATGATGGAGGTTAAACCTAATAACACGATAAGCATAAAAATATTTACAAATCTTCCAAATCTAACACCAAATAAGTAAATCATAACATCCTGGTACGATGTAGCTCGTATTCTTTTTGATAAGATGAGCAGTTTTGTTCCAACAAACATAAAAAGTATTCCAGCTAACAAAATACCCGCAAGTCCAAATACGCCGTATTTTGTAAAAAATTCAACAATCTCTCTTCCTGTCGCAAAGCCAGCTCCCACAACAGTCCCTATATAAACAGCAGCAATTTGAAAAGGAGCAATCCACGATCTTCTCATCCAGTACACCTCACTATAGTTAAACAGGCTTGTATCATTATATGAGAGAAAAACAGGAAGATTCTATTTCCTTTCAAGTACCATTTAGAAAAAATTCCCTGAATCAAAATAGTTGAATGTCAAAATTGGTCAAAGTATACTATAGTCAAACAAGGTCAAACAAATGATCATTTTTATCCAATTAGTCAAAGTTGGTCAAGACTTCCATCATCAAAACTATTTGCAAAAGGAGTTTTTAATATGCAATGTGAAAAATGCAAAACAAACAAAGCTACTATTCATTTAAATATTCAAATAAATAAACAACAAAAACAACTAACATTATGTCAAGACTGCTATTCATCATATAAACAAGCGATTCCTACTAGTTCTGGAGGATTTTCTTCTTTTCCTTTTGAGCAATTTTTCAAAGGGTTTCAGCCAAATCCAACTGAAATGGAACAACAACAAAACAAGCATGGTGACGGCGGCATCCTTGATCAATTAGGCCGTAACTTAACTTCTGCTGCACGTGCAGGTCTCATTGACCCAGTCATTGGGCGCGACGAAGAAGTAGACAGAATCATCGAGATTTTAAATAGACGCAATAAAAACAATCCAGTACTAATTGGTGAGCCAGGTGTCGGAAAAACAGCTGTTGTGGAAGGACTTGCCCTAAATATTGCTAATGGAACTGTCCCTGCAAAACTTACTAACAAAGAGGTCTATTTATTAGACGTGGCATCACTTGTCGCAAGCACTGGTATTAGAGGGCAATTTGAAGAAAGAATGAAAAAGTTAATTGACGATTTACAAAATCGCAAAAATATCATTCTATTTATTGATGAAATTCATCAAGTAGTCGGTGCAGGATCTGCAGAAGGTTCTATGGATGCGGGAAACATTCTAAAACCTGCTTTAGCAAGGGGAGAATTACAATTAGTTGGAGCTACTACCTTAAAGGAATATCGTCAAATTGAAAAAGATGCAGCTTTAGAAAGACGTTTTCAACCCGTTATTGTTCATGAACCATCTCTTGAAAAAGCAGTCGAGATCCTTAAAGGTATTCAGGGCAAATATGAAGACTTCCATCAAGTCAATTATACGGAAGAAGCCATCCAAGCCTGCGTAAATCTCTCACACCGTTATATTCAGGATAGATATTTACCAGATAAAGCCATTGATTTACTTGATGAGGCTGGATCAAAAAAGAACTTAATGCAAGTTGCTCCTTCAGTCGCTGAAATAGAAAAACGATTAATTCAACTTAGAAAGGAAAAACAGGAAGCAACAAATACTGAAAACTATGAAGTAGCAGCAAAATTACGCGATGAAGAAAATAAATTAACAGAACAATTAAATCATAACGAAGGAAAAGCCGACAAGCTTTCGGTTACTATTGAAGATATCCAAGCAATCGTCGAAAAGAAAACAGGTATTCCTGTAGGCCAACTTCAACAACATGAACAAACACAAATGAAGTTTTTAGAACAGAACCTTTCCAATAAAGTGATTGGTCAAGAAGATGCCGTTAAAAAGGTGGCAAAAGCTATTAGACGAAGCAGAGCTGGTCTTAAATCAAAAACCAGACCAATCGGCTCCTTCCTATTTGTTGGTCCTACAGGGGTTGGTAAAACTGAGCTCACAAAATCATTGGCAAAAGAATTATTCGGATCAGAAGATGCAATGATTCGCCTGGATATGAGCGAGTATATGGAGAAACATGCAGTGTCTAAAATTATTGGTTCACCTCCGGGTTATGTTGGTCATGATGAAGCAGGACAATTAACAGAAAAGGTTCGTCGCAACCCATATAGTATTATCTTGTTAGATGAAATAGAAAAAGCTCATCCTGATGTTCAGCATATGTTCCTTCAAATATTGGAAGATGGCCGTCTAACAGATAGTCAGGGGCGGACTGTAAACTTCAAAGAAACTGTTATTATTATGACAAGCAATGCCGGTGTTGCAGAAAAACGTGTGACTGTTGGTTTTGAAACTTCATTGAATACTGCTGTTGAAGAAAGCAAACTATTAGAATCATTAGGTTCCTTCTTTAAGCCTGAATTTCTTAATCGATTTGATAATATTATTGAGTTTTCTTCATTGGAAGAAGAAGATCTCTTAAAAATTGTCACAATAATGCTTGACGATTTAGCTGTAACTTTAGCAGAACAAGGTATTTCCATGACCGTTACTGATACAGCAAAAGAAAAGCTAGCTGGACTTGGGTATCATCCGGCATTTGGAGCCCGTCCACTACGTAGGGTTATCCAAGAGTATGTCGAAGATAAAATTACAGACCTTTTATTGGAACAACAAAAAATCAATCAAATTATCGTTGATGTAGAAAAAGATAACATTATTATTAGATAATTTGTTTACTGAAGGATTGTCTTAACTGGGCAATCCTTTTTAGTATTGTTACTACTTAGAAACGTCTTCTTTTTCAACAAAAAAAGCAATCCGATTTATGTTAATATTTTCATAATGTTGTATACTTTAAACACTTCAACACTAGGAGGGATAATACATGATTTTGATACGATTTTTTTTAAAGGCCATCCAAATAAACGGTTGGATACTTGTGTTCGCCACATTAACCCTTATATTATCAAGTAGTTATATTATTTACTTTATTGAACCTGAAACGTTTGCTAATCCTTTTGAAGGTCTTTGGTGGACAATGACAACCGTTGCTACTGTGGGATATGGAGATGTTTCACCTACTACAGTTAGCGGAAAAATATTTGCTATGTTTTTATACATTATAGGAATTGGACTTATGAGTATTTTTATTGGAAAAGTGATTGACTTTTTTAGCATTCGAAAGCGATTAAAGGAGGAAGGAAAATTGACTATCTCAACAAAAGATCACATTCTATTAATCAATTGGACAAAAAAGGCTGCTATTACACTTGATGAACTCTTAAAAGCATTTGAACATATCCAGGTCGTTATCATTGATGAGCATCTACCTAAAACACCGATTCAGCACGACAGAGTAGAATTTGTAAAAGGCAATCCTGCGAATACTTCTATCCTTGAACAAGCTAACATTCTTCACTCCAAATCAGTTATGATCTTTTCACCTGATGACTTACAAACTGCATCCCAAGCTGATGGTCACACATTATTAATTGGTTCGATGGTTAAAGGAATTGAAAAGGAAAAAAATAAACCAATCTATACTCTTTGTGAAGTAACGAATTCTGCACATATTAAGGCATTTGCACATGTAAATGTTAATGAATTCATAACAGCTAACGACACAGCTGCACACTTAGCTGCACGATCAATCCTTTTTAATGGCTCAAGTGAAGTTATTCGGCAGCTTACGAGTAATGAAGGCTATGACTTATACTCCATTCCTAAAAAAACCGAATGGAAAACGTATGAAGATGCAAGGAAGGCCCTTTCTAAAAAAGGTGCACTTCTTATTTCAAATGGAAATGACTTTTCAATCATTAACCGATTACAAGAAACAATCCCTGAAGATGCGAATTTATTTATCATTTGTCATGACGATAATTATATGGATATAGTTTAAAAATTCAGGAAACAAGTGAGGAACTTAGTAAAAACTCCCCTATATTCTCACTTGTTTTTATCATTTTATCCATTTTTTCTCATATCATGTCATGGCCTGTCTTCATTGTTCATATACATTCAATGAGGTGTTATCCATGATGAAAATTTCAACTTTATTTTTGTTCATTTCTTTTTGTTTCCTCTTCTTAAATGGCTCTGCCATTGGCTTTATCTTTTTCCAAGCAAGATTGGGTGATGGATTTGGAATTGCATTATTTTGTGGTACAAGTTTATTTGGTGCACTTTTAGCATCTATCGCATATGAAGGAAAATCCAGCTACTACTCCCGTTTATTTTTCTACAGCAACCTGGTCATTACATTCCTCCCATTCTATTACTATGGTTTTTCACTTATCTTAAGTTAGTACCTCTCAGTCAATAGACTGAATAATCTCCACCTCTTTGATGAGCATTATTTCCTTCTAGCTCCCGACGTCATTTTTTCATTTCTCTTCTATGATGAACTTAAGAAATTCATTAATTGGGAGATGAAAGAAATGTTTTTTAATGAATATACCCATAAGCTGTTATACGATTTTTTTCTTTACGAACTTGAAGTAGAACAAAATAAACTGAACACCAACCACAATGAAGATGAGCGAGTGTTAAAAACGTCAACCCCAAAAACTTGAATAGTTGCAGAATATGATAAAGAATCTCCCTTTGTCATATTCTTTTCACAACTTCTTTGAAGAAACTCTAAAGTTTTTCCTTTTTCCTCCGATATAATACATAAGAAAAATAAGAGGAATTTGGTGATTTACAATGGATAAAACGTCATTAATAGGTTTAGTTTTAGCAGCGATTGCAGTTGGAGTCGGTATGTTTATGAAAGGTGTTAGTCCCGTAGTACTAATTAATCCGGCTGCATTATTAATTATTATATTAGGTACAGCTGCAGCGGTTGTTATCGCATTCCCTACAAGTGAAATTAAAAAAGTACCAAAATTATTTGGAGTTATTTTCAAAGAGCAAAAAACATTTACTATTCAAGAATTAATACCTTTATTCTCTGAGTGGGCTCAGGTTGCTCGTAAAGAAGGCTTGCTTGCACTCGAAGCCAAGATAACAGAAGTTGAAGATCCTTTCTTAAAAAGTGGATTACTAATGGCTGTTGATGGTCAAAATGCAGAATTTATTCGTGATGTGATGACAGAAGAAATTGAAGCTATGGAAGATCGACATCAAACCAATGCTTCCATTTTTACTCAAGCGGGAACTTACGCTCCAACCCTTGGAGTACTTGGTGCCGTAGTTGGATTGATTGCAGCACTTTCTGATATGAGCAATACGGACGCACTAGGACATGCTATCAGTGCCGCTTTTGTTGCAACTCTGTTGGGAATTTTCACAGGATATGTACTTTGGCATCCTTTTGCAAATAAATTAAAGCGCAAATCACGACAAGAAGCAAAAGTAAAAGAGATAATCATTGAAGGGGTTCTTTCTGTATTAGAAGGACAAGCACCTAAAGCAATTGAGCAAAAATTATCCACATATTTACCTGTTGCAGAAAGAAATAAACTAAATGCTGCTATCGCCGGGGGAGAGAGCATAGATGGCTAAAAAGAAAAAACATAAACACCATGAAGAACATGTAGATGAGTCTTGGCTTGTCCCCTATGCCGACTTATTAACATTACTTCTTGCACTTTTCATTGTTTTATTTGCCATGAGTTCAGTTGATGCACAAAAGTTCCAACAAATCGCTAGATCTTTAAACGCCGCTTTTACCGGCGGTACTGGTGTATTGGAATATCCGAGTCCAACACCTGAGGCACAAATGGAGCAACTAAATGTTGAAAAAGAGCAATCTGAAGAAAATATTGAAGAAGCACAAAAACGGATGGAACAACAAAACTTGCAAAAAATACAGGAAAAAATAAATACGTATATTAAAGATAATCATCTTGAAACGAAATTACAAACAACTTTAACTGACGAAGGATTAATGATTACAATTTTAAATGACATTTTCTTTGATTCAGGAAGTGCGGATATACGATCAAAAGATGTACAGCTGGCAAGAGGAATATCCGAACTACTTGTTATGAATCCCCCCCGGAATATTATTGTGAGTGGACATACAGATAATATACCTATTAGTAACTCGGATTTTGATTCTAACTGGCATTTAAGTGTAATGCGTGCCGTTAATTTTATGAAGATACTAATTGAAAATGATCAGCTGGATGCTAAAGCATTTAGCGCTAAAGGGTTTGGTGAATACAAGCCCGTTGCCAGCAACGACACAAAAGAAGGCAGACAGAAAAACCGTAGAGTTGAAGTTCTAGTTTTACCTTATGAACAAAAAGAGTAAACTAAAAAGGATCATCCTATAACTCAGGATGATCCTTTTTATGATAATTACTCACCTTTCATGATATCATTAGCATGAAAGCCGACCTTTTTAAGCAGCTCTGTAACAAGACTTTTCTCTTCGTCTGTTAAGACGCTGACTATTTCATCTATCTTTTCTTGATGAGTTGGGAAAATTTCTTCGATTAATTCCTGTCCTTTTTCAGTAATTTGGGCATGTGTAACACGGCGGTCATTTGGACATGCTCGTCTTTCCAGTAAGCCTTTTTGCTCTAATTTATCAACTACGTATGTGATGCTTCCACTTGCAAGCAGAATTTTCCCGCCAATTTGCTGCAAAGGTTGTGGTCCCTTATGATAAAGCAACTCAAGTACAGCAAATTCAGTTGGATTTAAATTAAATGTGGATATATGTTTATTCACGACATCATTGAAAGCTCGATGTGCACGTGAAAGAACGATAAAAAATTTCAATGATTCTTCAATATTCTTTGTATTAGCCATTTTTCTCAACCCTTTAAAATTATCTTGAATTCAAAATATTGATTAAGCATAATAATAGACTATGTTAATCAGAATGTCAAACAGAACTACATAGCTCCTCTGCTTGGCATGGTTCCTCGTTTAAAAATATCTTACACAAGTTTTTTAATTGTATCAACACTTCTAACTCCTCTTAACAAACACAGTAGTAACACTGAGCCCACTTTAACATATACTTACATAGAGTCGTTTTTACTCCAAGTATCACAGAATGTCACACCATTTGTGAATTCTTTGTTCTAATCAAAAGAATAACATAAGTAGTATAATTTTAACGGAATCTGTTTCCTCGTAGTAAGAGATTCAGCTATAATAGTTCTAAATGACAATTAATGAACAAAGGGTATCCATATTAAAAGGAGAAAACTCAAATGTCTGATGTATTATTAGGTAGTATTTTATCAGCCCTATCAACAGGATTAGGTGCTATTCCAATCCTTTTTTTACAAAAAACCATTACACATCGTTGGAGAGACATTTTATTAGCCTTTACAGCTGGAATCATGATGACTGCTGCAATGTTAGGATTAATACCTGAATCATTAAAATATGGAGGTATAATAGAGGTCTCGATCGGGTTATTTTTAGGTGTACTAGTTCTTACCTCACTTGAAAGAGCTATTCCCCATATTGATTTAGAGCATACCAAAAGCGGGATAAAATTTGATGAAAAGGCACTCCTTATTATTGCTGCTATAACATTGCATAATATCCCAGAGGGACTTTCTGTTGGGGTTAGTTATGCATCTTCAGGCAGCGGTGCAAATGAAACCGGAAATCTCATTGCGTTTGCAATCGGGTTACAAAATGCTCCGGAAGGTTTTTTAGTAGCGCTGTTTTTAATTAATCAAAGTATTAAAAGGGGAAAGGCATTTTTAATTGCAACCGCAACTGGTGCTGTAGAAATTGTTGCTTCATTATTAGGATTTTATTTAACTAACTATGTAGGTTTTCTAGTCCCTTATGGTTTAGCATTTGCAGCAGGAGCTATGCTATTTATTATTTACAAAGAACTTATACCCGAATCCCATGGTGATGGAAACGAACAGTTTGCCACCTATTCCTTTATTACAGGGATCCTATGTATGGTCATCTTAATCAATAGCTTTTAAAAATTGAAACAAAGAAAAAATACAGTGGTGTCCACTGTATTTTTTAATAGGAAAAAGTATCTTGAAACGAAAACAATTTCATATTTGGAACAAAATGCTGAAAAGTTCCTCTTTTCGGTTTTTTTTCATCTAATAATAACCGTTGATATTCATTTAATAGCTTGTCCAAATCTTGACTGCATTGAACCGCTAATACACTTGTATAACCTTCTCTATTTGCTGTTTCAATCATTTCTTCTCTTTTATTGTTTATTAATTCAAGTAAACTCTTCTTCATGCGTTCAGTATTCATTACATAGCCTCCTAGTTATTCATTTATACGAGAATCTAGGACTTCAAATAGTTATGCATTATCAAAATCCATTTTATTATGACAAAAATTATTACAGAATTTCTCAAATGTGTAAAGACTAAAACATATTTAGACAATTTTCGCATAATTAAATATGTCAATATTGCAAACATCTTCATTATTACTTACTTATATTTTCTTTATTCCCACATTCTGTATTTTTTAAACTTCCCATACATAT
>Ga0180215_1002587_pt1 | contig 18063 bp, 32 predicted proteins | sample eDN3rd37CBELigBY_FD_128871 | JGI IMG/M metagenome (GOLD analysis project Ga0180215, IMG submission 128871) | Enriched backyard soil microbial communities from Emeryville, California, USA - eDNA 3rd pass 37_C BE-Lig BY (version 2) (version 2) | ecosystem: Environmental > Terrestrial > Soil >... | reverse complement strand
TGGCGGCGACACCATCCGCGTACTGAAAGTGGCCACCGATGATAAAGTCGGCGATCGGTGGCACCGGCTCGTTGCAGTTGTCGCCCGCCCAGCCATCTTTGCAGGTACACCGGCCTTGCCGCCCCTCCTCGCAGATGCCGTGTTTGCAGCTCGAGCACGGTCGACACGTCGGGCCGTAATAGAAGGCGGCACACTCGTCGCAGACCTCGCCGGTCTGCCCCACGGGGCAGGTGCAGTTGCCGGTGATGCCGTCCAGGCAGGTACCCATGTTGAGCGTGCACGCCAGGCACTGCAGGCACGATGGCCCAAAATGATCCGGGAGGCATTGGTCACACGCCGGTTCGACGAACCCCGGCGGGCAGACGTGCAGCAGCGCGTAGATGTTGGCCGGCACCTGCAGGCCAACCTCGACGGGCGTGATCGCCCACGCGTCAGCAATGCGGCGGTAGTGCGCGAGGTGCAGCGAGTCCGTAGGGCCAGCGACAGTGAACATGCCGGCAATGACAAAGTCGTCGGGCCCAGGCCCCGCCATCACGATGGCCTTCACAACGCCGTTCACGCCGTTCACGCCGCCGGCCTCGATCGGCTGCAGGCCGTCGGGCCCTAGTAGGGCGAGCCGATTGGCTGGGGTGGTGTCCGTGAAACTCGTGAAGGAGCCGCCCATGAGCAAGCCGGCCGGGGGTGCCGCCAAGGCGTAGACCACCCCGGGATTTAAGATGCTATGGGTAGGGTCCGGCTCGAACCAGTCCCCCGCGCCGCTCCAGCAGGCCAAGCTGCGCGCGGGGCTACCGCCCCCGTTCTGCGCAAAGGCACCGCCCGCGCAGAGCAGAGGCGACGGGCTGCCAACCGGTGTGTACACCACGAGCGCGTGGACGTAGTAATCGAGGCCGGTCCCAACCGACTGCCATTGTGACCCGTCCCAAAGCGTCACGTAAGGGAATGGCAGTAGGAAGGGTCCACCCACGACAAGGTAGTCGCCATAGACGGCGAGCGCCTCGATAGTGTCGCTGAGCTGCTGGAGCGGCGTTGCGTCCGCCGCTGCCGTGCCGTTCCAGCTGAGCAGCGGGTACTTGGTCAGGTCGCCGATCTTGCGGGTGATGCTGCCGCCAAAGACCAGCTGGCCCTGGTACACAACCATCGCCTCCACCGCGCCCGCGGTGACGTTGAGCACATCATTCGAGATGGGCACCCACACTGCGTTGGCGCTGTTCCAGTAACAAAGCGCGAAACTAATGTTGCCAAATACGCCGGCGTAGATGGTGCCGTCGTACAGGGCCAGTCTGCGCACCTCGCCGGGGATACCGTCGCCCATCGGCACAAACGTGTCGCCGCTCAGCCGGCCGACATTTCGGACGCCGTCGGCGGTCTGGAAGTAGCCGGCCACAACCACGTCGGCCGCCGCCGCGGCCACTAGGGCCAGCAACCACATCGCCGCCACCGCGCAGCGAGCCATCGTGCTGGGACGAGGCGCCTAGACTCGACGCAGCCGGCGGGTTGCGCAGCGGTTCAGAGCGCCGCTATCTGTCTGCGGCCTCGACGCCACGCCCCTGTCGCCGTGCCAGTCACATTGCCCACAACTGCGGCCGACGGCGCTTGTGTGCACAGTCCCCGCCGTGCAGGCCGCCTTGTTTCCCCAGTCCTGCACCGTGAGTGCGGTGGTGCGTGGCTCGCCGCTTTCACGCGGATCGCGGTCCCTGTCCGCTGGGCGCCCACCCAATCGAACAGGATCGATCCCGCCGCGACCAGACGACGGTCCTGGCCGACCGCCGCCGCCCCAAGGGGCTGCTCTTCTTGCCAACAAACCGGCCGCATGCAGCAGTGGGCGACGCCGACTATTGCGACGACGATGCGTGGTGTAGGGCGATGCTGCCGTAGCGGACGAACAAGGTCGTGCGTCGCCGCCGCCGCCCGTCTTCGAAGAAGATCGCGCCTATGAAAGAAGACGACGATCGCGCGGGCGACGTCCGTCTGGCCGAAACACGGGGCAAAAACCAGGGGCGCCGTCCACGTGGCCAATACTGATCGACCACATGCACCGCCCGCCTTGCTGCTTCCCTACGTGTGTACCGGTGTGCATATGTTGGATGCAGGGGGTTTGATGGTGGATGCAGCTGGCCGATCATGCAGACCGAAACGGTACGCACGATACACGTGACTAGTTCATAGGGGAACAGAGGTTGTGTACAAGCAGCTACTGAACATCGCCACATCGCGGGTTTCAACCTCAATGCTGGCGGCGGCGACCAGCTTGGTGGTAATCGTCGCGGCTCGGCACGCGGATGCTGCGACGGGCAACGCCGCCCTGGCCCGGCCACGGGTCGCCCGCCCTGTCTCCTCGATGGACCCTGCGGGACGATTCCAGGCTAGTCGTCAAAAGACGTCCCGTTGCCAAATACAGTGGCGCAGCAGGTGGCTCTTCGTACCGCAGCTCTGCCGTGATAGCATTCAGGTCGAGCTCGAGGTAGTCCCGGATGAACTCGCCAATTTCGGTGTTCTCGTGATTGCCGCGCAGCGGCGTCAAGTCCGCCTCGGCGATAGACGACGGTGACGTGTAGCCGTACAGGTTTACGTCGACGGCCGTGTGGCCCCCGGTGGTCCAACCCAGGTAGGCACGCACACTCAGCGCTTCACCAAGCGCGAACAGCAGCTCCTGCGCGCCAGCGCCCACGGCCGCGCACAAGTGCGCCAACATTGAGTCAGCAAGGCTGGTGTTTGTGCCACCAAGGCGTGACATCAATGTTGCAAGACGAATATACAGTGCTCTCGCCGGCCTGAATGTAGCCCTCTAGGGCCGCGATCTCAGCATCGTCCAGCGTGATCCCGAGACCTTCCTGCACGGTGTTCGCAATGTAGGCCGTCAGATTGTCGCCGGCGTAGGCCACCAGGTCGCTGTGTCATCCAAATCACGACATGGAAGTGACGGGATTGTAAGAAGTTGCGTCATACTAGAACAAAGCGCGTACGCGTCATCACATACTCGCGGATGGCGATCGTCGACCGCTTCACGCCCTCCAGAAGTTCGGGCAGCCAATAGTATTCGCCGTCACGCCCCAGCGTCAATCCACCGGTCTCATGGTCCGACACCTGCACCGTGTCGATACACCGCGGCGCACAAGCCATCTGGCTTAGCCATCGTGACCTAGATCGTTGGGCCCGTGCGTTAGAGTCGTACCGAAATAACCACGGTGTTGGGGTGGGCGTCGGCAAATTGCTTCACATAGTCGGCGACCTGGTTGTACATCAGAATCTCGTGGAGGTGGGCGCCAGGGTCGTTGTTGTGCGCCGCGTGATCTGCGAGGTGTACGGATACATTCAAACCAAGGGTTAGTTCGTGTTACTGTGGCGCGCTCCAGACATTCATGAGATAGACCGTGCGTACCGATGCGGCTGCCCTCGATCAGGACGAAAAAGCCCGGCGCGTTGCGGCTCGCCACCGCATCGCTCAAGATGGCGAGCGCTGTGGGGCCAACGACACACGTACAGCAAAATGCTAAAGTCAAATACCGTTCGCCGGCTCGGCCGACAACAGCCTCACACGCGCGTACTCTTCTGAGCCATCTCCAAGAGTGTCGGCTCGACCGTCGCATCCCGGTCCACTTCAAAGGACATGTCGCCCATTGCGAAGAGCGCCAGCAGCGGCAGCCTGCCACATGCGCGTGTCATGCTCGCTTTACGATGTCTCGCTACGTCAATCACGGAGAGAATCGATGTCCCGACGCTGTGCAGACTGTCACGCACGCGTTGGCGTCCGCCGGCAGCGTCTCGAACTCGGAGAGGGCGTTCACCACGTGGTAGCCAAATTTGGTCTGCGCAAGCTGCTCCAAGTTCACCCCGTCCTCGCGTGTGCCGTTCTCGCTCTCGGGCAGGTAAAACTTGCGACCGCCACCCATGAGCAAGTCGGTCGTCCTGGGCGTGGAACAGGGCCGTTCAACCGGGTGCCGCACAGTCAGCATCGCAAGGGTCCAGAATGCGAGCGCTTTGAGCGGCGCGGCTGCCTACACGCCCAGCGTCCAGTTGCCGATCTGCTGCGCCGCAATGTCCGACTCGTTATCCCGGTGCCACACGTGCGCCGTGAACGAGCCAGGGGTCGCGTGCGTAATGGTGCTGCGCGCCACGGCGCCGGTCACAAAGCCGCGGCGCTTGGCCGCCTCCAGTACTGTGCCGCAGGGCAGTTGATCGGTGTCCACTGGAGGCGCGCATCATTGTATGTTACAGAAAAAAAGTCATCAGCGCACGGGGGTACCTCCTGCCAAGGTGCACAAACGGGCGTACCGCCAATGGCCCCGTTGTACGTCTTCAGAGCGCAGGAGATGGCGGTGGCGCCGGCGGCCGAGTCGGTCACGAGCGCGTCGCTGCTCCGCGTCCGCGAGCTGCCGATGAGCATGGTATCCAGCGGCAGCTGCTGGTCGGCCGTCAAGTCTATGCCACCGGGCGAACAGTAGGGAAGCACCCAGATGGATTAGAGGCAAGATCTCCCTGTACCGGCCGCGGCAGCAGTTGCTGACGGACTGCGGTTCACATAGTTGCGGGCCATGACCTGGCTCGCGGGGCCAAAGCCGTCGCTGATCAGGAGGATGACATTGCGCGTCGGCTGGGCTGTGGCCGCCCACAACAAGCGCCAGACGCCATGCCGTGCACTCGGTCGGTTAGGTTTCCGCTTGGGCTGGAGAAGCGGCCCGGACCGCTGACGTACTGGTCTGGCTGCGGGTGATGATGACGGCAACGGAGACCGACACCGCAACTAGCACGAGCGTCAGGATGAGCGCGATCGGCACAATGTACTTGCGCAGAGTAGACTGCTGCTGCGTCCCCCCACCCTCCCACGCACTCTGCCGCGTGTCGCGTTAGCAGACGTCGATTGGCGAGGGCTGGTGCCTAGCGCTGGCGTGTACGTGGGTGCGCCCGCTGCTGATGGTGGGCTCGTCATGGTCGTCCTCGAGCAGGTGGTCGTGGCCGTCCTCCATTGTCCAAATTTTTTACCCGCGCCTCAAGCGGGTTACCCAGTCGTCCACCGGTCGTTTGAGCCGTCCCGAGGCCGCTGATAGGCCGCTGAAGATGCGTCGCCGTTGCACACGTGCGTGAGTCACCAAAGAGCCTTCTTACGTGGCGTCATCGAGACTCTCGCGATGACGTCATCGAGGCCACGTGGACGACCGCAGAGAGCCAAGAGGAGGACGACGAAGAGGACGAGGACGACGCCGTTCGAGGCCAACAACAAGGACGCAGAAGCCGGACGACGAGACGCGAGGGGACGCCGAGGGCAAGAAAAGGAAGGAGAGTAGCAGCATTACGGTGAGGGAGTCGGATGATTGAAGAGCTGAGGGCGAAAACTTGGGCGATCTTAATGTTCGCAGAGCATGGTCGGCTGGCAGCGACGACGACGAGGTGGACGGCGAGAGCGGACGAAGAGGGCAGAAAAGCACGGCTTGAACAGCTGGAGGGATCGACTAGTTCCAGGAGTGAACGAAGATTTGTCCGACTTGGCCGATCTTGCTGTTCGCTTTTTTGAAGGCCCCCAGACGACGTTGTGCCTCCAATCCGGACTCGCTAGAGAACCGACAGATCTGGGCAACGCTCGTGGAGACCACCGCTGTAGCTAGGCTGCTGCTGACGGCCGCAGCGGCGCATCATGGCCGGAACCCTCAAATCCGTGTCGGTACGCGAGCCCTTATTTCGCAGTGCACTTACGTCGGATAACGCCCGCTCAATTGCACTGGCCATGCCAATCTCGTTGTTGTACTAGGTGCACACCGAGCGGGACGTCGAGGCCGCCGTGGACCGCCTGCTCGTTCCGTACACCGGCAAGGAGACGGAGGAGAACTGGCAGGCGCGCGACGCCGCGCTTGACACGCTACGCAGCCTCCTGCTGAGCGCGCAAATTGCGCAGCGGTTTCCCGAAATTGCTGTTGCGCAGGTCAAGCGCACCGTGCCAGCCATCCTCACCTCGGTACGGCCCATTTATTCTTTACTTGCCAAGCGGTCCAAAGTCCCAGCTCATCCTGTGCCCGAGCGTCGGCCTCTCTACGAACCTACAGATGCTGAGCCTGCGGACCCAGCTGGCGGTCAAGGCCGCGCGCTCAGCGTGCGACGTCATAGCCACGCTGGGCCCTCTGCTGGACGCTTTGTCGCTGGACCAGTTCACAACGACGGCGTTCAAGATGTGCCAGCAGGCGAAGCGCATCGTGGCCTTCGCGGGCGCCGAGGTCCTGGAGACTGCGGTCGCAGTGCTGCAGACCACGCGGCCCATGGGCACCATTGTGCCCGCGCTTGCCGACAAGAGCAAGGACGTCCGCCTGATTGCGGCCAACCTCTTCCTACTGGCCATGCAGCACTGCACATTCAGCCGGACCGTTGCCGAGGGCCTTCGCGACACCATGCAGCGCGGCCTCGCAGACGCCACCCCGCCAGTGCGTGAGACCATGCGTCTGGCGTACTGGGCGTGGCGGCAACATGTGCCCGCGCCAGTTGCGGACCAGTAAGTCCACCGCCGCTGGTGAGACGAGGGAGGTGTTTGCTTAGCACATGCGCTAATTGACATGCATGGCTTGCATGGCACGGCCACGTACCATAGGTTTTTGTCGTCGCTGGACCTTGCCGCGGCCAAGCTTGTACGCGCCGCCGAAGCGACCGCGAAGCAGCATCCGAGGCAGGTGTACCGAAACGGCGAGCCCGCGGCGCCGGCGGCGCGGCCAAGCGCCATCAGCACCACCACCGCCGCTGGTCGGGGGCGGCTGGGCCCGGCGTCGGCGCCCTTGCCGGCGGGACCGGTCAGGAGCGGTAGCTTGGGCAGCGCGCTGGCGCCGGCCGGGGACAGCGCGCCCAGGCCGGCTGGCAGTGCGGTCAGCGCAGCCGCCGTCGCGCCGGCGGCCAGCGCGCCCGTGACGCCCGTGACGCCGGTGACAGCGGGGACCTCGACGGCGTCGGCATCGCCGTCCGCGCCGCAAGCGGCCAGCCCTCCACCGGCGGCGGTGCCGGCCCGGCCCACAGAGGTGACGCCCACGGCCGTCATGAATGTGGCGGACGGCGCCGAGGCGGAGCTGCTGGACGGAAACTTTGAAGAGCTGGCCACGCTTCCCGATGGCGACATCCTGACGGACGAGCTCGCCGAGCAGCTGCTGGCGTTGCCAGACGCACATGTGAGCTCCGCAGTGGCGAGCAGCGACATCGACGACCCCTTGACGGACGACATTGCCCTCCCGGAACCGCTGCTGCCGGTGCAGTCGCCATCGGTGGCGCACACGGCGCATCTGCTGGAAGCGGATGCTCCGCCACCAGCTGCGCCCGTTGATGGTGAGCTCGCGTCCAGCCCGGAAGGCGCTGCCGCTGCCGACGCAGCCGTGGAGGTGGCGATGGAAAAGCTGGCGAATGACGCCGCCATTCCCTCGAAAACCAATGCGCCAAGCGTGTCGGAGGAAGCCGGAATCAACGCGCAGCTGGAGGGGCTGGAGCGCGGTAACTCGTCGTCCGACGACCGACGGCGGTGGATCCGCTGGCTGAAGACGCAACTGGTTGCCAGCGCCGCCGCAGAGAGCGACGAGTCGCCGGAAGCGGCGGTGGCCGCAGACCTGCGCACACGGTACCTGGAGCGCTTCATCGACGCTCTCGTCGGCCTGGTAAGGGCACAGGAAAGGAAGGGCGAACGTTGACGGCCAAGACACGCTGACGGGACATACAGGCAGGCAAGTGTGGGCCATGCGCACAGACGCACGACGAGGCCGCGCACCTGCGCGTGATGCCACTCGTGACAAGCGTCGCGGAGCTGCCCGGTGCGCTGCTGCTCGTAAGCGCCGCCAAGCAATTGGAGCTGCACGCGGCCGTGCTTGCCATTGTGATGGCGCCCGACCGGCCAGTCGACGTGCTGTACGAAGGCACCGAGGCCCTCCGGGCGCTACACGCTGCGCTCGACCCGGACCTGGTGCTGCCGCAGCTGCTGCAGGCGCAGGCGGTCGCGTGGCTCGCCGGCGTGGTGGGCCGGGCTTCGCACGATGTGCTCGACGCCTGCCTTGCGGACCTGAGGAACCTGCTCGCAGCAGTATGAACGGCGCGATCAGGTGAATGCGGTCGTGCGCACGTAGCTAAAGAACCAAGAGTTGGGGCACATTTTTTGGTGTGTTCGTTCAGGCGGCGACGAGCGCGAACGTGATGGAGCGCAAGGCCGTCGTGGAAGTCCTGGTCGATCTGTACAACGGCCCCTATGGCGACCGCATCTTTGACCCTGAGGTGTTCCCGTTCGTGGACAGCCGCCTTCGACGGCTTGTCACGATGTACCTGGACGGTGGGTCCATGTCGAGCTTGTCCACACCGAGCACGCCCAGCACAGCGCGGAGCCTCAGTACATAGCCATTTCATTTTTCTTACATTCCTGTACCTTACCTTGTATGATTCATTGTATAACACGGGTTATTCGTTGTATGCAAAATCGAATCCACCCTTGGACGAGACCATATTGCGCAATGCACATGGCGCGGCATATCTTGCTGCGACCACATGGCACCCACCTTCTCTGCGATGCATGCCAAGTCCACACCGCACATGACAGCTTTGGCAGCTTCCACTGGGCTGGCTGTATTGCCGTGGCGCATTATAGCGGCACTAGGGACCCTACGATCAACGGACTGGTGCGTTTCCGTCGCGCAAGATTTTTGGCGCGAAAGAAAACGGCCGCCCTGCTCCGACGACCGCCGCCGCCGCTCATCCAACGACCACGCCGCTTGCACGTCGGCCGCAAGCCACCAGCGCACTTTTCTTCCTTCCAACCCGTCTTCCTTCCCCTCCCACCCCCCAGCTTGGCACGCGACGGCCACGCAACACGCACGCAGCACGTGCGCCTCTGCTCGCTCCAGGCTGCGAGCGACGTCAGCGGTCTAAACGAGGCCGGCTTCTGGCGGCGCATCACGCCAACTTCCGCCTGTCCCCACGCGAATGAAGCAAGCCACCTCAACCCAAGCAGACCCCACACGAGACCGCGCACGCATACTTCTGGACCACGGTGACCGCCGACCGCCGCCATCATGGCCATCGGCGACCGGTTCGAGCACCGCCCTCGCGGCGTGTTCGGGCCGTGGCCCGAGCACGACACGCCGCCACACGAGCCGTACGTCGCTGCGGCGGCCACCACCTCGCTGCATGTCAGTGGCGCACTGACCTGGGAACCGTGTTCTTGGCGCGAGCGCGCACATGCGCCAGAAGCGAGCCAGCCGCGGAGGACCAGGTAGAGCCGCCAGCGGCTGCTGCCGAGCCGTCCCAACCAGACGCGGCCACGAACGAGAGCGCGCCCGCGGCGCCGATGACGCCGCCGCCCAAGCGGTCCGGACGCGCATCGCAGAATCCAAGCCTGTCGCACACGCAGGCCCTGCGCCATCGCTTTCTGGTGGCCGCGCGGGATCTCGAGGCGCCTGGCCCGCACGCGGGCGCACGCCGGAACCGACGCTGGGAGAATGGTGCGTTCGGAGGCGTGCCGGGGGCGCCCGCAGCTGCGCGTTGCCGCGTCGGTGTTGAATCCGCCTCTCTAGCTGGCCGTGGCCTGCGGCGTGGGGCTCGCCGCGTGCGCAGTGGCCCAGCTCGTCCAGCACGCGGAGCTGGAGCCGCAGGACCTCCTGCCCATGACGCCCACCGCCACGGCGTTCGACCGGCTGTTGGCGGACCCCGTGCTGCTTCGCATTTGGCAGCGCTTTGTGCGGCTGTCCGAGCAGGACCAGGCCGCCGTGCTGGCGCACATGGAGGCGCTGGCGTCGCCCAGCCGCCGGCGTTTGCCGCCAAAGTCTACAAGCGGCACGGCGTCGCCCTCGCCGGAGCGCTGCTATGCCCGCATCCCGCGCTCCGTTCGCGATATCTTACGGCGCTCGAGCGTGTCACCTGTACGTGGCCATGTATACAAATTGGCAGGCAGGTGCACATGGACTGACGTCGGCCACTCGCTTGTGCAGACCCGATTGCCCGGGACAGGCGGTGCTGAATGCGTTCGAGTCGCGTCTGCTGGAGGCGCTTGCGGCGGTGGCCGGCGCGGTGGAGGGCGGCGAGGGCAATACGAACGACGATGATGTGCTGTTGCAGTGGGACGTCGAGGACGACTACGGCCGCGCGCTGGCCGAGGCGGTATGCCAGTACTACGGGCTGCGGTCCACCAGCAGAGGCGCGCAGATGGGCGGCGCCTGTGCGGACGCCGGGCCGGTGTGGGTCCTGCGGCCGTGCGAGCCGCTGGACCCGCGGGCGTTGCCTCGCATGCGCCTGACCGAGTACCTGGCGTCGACGTCCAAGGCGGCGTGTTGGCGCGACGAGCTGGAGGGCCTGGAGCTGTCGGCGCCCCTGTGTAGCGTCACTACCGTCAGGTAGCCATAACATTCAGCATTTTGCAGCATCCATTATGTTTCCAAGCTGTATAGTCCTGTACAACAATGCATCGCGCATCTGCTCCGCTGCGTGGCCTGCGACGCGACGTTCTACACAACACCCACCAGTGGCGATAGAATCCGCGCGCGGCGCCTTTCATGCCAGGTACGCGTAAATCGTCGGGTTAGTCTTGTCGCGTTCCAGGTACTCGCGATCGATTAGCGACTCGATGCGCTTCTTCAAATCAGCGGGCTGCAATCGAGGCAGCAGGTAGACGAGAGGTGCTCAAAAGTGGTCGGTTTAAGTCCTAACCATGCCCTACGTGGGCCACGACCATGACGATGCCAGCGCGCACCTTCACCGGGAACTTGAGCTGCTCAAAGAGCTCGGACATTAAAAGCGTGTGGCTCAGCCGCTTGCGTGTCTTCATGATCCGCACGATCGCAGCGTCCACCTGATACTGGCGGTCCTGGAAGACGCGCTCCGTCGTGTCCTGCTGCTCCTCCACCGTCTCCTTAAGCTGGATCGCGTTGATCTTGATGCGGACCAGACTGTTCCGGAAGTCCCGGTTGTATGTGAATCGATCGCCATCTTCCACGTCGCGGCCCTGGCAAGCGCGCAACAGCCAAGAAAGACGGCGCGGCGTGAACTCGGATTTCGATGCTCTCACCACCGAGTCGGCCAGGCAGCCGCCGAACCTTGGGCTCCTTGTTGAGCACGCGCACTTTGCCGCAGGCCAGTGACTGCAAGGTCCGCCGGAGCTCCTTGTCCTCTGGTGCGCGATCAGCGGAACTAGCAACAGATAAGGCTGTTATCAGTGCCACGCGTGGAACGCCGATGCCATCGCGCTCCCAGCTGGGCGTACCGATGTTGAGCGTCTGTTTGAGCTCTTCAAAGGTCCACGTGTCGCTGTCGTTGAATTTCAGTAGTACAATCGTTTGGAACATCGAGACGATAAGCTCCTTGACGCCCTGTTGCTCGCGCTCCGCCCACTTTAAACATAGATTGCGAGGTGAGGGACTGATCGTCGCTGGAGTTTTAGCCGTAAAAGCTGTGGCGCCGCACGTGGGGGAAGTTGGCGCGGAGCACACACGAGCCGAGCGAGTGCTGCCACATCAGCCGCCTGCCGCTGTGCTTGGACACGTAGAATGCTTTGAACACCTCTAGCGCGTTGAGCATCTGGTCCAGACAGCCAACAACACAGTGGCCCAGCTGACAGCGTAAGACTAAGAGCACACGGATTACAGCATTCTCATCGGACGTACGTCCACGGGCACTGCCACGTCCATGACCGGGTACGCCGGCCAGGAGCCGAAGGTAAGCACGTTGACGTAGAGGTCGATGCGGCCCAGCTGCTCGTACGCGCGCGACTGGCGGAAGGCGCCCATGATGTCGCGCGACACTTCAATGTCTTTGAACATGTTCTCCAGATTGGTGGTGAACTGGCTGCCACACTCTGTGGTGTAGTTTCGTCAGGGCAACGGCGAACCCTCGATCAATCGGCATTATGCTTCCCGTAGCGACAAATAACTGAGTGCGTAGGCCGCACCGGTCTTGAGCTTGGTCAGCATGGACTTTTCGGCGTCCGTCGAGGCCGACTTGCCGTGCAGCAGGCGTTTTGCCAGGTCCTTCTTGTAAAATGCCTCAAACACGTCCTTGCCTATCGAGCAGCGACGCGAAATAAACTTGCCCAGAGAGGTCAGCGCACGATGGCTGCTGAAGCACCTCCAAGAATACCTAGGTCACCGACCGTGAATGAAGCGGAAGAGCGCCAGCGCCTTGTCCAATGTCTGCTCAAGCTCTTCGTCGCTTTGCTCCTGCGCGGCGAGAATGCATCGGCACGTTTACGTGCAACTCAGGTGTAAGGCGTGCACATCGGTGGGGGTACCGTTGTTCCCACCGCGGATAATACCTTGTTACCCATCTTGAGCTTTGAGTCGAGGAATTTCGCTACGCGCACGTACAAGATAACAGCGTTTAAACGGGGCCGTGAATCGACAGTCGCACAAGCGCGACCATCGTCGGCAGCGACGCGTACCAACGAGCTCGGCCGGCTTGTTCTGGCGGATGTTGATGAAGCTCTCAAAGCTCTCCTGTTGCGCCGGCATACGCAAAGTTGAAATCCGCTTGAACGAAGTCAGCGACACAGCACCCCCGTCGCTACAATACCTATCCAGCCAGCCAGCAGACAAACCTTGAGTGCGTGCTGGAAGGCAGTACGGCGCTGGAATGCGACGTCCACGACGTGGTCCATTTGGTCGCGGAGCGCGATGAGGTCCTCGACCAGTGTCTTGTCACGCTCCTCGCCGCCCGTGACCTGCACACAACGATTGAAAGGCACTTGTGGAAAGCGGAGTGAGTGCCATCTTCCGGTAGCGCTATTGCTCTCAAAGGCGGTGTACCAGCTCGGTGCCGCGTCGACGGACGTAGACGGAAAATGCGCTGCGCAGCGAGTCGTGGGCGTTGATTCGGCCAAACAGATTAAACATGCGCGCGAGGTCGTCCAGCCGCCGCGCGTCCTGCTCACCCCAAGTACGTCGCAGCGATAACAGATGATGCGTGAGCGCGAGGTCGGGCAGTCCAAGCCGTCACCACATGCCGGGGACATACGATGAGCGGCTCAAAGCCGCGCTCAACGATCTGCATGTTGTGCGCTTGCAGCAGGTTCTGTTCGACGATCTCGATGAGCGGTTTGCGCGTGCTGGCGTCGAGGTAGTGCGCCACGCGGTCCGCCTCGTCCTTAAGGCAGCCCTCGATGCGCAAGAGCAAGTCCGGCACATCCAGCTGCAAGCCACCACAGCCCGTCGCCAGCGTATTAGGCCCGTGTGCGTTTACGTCGTACTGCTTTTTCAACAACGCCCATAAACATTCATTGCAAGCCGCCGCACCTCGGCCTGAAAGCGGTCGCCCGCGGCGACGTAGTAGCGCCGGCTTGCCTCCAGGAACAGTGGCTGGAAGAGAGTGTCGTACAGCTGCAGTGTCGACAACATTCGCACGAGGGCGGTGAGGGAGGCGCGATCGATGACCTCGCCGTTCCGCTCCCGCTCAATCATGGAGAGCAGGCCCTGGACGAGCCGCTCCGACACGGTCGGCTCCTTGACGATGTAGTCGCTGCATGGCAGGCGGCACGGCCCACAAGCCCAGTAGTTAGCGGCTGGTCATTGCCCGTGCATTCTATGCAGGAGAGTGACGCACCGGAACAGGTTGAGGTTGACGTCGTAGATAGACTGCTGGCCGGTCTGCAAGACATACGTCCGGTCGAGGTAGAGTAGGATGGACCGGATCATGATGGTCTGCTGCACTTGCCGCTGCCACGTCCTGTGTGGCCTCCCGACCGCAGTCTGGGCTGGCCTCGGCTTCCTCATGAGCCTTCCCGACCATGGCAGGGGCCAGCGTTTCACGCAGCGCGCCGTACGCGTTCAGGATGCCGAGGTACGTGTCCAAGTCAGTGCCAGTCCGCTCGCGCACGCGCTGCTGCTCCTCCTTAATGTGAGACTCCAGGGCGGCCACCAGGCGCGTGTACACCATGCTGGCCATGTTGTTCAGGCACAGGTTCTCGCAGGCTGTGAGGCAGCGCGGTTGGTGCAGCAGCCGTGGCTTCGTGAGCCTCAACCACCAAGCCGCGGCGAGCCCCACCGACCGCATTGCTCAGGGCCCCGCCGTACCGCGGTAGAGCTCTTCGTTGCTGCAGTCCGTCGGCCGCTGCTGCTGGATGGCCACAATGGCGGCCTGGAGCTTGCTCCACATGTCTTCGGCAAAGTTCTCCGGCAGCTTGGGCGGTACCTTGAAGTTGCTGATGACCAGCTTCTTCACGGGGCGGCCCGCGGCGCCGGACGCCACCGCGGCCGTACCCATGGCCACCGGCGGCGCGGTGCGGCCCGGGAACGACGCCATGGTTGCGCAGACTGACCGCCGATGTGCCGGACGAGCTGCGTGCTCAGCCAGGGCCGCCAGGCGATGCAGGCGCGTCCACCGTGTAGCAGCCTAACCGGCAAGTTGCGTGGGGACTGCCGGGAGCCTGCCCCACCGCCACCGGCGCGGCTGCGCGACCTCCTTGTGTCGCTTCGTAATAAGCGTCGTCTGGTGAAGCACTGCAATCGCTCCGGCGGCTGTCCGCCGGATGCCACGCCTCTTCGCCACGTTCGCTACCTGGCGGCCAAGCAGGGAGGGTGGTGGGGGGCCGTGTACCGTGACCTTGTTCGTGTGGCAGAGCGACGCCGCAACTGCGCTGGCGTTTCTGCGGCTTCTGCGGCTACTGCAGCGTCGGCGCCTTCATTCGAATTTAGCGACGCGATGAGCTCATCGACGGACTTCCGACCTTTGATGGTGGCTGCCGTACGGAGAGAGGGAGACCGGTCACTATCAGACCACTCGGTCTAAGCGAACAAGTGGATTGTGAACACACTGGGTCATATTGCTAAATACACAAGTTGAATGATGTATTTCCTGTATATGGCCTGCTGTTTATTGTACACCAGCCGTGACTGCCGCGCCCGGCTTGGCGTAGACAGGCTCCGGCCGGCCTGAGGGGTGCCCACGCGCAAACCCAATGGCACGGCGTGTCAGCGGCACGTTATGGCATCCGCGATAGTTCTGGAACCGGACATACCCAGCTTGGCGTAGGTTTCCGAAACGGTGTCGTCCCACTCGGTCCGGTAGAACGCCAGGCCGCGCAACCGCAACTTGAAGCGGCTGATGAGATCGCTGGCCGACACGAATCTGACAGTCGCGCGCACCATCGCGGCCGCAACCCACCACATCGATTAGCGACTCTCTGAAAAATCGCCCAGTGTCCTCCGATCTTACCGCACGCACCGGTCCGGCCCTTGTACAATGCTGCGCAGCTCGGCCGCGTCGAGCGCGCCGTTGGCCTGCTCAAACAGGCAAAAGACAATCCGGTGGTGGCCAGTGCCCTTCTCGGGGTGGGGCGGCACATAGTCCAGCACAGTGGACGCGGCGTCGACCGGCGTCTTGGCCGTGTCGACCGACGCCGGCAAGTTCGTTAGCCACCAGTGGCACCGTTCGCGCAGGCGGCGCGCCGCCGGGTCCGGCCCGTCGGCGTCGACGGCCAGCAGCGTGTACGCCTTATCGCCTTCCGCCGTCGAGTACCGCAGCGATGGCGCAGCCTTGGTCTGTGTGCGGGACCTCCCGGTGGCTTGTTGCGGGGCGCACCCTATTAGCACACGAGCGTGCGACCGCCGCGTCGCCAAAACACTCGCACGCACTTGTGTCGGCGTGAGCAGGTTGCCGCGGTAGACCAGATCCGGACCGGCGTAGTCGACCAGCAGGTTGACCGACGGCAGGTACGGGTGCCGGCCGCCGGCAGTTGCCGGCGCAGGCAGCACGTCCGGGATTACCTTCCAGTACTGCGCAAACGCCAGGATCTGCCGTCGTCATGCACCGCCCAGCCAGCAGGGCGCTCAAAGGTGAGCAAGCGTCGCCAGAATTTGCCTTGACCGTGCGCTCAAGCCCTACCTTGTCCGGCTCGCCCAGCTCCATCCAGTCAGCGTGGCTCATCTCGCGGTGATCCGGCAGGTCCACGTGCTCTGCATGTCGCGAGATTTGTTGTCGCGACGATGAAAGGTACCAAGTCAGCATGGCCTACGCGCTCTCATGCTCCAAAAGCTGCATGGGCGCACCGTCCAGGTGGCGGGCACGACGCTCACGCTCCGGGTCGGTGCGCCACAGGTGCGTCTCTAGCCGGCGACGCTCTTGCTGCACCGTCCGGGCCTCCTTCTGCGCCGCTTTGAGTGCTGCATGCGCCGCGCGCATGGCCTCGCCCGGTCCTAAACAGGCGAAAACGCCTGGACAAATGGTTACCGTGGTCAAACCATAGCTTGATATACACAACGAGATCGCTTCACACTGAGACGTACCGCCGCGGGCGGCCTCGATCGCTTTCTGGGCCGCCTCCACATCGGCCTCGGCAGCCTGGCTGTCAGCGACCAGCTGCTGCAGTTGCTGCAGCTGGTGCTGCCGCCGCACCTGGAACCACCGCACGGCCTCTTCGTACGCCGGGCCGACCAGCGCTGTCAGCCAGTTTTAAAACGAGATTTGGAGGACGACGACAGTCAGCCCCGTCACTCTGGCGGCCCACAGAGCCGTAAGCGGGTCCGTACAGGGCGCCTCGGCAGCGCGGGCCGGCTCCGCCGGCTTGCCCTTGGTCGCCTTTGCCGACGGCGTCTTGGCGCCAGTGGCCACGGCGGCAGCCGACATGGCCCGCACCGGCTGCGCCACGGCCGTCCATCTGACGTTCCCCGCGCTGCCCAAGGCCGTTCAGATCGATTGGTGAGCCGACTTGCTCCGCCCGGAGCGAGCGCACGTGGGCCCGCAGAAAAGGGAAAGGCGATCAGGGCGAAGGGGGGCGTTACCTCCTCAGCAGGAGCACGTTATGGCGCACGGCAGCCGCCATCGTCGTGTCCTCTCGCACCGCCGCCGCGGGCCCTTGACGGCCAGCTTGCGTGCACGAGCTTCCGACGCTGCTTGTGTGCGCAGTGCGCGCGAGCGGCAAGGGCGCGAAGGGCCGCTGCGCTGGCCCAGTCGATCAAGTGACGTCACTGACCTTCTGACTCGCATTCTGACAAAACGTTCGCTGCCCCTCATGTGATCGCCCAAAGGTGCGTCGCAGGGCGGCGAACTGCAAGGCCGCTTAAGGACACGAAGGAACTACGGAGGCCTATCGAGAAGCGTGTGCGCGCAAAGGGTGCGAGAGGAGAAGGCGAACAGTGAACCGACTGCGGGGTTCACTATGAATAGCTTGTGTTGCCTTGATGGTGCCGGCTGGCCAAGATGCACGCGGTGGTGCAAAAGTTGGAGACGGACAGCCGTTTCAGGACGGCGAGAAGTTACAGGACGGTGTAGTATGCGAGCAGGCTGACGAGAAGGTTCAGCAGCGCGGGAAGAGCATGAAACGAGGCAACCAGTGTTCCTCGCTGGCGCACAAGCTGCAACGCTAACAGTCGTACGGCCTCGCTGCCTGCCTGCTGACGTCGCCGCTGACCGTTAGACGCGACCATGGCGACGTCGCTCTTCCCAGGCGACGCCGCAGCGGCGTCCGCGCATAAGCCGCTCGTCGAGTTCCGCTGCGGCCGCATGAACCGCGAGGGCACCACCGTCAAGGCGGACCCGCGTAAGGGCCTGCTGTACATGGACGTAAGAGCTGACGTCTTCGAATTTTCATCGCGCCTGGTACGCCGCTAATTGCGCAAAAAGTGGCGCGCTGGGGGTAAGCATGCCCGCGCACACGCAGGTGGCAGACGAGCTGCTGCACCTGTACTGGAAGGACCGCCAAACTGGCACCGTGGAAGAGGTAGACCCGGCAGTTCCCATGACTACCGATACGTGACGGCTCTGACGTGCCGCCTGTTGGTTGGCTTGTGTTTGCTCACCACCAGGACCTGATCCTCTTCCCGGACGATGCCAAGTTTGAGCGGGTGCCGCAGTGCACGACCGGTCGCGTATACGTGCTCAAGTTCACGTCGTCGGATCGGCGACTCTTCTTCTGGTTGCAAGAGCCCAAGATAGACAAGGACGACGAACTCGCCGCCCGCGTGAACCAGATCCTCAGCAGCCCGAACCCGGCCTCCCTGGCCACTGGTAGGCGCGCTGGCGGGCCGCGCGGTGGACGGCTGTGACGTGTGCGGGCTGGAGCGCGGGAGCGCACGCGGACGGCGGACGGATGGTCTTGTACATCGTGCCGGGGCCCAGAAACGGAGTGGGAGAGAGGACGGATTT
>Ga0180215_1002586_pt1 | contig 18064 bp, 13 predicted proteins | sample eDN3rd37CBELigBY_FD_128871 | JGI IMG/M metagenome (GOLD analysis project Ga0180215, IMG submission 128871) | Enriched backyard soil microbial communities from Emeryville, California, USA - eDNA 3rd pass 37_C BE-Lig BY (version 2) (version 2) | ecosystem: Environmental > Terrestrial > Soil >... | reverse complement strand
GCTCGACGTCGTCGAGCAGGCGGATCAGCCCGCGGACGAGCGGCGCGATCGCCTCGCGCAGCTCGCCGTCGCGCAAACGCCTGTTCTCGCGGTGCAGCTCCTCGGCGATGTCGGCCTGGCGGCGGCTCACCGCCGCCAGCTCGTCGGCGCGCCGCTCGGCGGCGCGCAGGCGTTCCGTGAGGTCCTCTTCGACGGTCTCTTCCATCGTCCGCTAGCTTCGCCTGCTGTGACGCTCGCCCCTGGCGCCAACATCCCGATCGAGGGACGCGAGGCCCAGGTTACAGTCAGCGCCGCCGACCTGGGCGGGGTGCTCGTGGTCGCCGAGGAGGGCGGCACGGTGCGGGCGCTGGCCCCCTCCGACCCGCTCGCGCCGGTGTCGGAGGCGCGCGTGACGGTGGAGCTGGGCGCGGTGCCGGCGCGGGTCGAGCGGCTGCGCGTGCTGGCGTTCTCGTCGGTCAAGACGCGCGCGCTGGAGCCGGCGCGGGTCTCGGTCTCCGTCGACGGCGCCGAGGTGGCGACGGTCGAGCTGGCGACGGGCCAGTCGCTGCGCGCGGCCGAGCTGGTCGAGCTCTACCGGCGGCACGGGCAGTGGAAGCTGCGTGCGGTCGCGTCGGGGTGGATCGGCGGCGTCGAGGCCGCGAGCGCGGCGATCGGCGTTCCCGTCGCCGCGTTCGTGCCGCTGACCGCGGGGTCGGGTGACGAGGGGCCGGCGCTGCTGCGCGGGCTGGTGGACGAGATCGTCGGGCCGGGCGCGCGGATCGGCGGGCCGGACTACGTGGAGTTCACGCTGCCCGGCGGGTACGCCGCGTCGCTCGTGCTCGAGCCGGTCGGCGATCAGCTGAGCGCGGTCACAGCGGTCCTGCCGCTGGGCGAGCTGGTCGCGTGGGAGGCGGCGGCGCGGATCTCCGGCGAGGCGCCGCTGGGGCGGATCGCGTTCCAGGACGGTCACGCCTACGCGAGCGCGTCGACCGTGGTGGACAACGCGGCCGTGGACACCGCGGTGGCGAAGGCGCTGCTGGCCGAGGCGTGGGAGACGGCGCGCGAGTACCAGCGCCGGGCGGGGGCCGCGATGCTGCCGAAGGCGCCGCGCGAGCTGCGGCTCGGGGTCGCGGAGGAGCTCGGCGAGCCGCGCTCGTGGAGCGAGATCCGCGACATGCTGCGCGCGAACAGCTTCCTGCCGCTGGTGGACGCGCCCGAGGCGTGCCTGGCGCCCGCCGACGGCACGCTCTGGCTCGGGCCCGTGAGCCTGGAGGGCGTGGCGCGCGGGTGGTGCGTGCTCTGCGAGCGCGTCCTGCGCGCGGACGTGGCGCTGAACGGCTCGGCGTGGCGTTCGCTGGCGTCGTTCAACGGGTTGAGCGGGCCGCTGCGGCTCGGCGTGGTGCGCGAGGTGGGCGCGGGGGCGCAGGACGCGGTCGTGCTCAGCTTCAGCGCGCTGCAGGTCCAGCGCGGCCAGCCGCGGCGGGACCTCGAGGCGGGGCTGAGCATGGTCGACGACCGCGCCGCGGAGCTCGAGCCCGGGCTGCGCGGGCTGGTCAGCGGGACGACGCACCGCAACAACCTGCCGTGGTTCGCGGGGCGGCGCTGGCACGGGCCGGGGCGCGAGGTCGCCGAGGACGTGCTCGTGCGGGAGTTGACGACGCTGCCGTTCGGCGCTCCCCCGCCCGACGGGTTCCTGGAGCGCGTGCGCTCGCGCGACGCGGACCGCGCCCTGGCCGGCTTCCTCGCGCACGTGGCGCTGATACGGGCCGAGCGCGGCGATGAGGGCTGGTCGGCGGTCGCGAGCGCGCTCGTGGACATGGCCCCGGTCGAGCTCGGGCCGGACGGGACGGCGACCGCGTCGATCCACGTCCGGCGCGGGCGGCTGCAGCGGACGTTCGCCTCCTCGAGCGCCGGCGAGGCCGCGCCCGCGCGGCACCGCGGCCGGTGGTTCGCGGGCTGAGGTCGCGTAACCTGGGGACATGGCGAACGAGCTGGACCGCGTCAAGGCCGAGAAGGAGGAGCTGGCCAAACAGGCCGCCGGGCGGCCCGTCACGTACGTCGCGCCGGCCGCGATCCTCGTGCTCGGCGCGTTCGGCGGGATCCTCTTCGGCGCGCTCGTGCTCGCGCTGATCGCGCTCGTCGTCTCGGTCGGCATCCAGGTCGACCGCGGCATGAAGCGCCGCGGCACCGGCACCCCCGACCGCCCGCGCCGCTCCGGCTCGTCGCAGTACGCGCCCGAGATCCAGTCCGAGCTCGACAAGGCCCACGCCACCCAGCGCGCGATCGACCAGGCGATCGCCGCCGCGGACCACCCCTTCGAGGAGATCCAGGAGGACGTCCGCCAGATCGTCGCGGCGATGGAGACCTCGGCCAAGCGCGCTCAGATGATCCACGACACCCTCCACGACCAGACCCAGTCCGGTCACGACGAGCGCGCGATCCTCCAGCAGATCGAGAAGCTCAAGCCGCGCTTCAAGGAGAAGGAGGTCCGCGAGCTCATCAACGACCTCGAGGCGCAGCGCCAGTCCCACGTCAACCTGCGCGAGAGCCTCGAGCGCTTCAAGATCAACATGGCGCGCCTGAACGCCTCGCTCGCGCTCATGCGCAACCGCCTGATCGAGATGTCCGCCGCCGAGGAGGCCACCCTCCAGCGCGAGCTCACCGCTCAGGCCCGCGACATCCGCGACCGCACCGAGCGCTTCACGCGAGTGCTGCTGGAGTCCTCCGAGGAGGCCGGCGGCGATGACCTCCAGCGCGAACTCGACCGCGACCTCGCCGCCAAGGGCGGCCCCAAGCCGATCCCGCTGCGCAACCGCGCCGAACCGCCGCCCGCGCCGCCGAAGCCCAAGCCCGCGCCGGCCCCGGTCGACGAGGGGCCGCGCCAGATCCCCTTGCGCAACCGCGCCGCGGCCGCGAAGAAGCCGGCGCCGGTGGACACCGGCCCGCGCCAGGTGCCGCTGCGCAACCGCGCCAAGCCGGCCGCCGCGCCCGACGATCCGCAGAACCCGCGGATCGATACGCGCCACCCGAACCGGAAGTAGCGGCGTGGCATCGGTGGGCGGCGCGGTCGTGCGCTGCGGCACCGGTGACCGAACCCCAGGGCGATAAGGGAGGGGGAGCGTGGTGGCCGGCACCGCCCGCTCGCTCCGCGGGCCCGTTCCTCGCGCACCTCTGCCCGCTGCGCGTGCAGGGATACCGTCAAGGTACGGGCCACGGAGACAGAGGGACATCCGCGCCCTCTCTCGGGGCCGTTTCTGCCCTTCTCGATATATCGACCGAGGGGGGTGCGGCTCTGAGCTTTCCTCACGGTAAAGCGCAGAGGGGCACCCCCACCCACGCGCCAACTCGAACGCGCGAAGGCGTTACGAGAAGGGCCACAACGGCCCCGAGTGATCACAAACGATCACCCACTCTCTCCGTGGCCCGTAACTTGACGGTATCCCTGCACGGCCAACGAGCCACGGAGCGCGGGAAAGGGGTCCGCGAAGCGCGGGAACGTGCCGGCGACCACGCTCCCCTCCCCCTTATCGCCCTGCTGTTCAGTCGAAGCAGCCGCCATGTACGCCCGCGCCGCTCTCCGACGCCACGCCGCCGGCGCTAGTCCTCGTCAGGCACCAACCACAACGCCGCGAGCGGCGGCAACGTGACCTCGGCCGAGTAGTACTGCCCGTGCCAGCCGATGTCCTCGGCGTCGAAGCCGCCCATGTTGCCCACGCCCGAGCCGCCGTAGGGCTCGGCGTCGGTGTTGACCGCCTCGCGCCAGCGGCCGCCGCGCGGGAGGCCGATGCGGTAGTTGGTGCGCACGGTCGGGGAGAAGTTGCCGACGAAGACGGCGACGCGCTCGGAGTCCTTGGTGCGGCGGGCGAAGGCGATCACGTTGTCGTCGGCGGCGTTGGCCTCGGTCCACCAGAAGCCGGCGCCGTCGAAGTCCATCTCCCACAGGGCGGGCTCGGACTTGTAGACGCGGTTGAGGTCGCGGACGAGCGACTGGATGCCGGCGTGCTCGGGGTTCTCGAGCAGGTGCCAGTCGAGCGAGCGGTTCTCGCTCCACTCGGCCTCCTGGGCGAACTCCTGGCCCATGAAGAGCAGCTTCTTGCCGGGGTGGGCCCACATGTAGGCGTACAGCGCGCGCAGGTTGGCGAGCTTCTGCCAGCGGTCGCCGGGCATCTTGGACAGCAGCGAGCCCTTGCCGTGCACGACCTCGTCGTGGGAGAGCGGCAGGATGAAGTTCTCCGTGAACGCGTAGACCAGCGAGAAGGTCAGCTCGTGGTGGTGGTAGCGCCGGTAGATCGGGTCGTGCTGGAAGTACGACAGCGTGTCGTGCATCCAGCCCATGTTCCACTTGAAGCCGAAGCCGAGCCCGCCCAGGTACGTCGGGCGTGAGACGCCCGGCCAGGCGGTCGACTCCTCGGCGGCGGAGATCACGCCGGGCTCGCGGGCGTGGATGACCTCGTTGAACTCCTTCAGGAACGAGACCGCGTCCAGGTCCTCGTTGCCGCCGTACTCGTTCGGCACCCACTCGCCCTCGTTGCGCGAGTAGTCGAGGTAGAGCATCGAGGCGACCGCGTCGACGCGGATGCCGTCGGCGTGGAACTCGCGCAGCCAGTACAGGGCGTTGGACACGAGGAAGTTGCGCACCTCGTGGCGGCCGTAGTTGAAGACCAGCGTCCCCCAGTCCGGATGGGCGCCGCGGCGGGGATCCGCGTGCTCGTAGAGCGCGGTGCCGTCGAAGCGCGCCAGCGCGAAGTCGTCGCGCGGGAAGTGCGCCGGCACCCAGTCGAGGATCACGCCGATCCCGTTCTGGTGCACGCGGTCGACGAACTCGCGGAAGTCGTCGGGCGAGCCGAAGCGCGGCGTCGGCGCGAAGTACCCGGTCACCTGGTAGCCCCAGGAGCCCGTGAACGGGTGCGCCATCACCGGCAGCAGCTCGATGTGCGTGAAGCCCATGTCCTTCACGTAGGCCGACAGCTCGTCCGCCAGCTCCAGGTAGGTCAGCGAGCGGTTGCCCTCGAGCGGGTTCAGCCGCCAGGAGCCGAGGTGGACCTCGTAGATCGACATCGGCCCTTCGAGGGCGTCCGACTGGCGCCGCTGCTCGAGCCACTCCGCGTCCGCCCACTCGTGCCGCGGCTCGTGCACGACCGACGCCGTCTTGGGCGGCACCTCGGTCTCGAACGCCACCGGGTCGGCCTTCAGGCGGATCTCGCCGTCCTGGGCGAGGATCTCGTACTTGTACCGCGCCCCCGGCCCGACCCCGGGCAGGAACAGCTCCCAGATCCCGGAGGAGCCGAGCGAGCGCATCGGGTGCAGGCGCCCGTCCCAGTAGTTGAAGTCGCCGACCACGGACACGGCGCGCGCCGACGGCGCCCAGACCGCGAACGCCGTCCCCTTGACCCCGTCGACCTCGGTCACGTGCGCGCCCAGGCGCTCCCACAGCTCCTCGTGGCGCCCCTCGCCGATCAGGTACATGTCGAGCTCGCCGATCGTCGGCAGGAAGCGGTAGGGATCGTCGATCGTGATCGTGCCCGACTCGCCGTAGTCGACCTCGAGCTTGTAGGCCAGCGGCAGCCCGACGCCGTTCAACCGCCCCTCGAACACCCCGCCCGGGTGCACGCACTCGAGCGCCGTGTGCGTCCCGTCCGGGGCCACCACCTCGACCTTCGCCGCCGCGGGCCGGAAGGCACGGACCACGACCGCCCCGTTCTCGGGATGCGCGCCGAGATAGGCGTGCGGGTTCGCGTGCTGGCGGGTGATCAGTTGGTCTGCGTCACTCATGTTCACTCCGAGTCCAGGAGGCGAAGGATCCCGGCCACCGGGATCGCTACCCAGTCGGGTCGGTTGTTGAGCTCGTAGCGCAGCTCGTAGACGGCCTTCTCGAGCTCGAAAACTGCCAACAGCTGGTCCGTGGCCTGCTCGCCCGGAGGCAGCAGCGCGCCGTCCACGGCACCGTGGTACCCGGAAAGGAAGCGCGCACGCGCGCGTTGCTCCCAATCCCCGGGCGCGTCCGCGCCGCGCAGCAGCTTCGCCCCCGCGGTCACGTAGGAGAACGACCGCAGCATCCCGGCCACGTCGCGCAACGGCGAGCGCTTCAGGCGCCGCTCGGGCAGCGGCCGCGCCGGCTCGCCCTCGAAGTCGAGCACGACCCAGCCGCGGTCGCCGAGCATCGTCTGGCCCAGGTGCAGGTCGCCGTGCGTGCGGATGACCTTCCCGCCCGCGTTGACGTACGACAGCGCGGCCAGCTTCTCGCGCACGTCCTGGCCGCGGCCGACGATCGGCTCGGTCGCGGTCATCTCCGGCAGGTCGAGGAAGACGCGCTCGATCTGCTCGTCGACGTCCGCGGTCAGGATCGCCAGCGCCTCCGCCGACGGCTCGTCGGGCGAGAACGCCGGGTCCGAGCTGTCCGAGCCCAGCACGGAGTGCAGCTCGCCGATCACCCTGCCGAGCGCCTCGAGCTTGTCCAGCAGCCCGTCCGGGTCGCGCGCGACCTCGTCGAGCGCCAGCTCCCAGCCGTCGCGGAACCCGAGCAGGAACTCCTGCAGGATCCCGAGCGTGGCGTTGAGCAGGCGCCCCTCGACCTCGTACCAGCCGGCCAGCGACGCGATGTGCTCGAACCCGTGCGCGGTCAGGAAGCGCAGCAGCTCGAGCTCGGGGTTCACGCCCGGCTCGACGCGCCGGAACGCCTTCATGATCAGCTCGTCCCCGAACACGATCGAGGAGTTGGACTGCTCGACGCCGACCGGCCGCACGTCGACGGTCCCGCCCAGGCCGGCGCCGGCCTCGGGCGCCCAGCGGAACAGGTACTCGTTCAGCTCGGACCCGACGTCGGCGCTGGCGCGCATGCGGTGCAGCAGCTCGCGGCCCGCCGCGGGGTCGGCGAGCGCGTCGTAGACCGTCCAGCCCTCGGCCTCGCAGATCACGGCCTGGTCCCACTCGCCCGCGGGGCGCACGCCGAGCGGCACCTGGTAGGTCTCGTGCGTCCCGGCCGGGAAGCGCGCCTCGACCAGGCACAGCACCAGCCTCGGCGCCTCCGGCCGCAGCGTCACCGCGTCGACGATCTCGATCTGGGACACCTCGCGCGTCTTGGAGGCGAACCAGCGCTGGCGCACGATCCAGTCGTTGAGCGCCTGCTCGTCCAGGAACGAGAGGTCACTCATCGTCGTTCACCAGCTGGAACCAGTAGAAGCCGCGCGGGGCGAGCGTCAGCAGGTAGGGCAGCTCGCCGATCTGCGGGAAGCGCGAGCGCCCGAACATCTCCACGGGGTACCAGCCCTCGTAGGCCGAGAGGTCCAGCTCGACCGCCTGCGCCGAGCGCGCGAGGTTGTGCACGCACAGCATCACGTCGCCCTCGTAGGCGCGGACGTGGGCGAAGATGCGGCGGTTGGACGGCGTCAGCGGCTCGTAGGTGCCCAGGCCGAACACGGGGTGCTCCTTGCGCAGCGCGATGAAGCGCCGCAGCCAGCGCAGCAGGCTGTAGGGCTGGCGCATCTGGGCCTCGACGTTGACGGCCTGGAAGCCGTACACGGGATCCATCAGCGGCGGCGCGTAGAGCTGCGCGAAATCCGCGCGCGAGAAGCCTCCGTTGCGGTCGCCCGTCCACTGCATCGGCGTGCGCACCCCGTCGCGGTCGCCGAGGTAGACGTTGTCGCCCATCATGATCTCGTCGCCGTAGTAGAGGACGGGCGAGCCCGGCAGCGAGAAGAGGATCGCGTGCATGAGCTCGATCTCGTCGCGGCCCGCGTCCAGCAGCGGCGCCAGCCGCCGGCGGATCCCGACGTTGATCTTCATCCGCGGGTCCTTGGCGTACTCCGCGTACATGTAGTCGCGCTCCTCGTCGGTGACCATCTCGAGCGTGAGCTCGTCGTGGTTGCGCAGGAACAGCCCCCACTGGCAGTTGTCAGGGATGTCCGGCGTCTGGGCGAGGATCTCGTAGATCGGGTTGGCCTCCTCCCGGCGGACCGCCATGAACATGCGCGGCATGACCGGGAAGTGGAAGGCCATGTGGCACTCGTCGCCGTCGCCGAAGTACTCGACGACGTCGGCGGGCCACTGGTTGGCCTCGGCCAGCAGCACGCGGTCCGGGTAGTGGGCGTCGATCTCGGCGCGCACGCGCTTGAGGTAGGCGTGGGTCTCGGGCAGGTTCTCGCCGTTGGTGCCCTCGCGCTCGTACAGGTACGGCACCGCGTCCAGCCGGAAGCCGTCCATGCCCAGGTCCAGCCAGAAGCGCAGGACCTCGAGCATCGCCTCCTGGACCTCGGGGTTGTCGTAGTTGAGGTCGGGCTGGTGGGAGAAGAAGCGGTGCCAGTAGTACTGGCCGGCGACGTCGTCCCACGCCCAGTTGGAGGTCTCGGTGTCGGTGAAGATGATCCGGGCCTCGGTGTAGCGGTCCGGGGTGTCCGACCACACGTACCAGTCGCGCTTGGGGCTGTCCGGGCTCGAGCGCGCCTCCTGGAACCACGGGTGGTCGATCGACGTGTGGTTCATGACCAGGTCGGCGATCACGCGCATCCCGCGCTGGTGGGAGGCCTCGATGAAGTCGCGGACGTCGTCGACGGTCCCGTAGTCGGGCTGGATCTGGAAGAAGTCCGAGATGTCGTAGCCGCCGTCGCGCAGCGGCGACTTGTAGAACGGCAGCAGCCAGATGCAGTCGACGCCCAGCCACTGCAGGTAGTCGAGCTTCTCGATCAGCCCGCGGAAGTCGCCCGACCCGTCGCCGTTGGCGTCGTAGAACGCCCGCGTGTGGATCTCATAGAAGACCGCGGTCTTGAACCACAGGGGCTGGGCCTCGAACCAGTGCCCCGGGTCGTTACGGGTGCCGGTCGCCACTAGAGGACCTTCAGGACGTGGGCCTGCTGGTCGTGCGGGTCCAGGCGCACGTAGTTCTGCCCGATCCGCCAGTCGTAGTGCGCGCCCGTCATCTGGTCCTCGACCACGAACACCGGCGGCGTGCCGACCTGCGCGGGGATCGTGACCAGCCCTTCCTGCGCGTTGTGCGGGTCGAGGTTGACGGCGCAGATGATGATGTTGCCGGGCTCGATCTTCGCGTAGGCCATGATCTGGTCGTTCTGGGCCTCCAGCCAGAAGACGTTGGAGAGCGCCTGCAGCGCCGGGTTGTCGCGGCGGATCTCGTTCAGCCGCCGGATCATCGGCAGCAGCGGGCCGTCGAGGTCACGCTCGCGGATCTCGTACTTCTCGGAGTTCAGGTACTCCTCGCTGCCCTCGCGCACCGGTGTGTTCTCGAAGTGCTCGAAGCCCGAGTAGATGCCGTAGCTGGGGCTGAGCGTCGCCGCCAGCACGAGCCGGGTGACGAACGCGGGCGGGCCGCCGTGCTGCAGGTAGGCGTGCAGGATGTCCGGCGTGACCGGGAAGAAGTTCGGCCGGAAGTACTCCTTCTCCTCGCCCCACGCGAGCTCGTTGAAGTACTCGATCATCTCGTGGCGCGAGTTCTTCCACGTGAAGTACGTGTAGGACTGCGTGAAGCCGAGCTTGGCCAGCTCGCGCATCACCGCCCGGCGCGTGAAGGCCTCCGACAGGAAGACCACGTCGCGGTCGACCTTGTGGACCTCCTTGATCAGCCACTCCCAGAACGCGAACGGCTTCGTGTGCGGGTTGTCGACCCGGAAGAACTTGACCCCGTGGTCCACCCAGTGCAGGAAGACCTCGAGCCACGCCTCCCACAGCGACTGCCAGGCCTCGGTGTCCCAGTTGAAGTTGTAGATGTCCTGGTAGCGCTTGGGCGGGTTCTCGGCGTACTTGAGCGTGCCGTCCGGGCGCTGCTGGAACCACTCGGGGTGCTCGGTCAGCCACGGGTGGTCGGCCGACGCGTTGAGCGCGATGTCCAGCGCCACGTCCATGCCGTGCTTGTGCGCGGTGGCGCACAGGTCCTTGACGTCCTGCAGCGTGCCGAGCTCGGGGTGGACGTCGAAATGGCCGCCCTCGGCGCTGCCGATCGCGTACGGCGAGCCCGGGTCGTCCGGGCCGGCGACCAGCGAGTTGTTGCGGCCCTTGCGCTTGTTGACGCCGATCGGGTGGATCGGCAGCAGGTAGAGCACGTCGAAGCCGAGATCGGCGAGCTCGGGGATGCGCGACTCGACCGCCTTCAGGCCGCCCCACGAGCGCGGGAACAGCTCGTACCAGGCGCTGAAGCGCGCCTTCACACGGTCGACCTCGAGCGGCAGCGGCTTGTCGAGCGTCGTGACGCCCTCGCGCTCGGCGGACTCGCGCATCGCCTCGAACAGGTCCGGGCCGAGCGCGACCTCGAACTTCTCCGGCAGCGGCCGGTCGCCTGCGAGCACGTCGCGGGCGTAGGCGATCGACTTCTTGGCCTCGCCCTTGGCGCGCTTGAGCGCCCGCTCGAGGAAGACGACGCCCTCGGAGATCTCGCCCGAGAGGTCCTCGTCGAGGTTGGCCTCGACCTTGCGGCGCAGCTCGTCGTGCCAGGTCGCCCAGCGGTCCGTCCAGGCCTCGAACGTGAACTGCCAGCTGCCCGGCGTCTCGACCGTGAACTCACCCGCCCACCGCACCCCGTTGACGTGGGCGTCGATCGGCACCAGCTCGTGCTCGAGCCAGCGGCGCGCGCCCGGCGCCTTGAACTTGACGACCGCCCGGAGCTTCTCGTGGCCGTCACGGAAGATGTCGGCGGACACGGCGACGGTGTCGCCGACGGTGCGCTTGATCGCGTACCGTCCGCCGTCGAGCACGGGCGCCGGCTTTGCGATCCTGATCCGGCGCGGAGGTTCGCTGCGCTTCGGTGCGGGCATCTCGCCGTGGAGTATCCGACAAGTCGATCACATGAACCTCTCTCGCTCCTCCGGGGTGCAGCTCCACCCCACCTCCTTGCCGTCCGGACGCCTCGGTCCGGAGGTGTTCGCCTGGATCGACTGGCTGGCCGAGGCCGGCCAGACGTGGTGGCAGATGCTGCCGCTGGGCCCGCCGGATGAGCACGGCTCGCCGTACAAGTCGGCGTCGGCGTTCGCGGCCTCGCCCGCGCTGCTCGGCGACCCGACGGCGCCGGTCAGCGCCTCGGAGCGGCTGGACTTCCGCGAGCGCGCCGCGGACTGGATCGAGGACTGGCTGGCGTTCGCCGGGCCGGACGCGCTCGACGACCAGGTGCGTTTCGACCGCGAGTGGGCGGCGCTGCGCACGTACGCGCAGGAGCGCGGGGTCAAGCTGATCGGCGACATCCCGATCTACGTCGCCCCGGGCTCGGCCGACCAGCTCGCGCACCCCGAGATCTTCAAGGCGGGCGCGGTCGCCGGCGTCCCGCCGGACGCGTTCACCGACAAGGGCCAGCTGTGGGGCAACCCGCTGTACGACTGGCCGGCGTTGCGGCGCACGGGCTACGCGTGGTGGATCGCGCGCTTCCGGCGCGTCTTCGAGCTCTTCGACCTGGCGCGGATCGACCACTTCCGCGGCTTCGTCGCCTACTGGGCGGTGCCGGCCGACGCCGAGTACGCGCTCTCGGGCGCCTGGAAGCGCGGGCCCGGCCGGGCGCCGTTCGACGCCGCGCGCCGCGCGCTCGGCGAGCTGCCGCTGATCGCCGAGGACCTCGGCGTGATCACGCCGCCGGTCACGCGCCTGCGCGAGGCGCTGGGGCTGCCGGGGATGTCCGTGCTGCAGTTCGGCTTCACCCCGGGCGAGGAGCACACCGTGCACGTGCCGGAGAACAACGAGGTCAACCAGGTCGTCTACACGGGCACGCACGACTCGGACACGATCCGCGGCTGGTACGAGACGATCACGCCCGAGCAGCGCTCGCGCGTCGCCGCGACGCTGGAGCGCTACGGGATCGCCGACGACGAGATCCACTGGGCGCTGATCCGGCTGACGTTCGCGTCGCCCGCGGTGATCGCGATGATCCAGGCCCAGGACGCGCTCGGGCTCGGGTCGGAGGCGCGGATGAACATGCCGGGCCTGGAGGGCGGGTGGAGCTGGCGGCTGGCGGAGCTTCCGGGCGCCGACGTCGCCGCGCGGCTGCGCGCCGCTACCGAGGAGTCCGGCCGCCTCTAGCGCGCTCGACGAGCGACTTCGGGGCGACCTCGCAGTAGGCGTCCTCGATCGCGCCGGCGATCTCGTTCCAGTCCAGCCCGCGGTTGAGGTGCACGCCGATCCAGCCGCGGTGTCCGACGTAGGGCGGGCGGAAGTAGTGCTCGGGCTCGCCGGCGACCAGCGCCTGCTGCATGCCCTCGGGCGCCGCGCACCAGATCGCGAGCCGGCCGTCGCCGTGGTGGTTGTCCAGGAACATCACGAACGTCTTCTTGCCGCGCACGAAGAACGCGGGCTGGCCGTGGCTGAGCCGTTCGGTGACCTCGGGCAGGGCGAGGCAGAGCTCGCGGACGCGCTCCAGCTCGGTCATGTCCGCACGCTGACCCGGTTGCGATTCGAGTGCATCGCGGGCGCAGGCTAAAGCACCGGCTTTCGGCCCGCGCGTTGCCCTCGTGAACACCGGGCGCGGATAGCTTCGCCCCGTCATGATCCGCGCCCTCGCTGCGGCGATGGTCCTCGCAGCGCCCGGGGAATCGGTGCTCGGGCTCCCCGACGCGTGGCGGTACGCGCAGGGCACGGGCGTGGTGGTGGCGGTGATCGACTCGGGCGTGCGCGCCGACCACCCGGACCTGCGGCAGAACCTGTGGGTCAACACGGCCGAGCGGCCCGGCAACGGCCGCGACGACGACGCCAACGGCTACGTCGACGACGTCCACGGCGTCGACCTGTCCGGCACCGGCGACCTGCGCGACCGGCTCGGGCACGGCACGCACGTCGCCGGCACGGTCGCCGCGGCCGGGCGCGGCGTCGCCTTCCGCGCCAAGGTGATGACGGTCAAGGTGCTCGGCCGGCGCGGCACGGGCTCCACCCGCGCGCTCGCGGAGGGCATCCGCTACGCGGTGGCCAACGGCGCGCGGATCATCAACCTCAGCCTCGAGACGACCACGGACGACCCGCGCGTGCGCGCCGCGGTCAAGGCCGCCGAGCGGGCCGGGGTGCTGATCGTCTGCTCGGCCGGCAACGGCGGCCAGGACGTGGACCGGCGACCGCTGTATCCCGTCGCGATCCCGTCGCCGAACCTGATCGGCGTCGCCGCCGCGTCCCGCAGCTTCGGGTTGACGCGCTTCTCCAACCGCGGCGCGTTCAGCGTGCCGGTCGCGGCGCCGGGCGAAGGGGTCGTCTCGACCGCCCTCGACGGCGGCTATGAGGCACGCTCGGGCACCTCGATGGCGGCTCCGCACGTCGCGGGCGTCGCGGCGCTGATGGCGTCGGCCAACCCGGGCCTGAGCGCGCCCCAGCTGCGTGCGCTGCTGCTCGAGCACGCCGTGCGCGGTCGTCCCGGCGACCCGGGCTACCTCGACGCGCTGGGCTCCGTGCTCGCCGCCACCCGCACGCCGCCCGACCCGCTCGGGCAGCCGCCCGCGCTGCGGATCGTCTCCGCCACGCGCAGCGGGACCGTCCTGCGCGCCCAGTTCGTGCTGGGCGGCGCCCGCGCCGTGCGCGTGAGGATCGACGGGCGGGTGCTGGGCATGACGAGCAAGTCGCTCGTGGTGCTGCGGCGGCGGGGCGGGCGCACGCTCACGATCGAGGCGCTCGCGCCCGACGGGCGCGTGGTGGCGCGCGCGAGCGCGCCGATCGGCGGCAGCTCCCCGGCCGCGCCGGCGCTGCGGCTGAGCGGCTCGAGCGCCGCGCTGGACGAGCTGGTCGCGCGGGTGCGCGGGTGGGACGGGCCGCGGTTGGAGCTCGTGGGCGGCGGGACGGGCATGGGCATCGGCGATGCCGCGCGCGGGATCGTCGACGCCGGGCTGGCGAGCCGCGCGATCTTCCCCTCGGACCCGGCCGGGCTCGTGTTCACGCCGTTCGCCCGCCACGACGGCTGCCTGGTGACCAACGGCGAACCGTCCGGCGGGATCGCGACCGCAGCGGCCGCGGAGTTCGTCGCCGACCTCGGCACCCCGGCGCCCTTCCCCAGCTCGCAGGCCGCCGCGGCGTACGTGCGATCGACGCCGGGGAGCTGGGGCTTCGTCGACCCCGCGGACACCGACGGGCTGGCCGTCACGGGCTGCCGCACCTACCCGCTCGGGCTGGTCACGCGCGGGCCGCCGCGCGGGGCGCTCGCCCGGCTGGCGGCTACGCTCATCAGCGCCGATGGCCGCGCCTCCGACTGAGCACGAGATCCTCGACGTCAACCGCCGCTACCACGACGTCGCGGCCGACAGCTACGACGCCAAATGGGGCATCTCGTTCGGCGAGATCGGCCACCAGCAGGTGCTCGGCAAGCTCACGAAGCTGCTCGGCCCGGCGCCGGGGCCGTTCGCCCATTCGCTGGAGATCGGCGCCGGGACGGGCTACTTCTCGCTCAACCTGCTGCAGACGGGCGTCGTCGCCGAGGCGACCTGCACGGACATCTCGCCGGGCATGCTGACCGCGCTCGAGCACAACGCGGAGCAGCTGGGTTTGGACGTCGAGACCGCGGCCTGCGACGCGGCCGAGCTGCCGTTCGACGACGGGTCCTTCGACCTCGTGCTCGGGCACGCGGTCCTGCACCACCTGCCCGACCTCGACCGCGCGTTCGCGGAGTTCCGGCGCGTGCTCAAGCCCGGCGGGACGCTGTTCTTCGCGGGCGAGCCCTCGCACTCGGGCGACCGGCTGGCGAACGTGCCCAAGCAGGCCGCGCTCAAGCTCGCGCCGCTCTGGCGCCGCGCGCTCAAGGCCCGGCCGGCGCCGACGCACGACGGCGCCCCGGACGAGGACGAGCACGCGCTCGAGGCCGTGGTCGACGTGCACGCGTTCGTCCCGTCGGACCTGGAGCGGCACGCCGCGGCGGCCGGCTTCGCCGACGTGCGGGTGCGCGGCGAGGAGCTGCTGGCGAACTGGTTCGGGTGGTTCAACCGCACGCTCGAGTCCAGCGCCGACCACCGTGACATCCCGTGGGGCTGGATCAAGTACGCCTACAACGGCTACATCCTGCTCCAGCGGGTCGACCGCGCCCTGCTCGAGCCGCGGCTGCCGCCGCGGATCTTCTACAACCTGATGCTGGCGGCGCGCAAGCCCGGGTGAGCCACCCCGAGCACCCACCCAGCCCGCTCGACCTGCTGCGCGACAAGCGGGCGGTGGTCGACACCGGCCTGGGCCCGGTCGCGTTCGTCGTCGTCTACGCGCTCACCGACGTCAACACGGCCGCGATCGTCGCGGTCGGGATCGGCGTCGCGCTCGCGATCGAGCGCCTGATCCGCCGCAAGCCGGTCGCCAACGCGATCGGCGGCCTGTTCGGCACGGGCCTGGCGGCGTTCATCGCCGTCCGCACCGGCCGCCCCGAGGGCTACTTCGTCCCGCGCATGCTCTACCAGCTGGCGCTGGCGCTGGTGTTCGCGGGCTCGGTGGTGATCCGCAAGCCGCTGACGGGGTTCATCATCGGCGCGCTCTACCGGGCCGAGCCGGGCTGGACCGACCTACCGGCCGTGCGCCGCACGATGTCCGAGCTGACGCTCGCCTGGGCGGCGCTGTTCGGCCTGCGCGCCGGGGTCTACGCGGTGCTGATCGCGTCGGGCAAGGTCGGCTGGCTGGCCGCCGCGTCGATCGCGATGGGCTGGCCGGCGTTCGGGCTGCTGCTGTTCGTCAGCTACCGCTACGTCCCGCAGCGGCTGCGGCAGCTCGGCGCGCCCGACCCCCGGCACCCGAAGCCTTGAGCGCCCGGTAGACGTAGGTCCAGTCGCCCTGCAAGGTGCGCCAGCGGGTGCGGGTCGCGGGGGCGATCAGCGCCGACGGGCGCGCCCTGACCTGCATGCCGTCCGCGGCCAGCACGGCGAGCGCGCGCTCGGCGAGCCAGACCTGGCCGAACGCGGTCGGGTGCACGCGGTCGGCCATCACCAGGTTGCGCGCGCCGAAGTCGCGCAGGTCGAGCAGCAGCGCGTCGCGCGCCCGGATCGCCTGGTTGGCCTCGTCGATCGCCTGGCGGGGCGCGGGTGGGCGGCCGAGCCGTTGCGGGATCGTGACGGTAAGCACGCGGTCGCAGCGCTCGGCGAGCGCCTCGTGCGCGGTGGCCAGGTGCCGCGCGAAGGCGGCCGCGTCCCAGTCGGGCGCGCGGACGTCGTTGACGCCCACGTACAGGCAGCCGAGGTCGTAGCGCGCCTCCGGGCGCGCGTCACGTTCGCGCCACGCGGCGAGCTGGCGGACGGCGACGTCCGCCGCGCGCGCCCCGTCCACCGCGTAGGTCGAGAACGGCAGCCCGAGCCCGCGCGCCACCCACAGCGCCCACGACTGCAGCGCCACGCCCCACTGCAGCTCGCCGCCGCCGTTGGTGATCGAGTCCCCGAGCGCGAGGACGCCGAGCCGGCAGCGCTCGCTCACACCTTGAAGTTGCGCCGCGCCTGGTGGCCCGAGATCTTCGCGATCACGCGGTAGGAGCCGGGCTTCAGCCGCCGCACCGTCAGGCTGCGCTTGCTCGACGACGCCTTCAGCGACCGCGTCGTGACCTTGCGCCAGACCGTCTTGCCCTTGCGCTTCGTGCGCCGCTCGATCCGCAGCGACAGCTTCGCCGAGCGCGACATCTTCACGGTCACCCGTGCCGTCTTCGAGCACGTCTTGCGCCCGCGCGGGCAGCGCTTGGGCGTCGTGCGGACCCGCACCGACAGCACGCGCGCCTTCTCCGACGGCCCCGTCGGGGTCACGGTCGGGGTCGGCACGGGCGCCGGCGGCCTCGGCGGCGGGACCACCTGCGGGCAGCCGTCCGGCCCGTTGCCCCACACCGACGGGCAGCGGTCGTCGAGGTTCGGCCGCGTGTCCCCGTCGCTGTCGGGCCCGCGCGGCGAGGGGTCGCACGCGTCGCCGACCCCGTCGCCGTCGGCGTCGGCCTGGTCGGGGTTGTAGACCGAGGGGCAGTTGTCGTCCTTGTCGCGGACGCGGTCGCCGTCGCTGTCCGGGCAGCCTCTGAACTCGGCGAGGCCGGGCGTGTTCGGGCAGTCGTCCTGCTGAGTCGGCACGCCATCGTGGTCGTGGTCGCAGGTCGTCCAGGGGGTCGCCTTGCCGGGGCCGCCCGCGCCGAGCCTGCGCGACGGGGAGTCCAGCGCCCTCGCGGCGTTCACGCGCCCCTCAGGGGCAAGGCCCGGGATGCCGGCATCGGCCGTGCCGATCAGCGTGTCCTTGAGTTCGGCGGCGGCGTACTGGCCCGGGTTGCTGCCCTTCAGCAGCGCCGCGACGCCGGCGACGATCGCGGCGGACATCGACGTACCCGCAGTGGCGAGGTAACCGCCGCCCCAGACGGTCGAGATGGCCGCGGCCCCGGGCGCGTAGAGCTCCGCGCCGCGGTTGCTCCAGCAGATCGGTGCGTCGTTCCTGTCCGTGGCGCCGACGCACAGCAGGTTCGGCGGCGGGTTGCCGTCCTGGAGCGTGTTGCACGGGTAGACCGGGTCGCCGACCGGGTCGTCGTTGCCCTCGTTGCCGGCGGCGAACACGAACAGGGTCTTGTCGAAGCGCTCGAACAGGCTCGACAGCCGGTTCTGGTAGGCGCGCTTGCGGTCCGCCGGCAGCAGCGGGCTGGTCGCGAACGAGCCGACGACGATGTCGGCCCGGTGGGCAGCGTGCTCGAGCGCCGCCGCGATGGTGTCGATGTTGCCCTCGCCGCAGTCGTCGAAGGCGCGCACCGGCAGGATCTTCGCGTCGGGTGCGATTCCGGTGATACCGATCCCGTTGTCACGCACCGCAGCGATCAGGCCGGCGATCTGGGTCCCGTGATCGATCGTGGGCTTGCCGAGCTTGCAGCCCCCGGGCACGAAGTCTCGCGTCGGCAGGAGGTTCTCCGCGAGATCGGGGTGCGTCTCGTCCACGCGCGTGTCGACGACCGCGACCGTGACGCCCTGCCCCGTCGGCAACGAGGGGGTGTCCCACGCCTCGAGCAGGTCGATGTCGGCGTCATTGGGCTGCTCCAGGTACCACTGCTTGGACCACTCGGGGTCGAGGGGCGCCTGCAGGGTCGCCACATCGTCCGCGTGCGCAAGCGACGCGCACCCGAGCAAGCAGGCCAGCATCAGCGCACAGGCGAGTCCCCGACGCGGAAGCGTCACCCTCGTATCATCGGCCATCACGTGGGGGCCTCGAGTGAACACTT
>Ga0180215_1002584_pt1 | contig 18066 bp, 16 predicted proteins | sample eDN3rd37CBELigBY_FD_128871 | JGI IMG/M metagenome (GOLD analysis project Ga0180215, IMG submission 128871) | Enriched backyard soil microbial communities from Emeryville, California, USA - eDNA 3rd pass 37_C BE-Lig BY (version 2) (version 2) | ecosystem: Environmental > Terrestrial > Soil >... | reverse complement strand
CAAAAGAGTCTGTAAACCAAATGGAAAGGTTCTTGTTTTTGAGCACGTTAAGATGGATCAAGACATGTTAGCCAAATTACAGGAATGGCTCACACCTTTCTGGAAAAGGATATGTGATGGCTGCTGTCTAAACCGAAATACAGTTGAATTGATCCAAGCAAACCAGTTAGAAATTTTAGATAAGCAGTCCTACTATAATGGGTTGTTTGTCCAAGTTGAAGCCAAGAACAAAAAATAAATACTCTTTTAAAATAACAAAAGACCGCTCCCTTTTCTCACGGGAGAGCGGTCTTATTTTTTAATATTTCAATGCAATATTCTTAACTTGCGTGTAATTTTTAATAGCTTCCAGTCCTTTTTCTCTTCCAAAGCCGCTATGCTTATAACCGCCAAATGGCTGGGTGATGCCGCCGCCCGCTCCATAATGATTAATAAATACCTGGCCGCACTGTAGGGAATTGGCTACACGGTGGGCACGTCCGGCATTTTCTGTCCAAACGCCGGCAACAAGTCCATAGGATGTACCATTGGCAATCTCGATCGCTTCCTCTTCTGTTTCAAAGATGCTTACGACTAGGACTGGCCCGAATATTTCCTCCTGTGCAACATAATGCTCTGGCGGAACCTCATCTATTATAGTCGGCTGCAGAAAATAACCAGATTCACACCCATTGTCCAGTACGCGCTCCCCGCCTGTGGCAATCTTTAAGCCGTCTTTTTTGGCTAGGTCTAGAAAACCTTGAATCCTCTCAAACTGCTTTTCTGACAGTACAGGACCTAGATCATGATTTTCAAGCCCTTGACCAATCGTGAGCTTTTCCATTTTAGCTGCTAATTTTTCAACAAAACTGTCCTTGATTGATTTTTCGATTACAAGCCTTGATCCTGCCGAACATGTCTGACCTGCATTTTGGATAATTGATTTGAGTGCCCAATTTAACGCGTTTTCTTCATTACAATCTGCAAAAACAATATTTGGAGATTTACCGCCAAGCTCCAATGTTACGGGAGTAATATTTTTTGCAGCAGTTTCCATGACTCTCTTCCCTGTGTCTACTGACCCAGTGAAGGTAATATGATTCACCTCAGGATGCGCAGAAAGAGCCGCACCAGCTTCATGTCCATAGCCTGTGACAACATTGATGATCCCCTTCGGGAGTTGCAAGGCTTCCATGATTTGTACGAGTTTTAAGGTTGTTAATGGAGTATCCTCAGCAGGTTTTAGCACACAGGCATTGCCTGTCGCAATGGAAACCGCAATACTTCGTGCTGCGATTTGAAGCGGATAGTTCCATGGAATAATATGTCCAACAACTCCAATGGGTTCACGAACAGTATAGTCGATGATGCCATCCTCAACCGGAATGGTTTCTCCCATAATTTTATCTGCCACACCTGCATAAAATTCAAAATAACGGGCAGCAATTTCTACATCTGTCTCTGCTTGGATAAGCGGTTTGCCGACATCTAATGTTTCTAGTCTAGCAAGCTCTTCTTTATTTTCGCGAATAAGATCGGCGGTCTGATAAAGCAGCCGGCCTCGTTTATGGTAAGGAAATGATTTCCACTCCTTTGAATAGAACGCCTTCTTTGCCGCTTTAACGGCTAAATTAATTTCCTCTTCCCCGCCTCTTGGAACAAGAGCAAGCAAGGAACCATCCGCAGGATTGCGAACCTTAATTAATTTTCCTTCATCTGGTACGACCCATTCTCCGCCAATATATGCACCTTTGACATGTAAATCTGCTGCTTTCATACGTTCATTCCCCTTCCCCATGACATTCTAAAATTGCGTGTCACAATATCCTCATCCGGCAAGACTTTAACGACATAATTATATCATTCGTTCTAAAAAGCATACAAATTATTTAGAACATTTAAACGGATCAGAAATAATTATATTATTTTCGCTGCTACATTATGACAAGCACTCTCTCTACCCATTACTTTTTTCCACAACAAATGGCTGCCTTAGGTTCTTTAGTGTATGAATTCTTCCAGACAGGAGAAAAAGGTCATTATAATTCCTGTTAATATATTCTTCTATGACCATCATCCCCTCATGAATTTGGTTCACTAAATGTTTCGTATATTTTTCATCCCAGGTAAATCTATTAATTCTTAATAGTTCGCTTGCTACTATATGAAACTTAAACTCCTCTATAAACAATTTTACTTGAAACCATTTATCAGGCTGACCGTAAAAGGCCTTCTTATTTTCATAATGCGCTTCAACAAATCGTATGAAAGACGTAATATTCTCAGCCAGCATTGTTGCCTTCTGCATCTCGAATTTCATCTTTCCCACCCCTTCAAAAGAGTGTATGAAAGCATATGTAAAAATAAAACTTAAACCAAATCGCTTTAGCACTTTACCTTGTCGGGGGACAGTCCCCCGTCGATTTAACGCATTAATCCACTGGGGGACTGTCCCCCAGTGCTTTAACGCTTTCCCCTTTTAAAATGATACTCAATTGGATGATTCCTTCTTTTAGTTTTTCTAGTGGGGCGTTAGCGTAGGATATGCGTATGGCCTGGTCTGCACTGTTTTCGTATATCTTGCTGGGGTTTAGGAGTATTCCTTGGGCGTATGCTTTTTCAAATAGACGTGCCGTTTTATGTTCGGGTTTCATTTTAACCCAAATAAAGAAGCCGCCTTTCGGAGTTTCCCAATCCGCATAGTTCTTTAAGTATTTATTAAGGGTCTCTAGTACAGTTTGTCTGCGAATCTTGAGCTGTTTTCTCACGTTCTCTAAATGTTCTTCATACAAGCCGCTGGCCAGCCACTCCGCTGCAACATACTGCGATAAGGTACTCGACCCGTAATCTGACTGCATTTTTAAATCGGCCAAACGAGAAATAACTGACTCAGGTCCAAGCAGCCATCCAATCCGCAAGCCTGGGCTTAATGTCTTAGATAAGCTCCCTATGTAAAGGACATTTCCATATCGATCCATTGACTTTAAAGGAGAAGGCGGACTGGAATCAATCCATAAATCCCGATAGACGTCATCCTCAATGATCGGAAGCTGGTTTTCCCTGCAGAATTCAATCAGCTCCATTCGTCTGCTCTCGGTCATTAGCTTCCCGGTCGGATTATGAAAGGTTGGGTTCGTATAAAGCACGCTCCTTCCCTTTTCGTTAGATAAACTAATTCTATTAAAATCAAGACCTTCCTCATCCAGTTGAACTCCTTTTAACTCCATTCCCGCCGATTGAAAAATTGATAATGAGTTAAGGTATGATGGCTTTTCTAAAAAAACAGTCGTTCGTCTTTGTAAAAGACCGAGGGAAATTAGCTGGAGACCCTGAAGAGCACCAGATACAACAAGGATAGAAGCCGGGGAGGCATCGATTCCTCGTTTCTGCAAATAATCACTAATCGCCTGCCGAAGTTTCAGGTTTCCCTTCGGTTCCTCATATCCAAAAGGTGTTATTTGGCCTGAAACCTTTTTAACCACCTTTTTCATTGATTCTAGCGGAAAAATGTCTGGGGATAGCTCACCTTTGCTTAACTGAATAAAATCGGAATTCGACTCCAACTCATTTATTTTTTGTACCGTTGCCATACTTGCCTTATGAATCCCAAACGCTATATTTTCATTCCAATTGGGCGAAAAGTCGTTCCCCATTAATGTCCATGTGTTATTTGTAACCATAGTGCCGCTTCCAGCCTTGGCTTCAATTAGCCCTTCCGCCATTAGCTCATCCAAAGCTGTAATAACCGTGCTTCGGTTAACCCGAAAAATTCTCGCGAGCTCACGCTGGCTTGGAATAAGACTTCCAATCGTCCATTCTCCATTGGAAATCCTCTCTTTAATAAAATCAACAATCTGTAAATATTTTGCTTTTCCCATAGTCTGCCCCTTAAATATCTGTTATTTAGGTTATTAAATTGGTTGGCTTTTTAAATCCCTAACTGGTTGAGGACATTTTATCAAAATCTAATTATGATTGAAATACTTTGGTACAACTGGTTGTGAAAGGATGTGTTTAATGATGATGAAGGTTGACGGGAAAATTATATCCGCTCATTTTCTAACAATTTTTCTATGGGCCTCAGCGTTTCCAGCCATCCGGGTGGCTCTTACTGCCTACTCTCCGGAACATGTTTCCCTTCTAAGATTGCTGGTTGGTTCAAGTTTCCTATTCTTCATAGCTCTATTTTTAAAAATTCGTCTTCCTCACGTGAAGGACATCCCTATAATTTTTCTTCTTGGGTTTCTAGCGTTTGCGGTTTATCACGTTGCCTTAAACTATGGTGAGCAAAAAGTCAGCGCGGGTACGGCTAGCCTGCTAGTTTCTACTACACCAATTTTAACAGCAGTATTTTCTGTGTTTTTTTTAAATAAATCCTTTCAAATCCAAGGCTGGATTGGAGCTTTGACCGCTTTTATCGGTGTAGGATTTATCACGCTTGGACATTCATCGTCCCATTTTGAATTTAACCTCGGAGTCATCCTTATTTTAATAGCAGCACTTGCTGAAAGCATATACTTCGTATTTCAAAGTGCTTTGTTAAAAAAATACGGGGTGATCCCTTTTACCATATACACCATATGGGCTGGATGCCTATGTATGCTAGTGTTTTCGCCAGGCTTGGGACAAGCAATTACGAATGCACCATTATATACAACCTTGGTGGTTATCTATTTAGGACTTTTTCCTACTGTAATTCCATACTTTGCACTTGCATACGTGATAACAAAGACTGGTGCGGCTGAGGCAACAGCCTCTTTATATTTAACCCCTGTATTCGCCTTTCTTATCGCTTGGATCTGGCTCGGCGAAACACCTTCCCTCTACGCAATTATCGGAGGAATCATCACCCTCCTTGGTGTAACAATCTCCAGCATGAAATGGGAAAAAGGACAGACTCTACTCCCCCATGCAAAGGAAGGACATTAAATATTTCAGGCAGTCATCGGATAGCCCTTTACCACGTTAAGGCATCGGGGGACTGACCCCTGATGCTTTAACGCATTAACCTACCGGGGGACTGACCCCCACTGATTTAACGCGTTACCATAGCGGGGGTCAGGCCCCCAGCGCTTTAACGCGATAACTGAAAAAACTTTTCCTGGAACCAGTCTATCACTCACTTTTTTTATTTTGCTGACATAGAATAAATCGTTAGTCATAGGCCGTAAAACCCAGGAGGAAGGTTTTGTGAAGTTAGGTCTAAAACAAAGAATACTTATACTTGTTTTTTTTACTATGTTTTTCAGCATAAAACAAGCAAGTGCCAGGACGAATGAAAAGGAGAACTTAGCCATACCAAGCCTGCCCATCGGATTAACTAATATGGGCTATGCAACTGTTAATAAAAAAATCTATATTGCCGGCGGATACACGGCCTATTTTTCGACATCAGACCAGCTATATATCTATGATCAAAAATCAAATCAGTGGTCATTGGGGGCTGAGATGCCTACTTCAAGGTATGACCTAGTTCTTGTCCATGCAGGAAATAATATTTATGCTATCGGCGGCCATGAGTATAAGGGCACACGCTTTGCCGAAAATGAAATGTATAATATAAAAGAAAACAAATGGTACACAAAAAAGCTGATGCCCATTGCTTTAGAGGACATGGAAGCCGCAGCGGTTGGAGAGAAAATTTATATTATTGGCGGAACACATGATAAAGGCTATTCTGATCGAATATATTCCTATAACACTATAACTGATCAATGGACGGATGAAGGAAAAGCCCCGTTTATTTCCGAGGCTATGGGTATTACTGTTTTAGAAGACAAGATTCATATCATTGGTGGAGGAAAAACATTAAATGAGCATTGGGTTTTTGACCCAGAGAAGAAAATGTGGGAACAAAAGAATGCACTGCCGACAGCCCGCTCTCATTTCGTCGCATTCACCTATAATAACCATATCTACACACTTGGCGGGACCATCGGAAGAGGATTGTTTGTTAAACCATTAAAAACCATCGAAGTGTATGATCCAAAGACAGATCAATGGGAAAGTCACAGTGGTCTCTCTATTCCAAGAAGCAGATTCGCCTATGGGGTGATTGATCAGAATGTCTATCTTATCGGCGGATGGACAGATGTTACATTCGACGATCGGGCAGAAATACTTTCTTTAAATTGACAATCATTGTAATTTGGTTACTGATGCCATATAATATGGCTAACAATGACACAATGCTCAACCTAAAAAAATTACTCTGTTTTTAAAAAGAAGCTAACTCTTTTTTTGGAAATGCCAAAAAGGGTTACTTCTTTTTCTATTGCAAAATAGAATTTACTAGAGTCATATAATATGGGGTTTGCTTAACAAGATGCGTCCAAAATAATCAGAGGTGAAACAATTGAATACGAAGGCACTTTCTTTTGCACTGTTTACAGTTATTATATGGGGATCCACTTTTGCCGCGATACGGGCGGGTTTGCATGGAGGCTATTCTCCTGGTCATTTAGTACTTATACGTTACCTAATCGCTTCTGGATTATTTCTGCTTTATGCCATTTGGCCTCGCAGTAATTTTCGCCTGCCCAAAAAGGAAGATATTCTAAAACTTCTGCTGCTTGGCTTTATTGGAATTAGTGTCTATCATATCGGTGTTACTTTTGGCGAACAGACAGTGTCAGCAGGGACAACAGGAATGCTGATTGGTTCAGGACCAGTTTTCACCTCCATTTTTGCAGTTCTAATTTTAAAGGAGCGCTTAGGGCTATTTGGATGGATCGGACTGGGGATTGGCTTTATGGGAATCCTCATAATCACTTTTGGTACTGGAGGTTCATCGTTTTCACTATCTCACGGCGCTCTTTTAATTTTGATGTCTGCTGTTGCGACTTCGATATTTTTCGTGTATCAAAAGCCTTTTCTTGAGCGATACTCAGCAATTGAGATCACAGCATATGTAACATGGGCTGGTACGCTTCCATTTTTCATTTTTGCACCAGGGCTTTTTGATACCATTCAAAATGCTACTATGGAGGCAAATCTGTCAGCTATATACGTTGGGATTTTTCCGGCAGGTATTGCTTACGTCACATGGGCCATCGCCCTTTCACTAGGCAAAGCCAGCACGATCAGCAGCATTCTGTATCTCGAACCTGTCATAGCTATAATTGTCGCTTGGGTCTGGCTAAGAGAACTACCCAGCCCCCTATCAATAATAGGCGGAATCATTGCCCTATCAGGGATTATCATCGTCAATCTCATAGGAAAGGGCAAACTCGAAAAACCGCAAGAAAAAGCAGCAAACCTATAAAATACTTTAGCCCTTTAAACAACTGGGGGTCAGACCCCCGGCGCTTTAACGCGTTACTCTATTGGGGGTCAGGCCCCCGATGTTTTAACGCGTTACCATATTAGAAACCAGCTCAGTTTCCTCCTTTTTTTCCTCTACAAACTTCCGATAGTTTTCCAGTTTTGGTTCTGGGAAGAAGGACAGTATCTTCTCTGTTGTGACAAGTTTATTTTCTGTTTTGGAGATATAGGCTGCATAGCTGCTCCAAGGATAAGCCCCCGGAGAATGCACAATGCTAGCCTCTACTGGATTTAAATGAATATACCGATTAGCCTTGAGAAAATAGTCTATCGATAAAATAAGTTCTGACTTGTATCTCCCTTGAAAAACATGGCCGTCAAGGTCGTGACGTTTATTAAAATAGATTGCATATTTGAAATTTAAATACTTCATAATATCTTTGGGATGGTGCTGGATGGTTTCTATTTGGAGATGGATATGGTTTGTCATGAGGCAATAGGAATGCAGGTAAAAGGGGAAGTCATTTTGTGCTTCTCTTAGTATGTCTAGATAGGCAAAGCGATCGGGATCATCATAAAATATGGCTGATTTCCGATTCCCGCGGCTTGTAACATGATACATGGCACCTGGATACCAATAACGGAGTTTTCTGGACAATGAAATAAGTCACCCTTTCAGATAAGTTTTTTTAAAAATGTGGATCACACAATCGATTTCTATTTTCGACAAAATCCTGCAAACTCCTCCCAGCTAAAAAAAATGTAAAAAAATTATATATATATAAATTAAAGAGTCGTATAATGATAGCAAAAACAATTCTTTAACACTTTAAACAACTGGGGGACAGGCCCCCAATTTATTAACGCTTTAAAGGACCGGGGGACAGGCCCCCGGCGTATTAATGTGTTAAAGCGATAGAATGCACCATTGGCCGTGAGGAGATATGTTATGAATATTTTACAGAAATGCTGTTTGCTTGGATTTGCCGCGGCTATACAGGGTTTTGCGATGGCAACGTTTTTACTTCCCCATTTTATCCCATCAGGCGGAGCTGCAAGTGTAAGTGTTTTGTTTAACTATCTATTGAATATACCTTTTTCTGTTACTCTGTGGGTTTTAAATGCCGGCTTGCTGCTGGCAGGCGGGAAATGGCTGGGAAAGAGCAGTGTTTTGTGGACTCTGTATTGTGTATCCATTACATCAGGCGTGGTTGATTTCTTTTCCTTGCATGTCACACACCCTATTTCCAATGTCATTATCGATTTAATTATCGGTTCCATTTTAGTTGGGCTTTCTTTAGGAATCTTATTCCGCTATGGTTCTTCCTCAGGAGGAATGGATATTCTTGCTTTAATTATTTCAAAAATGACCGGGGCACAGCCAGGGAAAACTCTTTTTTACATAAACGGAATCCTTCTATTACTAACTGGCATTGTTGTCGATTGGAAAATAATTATTTATGCGGTTATCTGCCAGAAAATAGGGACTCTAATGCTTGACTTCATATATCAATTCAAGTCAAAAAAGCAAAGCAAAAGTGCCACTGTTGAAATCTAAGCAGTTCACTTTCTGTGGAGTAATATACGAAAAAACAAACTAATTAGCAGACCGAATCGCATATGATTCGGTCTTTTAATTTCCTTTACAAATCAACAATTTTTCATAAAGATAATTGTACTTATTTTTAAAAATAAATAAGAGTTTGTGAAGAATTGCCCTTAAACTAATAGCAGGATAGCTTTAAAAGGAATTTAAGCTGCTGTGTTGAATATTTACAGAAAGTTAGAAAAGGGAGATTAGACATATAATGTCAAATTACTATGAATCTTATATTCTTTTATCAAATAATCGAAAATTATCATATATCGGTTATGGAGATAATAATCAAAACACAGTTATCTTCTTTCACGGATTCGGTTCTTCCGTTCATTCCATTCATCCTGATATAAAAATATTGGACGAAAATAATATTCGTTTTTTTGCCATTAATCGTCCAGGTTACGGAGATTCAGATTTTGAGTTGGAGTATTCTATGGAGGATTACGCTGATTGGATAAATGAATTCCTTACTGCTAAAGGAATTCAAAAGGCTTCACTAATTGGTTGGTCATCTGGTGGATTATACAGCCAAGTATTCGCAGGCAAATATCCAGAAAAAGTCACATCCTTGAACTTAGTTAGTAGTGCTATACCTCTAAATAGCAGTGAAACCAAAAGTATTTTACCCATGAATTGGAAAATGATTAGGAATATGAACAGGTATATGCCTCTTATGACAAAGACTTATTTTAAAAGTCTTAGCAAGAAAGTAACCAAGAGCTTAGATTCTATCATACAGAAATCGATAGAACAGATGGTTGAAGAGGATAAAAAAGTTGCAAATGATCAAATATTACAGGAGGCTATTATAAAAGGAACAGTAGAAGGTTATCGCAATAATGGGAACGGAGTATATTACGATGCTCTTGCATTGTGCAAAAAAATCCCGAAATTAAAAAATCCTGCCTCAAATACAAAAGTAAACATATGGCAGGGCGGCGAAGATACTGTTTGGACTTCGAAAACTTCAGCTTACCTTCGCGAAAAGTATTCTAATTCCACTTACTCTTTCATTGATAACGCCGGACACTTACTTTATTTATCTCATTGGGATGAAATTCTCAAAAAGTCAGTGAGCTAAAGATTGCTTTGTAACTACTTAGTTAGCTCCTAATTGCTTTTACTTATTACTTATACCGCTAACTCTCAAGAAGTAATTACCCCTTTTCATACGATTAGGGAATTACTTCTTTTTTTTAAAACGATTCATTTCTGTTTAGATACATAAAAACAATAATAATACAAATAATACCAACCATTATAAAGATGATTACTGAAAAGAAAGGAGGCTAAATTCTATGATGATGTTTCGCGGTGATGCCCATAGGCTATATGTACAGCTCAAAAAGGCTAACAACCAAAAGCTTGATCTGAATAAGCTTCCCGAATTAAGGGAGATTGCGGAGATTCAGGAATTTTACCAGACTCTTGACAATGATACACTACAGCGTATTTTTTATCGGATGGTAAAAGAAAGAAGCGGCTCCGGGATTATTCCGATTTTTGTCTCCACATTCCCATGGCTGCTATTTATGTTTTCCAACCGCATTCAGGACTTCCTTTTTAGCGGCGGAATCCTTGTATTGGCTACATTTAGCCTTCTTTATTTAATTATTATAGTTTTTTACGTAGTTTTGCATTTTCGGGAAAGGGCTTGGGCAGATGTTCATATTCACATTATTAAAGATATATTGGAAAAATAGATACAGGTTCACCTATTCCTCGTCTGGAAAAGGAAAGAATTCCGTGTCCAGTTGATAGCCATACCTTTTCATATTGATTGTCCCATCTCTGCTTAAAAATACACCTTCACTGGCAAGCAGTTCCTTTTGACTAAAAGCTGCCTCATCGCTTAATGAGATTCGTCCATCTTTATTAACCACTCGGTGCCAGGGCAATTCGTACTTCTCACTCATCGAATGCAATATCCTTACCACCTGCCTGGCCCCCCTCGGGCTTCCTGCTGCTCTGGCAACCGCGCCATAACTCATAACTTTGCCTCTAGGAATACTCCTTAACACACGAATAACATTTTCAGTAAATGGCTTCACCTAAAATCCCACTCCTTCCACTAAATAACACCAAACAAGCGTGGCGTATATTCCCCCCTATTTTAACACGTTACCGCAACGGGGGACTGACCCCCACCTGATTAACGCTTCACCGCACTGGGGGACTGGCCCCCGCCTGATTAGTGCTTTAGTGTAGGAAGTTCCCTCTTTTTTTAAAAATTATGTTGCAATAACAATTAGAGTTTGTTAAATTAGAAAAATAAATTAATAGTTTTCTTATTTCAATTTCTTTTTGAAGTAAGGATAGAGGTGCGAAGACCAATAGTACTTAGTCGGAGGAGCATGGGATCCGAGGATGGCTATGGAAAGGGGTATTCGCCGAAGCTTTAGGTTGCTCATGTTCTTAAGGCTGGTCCTGATGTTGAATAAATACAGGACTGTCATATAGCTGTGCTATATGGAGGGCTATCTTACGCTAAGAACGAGTTTTGTTTCTAAAGCAGCAGCGAGCCCTCGCTGCTGCTTTTTGCGTTTCATTTATGCCCGTAAATCTAAAAAATGGAAAAGGAGATTTACAGAAAATGAGTATTTCTAGACAGCTAGACAGACAAGAAGAGGAAAAAACACTGAGTGTCAAAAAACAAAAGGGCATTAATATCAACGCGTTCGTTCTAATTTTCGGCGTTATCATCATCTCGGCAATCCTGACCTACATTTTGCCCGCAGGAGAGTATGATAGAATTGAAAAGGACGGCAGAACCATTGTTGTTCCAGATTCGTTTGAGCACATAGCACAGTCTCCTGTTGGATTCTTCGATATTTTTAAGAGTATCCATACCGGCCTAGTCAATAGTGCTGGAATTATCTTTTTTGTCCTAATGGTTGGAGGAGCATTTGGGATTTTAAAAGCTACTGGGGCACTAGATGCCTTAATCTATACTCTGACAAAAAAGTTAGTTAATAAAGAGCTGCTGCTGATACCTGTCATTACGCTGTTCTTTTCAATAGCCGGATCCCTCATGGGTCTAGCGGAAGAAACACTTATCTATATTGCCATTATTGTTCCTCTGGCTATTGCATTAGGATTTGATGCAATCGTTGGATTTGCCGTTGTTTCTTTAGGGGCTAATATGGGATTTATGAGTGCCATTATGAATCCCTTTAATGTTGGTGTTGCTCAAAGCATTGCCGAGCTGCCGGTCTTTTCTGGAATGGGATTTAGAATTGCACTTCTTGCAGCATTTTATCTTGCCGGAGTCACCTACATTTACCTATATGCAAAAAAATTAAAGAAAAACCCAGAGCTTCGCTATTTAGGCAATTTTTCCGACGAAAAGCCGCAAACAAGAGATAATGATGTAAAGTTAGAAACCCATCATAAATGGATATTGGTTATTTTTCTATTAAACTTTGTCGTATTAATTTTTGGCGTCATGAAGCTAGGCTGGTATATAACTGAAATTGCTGCACTGTTTTTATTATTCGGAATCATCGTCGGGTTCATCGGAAAATTAAATCCTAGCCAAATGTCTGACAGCTTTATGTCTGGTGCTAAAGAAGTTATGACTGGCGCTTTAATTATTGGTTTTGCCCAAGCCATTCTTGTTGTATTCCAAGATGGAAAATTAATGGATTCAATTTTATATTATGCCGCTTCCTTCTTAGGCAATCTGCCGCCGGCAATCAATGCTGTTGGAATGTTTTTCGTGCAGCTTTTCCTAAACTTTTTAGTTCCATCTGGCAGTGGCCAGGCCGCACTAACAATGCCAATTATGGCTCCTTTATCAGATTTAGTCGGTGTTACCAGACAAACATCTGTGTTAGCTTTCCAGCTTGGAGACGGGATCTCAAATTCAATTTTCCCAACAGCAGGTGTACTTATCGCAGGACTAGCCATAGCAGGTATTCCATATACAAAGTGGGTAAAATGGGTATTTCCATTTATTCTTATTGAGGTAGGACTTGCAGTTATTTTCTTGCTTATCGCTCAAGCCATCCAGTACGGGCCATTTTAAGAAGATTCATATATTCGCGAACTAATGGAGGAAATCAACATGGTACAGACAAAATTAGCAAATTCAGATTTAATCCAGTGGACAATTGAGCAGCGCAGACATTTCCACATGTATCCTGAGCTTTCAGGGCAGGAATACAATACGTCTGCATTTGTGAAAGAAAAGCTTGCGGAATTTGGCATTCCCCTTTTAGAAAAATTCTCTGCTCCAAATGTGGTTGCCTTTTTTAAAGGGACAGAAGGGAAAAGAACCATTGCACTAAGAGCAGATATGGATGCACTTCCACTGCATGAAGAAGGAGAAAAACCTTATATTTCCACAATTCCTGGTGTGATGCATGGATGCGGCCACGATGGCCATACAGCAACGTTATTAGGTGCAGCCAAATGGATGAGTCAAAATCCTGATCAGGTTAAAAATAATATTGTTTTGATTTTCCAAAGCTCTGAAGAGGCTTCACCAAGCGGGGCTAAGCAGCTGGTCAAAGAGGGAGTGTTAGATGGAGTCGATGCGGTTTATGGCATTCATTACATGTCAAGCGTACCTCTTGGAAAAATTGGCTTCGCTTCTGGTTTTGCCATGGCATCCAGCGATGACTTTGATATCGTGATTGAAGGAAAAGGCGGGCATGGCGGAAATCCGCATGAAACGGTCGACCCTATTTATGTAGCTTCCCATTTGATCCAAGGATTCCAGTCCATTGTCAGCAGGAATTTAAATCCGCTGCATCCAGGAGTGATTTCCTTTGGCGGCATGCAGGCAGGCAATTCCTACAATGTCATCCCTGATAAGGTCACCATTAATGGAACCATCCGTGCCCTTACCTTTGACGGAGCCAAATTAATGAATGAAAAAACCGCTCAATTAACAGAAATGCTCTGCGCAAGCTTTGGCGCAAAAGGCCACTTTCATTTTATTGAAGGCACGCCGCCGCTTTATAACCATCCAGAATCCTGTGAGGTAGCAAAAGGAATTATCCAGTCAACCTTTGGTGAGGATGTATTCATGGACGTAGCACCAGTTCTAGGTGCGGAAGATTTCTCCTTTTATCTAAAGGAAATCACAGGAGCATTTATTAATGTCGGCATGCAAGGTGAGAGAAGCCAATACCCTCACCACCATCCGAAATTCGATATTGACGAAACAGCCATCCCCGCTGGACTTGAACTGATGATTCAGCTGGCACTGCAGGCGTAAAATATTTTGTAAAATAAAGAGTGCAAGCCACTAGAGCTTGCACTCTTCTATTTTAACGCATTACTCTATTGGAGGTCTGTCCCCCACTGCTTTAACGCTTTACCCTAGCGGGGGCCTGTCCCCCATTACTTTAACGCTTTACCCTAGCGGGGGCCTGTCCCCCATTATTTTAACGCTGTACCCTAGCGGGGGACTGTCCCCCGCCACTTTACCGCTTTACCTCGAGACACCTTTCTCCCCAAGGTCCTCTAAGAATGCCTTCAAGACATGTACCGCTTTTACGCAGTCATTAAGGTCTGTCCATTCGCGCGGGTTGTGGCTGATTCCGTCTTTGCTTCGGACGAAGATCATGGCGACTGGGATTTCAGTCCCTAGGATCATGGAATCATGGCCGGCTCCACTCGGAATACGAATGGGTTCAATATCATATTTGTTCAAGGCTCCCCTTAACCGCTCCTGAAGATCTTCGCTTATTGGGATCGGCATTATTTTTGAATTGATATTTATTTTTACTTCAATCTGCCTTTCAGTACTAATTTTATTAGCAGCATCAATAATCAGGCTGACAAGACGATCACGTGAATCCTCATGAATATCCCGGATATCAACAATCATATCTACTTGCTGCGCAATAACATTTACTCCATTTGGCTGGATATCCATTTTTCCAACAGTCGCTACAGCCGTGTTGGAAACCTGCTTTGGCAAGGTTTCAATTGTTTGAACAAACATGCCCGCCGCAACCACAGCATCCTTACGACCTATCATTGGTGTATTGCCTGCATGACCCGCTTCCCCGATAAAGGAAACTTTTACCCAAGCAGGACCGGCAATGCCGCTGACAATACCAACCGGCTGCCCATCTCTTTCAAGAATTTTTCCTTGCTCGATATGAACTTCGACAAATGCTTCTATCTCGGTTTTTTCCTTATTCGCACCAAGATAAGCGTCAACGCTGCTTCCATACTCCCCGATAACCTCTTCGAACGTTTTACCATCCTGATCCCTAAAATTCTCTAATTCCTCACGGGTAACCTGTCCCATGTAGGCACGACTTCCCGTTAGACCAACTTTAAATCTGGATCCCTCTTCATCGGAAAAAATGGCAACCTCATAAGGCTTATTCGGAACAAATCCTTCTGCCTTCCAAGCCTGGACAACCTCTAAAGCAGCTAAAACCCCTAATGGACCATCAAAATTGCCGCCGTTCGGCACGCTATCTACATGTGAACCAGAACCAATAGCGGACCCAGAAGTGCGGCCTTCCATTCTCCCAAACACATTGCCGGCCCCATCTGTTCTTACAGACAGACCAGCTTCCTTCATCCAGCCAATCACTAGTTCCTTCGCTTTTTTTTCTTCATTAGAATAGCCTGGTCTGGTAACACCGCCGCTTTCCATGCTTCCGATTTTTGAAAGCTCATACAACCGCTTAGCGAGCCTTTCCCCGCTCACCCCGGAATGATTTAAGTTCAGATCATAGTCTTTTATTAATTTTTCGTAAAATGACTGCATGCTGTTCCGCTTCCCTTCTGTCTGTCCAGGCAAAATCCGCCTGTTTGTCTTTCTTTCATTGTCCTAGTCTAGTAAGATGTTTTCAAGTGAAATTTCAGTTAAAGTGAAATCTTATGGGGTGAAAAAATATGAAAATTGCTGTGCTATCTGATACACATATGCCAAAACGCGCTAAGCAGCTTCCCGATACGGTTATCGATGAAATAAAAGATACCGATATGATCATCCATGCTGGGGATTGGACAAGTCTTGAGGTGTACGAGGAATTAAAAAGGATTGCTCCTGTTATTGGAGTCTATGGGAATGTTGATCCGCCGGAGGTTCAAGAGTTTTTTGAAGTGCGTAAAATCGTGGAGGTTGGAAAAATAAAAATCGGCATCATCCATGGCCATCTTGGAAAAAAGAAAACGACTCCTGAGCGTGCCCTTGAAGCCTTTCAGCATGAAAAAATGGATATAATTACGTTCGGGCACTCACATATCCCCTATCTGCAAACACATGGCGAAACTATTCTATTTAATCCCGGGTCGCCAACCGACAAGCGATTCCAGCCAAAATTCTCCTACGGAATCATTACTATTAATGAAGGAGAACCAATAGAAGTAAAACATGTATTCTTTCCAAACTAAGTTACCCTATACCGCCTAAGTCTGCTCCGAGTACTCCCAGAGCCAAATAATGAAAAATTAATGTATAATTATCATAAATGATAGGCATCCCTTTAACGCATCACAGCAATGGGGGCCTGTCCCCCAATGCTTTACCGCTTTAAACTGCTGGGGGCCTGTCCCCCAATGCTTTACTGTGCTAAACAAACGGGGTTCCCGCTATCTTGAAATACTGCAAAGGAGGAATTTGGAATGGGAGCTATTCGTACGGTTTCTTTGATTGGACTTGGTGCCATTGGTGCCGCTTATGGGAGCAAGCTTCAGGAGTATTTAGGAGATTCGTTTCGCGTGATTGCGAATGCCGAGCGGGTTAGTCGGTATGAGAAGTCTCCGTTTGAAATTAATGGAAAGGAATACCGGTTTCATTACATAACTCCTGAGATGGATACAGAACCTGCTGATCTCGTTATTGTCGCGGTGAAGAACGCTGAATTGCCGCAGGCCATTAAGGATATGAAAAATCATGTTGGCCCTAACACAATTATTCTATCGTTGTTAAATGGAATCACCAGTGAAGAAGAAATTTACAATGAATATCAAAATGAGCATATTCTTTACAGCATGAGCGTGGGAATTGATGCGGTACGTGAAGCCAATCAAATTACCTTCTCAAGTCTAGGAAGGATCTGCTTTGGTGAAAAGGACCAGTCCATTTCAGATGATGTTCTTTCCGTAAAAGAACTATTTGAGCAAGCTGGCGTTCCCTATGAAATCCCTGAAAACATGTATCGGGAATTATGGTGGAAGTTTATGCTAAATGTTGGTGTGAACCAAGTCACAGCTGTTTTACGAGCGCCATATGGGGTGATCCAAAAGGTTCCAGCAGCACTCGAGTTAGTTGAATCAGTGATGCGCGAGGTAGTTGCTGTATCAGAAAAAGCGGATGTCCACTTGAACGAAGACGATGTGAAAAGAGTCGGGCCTACCATTAATAAGCTTTCTCCAGAAGGAAAAACATCCATGCTTCAGGATGTTGAAGCAGGCAGAAAAACTGAAGTCGAGTCCTTTGGAAAAGTAGTCTGTGAATTAGGAAAAAAATACAATATCCCTACGCCGTTTAACGAGCAGCTCTATCAAATGATCAAAGTCATCGAAGAAAGAGCGAAGCTAGAAGCAAATTGAAAGAGCCGCCCTGACTCAGTCCAAGGGCGGTTCTTTCATTTAGCTCACACGATTAAATAAATAATGGATATACTTACGACAGCAACAATAACAGACGCAATTAATCCTAAATAAACAGGCTTCATGCCAATTTTGCGAATTTCCTTGAAGTCCGCACCTAATCCGACACTTGCCATGGCCATTAGAATCATAAATTTGGAAACAGCTGTCACATACTCTACAACAGTTTCATTAAATAGCCCCAACGTGTTTAAGATCGACATGCCAAGGAATCCAAGCAAGAACCATGGAAAAATCTTTGATACCTTCACCTTGCTCCCTTGTCCCTGCTCTTTGCTGCCCTTCATACTTACATAAATACCAATTAGAATCGCCAAAGGCACCAAAAATAAGGTCCTGGTTAACTTTACAACAGTCGCGACTCCGCCAGCTTCATTGCTGTAAGCAAATCCTGCGGCCACAACCGAAGAGGTATCATGAATAGCCGTACCGGCCCACATCCCAAAGATTTCATTGCTCATCCCAAAAATGGAGCCCAAAATCGGATATAAGATGACTGCAATCACATTGAAAACAAAGATAGTAGTAATCGCATATGCCGTTTCTTCCTCTTTAGACTTCATAATGGGAGATACCGTGGCAATTGCTGTCGCACCGCAAATCGCTGTTCCAACCCCAATCAGCGCAGGAATCTT
>Ga0180215_1002582_pt1 | contig 18070 bp, 13 predicted proteins | sample eDN3rd37CBELigBY_FD_128871 | JGI IMG/M metagenome (GOLD analysis project Ga0180215, IMG submission 128871) | Enriched backyard soil microbial communities from Emeryville, California, USA - eDNA 3rd pass 37_C BE-Lig BY (version 2) (version 2) | ecosystem: Environmental > Terrestrial > Soil >... | reverse complement strand
CTATCACTGGAATATTAATGGTAGGAGGAATAATGATGTCCGAAAACGGAGCACCAAGAAGAATTCTTTTAGATTTAGCAGTGACTTTAGATGGTTTCATTGAAGGAAAGAACGGGGAAATCGATTGGTGCATCATGGATGAGGAAATGGATTTTAACCTTTTCTTAAGTCAAATTGATACGATTTTCTATGGTAGAAAAAGCTATGACCTATGGGGACAATTCACTCCCAATATAGAGGATAGTGATGATACTGAAAAAGAAATGTGGGAACTTCTTCATCGCAAAGAAAAATACGTGTTTTCCAAAAAACAGAAAGGGACGGATGGGAAAGCGATCTTTATCAATGATGATATTCTTGAACACGTTCAGCAAATAAAGAATAAACCTGGAAAAGATATCTGGCTATATGGTGGTTCAAGCTTAATCACCACTTTTATCCGTTTAGGACTAGTGGATGAATTCAGATTATCGGTTCACCCGGTTGTTTTGGGTGAAGGAAAGCCATTGTTTATGGATATCACCGAAAGATTGAATTTAAAATTGGTACAGACAAGGACGTTCTCCTCTGGGGTTGTGCAACTCATCTACCATGTGTAAAGCAGGTACGAAATGGAAGGAGGATAAACGTGCTTTCTACTAAAAAGTTTGCTGAGTTTCTTAGAATTGCAAAAAAACTGAATGAGATTGAAATTACCCCTTTGTTAATGGGTTCGGTTGGCTTAGAAGTTGTGACAGAAAAGAGTTGGGATGCGCAAGACCTGGATATCCATGTGCCTGGGGATGAACGAGGTTGGGAAGTTCCAGCTGAAGAAGCGATACATAATTGGAATGAGATCATGAAAATCATGCAATCGCTAGATTACCAATTAGTTGACTTACATGAACATGAGTTTTCAAAAGATGGGTTATCCGTTGAGTTTGGAATTGTAGATACTTTGCCAGCGTTTGCGGGAGTACAGTTGGAGGAATTAGCAATCCAACAAATGGGAGACGTCCAGTATTATTTACTTACTCCTAAACAATATCTACGCGTGTACGAGGCCTCATCTAAGGATAGCTATCGTGCAGATAAAAATAATCATAAAGATGATAGAAAAATACATTTTTTAAAAAGAATGATCATTGCGGACTAAAACGAAAGCTCAGAGCAACTCTGAGCTTATTTGCGTGCGATTTATTCGTTTTCACTCTGTGGATTCAAAAGGAAAAAAACTTCTCAAATTTCTTTTATACTGTTTCGCCATCATAATTCAACTGCCAGTGGATGCCAAATTTATCGGTAACTTGTCCGTAGAGCTTGCTCCAAAACGTTTCTTGAAGCTCCATTCCAACAGTGCCGCCTTCTTTTAATTGCTCGTACCAGGACTTAATGTCATCTATCTCCTTGCTTATTAATGCAAGTGTGATGTTGTTGCCTTCAACAAATGGCTGTCCTGGGAACGTATCTGAAAACATAACTGTACGGCCATCAATAGTAAGCCGTGCGTGCATGACTCGATTCTTTGCTTCCTCAGGAAGCGGGTATTCTGGGTTTTGTGGTGTCTCGCCAAACGTCATCAGTTGAGTTACTTCTGTTTTAAACACTTTCGCATAATATTCGATAGCTTCTCTGCAGTTCCCATTAAAAACAAGATAAACATCAATAGCCATGTTTTCACTCCTCATTATTTATGTACAAATCCATTTTAGCGGAAAGAAATCATAGATACAATGAGGGATGCTACCTTAAGGATGGAAAAGGTTAGTCGGCGAAAACTGGTTTCCCGTCGCTTTTATTTAGTTTACGAATGTTCAAGTGTGAGGTTGTTTACAGATTATTATAAATAAACAAACTATAATACAGTTCATCATACAACAATCGTTAAAGGTAAATAGGGAATTTTGCTAAAAAAATTGATTGATGGGAGAGGGGTTTATGATGACAAAAAACGTATTACCATTAGTGTATTCTTGTTCAGGCTGTTCTTCAGCTGCACAGACTGCTAACTCAATCGCAATTAAAATGGACCGAGAAAAGGTTGCCGAAATGTCGTGTATCGCCGGGGTAGGTGGGGATGTAAAACCATTAGTTAAAACAGCGAAATCTGGGCGAGAGATTATTGCGGTAGATGGTTGTCCATTAGAATGCTGCAAACACATCCTAGCGAGACATGATCTTGAAGCGAAACACCATTTTGTGTTATCGAACTTTGATGTACCTAAAAAGAAGGGGGTAGACCCGGATCCTGATCTTACTATAAAGGCTTACAAACAGATTAGAGAACTTATCATGATGGGACACTAATTTTAAGCATAGGGTCTAACCTCTGATTATCAAATGAACGTGAATGTTTAAATCTGGCGAACTAGTAAACTCTACGTTCGCCTTATTCTTTTTCAGTCTAATGCTTATTCTTTTAAGAACACATTCTTGGAAAAGGATATGGTAAAATAGAAAAAAATTCTTTAATAAAGAGTGATGTCAGGAATGCTCGGGACTTTTCTATTTGGGTTCAAATAGAATGCCCAAAGATATTAAAAGAATACAAGATTAGTCACATCTGGATAAACGGCCCGTTATTTTATCAACTTCGTTACGAGTACTACTCTTATGATAAGACAGAGGGACAGGTACACTGTCCGATTGGTTTCAAACGGTGGGACGAGGTGCCTGTCCCTCTGTCCCGGACAAATGGGGGGAAGACCTTGAATAAGCTAGGATTTAGACTGGAAAAAGCTCAGCAAAAACAAGAGCTTCTGCAGGTGAAATATTGGATGACGCCAAGCCCTTATTGCCTTTGGGAGAATGATACAGTTCAAAAAGCTTCCGAGAAGATGGGAGAGCTTCATGTTGAGGGCTTACCTGTGGTGGATGAGAATCATATGTTTTTAGGAATGGTGACGTTAGGTGCCTTAGTTAAGGTACTCTTGAAAACCCAATGCCCAGAAGCAACGGTTGGAAGAGCATTGATGACGAATCTGTCTTTTGTAAAGCCAGATGATTCCTTATTGGATGTTGTTTCGCACTCTGAAAACACGATGCCTGTTTTGGATGAGCAGGGAAGACTCGTAGGTTTGATTACGATTCGAGATGTACTCGATGGGTTCTTTAAATATATATACAAGTTGGAGCAAAGGCAAAACACTGCAGACGCTCTTCACGTGATATTAGAAAGCGCTTACGAAGGAATCGCCGTTGTTGATGAAAATGGTGTTTTGCTGGAATTTAATGAAGCCTACAGCCGGTTCACAGGAGTGAAACGGGAGGATGCGATTGGAAGGCATGTAACGGAGGTGATCGAAAATACGAATCTTCATGTAACAGTCAAAACAGGTATTCCTGAACGAGGCGTGGTGCAAAAGATTCAGGGCCAAGAAATGGTCGTGCACAGAATCCCTATATGGCGGAATGGTCGAGTAACAGGTGCCATAGGGATGCTAATCTTTGAAGGGGTAACGGAAGTCTATCGAATCTTTGAACGGCTACAGGAAGAATATCGAAAGAAAGAGCCGAAGAAAGAGCTATTAACCTTAAAAAAAGAAAAGGACAGCCGCCTTACAATGGACGAAATTATTGGGGAAAGTGAAGAAATTTTAAAGGTGAAACGAGACGCAAGGAGATCGGCGCGAACGCTAGCAACCGTGTTGATTACGGGAGAAAGCGGAACCGGAAAAGAAATGTTTGCCAAAAGCATCCATCATTTAAGTCCGTTCTCAACTGGACCGTTTATCAGTGTCAACTGTGGCGCGATTCCTGAGCACTTGTTTGAGTCTGAACTGTTTGGTTATGAAGAAGGAGCCTTCACAGGTGCGAGAAAAGGCGGAAAGCCAGGAAAATTTGAGCTTGCCCAAAATGGAACCATTTTTCTTGATGAGATTGGGGAAATGCCACTTGTCATGCAAACGAAGCTGCTTAGGGTTCTGCAGGAACGAGAGGTCGAAAGGGTCGGAGGAATCAGTAAGTATCAAATTAATGTTCGAATTGTATGTGCGACCAATCGCGATCTAAAAGAAATGGTCAATCAAGGTGAATTCCGGGAGGACTTATTTTATCGATTAAATATTATTCAGCTACATATCCCGCCACTTCGCGAACGAAAAAGTGATATCCCGATCCTACTCGCGTATTACTTGAATGAGGTGTGCAAAAAGTATCAGGTTCCAGTAAAAATCTTTACGTCTGAAGCAGTAGCATCCTTTTGTCATTATTCATGGCGAGGAAATATTCGCGAGATGGTCAATTCCATTGAAAGGCTTGTTACACTGGTGGACGGAGACGTGATTGACATCCATCATTTGCCGTCTACGATGAGGGAGAAGGAGATGTCAAATGAAAAGGAGCTAGTTGTTCAACCTCAATCTTTACTAGAAGAAGCGCGTAACAATGGCAACAAACGCGAAAAAGAAGTGATTATTCAAGCGTTAAAAAATGCCGGTGGAAACAAATCAAAGGCAGCAGAAATACTCGGCATTCATCGAACAACGCTCTATCAGAAGCTTAAGAAACATAGAATCCAATAATTTCTCCAATAAAGGCAGATTTACACCATTTGTGTAGTGATAATACTACAACATTCCTACAACTGTAGTGTAGTGACTACATATCACAACAGAAAAAATGCCTAGTTTATACCCTTTTTCAAGTTGGCACGCTTCTTGCAACTAAGAAAAGTGACAAATAAACAAGGGGTGAATACACAGTGGAGAATTTTGCAATTTTACGAACACCAAAAACAACCTACTATGGGCGGAACGCCTTTCAAAATGTAGGAATGGAAGCAGCACTTAAGGGAAAAAAAGCGCTGATAATCAGTGACAAAATTATGGAAAGCCTTGGCTATGTCAAGGATTGCCAGCAGCAACTGCAAAAAGAAGGCGTACAGAGTGAGGTATATCTTGGAGTGAACTCTGAACCAACAGATCAGTATGTAGCGGAAGCTTTAAATATCCTGAAAAGGGAGCAATGTGAGTTAGTCATCTCTCTTGGCGGGGGAAGCTGCCTTGATACCGCGAAGGCAATTGCTGTTCTGGCAACAAACGATGGATACATAGGAGACTATATGGGTGGGAAAAAGATTGCTGAAAACAGTCCGGTCCCACATATAGCGATTCCAACCACGGCAGGGACAGGTTCCGAGGCAACGGATGTAACGGTCATCACCAATACATCGAATGATGTAAAAATGATGATCAAACAACCTGCTTTTATGCCAGATGTGGCTATTGTAGATCCGTTATTAACGCTTTCTTCTCCAAAGAATGTGACAGCAGCCACAGGGGTAGATGCACTGAGCCATGCGATTGAAGCATATCTTTCGAAAAAGGCGCACCCTATGACGGATAGTCTTGCTTTATCGGCGATGAAACTCATTATCTCTAATTTGTTAACCGCTTACAATGATGGAGAGAATGTCGATGCCCGAGAGTCAATGTCTCTAGGCTCTTACCAAGCAGGAATGGCGTTTACCAATGCATCTGTTTGTCTAGTTCATGGGATGAGTAGACCAATTGGTGCACTATTCCATGTTCCACACGGTATCTCAAATGCCATGCTTCTACCTGCAGTTCTTGAATTTAGTAAAGAGGCATGTGTCGATCGCTTAGCTGATATTGGAAGGCTCTTCGATTCGAAGAATGAAAGCCTTTCCAATGAAGAAGCGGCAGAAGTGGCGGTTCAATCGGTTAAGAACCTTTGTCTCCAATTAAAAATCCCAAATCTAAAGGGATGGGGAATTGACCAAAAGGCGTTTGAAAATGTGGTGGAGAAAATGGCCTTCGACGCCATTGATAGCGGAAGCCCAGGCAATAATCCAAAGGTGCCAACGTTTACTGAATTAGTTGAACTTTATCACAAGTGTTATGCGTACCAATTCAGCACAGAAGAAAAAGTGATATAAGGTTTGGCTAAGGGAACGGGGGAATCAATGTGTTAGGGATGTTTGGTCTGATCGCTTCACTTTTACTATTAATGTATTTAACGATGAAGGGGATTAATATCATTATCGCGGCCATCATTAGTGCGATCCTTGTGGCAGTGACAGGTGGTTTAAATCTTGAAACGGCCATGACGGACCACTATATGACAGGATTTACGGGGTATTTCAAGTCATGGTTTTTAATTTTCCTATTAGGTGCGATTTTCGGGAAAATCATGCAAGAAACGAAAGCCGCGGACAGCATTGCAAACTGGGTGAAAAATACACTTGGACCTTCTCGTGCTGTATTCGCCGTCGTAGCAGCTGCTGCCGTGATGACTTATGGCGGAGTAAGTTTGTTCGTTGTCGGCTTTGCTGTTTATCCAATTGCGGTTTCCTTATTCAGAGTCGCAAATCTTCCGCACCGTTTTATTCCGGCCGCATTAGTGTTTGGGTCCATCTCATTTACAATGACGGCACCAGGTTCTCCTGAAATCCAGAATCTGATTCCATCTGAATATTTTGGAACGAAACCTACCGCTGGAGGCATCATTGGGGTATTGATGGCTCTAATCATTATGGTGGTTGGCGGAATTTTGTTAGGGAAAATGGTTAAAAAGGCTGTTCAAAATGGCGAAACGTTCTCGCTTCCAAATCAGCCCGCTACAAATGAATCAGCAGCCGCGCTTGCGGAAGAACTAGAAGCGCAAAAGCCTGGGCCTAAGGGAGAAGGAAATGAGCTGCCGCATATCCTTTTTGCGATTCTACCGCTGGTTTCTGTTATCGTTCTGTTAAATACCATTTCAAACTTCACCTCTTCAACAGGTGCGGCACTCATTTCATTAGCAAGTGGAATTTTCTTGGCTTGTGTATTAATGTTTAAATTTTTGCAGGATTTTTGGTCCGCTTTGGCAAAAGGGTCACAAGATGCTTTAATAGCTGCAGCGAATACCTGTGCTGTAGTAGGCTTCGGAAGTGTAGCAGCTCAAGTAGGGGCATTTAATACAGTGGTCGATGGTCTTGTGAATCTTCCTGGGCCTCCTTTAATGGGCTTGGCCATTGCAGTTACGCTTATATGCGGGATTACTGGTTCCGCTTCAGGTGGCCTCGGGATTGCCTTGCCAATCTTGTCACCATTGTATTTAGCACAAGGGTTAGATCCTGGTGCCATGCACCGAATTTCGGCGCTTGCATCGGGTGGATTGGATTCACTTCCACATAATGGCTATGTTGTCACAACCATTCGCGCTATTTGTGGAGAATCGCATAAACGCTCTTATGGTCCAATTTTCATTCTAAGCGTGGTTATGCCGACGATTGTATTGGCTCTGGCCGTATTACTCTATTCCATATTTTAATATTTGAATAATTTTTTGAATTGACAAATGAGAGGGGAAATTAAAATGACAACAACAACTACTCAAACACTTAAGAACTTTGTAAATGGAAAATGGGTTGAATCTCAAACAGAAAAATATGAAATTGTGCCAAATCCGGCAACAGGAGAAGAGCTAGCAAGAGTTCCAATTTCTACCCGTGAAGATTTAGATGAGGCGGTACAAGTCGCAAAGGAAACGTTTAAAACGTGGAGCAAGACACCTGTTCCAAAACGCGCTCGTATTCTATTTAAATATCAACAATTATTAGTCGAGAATTGGGATGAGCTGGCCACATTGATCACCAAGGAAAATGGAAAGAGCTTCAAAGAGGCATATGGTGAAGTTCAACGTGGAATTGAATGCGTAGAATTCGCAGCTGGTGCACCATCCTTGATGATGGGAAAACAACTTCCTGATATTGCGACAGATATCGAATCAGGCATGTACCGTTATCCAGTAGGGGTCATTGGTGGAATTACGCCATTTAACTTCCCAATGATGGTGCCTTGTTGGATGTTCCCGCTTGCAATCGCTTGTGGTAACACATTTGTTCTAAAGCCATCTGAACGTACTCCAATCCTTGCAAATCGTCTAGCAGAATTGTTTACAGAAGCTGGCCTACCAGATGGAGTCTTCAATATTGTTCATGGTGCGCATGATATCGTGAATGGTTTATTGGATCACAAGGATGTTCCAGCGATTTCCTTCGTAGGTTCACAGCCTGTTGCGGAGTATATTTATAAAACAGCAGCTGCAAAGGGCAAGCGCGTTCAAGCGTTAGCGGGAGCAAAGAACCATTCCATCGTTATGCCAGATGCCGACCTTGAAGCATCTGTAAAAGAAATCATTGGTGCAAGCTATGGATCTGCTGGGGAAAGATGTATGGCATGCTCTGTCGTAGTTGCCGTCGGAGATGTAGCTGATCAATTAATTGCAAAGCTGAATGAAAAAGCTAATGAAATCACCATCGGAAACGGTTTGGATGAAGATGTTTTCTTAGGCCCAGTCATTCGCCAGGAAAACAAGGAAAGAACAGCAAAGTATATTGAAATTGGAGAACAAGAAGGAGCGACCCTCATTCGCGATGGCCGTAAAGATGAAGCATACCATGAGGAAGGCTACTTCATTGGACCAACTATCTTTGATAATGTGAATCCTTCAATGAGAATTTGGAAAGAAGAAATCTTTGCACCGGTTCTCTCGATTGTTCGCGTAGACAGCTTAGAAGAAGCAATTGAATTAACCAATCAGTCGGACTTTGGAAATGGCGCTTGTTTATTTACAGACAGTGCAAAAGCGGTTCGCTATTTCAGAGAAAATATTGAAGTGGGCATGCTTGGTGTGAACATCGGGGTTCCTGCACCGATGGCCTTCTTTCCATTCTCCGGATGGAAGAACTCATTCTATGGAGACCTTCATGCAAACGGTACAGACGGAGTTGAATTCTACACAAGACGCAAAATGCTAACAGCACGACACTAAGAAAACGGGTGCCAGGCACTTACCAGATTTTGGTTAGTGCCTGGCACCTGTTTTTGCTTAAGATATAAGTTTATGAAGAAATGTACTAAAAGTAACGGGTGCGTTGATCCAAAAGGATTAACCACCTTTTTGTTGAATTCTTTATTGAACAAAAGGAGTAGCTTACATTAACAAGAGTGGGTAGTTTAAGAAATTTTAAATATATTGTAATTAGGGGTATTAATTATGCTAAAATTCAAATAAACATGATGATAAAAATTTGTGATAAATCTAATCCCCCAGATTTATCCGATCTATGAAAGGAATAAAAATTTAATGAACAGTCCAATTTAAAAATTCCCCTATCTAGACAACATTCAACATTCAATTCAAATATTGGGGGATATAAAATGAAATTGAATAAAAACTTTTCTTTATTACTATTGGGTCAATCGCTCGCTAATATTGGCGATGTATTATATATGGTTAGTGTTATTAGTACGATTTTTGCATTAACAGGTTCTGCAACCGCATCATCATTTGTGCCATTTACGATTACTTCTTCAATGTTTATATCTAGTCTGGTCACACCTCTTTTAATTGGGAGAGTTAATCTTAAATGGTTAATGGCTGGTTCGCAAATTGGCAAAACAATTTTACTTTTTATTCTAGGCATTATGTTAGTTGGAATAACCGCATCAAATTATTATTTAATCTTTTTAGTAATTGGTTGGATTGCTTTTCTTGATGGATGTGCAAATCCAATAAGACAGACATTGATTCCACACTACGTCAAAACCCAACATTTAGTTCAAGCAAATGGAATTGCAGAAACTGTTACACAGGTTATACAAGCAGCTATGTGGTTCATAGGAAGTTTATTTCTAATTATTATGAGCCCACAACAACTGGTTTGGTTAGTGGGATGTTTGTTCGTGATTGCCAGCATTTTGCTCTGTTTTTTAGAAAGTGTAAATCAAAAAAGAACTGAGCCAAAAGGGAAACTAGAACAGATTAAAGAGGGTTGGATAACTTTATTTAACACTCCAGTATTAAGAAGGATTGCTTGGATAGATTTTTTCGAAACAATTGCAGGAACGGTTTGGATAGCTGCAATATTATATGTGTTTGTCAACGATGGACTAAACGTTGATGAAAAATGGTGGGGATTTATTAATGGTGCCTTCTTTTTAGGGTTAATTTTAGGAAGTGTTTACTGTATTAAATTTTCTTCATTTATTGAAAAAAAATTAGGACCTTTATTTTTGTTGGTTCATTCCTAAGTTTCTTAGTTACATTCCTATTTAGCATAAACAGCATTCCAATCATCGCTTTGCTTATATCGCTCTGTGTTGGGCTTTTTGGACAAATTAAAAACATCCCACAACAAACAGTTATACAAACTAGCGTTTCAAAAGAGCAATTGTCAACGGTTTACACTTCATTAAGTGCTATTGGAACTGGAATGTTTGGCGTTGGTTCTCTTGTTATGGGACTACTAGCAGATATGTTGGGGATTAGAGTCGTATTCGTTCTTTCAGGGCTATTACTAGCCATAGTAAGTACAATTGCTCATACAAATAAGCAATTATTTTTTAGAAATATTATGGAACAATAAATTTTCGAATGACGGATTTGATATGACAATGTCCTTCTTTTTTTATGACTAAGTGATAGTTTGTAAAGTTTCATACTTGAAGTAAGGGGAGCGATTTTCAATAAGGCAATCGTTCCTTTTGCTAAGGGTGCAGAGTTGAAGAGCGGTGGTTAACTTTTGATTGGAATCGGGCCATAAATGAATAAGCTTTGAATGACGATGTAGGTGAAATGATATAATTAAATATCATTAAACGTTAATGCTAAAATATAATGACTTAAAAAATAGGTGAAAAGGGGATTGAAAATGGATGTAAGATACCCAATTGGGGAACTACAAGTTCCTGAAAAAGTAACATTAGAAAATATTCAAGAATGGCTAAAGGAAATCGAGAGCTATACGATTCGATTAAGAGAAACGGTTGACTTATTGAGTGAGGAGGAATTAAGCAAAACATATCGTGATGGTAGCTGGACAGTTCGTCAACTTGTTCATCATATTGCTGATTCACAGTTGAACATGTATCAACGTTTGAAGCTAGCTTTAACAGATGAGAATCCAACAGTACCGGCTTTTAATGAAGAAAAATGGGCTGTTCAACCGGATACAAAGCTTCCTGTAGAAAGTTCTATTAAAATGTTAGAAGGGATAAATGAGCGCATCGTATCTTTAGGAAAAAGTTTAACTGAGGAACAAGTAGATCGAACTTTTATGCACCAGGTAAACGGTGAAATAAAAGTTGCAACAAAAGTAGCAAAATTATCTTGGCACGAAGAGCATCACTTAGCCCATATAAAAATTGCATTATCAAAATAATAAATAATTACAGAAGTTTTATTCAACTAAAGGGGGCGATTGTCAAATAGGGGCAGTCGCTTTTTGTGCAAACGCTGCAGTTTAGTGGAATAAGAATTGTTATTTTTATGGATTACATAAATGAAAGTTATTTAAGAAAACGGGTGACAGGCAATTCCAGAAAATTGGTTAGTGCCTGTCACCATTTTTATGTCACCCGATTTTATGATTTGGAATTAAATAGTGCTTCAATTTTTTCTACAACCGGAATGCCAAGTTCTTTTTCGATCATTTGTTGATAATGCTTCGAGACTCTTTTGGCATGGAGGAACATCTTGGCTTTTAAGAGTTTCTCGATATAATCAACATAAATCGACTCTTGATAGGGTTCTTTTGTTAGTAGTTTGTCATAATACATTTGTCCATTTTGAAAATCGTTCATTTCCCAGTAGTACTCAGCCAGTTCTTGTAATAGATTAATATAAAGCACACGGTAACGTTCGCGCTCTAATTCCAAAAAGATATTATACGGATAGCCTTCGAAATAGTCTCCCTTATATAAAACGTCTGCTTTCTTTAGGTTGTTCACCCGTTCGATCCGGGTAGAAGCATTTTTGGGATCAACTAGATGTGAAAACTCATTGATATCAAGATACAGATGTTGCGCATTTAAGAAATAATGCTCGCCATCGCGTTGAATATACAATGAGGAAGGCCCTTTTTGTAAATTAGGCTCTAATGCCTTTCTTAAATAAGAGAGTGCGACGTAAAATTGGTTATTAGCTGAATCGATTAACCCGCCGGGAAAAATCTCATCTAAGATATTATCTTTGTTTATTTTACTCCCTTGATGGGTAATTAAATATTGTAATAGTTGTAAACTTGCTTTGCGCTTGATATGAATAGGTTTCTGATTGACTAGAATTTCAAAGTTTCCTAAAGTTAAGATTCTAATAGTTTGGTTATCTATATCATTGCTCTCACGAATCAAGAGAGCTTGTTCCTCTTTTTTACTTTCGTGAACTTCTGGTGGTTGTTCCAAAACAACATCCTGAGAAGGGGGAGATAGCCAGTCGTAATGTTTCTCCTTTTTGGTTGCTTGAAATTCCTGCAATTTCATTGTGACTAAGTCTTGGTTGCCTAATTTTGTATATAGAGTAACTTGTAATTTAGCGACTTCACATTTCAAATATGTCGAGGGAACGACGTACGTATAGGCCATCGATAAATAATGTTCCGCGCTCTTCCAATCTTCCATTTCCATATAAGTGATCGCTAACTCTTTATAAACCCAAGCCATTGCATACTCTAATTGAAATTCTTCTGCGATCTTCATCGCTTTATGAATCCATTCAAGTGCCTTTTCATACTCTCCGATTAAACGATAATATTTTCCCATTGAACAGTAAGGGTAAACAATAGAAGCATTATGCCGCTGTTTCGATATTTTAAGCGTTTCTTCTAGTAAAATTTTCGCTTTATCCAATTTATTTTGCATTAAATGAACTTCAGCTAATACCCAAGAAGAAATATGATTTGGATGAAAGAAACTGCTTAGCTTTGGATAGGACAACGATTCTTGTGCTGCCTGTAAAGCTTGATCGTATTTTCCCATATAAAAATAGATAACAGATTGCAACGATAGGTTTATGGCAATCATTTCGTGATCTTTATTTTTATAGGACGTTTTCAAGGAATCTGAACAAAACTGGTCCGCTTTTCTTATTTCACCGTTGTAAAAATAAGCGGCTGCAAGCTGATGTTTATAATGAACAATCGATAAGGGGTTTACATGTTCATCATATTTCGTTAGATTCTTTTCCATTGCGGGTATGATTTTTTCCAATACATTCAAAGGGATGCATTTGACAAGAAATAAGCTGATACTTGCTGTATGTAATCGCGGGGAAACTTCTTCGAAAAACCAATCTATGAGGTCAACAAACTTTGCTGGTGGATAAAACTCCTTCATTTTTGCCATGATTTGAGTTGCAACAAGAAAATTATTACTAGACATGGCATGGGCAAAGGCATGAAAAAAGTCTTTCTTGTCTTCATATATTTTGGATAGCTGTTCATGAAACTCTCTTATTTGAGCATGATCGAATCGTTTGGATAACTGATTGGTGAGAAAGACACGAAACAGACTGTAATAGCGAATATCCCCATTTTCATTCTGGTAGATAAATAGATGGTTCTTTAATAGGTGATCAAGCACTTGTTCTGTATGGTTGCGTTCTAAGTATGTATCAATCACATCTGAGCTGAGTTCATACATAATACATGTTTGATAAAGGAAAGATTTAATTTCTTCACTTTGCTTCGCTAGGATTTCTTCTCCTAAATAATTGTAAATATCTTCTGTTCCTTTGAAATTGATCCAAAACGACAAACGATCCGAAGCATTAATATCTTTCATTAAATCCTGTAATAGCTGTAAACAAGCAGCCCATCCGTCGGTTTTGGAATGGATTAAATAGATCTCTTTCGGTTGTAAGCTGATTTTGTGCAAAGAAGAAAAGTATTGAAGGATTTCATTTGGTGTAAATTTCAACTCTTTTGTACTAAGATAAGCTAATTTATTTTTTAATTTCAAATTGATTAACTGTAGATTGGGACGAATTCGACTCGTGATGATAAAGGTTACATATGGAGAGACATGGGAAATGATGCTTGTCAGCATTTGTTCAACTTCTTCACTTTGGTCGATGGTTTGGTAATCGTCGAGGACGATGATTAACCGTTCCGGCCATGAAGCTAAAATACTAATTAAATTGTCAAGCTCTGTTTCTAGCTCGTCATTGGAAATCTCGCATATGACCTTTTTTCCTGATATTTTCCGCATAATTAATGTTTTAAAATAAGACAGAAAAACAGCAGGATTGCCATCCATTTGCGAAAGTTTGTACCAAACGCTAGGTAAGTTGTTTTCCTTTATGAAGCTAGAGACTAGCGTTGTTTTTCCGTAGCCACCTTCACTGATTAAACAAATGAGAGAGCAATCTAGGTGTTCGTTTAGATAGGTAAATAACCGATCACGAATCAGATAAGGCGAATAATGCGGAACGCTTAACTTTGACTCGAAAAATAGCATATTGTCCCTCCTTTGAAATGTAAGCGGATACATAAATAATAGTAATATTATGAATATTTAATTATTTATTCTCCATTAATAGTAGGTACAATTTATTTAATTGTCAAGAGACTAGTTAGGATATTGTAAGATTTTGTCACCCTAGTAGATAGGTGATAGACGAATAGGAAAATAATCAAAAAATGAAAGAAGAGTAAATTGTAAGATTATCTAAAACGTTGTGTAAGGATGTAGTTAGGTAGTTCTTTTATAGTTATCGTAACACGGAAACAAATGCTGGATGAAAGGGGAGATGTCCTTTGGTTACTTTCATTTCCTTGAACCTTGGAAATGGGAGAAAGCATTTGCTTGTAAGTGTCTAAAAATACAATCCTAAAATTGGAGGGAAAAGTATGAAATTTGTATTCATGAACTTAATGTCGTATCGTGATTTGCCTGAAGATTTTACCGAGAAGCACAAGAGTGTATACATTTCCATCCCAAATAGTCTTTACGATCCAGAAAAGGGCCATGAAATGTACAATGATTTTATCGATCAATATGAGCTTGCAATTGACCTAGGCTTCGATGGGGTTGGGGTAAATGAACATCACGCGAATGCTTATGGAATGATGCCTTCTCCAAATATCATTGCTGCGGCTTTGGCTAGAAAGGTAAGAGAATCCGAGAAAACTGCCCTTATCGTTTTAGGAAACAGCTTAGCTCTCTATAATCCACCGATCCGTGTCGCTGAAGAATTAGCGATGCTCGATAATATTACCGGGGGGCGTTTAATTGCAGGTTTCCCAGTTGGAACCTCAATGGATACGAACTATGCCTATGGTGTGAACCCAGCAGAATTAAGACCTCGTTATTATGAGGCACATGATTTAGTTATGAAGGCATGGAAGGAAAGAGAAGTCTTCCATTTTAACGGCAAATTTAATCAACACCGATATGTAAACGTTTGGACTCGCCCATATCAAGATCCACATCCACCGGTTTGGATTCCAGGCGGAGCAGCTAGCCAAGAGACCTTTGACTGGGTTGCTGAAAATGACTATCAATATAGCTATCTCAGCTTCTATGGACATGAATTTGCGAAAGATAAATTTGATAAGTTTTGGAAGCGTCGTAAAGAACTTGGCTTAGATATGAATCCATATAAAGTAGGATTCGTTCAAATGATTTGTATTTCAGAAACAGATGAAAAAGCAAAAGAAGAATACGAAGAGCATGTAAACTATTTCTTTAACAAAAGCTTCCATGTTTCCCCTGAGTTCACTGAAGCTCCAGGGTACCGTACGGAAAAGAGCGTTCGCGCTGGATTGCAAAGTCAGTATGGAACAGAAAGTGCGGGAGCTAAATTACGAGCAGGCTTGTCTTGGGAACAAATGGTTGAAAAAGGGTATGTCATTGCGGGCTCTCCTGAAAGCGTTGTCAACCAAATTCGAAAAGCGATTAAAAAGCTTCACGTCGGTCATTTCATTGCACTATTAAACCATGGTTCGATGCCACATGAATTAGCGCTTAAAAATATCCGCTTGATGGGCGAAGAGGTTATTCCACATGTTCGTGATATTTGGGGAGATGAATATGAAGTGCAGAACTGGCCAAAAATCGAGCAAACGCCAGCGGTCCAAAAAGCATAAAAAGGAGGAATGGAAGATGTCTACACCAAAATTAGAAACAGTTAAAGTAAGAGATTGTATTGAAGCAAAGGTTTTGGTTGCGGGAGAAGGGAAGCCACTTGTCTACCTTCATGGTGCCGGTGGTCTCCAGTGGGATGACTATTTAGATCGTCTCTCACAACATTATAAAGTATATGCCCCATACCATATTGGTACTGGTGGCTCGGTCGGAAAAGATGAGGTTCGTGATTGGTGGGACTTAGTGCTTTATTATTATGAACTGTTTGATGCCTTAGGTTTAGACTCCGTTGATGTCATCGGACATTCCTTTGGTGGCATGGTCGCAGCAGAACTAGCTTCTACCAATCCAGACCGAGTGAGGAATTTAGTGTTGGTTTGTGCTGCAGGCCTTTGGCTTGATGAAACACCAGTAAAAGATGTATTTACGATGCTAAATACACCAGATGTTCTATTTCAACACTTGTTTGCGGATCTTAATTCTCCAGCTGCTCAAGCGTTTGCGAATGCGATGCCAGAAGAGCATGAAGCGCAGGTTGATTTTATTGTTGCTCAAAATACCGCTGCAGCGGAAGCAGCCAAGTTTATGTGGGGCATTCCTGACAAAGGCTTAAGCCGGAGAATTCACCGCGTGACTGCAAACACCTGCATTATTTGGGGAGAAAAAGATGCCCTCATTCCAGTCGATTACGCTTATGAGTTCCACAAAAGGCTTCCAGGCTCAAAGGTAACGATTATGGAAAAGTCGGGTCACTATCCACAGGCTGAGGAGCTTGAAGCTGTACTAGCTACCACGTTAGAATTTCTTCAAGCTGCACCTGTGACGAAATAAACGAGGTTAGAAGTCACCTAGGTTTATGGTGATGTAGCTCTTATATAGTGTGAAAAGTCAATGAGTCCCTTTCATTTGTAGAGGGACTCATTCAGCTATAAATGACTTTGGGGAAAGAAAAGGTTCCGGACTTAAGGAGGAATGAATATGAAAGTCATTGGAATTTCTGGCACGATTATTGGTGAAAAAATGAGTGCTGTTGTGAGCCGAGTTTTGAATGAAATACAGAAGGTAGATCCCGATGTTGAGGTGGAATTGCTTGATTTAAAAGACTATCAGCTCGAATTTTGTGATGGGCGTGACCCGGAAACCTATAATGGGGATACGAAAAAAGTGATTGAGATCATGAATTCAGGAGATGTGTTTTTATTTGCCACCCCTATTTTTAATGCTTCCTTGTCTGGACCATTAAAGAATCTGATTGACTTGACGCCTGTGTCGACGCTTCGAAACAAAGTGATGGGGTTCATTGCGACAGGTGGCACATATCAACATTATCTTGTGATTGAAAATCAATTAAAGCCAATTGCTGGTTATTTTCGTGCCTATGTTGCACCGAGTTCGGTTTATTTAACAAGAGAGCATTTTAATGGCAATACGTTGATTGAAGATGAGGAAATCCTCAACCGAATCGGGACTTTAGCACATGAATTAGTTCAAATGCAGAAGTCTTTAAAAGTAAATGTGAAAGTTTAGTAGATTTAATTATTCATTCGGGGGAAGAGCTGAACATAAAGCCTCTCCTATTTTTTTAGCCTCGTGTAGATGCTATCCCTTTTATTCTCCTTGTTTATATCTAATTGTAGTGATTGATCTCTACGGGCTACAACGGAGATAGGGCTTTGACGCATTGGTGCCCAAAGTCACTCGCTCGAAACTAGATAGTGCGTCAATCTACTTCATTGGCGCCCAAACACACTCGCTTGAAACCGAGATAGGGAGTTAATCATCCTCATTGGTGCTCAAACTCACTCGCTTGAAACCGAGATAGGGTGTCAATCATCTTCATTGGCGCCCAAACACACTCGCTTGAAACCGAGAAAGGGTGTCAATCGCCTTCATTGGCGCCCAAACGCTCTCGCTTTAAACCGAGATAAGGCGTCAATCATCCTCATTGGCAACCAAACTCTCTCCCTTGAAACCGAGGTAGGGCGTCGATCGCCATCATTGGCGGCCAAACTCTCTCGCTTACACCAGAGATAGGGAACCAATGGTATCATGGGTGACCTACATCCTTTAAAAGGTGGATTACTTGCAGAAGTATGAACAATCAAGTTAAGGAATAGCAGCTAAGCTAGTAGTTTTCCTTACAAAATCAGGGTTTTGTAAGATATGTCCGCTTTTCAGTAAGAAATTAGTTAGAAAGATATCTTATAGTTTGTTCAATG
>Ga0180215_1002580_pt1 | contig 18076 bp, 17 predicted proteins | sample eDN3rd37CBELigBY_FD_128871 | JGI IMG/M metagenome (GOLD analysis project Ga0180215, IMG submission 128871) | Enriched backyard soil microbial communities from Emeryville, California, USA - eDNA 3rd pass 37_C BE-Lig BY (version 2) (version 2) | ecosystem: Environmental > Terrestrial > Soil >... | reverse complement strand
TATTTTCTTTTATTTTAAGGATAATATCAGTACCGACTGCCTCTTTTTCACATGGCGTAATCGTATATCCTTCCGCCCCATGTGATTCCCATTTGTAGGCCTGTTCTCTGCCAAGGGCTTTGCTGATCACAGTTACAACATCAGCGACCATGAATGCCGCATAAAATCCTACTCCGAATTGGCCAATAATATCATGGCCATCTTTAATCTCCTGTTCTTTCTTAAAAGCGAGAGAACCGCTTTTAGCAATGATGCCAAGGTTATTTTCCAGCTCTTCCTTTGTCATTCCAATGCCAGTATCTTTGATTGTTAATGTTCTGTTTCCCTTATCAGGAACGACCTTTATGTAGTAACTCTCTTTGTCAAACGTTAAGGAATCGTCTGTAAGTGCTTTATAGTAGATCTTATCGATCGCATCGCTGCTGTTGGAAATTAGCTCCCTCAGGAACACCTCTCTTTGAGAGTAAATGGAGTTGATCATCATTTCCAATAATCTCTTGGATTCTGCCTTAAACTGTTTCGTTTCCATGTTAGTCTCTCCCCTTTCAAATTTTCATTACATTAGCACTTAAACCTTAAGAGTGCTAAACAATATTTAAATATCATATTAGTCAATTTGTGTCAATCAGCATGAACTGACTTTCGTTCTAAATGATTTCTTCTGCACATTCAACAAGATTGTGTATTGTCTCTTTTAATTGCCTCGACAGCTGTTCTGGAGTCCATTTCGCTCTCTGATTGTCCAGATCTGATTGTATTAGCATCATCATCCAAACCGAAAAAACAGCTGAAAACACATAATATTCCTGTTTGAACTTCTCCCTGTCTGGAGCAGAAATTTGAATTTCTTTACAATAACAGTCCAGAATCATATTTCGCAAAGTATGGTTATTAGGCTTAGGGAAATCCGGATGTGAAATATCGATTAAATGAAACAAATCCCAAAAAGGTGTGTTCATGTGGCAATGTTCCCAGTCCAGAACCACCGTCTTATCGCCCGCATACCCATAATTCCCCTGGTGCAAATCCCCATGGCAAAGAACTTTCACAGTGGAAAAGGGTTTACTGGTAAATGCACTGAAAATTTTATTGCCTAAACGATCTGAAATATTATGTAACTTGAAAATAGAAAACACTTTCTCTTTGTTCTGCAGGATTTGGTCTGCCATCTCCTCAATAGGCGGTTTAGGACCTTTCAGCTGTGCATGGGAAAACTGCTCAGCGGGCAAAGAGTGCCATTTGGCCATTAATGCAGTTAGTTCCAGTGCAATATTTGAATCAAATGTATGTGTAATGGTGCCAAGGTCTTCTAAAATAATCCAATTATCGCTTAGTTTGTTTTGGACGGAGTACGACAGGATTTTTGGAAACTTTAGCGGGAGTTCTGACAGTACATTTTCAAAAATCCACACTTCTTTTCCCAGCTGAGTATTGTTTGTCAGAGGTTTGAAAATAAAGCTTTTTGACGCATCAATAAAAAAACGCTCGACAAACCGGCCGTTCGCTCCCTGATATAAGTTCTCTCTTCTTAAAATGTAACGGTCATTTAGAGTCCCGTTTTCAGTCACAATATTAGTAAACAAGCTGGAGCTCCCCCTTAATAGGCATCCTATCTCCACAATATATATCAATCTGCTTTAAAAAAATACTGCTTTTTTCACTGCACAAAAAAAGTATCCTGCGCAAGGATACTTTTTAGAGCAAACTGAATTCATAGCCTTTATTTCGGATCTCAGCAATTAAAGCAGGAAGAGCTTCAACAGTCTGGGTTAATTCATGCAAAAGAATGATCGCTCCCTCTTCCAGGTTCTCTATGACGTTTGCGATAATTTGTTCAGGCTGTTCTTTTAGCTCCCAGTCCATTGCCGAGATTCTCCACATGATGGTTGATAGCCCAAGCTGTTTGGCTGCGGCTATAGTGTGTTCATTGTACTGCCCAAATGGGGGCCGAAATAGCTTCACTTCCTGGCCGATGATCGACTCAATCTTAGTTTTGCTGCTGCTGAGATCCTGGACTTGTTCATGTGGACTCAAATTAACATAATTGGAATGCTTTGAAGAGTGGGTACCTATCTGATGACCTTCTTCTATGACTCTTTTCCACGGACGCTGAGGGTATAAAAGCCTGGATTGCCAGAAGAATGCAGCTGGAACATTCTCTTTCTTCAAGATATCCAATATTTCCGGAAGAACTCTTCCGGGTCCATCATCAAAGGTCAACACCACTGTTTTCTTCGATGCATGGCCCTCATTAAATAGTTTGATATCAGGGTCATTCGAAACGTACACGACGTTCGAGCTATCCACAACTCATGGACAATTGGCCATTTCCTCTGCCTCCTTTTTTAAGTAGAACGGATATATGATTTCTCGCCATAACTTTCTGCATCATATGTAAATACATACATATCGTCTGTAAACTGCTCTGGTTTATCATCAAAAACGACTTCCCCATCTTTTAAAGCGATAATGCGGGTTGCATATCGTTTAGCTAACTGAACATCATGGACATTAATAATGGTTTGAAGCTTATGCCGCTCATGCATCTCCTGAAGCAAGCTGAATATCCGGTCTGAAGTTCCAGGATCCAGGCTTGCAACAGGCTCGTCGCCTAGAAGGAAACTTGGATTTTGAAGGAGAGCCCTTGCAATGCCAACTCTCTGTTTTTGCCCTCCGCTAAGATGCTCGACCCTGCGATCGGCAAAATCGGTTAAGCCCACCTCTGCAATGACTTGTTTAGCCTGTGCCTTTTCTTCATCTGTGAACCATCCAATAAGATTCTTGAAGCTGCTCCTGAAGCCGAACATGCCTGTCAGAACATTTTGCAGTACAGTCAATCGGGGAATTAGATTAAAATGCTGAAAGATCATTCCCATCTCCCTGCGGATTTTTCGAAGCTGTTCATCACTCAGTGCAGAAAAGGATTGGCCATCCCAGATGATTTCCCCGGATGATGGTGTCTGCAAGCCGTTTAAACAGCGGATCAAAGTGGATTTTCCAGCACCGCTTTTACCTAACACACAAACAAAATCACCAGGATGAATGGTCAGGTTTATAGAATTCAGGGCATTATGCTTCATGCCGGGATAACGGACTGTTATATTTCGAATCTCAAGCATTTCAGGCCTCCTTTATATCACTCGGTTCCTAACATAGCTTCCGAAAAGATCCACAAGAACAACGATGATCATTATAACCAGTACATCGAGCGAAACTGAACTGTACTGGAATGTTTTAAAATCATTAAAAAGTCTCTGGCCAATACCTCCACCGCCAATAAACCCCAATATAAGAGAAGTTCGAATGGCAACCTCAAACCGGTAGAAGTAATTCGACAATACATTTGGCCATATTTGAGGCAGGATGCTGAACAGGGAAGCAAACCAGCTTTTAGCACCAACTGCTTTCATGGCCTCCTGCGGGCCGGGATCGGATGCTTCAATGAGTTCTGAGATCAGTTTTCCCAGAACCCCAATATTATGAAACATAATGGCCAGGACAGCAGGAAAAGGACCAAGTCCAAGAGCCGTAAGAAGAATCAGACCGAAAACAATTTCAGGGATGGAACGGACAAAGCTGAGGCTGACTCTGGTTAAATGGTAAATAAGTTTAGAGCCGGACGTGTTTTTGGCTGCCATAAAGCTTAAGGGGAGTCCGATGATAAGCCCGAAAAAGCTTCCCAAAAAAGCCATGGCCAATGTTTCCAGACTGTCTTCAAGTATCTTTGGAAGAAGAGAAAAATCCATCGGGAACCAATGGGACAGAAAGTCAATCATATTGCGGAAGTCTTTGAATTTCGATAAATCGAATTCCGTTAGCCTCATGCTAAGATAAACGAATAAAGCCAACACGAAATATGTTAATATGCTGCGTTTTTTAAACCACAATCTTATCAGCCCTATTCTTTAATAAGTCCCTCTTTTAGGGCAGCCTGGCGGATGCTTTCATAATCTTCATTGCTTGCCTCTGTAAATCCGCTTGCCCCGAAAGCATCCAGAATTTCCGGGTCTTCAATCGCCAGAAATGCTTCTTTTAATGCTTTAATCGTTTCTTCATCGGTGTTCTCATGTACAGCCCATGGGTACTGAAAAAGCTTTTCTGATTTCCAGATCGTTTTAATCTGATCTCCATCTACTTTTCCTGAATCCACTAATTGATTGTAAATGGCGCTGTCGATCGCACCTGCATCAACCTGCTTATTTTGAACTGCCAATGCAGTAGCATCATGCGAGCCTGTAAATCTGACGGACTTAAAGCTGTGGTCGTCCTCTGATTTGTAAACTTCGCGGTCCTTCAATTCAATGGATGGGATTAGAGATCCTGAAGTTGAATTGATATCACCGAAAGCAAAGTCAGATTCACTGCTGTTTTTCAGTAAATCTTCAAGTGAATTCCATGGATTGTCTTTATGTGTGATGATATATGAATAATAGAATGGCTCTCCATCAATCAGCTGTGTAATGATGGCTTTTGCGCCGCTCTTCTCATGTGCAACAACATATGTTAACGGGCCGAAATAAGCCATATCAATTTTATCGTAGTTCATGGCTTCCACTACCCCGTTATAATCCGGATATACTTCGACAGCTACATCCCTATCGAGTTTTTCAGATAAAGTGGACTGAAGTTTCTCCATGGCAGCTTCCATGGATCCCTCTGTTTGAACTGGAATGACCCCAATGGTGAACGTTTCTTTCGATTGTTCTTTTCCGTTTCCGTCTGTGTTATCTGTTTCATTTCCGCCGCATGCTGACAAAAGCATCAGTGAAAAGATAGTTATGAGCATTAAGAATTTTTTCATGTTTGCACTTCCTTGTTTTTGATTTTGGCTCTATTGCTATAAAATGTAGGTTAGCTTGTGAATATTGTTCGTTGATCTTTGGCTGCATGCACGCAGCGAACCCGCGGGGAGAGATGAGATCCTCTTCGGCTACGCCTGCGCCTCTCACTTCCCTGGCTTCCCGCAGGACATTGAATAAACTTCCCTGAATCAACACCGCACGAAGAAATGCGGATGCATTTTCGAGGATCAAATGCCCTCCGCTACAATCAACTCTATTGTTAGATTTAGTTGCAAGTAAAAACTCTAACGAAAACAGCCTTAATTTTGTAAAGGTAAAAAAGGACTCTTTTCGAGTCCTTTTTTCAGATAACAGTAATCTTTCCAGGATTCTGATCTGTGACAGTCCCAATGATGGAAGCCCATTCTACTCCTTTTACCTTAAGATCTTTAAGGAGCAATTCAGCTTCTGTTTCAGGAACGGTTATTAAAAGTCCCCCTGAAGTGATGGCATCACAAAGGATCACCTGGTCCACATCATCAATATTTTCATATTGAATCCGGCCGGACAGCCATTTATGATTCTTTTTGGAGCCTCCAGGAATAATATTCTGTTCAGCAAGCTCTCTTGTTTTTGGAAGGATTGGAACGGCTTTGCTTTCAATGGTAATGCCTGTGCCGCTTCCTTCCGCAATCTCCATTGCGTGGCCTAGAAGGCCAAAACCGGTAATGTCTGTACAGGCATTGACCTGGTAGTTATCCATAGCTTCAGCTGCGTCTTTATTTAAGGCAGCCATGACTTCCATTACACGGTCAATTCCTTCCTGATCCAGCATATCCCTTTTAATCGCTTGAGTAAGAATGCCCACGCCAATCGGCTTGGTTAAAATCAGTTTGTCACCAGGTTTGGCTCCTGCATTTGTTCTAACTCGTTCAGGATGTACTGTTCCAGTCACAGATAAACCGAATTTTGGCTCCTGGTCATCAATGGAGTGCCCTCCAACTAAAACAGCACCGGATTCTCTAACTTTATCGGATGCGCCAGCCAGAATGTCTGCAAGGATGTTTTTATCCAATTTGCTGATTGGAAAACCTACAATATTCATAACGGTTATCGGCTTTCCGCCCATAGCGTAAATATCGCTAAGTGAATTGGCTGCGGCAATCTGCCCGAACATATACGGGTCATCCACGATAGGAGTAAAGAAATCAAGTGTCTGCACCAGGGCAGTTTCATCATTTATTTTATATACACCTGCATCATCAGAAGTATCCAGTCCTACTAAAAGGTTGGGGTCAGGTACAGACTTTGGCAAATGACGCAGAACCTGCGCCAGGTCTTCAGGACCAATTTTGCATCCTCAGCCGCCTTTTGTAGATAAAGAAGTTAGTTTTATGATTTCTTCTCTCGACATATTTCTCTCTCCTTGCCTATGATTATTTACTTGGGACTTTTCTAAAATGGTTTTGTACATTTTTTGAAGTGTTTTAGCTTCATATTCTGAAGAATGGCTGCATTCAACATAGAATTTGGCAGCACGCCCCAATTTTATCCTCAACTCGTAATTATTCACTAGTTTGTCTGCATAATCAAGAAATTCGACCGGATTTGTATAGATTAAACCGGTTTCCTGATGGTCAATGATATTTCGATTTCCCAGGTTATTGGCTGCAAGTACTGGAAGGCAATATCCCATTGCTTCTAAAATAGCAGCAGGCTGGCCTTCAGAATGGGATGTATTCAATACGGCATCAGCTTGCCTGTATAGTTCCCCCATATGATGATGGGGGATTTGACCAAGATATTGAATCCACTCTTTATTCTCTTCTGCAAGGGACTTTACAATATACCCCTCTTCTTCTTCAATAATAGGGCCCGCCAGCCAAAGTCGTATCTCAGGATTTTTTTCGTAAATGATTTTAAGCTTTTCTATGGCAAAAGGAATATTTTTCACCTTGCGGATCCCTGCCGGCAGCAAAAATAAAAAAGTGCCAGGTTCTTTCTTATAATCACCTCCAGGTTCAGGAAATATTACAGTGCCCTGATGGATAACGCTGATTTTATCTCTTGCTTCGGGAAGTTCTTTTGAGAGTACCAGCTTGGCTTCATCATCAAATACGTGTATAGCTTCGGCATGGAGGATGGTTTCCGAAACAACGGCTTTTTTTTCCGGATCATAAAGATCGATATTTAAGTCCGTCCCTGTCATGGTTACGACATATCTTTCAGGCCTTTTAGCAAGCCTTTTAATAAATTGGCCAAACCTGTAAGCGTTAAAGCCATGCACAATATCAGCTTTTGGCAGGTAAGTGAATTCGTAATCGTTTGTGATATTAATGATTTTAGTCTCGATGCCAAGCTTATTAAGTCCATCAGAAATACGCTGAACGGTAACCGTATTTCCTCTTGCCTGGTGAAAATTTGGGCTTGCCAGTATTACTTTCATCCTTTCATCCTTCACAATTATATTTGCACTATCTTCGTTTTAATTAAAGTTTGCATCAATTATTGCAGGAATATTTCATCCTGTCCATTAATTGTATTTCAGCTAGCTGTTCTTTCAATTATGACAGTAAAAAAGCCTGTTTCTAAGGCAAGAAACAGGCCGGATTCTTCTATTGGTTTCCGAATTCTTCTACAAGTTCTCTGAATTTCCGAAGTGAGTTTTCAATTGGATATGGGGAAGTCAGATCCACTCCGGTTTTCTTTAACAGCTCAAGCGGATAATCGGAACTTCCGCTTTTTAAGAACTCAAGATAGCTTTGCAGCGTTTCTTTGTCCCCTTCAAGAATTTTCGCTGCCAAATGAATGGCAGACGCAAATCCGGTAGCGTACTTATAAACATAAAATGGACGGTAAAAATGAGGGATCCTAGCCCAGCCGAATTTTACCTCTTCATCAAAGACTATTTCATCCCCATTATATTCGCGGAATAAGCGTTCATAGATTCCGCTGAAAACTTCAGCGTTAAGCGGTTCTCCCTTTTCAGCTAATTCGTGCGTTTTCATCTCAAATTCAGCAAACATGACTTGAGTGAAGAAGGTTCCTTTAAACTGATCAATAAAATGATTAAGGAGATGCCTGCGGACTTGTTTATCCTTTTCCCTGTTCAGCAAATAATTAATCAGCAGCACTTCGTTCACTGTTGAAGCCACTTCCGCTACAAAGATGCTATATCGGGCGGTAATCTGCGGCTGGTGCTGAGAGCTCAGCTTACTGTGGACACCATGTCCGCATTCATGTGCAAGTGTGAAAAGGCTGTCCAGATCATCCCGGTGATTCAGGAGGATATAGGGATGAACGCCGTAGATGCCCAGGTTATACGCCCCTGACCGCTTCCCTGGAGTTTCCCGCACATCAATATAGCGCCCTGACTTAAACTCCTTGAGAATATTAATATAATCCTCTCCAAGAGGCTCCAATGCTTTACACATCGTTTCATAAGCTTCTTCATATGATATATCAGGTTTTACACCCTCTGCTAATGGAACACTCAAATCATATTGCCTCAGCTCGTCAAGGCCTAACTGTTTCTTGCGGATCCTGGTATACTGATGCATTGCCCCGATATTTTTTTTAGTGGTCTCAATAAGATTTACATATACTTCCTTGGGCACCTTATCTCCAAATAATCCTTTTTCAAGGGCTGAAGGATAATTCCGGATTTTGGCCATGCTCACATTGTTTTTTATCGCAGCAGAAAGGGTGGAAGCAATGGAATTCTTTAGCTGCACATAAGGCTGGTAATAGGCCCTATACGCTTCTTTTCTCTTTTCCCGGTCTTCCTCTTCCATAATTTTTGCATACATGCCGCGTGTCAGTTCAACCTTTTCGCCATCGTCTTTTGTTACATCGCCAAACTTTATATCAGCATTATTCATCATTCCAAATGTATGACTTGGAACCGAAAGTGCTTCGCCAAGGCGGGACAGAATTTCTTCCTGGTCCTTATTAAGGACATGAGGCTTATAGCGGAAAGATTCGAGCAGATCTTCCTCAAAGTATTTCAAGCCCTTTTCCTCAGCAATATAGCTTTTTAGGGTTTCTTCATCCAGACTTAAAAGAAAAGGCATAAAAAAAGAAGTGGAAGAACTGATTTTAACGCCTAATTGCTTTGCCCTGTCCACAAAAGCCTGCGAATCAGACACCCGTGTGTCTTCATCTGTTTTTAGCATCGCATATGCATATAGCTTATTAAATATGTAAGAAAGTTTTTCTTTTTGCTCAAGATATTGATACAGGGAATAACCATCTTGAATCTGCCCATCAAAGGTCTTCAGCTTATCAGCTAATTGTTCAATCCTCTGGTAATCTTCCTCCCATTTTTCCAAACTGGAATAAATGTCTTCCAGATTCCATTTTTCATTTAGCGGAACATCATTTCTGTTTTTGTATGTCTTCATCTTATAGCCTCCTTTACAGCAAAACTGTCATTCATTTATTAACTATATTCAAAAGTTATCGGAAAAACCCTTCCTCATTTTTGATTTTATCATGAACGGCCATTAAAATAATCTTGAAAGGATGTGGACGGATTGGCAATAACTCTGCCTCATATTGAAGACTCAAACAATACGGTATATTTTCCTCCAGTGGGGAAATTTGAAACGTTTCAGGATGATGCTCATTATGAAGAGAAAGTCAGGGAATGGGGCTTATCAACTACAAGGGAAGTTAAGAAGGAATTCTGGTATAAAGAAAAATCACAGCAGCGGCTTGTAACTGTGAAAGGTTATCAGGCATACGGTGAGTCTGATGATTATTATACAATCATAATCGAATTTCAGGACGGAAATCTGAGCTGCATACACCCGGCTTATCTTAAAGAGATGCAGTCGCCAAGCTTTGGAAAAGCATTGACTGCTGGTTTCTCTGCTCCTTCTGAAAAGGAAGCACCTAAAAAAGACAGTGAGAAGTCTGAAGACGTTACTAAGAATCCGTCTGAAAACAGCAATAAGACAAAGCCTTCAGCAAAAAAAGCCAAGAAGGAAAAACAGCCTGCATTGGAACTGCCAGCAGAAAAGGCCCACTTTACTGCTAAAGTAAAACAATTTGCCTTGAGCTGGAACCATTTCAATGAAGAAAATGATGAAGTCATCGTCTTAGAAGATGTTGTCATTGAAGAGAATGAACCGATTGAAGTGGGACTTGGCTGGTGCTCCCACTCAAAAACGCTGAAGAAATTCGAACTTAAGCCAGGGGAAAGCCTTGAATTTGATGGGAAAATTGTTAAAAAGAAACTGCCTAAAGGGAAAGACTGTGACGAGGAATTCATTGTAGAAGAAGCAGTGACATATAAGATTAATAATCCTTCAAAAATCAAAAAAAGCTAAGAGTGGACGCTCTTAGCTTTTTTATGATTATAAAAGAATTCTTTTTTCTCCCTCGATTTCCTGGATTGGATTGATATTCTGTGTGAATTCCAGGGTTCCTGCATAGCTTCCGTTTTCATCCCTTACAGCAAAATAACGGATATAAACATATTTATCTTTAAATTTTATCCAGAAATCTTCAGAGTCCTTTCGGCCTGCCTTAAAATCCTTCAGCAATTCTTCCACAGCATGGACACTGCGGGGAGGATGGCAATTCTGCACGGTTCGCCCTATCACGGCTTTGGTTCTGGCAAAGATTCTTTCCTTTCCGTGAGAGAAATAGCGGACTACGTCTTCATGATCAATAAATGTGATATCAACAGGCAAATGATTGAATAATAGCTCCAGCTGTTTCAATGATAAAATGCCAGTTTCCATTTTGATATAGCCTTCTGATATTGCTTTCCCAGCAATCCCTTTGCGTTCGGGCTTCCATTCTCCTTGCGGGCCGGTCAGGCAGAAGCCAATCTCATCGCTCTCATGGGCAATCTTAACCCATTCATCTTCTGTAAGATTCTTTAAGGCCATAGGGAAAAGGATATTTTCCTCCCTGTAAATCATAGCGCTTATTTCATTGAAAATGAAACGCACGGCATTGGTGACCTTTTGCTTGTCCCCATCGTAATCCTCGAGCAGGTTTTTGGCATCCTTGATTCCATCCCTGATATAGTCATCGATGCTCCACATATTATTTGTTGGTCCATAGATTCCGTACTTCTCCAAGTATGGGAAAAGCAGATTTTCCTTCCGGCTGTAATGCTTATCAAGATCAAGCAGCAGGATGCAGTCTTCCAATAGTTTATATGCATTTTCCCCGTTATCCTCCTGGATGAACGCTTCGAGATGGACTTTTACCTTTTCCCTCAGATGCTTATCAATTGCCTTATTCTCCCGGATAAATGTATGTATGGGGTGTCCGGGCTGTTCTTCCGGCTTGGGAAGAGCAGTTTCGCCATTATTGTTCTGAGCAGGACTGCTGTGATGGTCCTGATGTTCACGGTTATTAATCAATTCGCTCACTGTACATTTCCTCCTCTTTTTCCAGGCTATATAAATTGCTTATAAGGAATGTACCATGGGGGAAAAGTTTGGGATGTGATGAGAATCATATTTTATTGAAAGTTTATTGGTTTATTTAAGAATGGAATGCAAGCAATAAATTACCACCCCCTCCTTGTTCTCTTTTTTGATACACTTTTAAAGGATTGAATGATGGAGGTTTACTATTTGTGAAAAGAATACACCAAATGCTGATATTGATTGTTTTTATATTTTCCAGCGGTTTTGCTGCAGGCATTTACTATACAAACATCACCGATCAAGGCCAGCCTTTAAAACAGTCTGTGCCGGTTTCACAATCCAGCAAACTTCTGGTCAAAAAAGGAATCCCGGAGCTTTCGGAGATTCCCGAAAAAGTGCTGATGGGTTATATCCAGGATTACCGTGATCCAAAATCGATCGATTATTCAAATCTGACACATATCCTATTTTCTTTCGCTCATCCTGAGAAGGACGGCAGCATTTCTTTAAATGGTGATTCAGCCCTGAATAATCTGAGAAGAGTGGTAAGAAATGCACACCGGCAAGATGTAAAGGCCATACTTGCCGTAGGGGGATGGTTTCATATCAATGGCGGGGAATCTTATGATTATTTTAAACAAGCCATAGCTGATGAATCCTCGAGAGATAGGCTGGTAAAAGAACTGGCGGGACTGGCTCAAAACGAAAACCTTGATGGCATTGACATTGATTTTGAGCATCCGCGTTCTAAAGAGGATGCAAAATACCTGGCAGTCTTTATCCATAAGCTTAGCGAAATGCTTCATGCAAACGGCAAAGTGCTGTCTGTTGCGGTCCATGCCAAAATTCATAGTGTAACCGGGACAGAGACGGGCTATGTCGTATATGAGCCTTCTATGTTCATGAAGGTTGATTATGTAAATATTATGGCTTATGATGGCCAGTGGGATGGCGGTTACAATGCTCGCAATCTTTCTCCGTACTCCTTTACAGAGAATATAGCAAACTATTGGGGACAATTATTTGATTCACAGGGTATTCCAAAAGATAAGCTGGTTCTGGGGGTTCCGCTTTATGCTCAGCCAGCAGATCCTGCTATTAAGCCGGTATCATATAATGCAATCATAAACGATAACCCTGAAAACGCAGAAAAGGATAAGATCAGCCTAAATGGCACCGACTACTACTATAATGGTGCCAAAACGATGAAAAAGAAAACAGCCCTGGCTCTCAATCACGGATTCGGCGGAATGATGATCTGGGAAGTGGGCCATGACGCCAAAGGACCATACAGCCTTATGGGAACGATTGCTGAAGCTCTCCAAAATACAGAAGAACCCGTGAAGTATTATTCCTTGAAAAATACCAAATAAGAAAAAAGAGCATGGGCAGCACCCTTGCTCTTTTTTCTTATTTCAAATCACGATAGTATAAACTTTTTTATTTCCTCCCGCCGGTCCTGATAGACCTTCTCTCCAAGCATAACCAATTCCTCCACAAACTTTATTTCATCAAATGGCATTTCTTCCCCCAGTTCTTCATTTATGCGCAAGTAATTTTCTCCGAGCAGATGCTTGCAATGGTAGGTAACAGATTCGGAGGATAAATGAAGGGCCAGGTCCAAAAGCTTCGGCGTCACTTTCATGGACGGGAGCTGGAAAGGCAGCCAATGTTTTACACCCCAGTATTTATTATTGTCAATCGTAAAGTCAATTTTTTGAAGACCGGTTCCAAGGGAAAGGATTTTTATTTTTTGCAGCTCCTCCTTGAAGTGATGCATAGCCTCCGTAATGCAGACGAGTGATGGATTATTCGCCCAAAGCCCTCCGTCTATCGATAAATAACTGTTGCTGATGTTATTAGGAGGGAAATATACAGGTGCTGAACAGGAGGATAGTACTGCGTCCCAAAGCTTCATTGATAAACTTTCATTTCCAGTACTGCCGTAATTGGAACGGTGGATAAATGGCTTGCCATGGGTCACATCGACAGCAGGAATTAAAAGCGGCTTTTTAATATCGGAAAGCTCTGTTTCACCAAAAGCTTTGCGGATAAAACGCCGCAGGTACTTATCACTGTATACACTTTTAAAGAGGCCAACCTTTGCCTGTTTTACAAATATTTTTTTCCCGAATGACTCGTATCCTTTCAAGACCTCGCTCATATCTTTCTTCAGGATCAGTGAAGCGGCAATTATCGATCCGGTGCTTGTGCCAGCAATCATATCAAAATAGTCGCCGGCTTGCAGATTCAGTTCCTCTTCGAGAGCTTTTAAAATGCTGACAGCAAAGACACCGCGTATTCCACCGCCATCGATGCATAATATTTTCATTGGATCACCTGCTGTTTCATTCCTTTTGTGATATTTGCCCATTACTATTGGGGAAATTACGTTATCTGAAGAATAGGAGCTTATGCCTTTTCCTATGTAAAAAAAGAGAAGGAATCATTCCTTCTCTTCTATTCCTCGTTTATCATTTCCTCGAATACAGCAGAGACCTTGTTAAATTCTTCGTCGCTTTCAATGGGGGTAAAGTCGCCGTCTTCATCCAGTTTTAAGAAGAACACGTCGATATCTTCTTCTGTGTCTTCTTCAAGATCTTCTACGAAGCTGACAGCAGCATATTGATGGCCATCCACCTCTGCAGAAGCGAGGACCTCCACTTCCATTTCCTGATCATTTTCATCACTGATTGTAAATACTTCTCCAACTTCTATCTTGTCCATTTTTTATCTCCTCTCTATAGTAGGTTCTTTCTATATTTTCCCGTTTTAGCAGATTTTCATGCCTAAAATAAAAATAGGATCGGCTTTATGTGCCGATCCTTGCCTGCATTGAGGATTACTTAATGCCTGCTGCCTCTTTTTTTTCCACTTTTACACTCCATCCAAACGGGTCTGGCGCGGTTCCTTTTTGGATGCCTGTCAAAGTATCATAGATTTTCTTAGATAATTCGCCGGTGATCCCGCCGCTGATTTCAATTTTCTTATTGTCCCAGAAAAATTCGCCAATTGGAGAGATAACAGCAGCAGTGCCAGTTCCAAATGCTTCTTCAAGCTGTCCATCCGCATGTGCCTGGTAGATTTCTTCAATGGAGATTCTGCGCTCTGCCACTGGGATATTCCAGTATTTCAGCAACTCGAGTACAGAGTTTCTGGTAATTCCTTCTAGGATGCTTCCATTAAGCTCAGGTGTTACAACTTCACCGTTAATTTTGAAGAAAATGTTCATGCTTCCCACTTCTTCAATATATTTATTTTCTTTTCCGTCCAGCCATAGAACCTGTGAATATCCAGTTAAGCTGGCAAGCTCCTGTGCTTTCAGACTCGCTGCATAGTTTCCTCCGGTTTTAGCGGTGCCTGTTCCCCCTTTTACGGCACGGACATATTCGTTTTGAACAGCAATTTTAACAGGGTTGATGCCTTCCTTATAGTAGGCGCCTACTGGAGAAAGAATAATGATGAATTTGTATTTCTTTGATGGTGCCACTCCAAGGTATGGCTCAGTTGAAATGACAAATGGACGGATGTACAGTGAAGTTCCTTCAACATTGGGAATCCAGTCACGATCGAGTGATATTAATTCTTTTAAGGCATAAAGAGCAAGCTCTTCATCAATTTCAGGAATGCATAATCTGGAGTTGGATTTATTCAATCTCTCCATATTCTTTTCTGGCCTGAACAGCAATACCTCATTATCGATTGTAAGATATGCTTTTAACCCTTCGAAGACACTTTGCCCATAATGGAAAATCATTGCAGCGGGATCAAGTGAAAGCGGCTGGTAAGGTACAATTCTTGGATCATGCCATCCCCGGCCGGCAGTATAATCCATTTCAAACATATGATCGGTAAAATTTTTGCCAAACTCCAGGTTATCAAATGCAGGTTTTTGTTTTTTCTCAGGTGTGCGATTGATTTCAATTTTAAATTCATTCATTGTCAAAACTCCCTATCTGTAGATGATTTAAAAACCTCATGCCTGCTTTTCCTGCTGCTCTTAATAGAGGATAAATAAAAACGCCCAGTCATCCTCCGAGCGTGGACGAAAGGGCTTGCTTCCCGGCAACAACCAATATGGATGTTCAACAGCTGCTTATAGTCATTATATTAAGACTCATATGCTGTTTTTGAAAAGGTTGCCTTTCGCTCTTTTCTACTTCAAGGCAGTAGTGCAGTTATCTGTTAAAGTTTTTATAAGTTTTTCTAATATTATGATATTCTCCTATTTAATTGTCAATATGAATTAACAATAAATTTAGAATTAATTCGAATTACTGAAAATTCTATTTGCAAAAGAAATGGCAATTTAGATGAAAAATCATGGATTTAAATCTATAATCAATATATAAATACATAAGGAGATTTATGAAGATGAACAGCAAAGAGCTAGAAGAAAGAATTATTCAAAACTATCAGGGCGAAGAAAAAATGATGATTCTCGTTTTTGCCCAGTGGTGTATTAATCACAATTTAGATCCCGAGGAAATCTATTTAAAGGCATATCCTGATCAAAGCAAAAATAATTCACTGCAGGAAGCGCTGGAGCTGACAGTTCCAAAAGAAGAAGCGGGCGATGTGCCTGATGAGACATTGCTTGGTGTTCTCTCAATGTTCGGAAATGATGATTTGGCCTTCGTCGTTATGGAAGAATTAAAGAAAATGAAAAAGGACAGCTAAGCCAATTGGCTGCTGCCCTTTTATGCAAGAAACACTTTTATTTAAACCAGCCCTTCTCTTTGGACTGGGTAATGGCTTCAATCCTGTTCGTAACTTCGAGCTTGTCTAGAATAGCAGAGATATAGTTACGGACGGTTCCTGTTTTAATGCTGAGCTGGTCGGCAATTTCCCTGGTGTTTTTGCCGTCGGCAATCAGCTCAAGCACCTCTTTTTCACGGTCGGTCAGCGGGTTTTCTTCTCCATATACATCATCCATTAATTCAGGTGCATAGATGCGCTTTCCTTCTACGACGTTTCTGATTGAGCTGGCGAGCTCTTCACTTGGGCTGTCTTTTAATAAGTACCCCCTTACACCGGCCTTAAGGGCACGCTGAAAATACCCTGACCTTGCAAAGGTTGTCAGAATAATAACCTTGCAGCCTATGCCCTTCAATTCTTCCGCCGCCTCCAAGCCGCTCTTTTCCGGCATTTCAATATCCATGATGCATACATCCGGTTTGAGCGTTTGGACAAGAGATATGGCTTCCTTGCCATTCGATGCTTTGCCAATGACTTCCATATCGTCTTCGAGATTTAACAGGGATCCTAAAGCACCAAGCACCATCCGCTGGTCTTCAGCTATGACGATTTTAATCATGCCTTTTCCTCCTTATTTGTTTCTTTTACGACTGTTGGCACCTTCATTGTAATCGTTGTTCCATTTTCAGATTCGATATCAAGACTTCCATTGACAAAGTCGAGCCGCTCTCCTAATCCAAGCAGTCCTGACCCCTTGCCGACATCTGTTGCGGGATTCATGCCGACCCCGTTATCCTGGACAGTAATGCTAACTTCATTCCAGGTTTGTTCAATGCTGATGCGGCATTCTGTAGCATTACTGTGTTTTACTACATTTGTCACAGCTTCTTTCATGCACATGCTTAGAATATTCTCAAGGAATAGCGACACGTTCTTTAATTTGATATCTTCTTCCCCGATGAATTCGATTGAGGCTGCCTTTAAGATTTGCTTAACAAGTATAATTTCTTCCTTCAGCCTGATTCCTCTCATCTGGGAAACCATTTTTCTTACTTCGTTTAATGCTGTTCTGGCCGTTTGCTGAACGTCTATAAGTTCTTCCTTTGCCTGGTCAGGATCCTTGCTGATAAGCTTACGGGCCAGATCGCTTTTTAACCCGATCAGAGACAATTTTTGTCCGAGTGTATCATGAAGATCTCGGGCAATCCGCTGCCTTTCTTCCTGTTTGACAAGCTCCGCAATCCTTTTGTTGGCATCTTCGAGCTGTTCTTCAAGCATTTCCTGCTTTTTCTTATTGTGAATGTTAAAAGGAAGCAAAATCACACTGATCCAGATGATAATGATAAAAGGTATCTGCTCGAGAAATAATGGCTTTTGTGTGACAAAATTAATGTTTATTGAGATGGTGGTTGCAACAAGATGGATGACATATAACGTTAAAAATGCAATCCTGTTTTTGATATGGCCATTGTAATAAGCAATATAAAAAGCAAAATAAATAAACGAAAACAGAATGGTCATCGTAATCGATATGCTGATTAAGATGCCAGTCCATAGATAGACAGGCCACTTCCGCGATATAAAGGCAAAACGCAATGATATAAAAAATAAAATGGTCAGGATAATGCCTACGGCTATGGCGATTTTAGAGGTGGACCTGAAGATGAAATAAAACGGCAAAATGCTGAATACACTCCATATATAAGGAGAAATGCCTGAACTTTTCAATGTGGTGAAATACTTTTTAAACATGTGAGGTACCCTCTTTTTTATTCGTAAAATAATGAAACAGCTCCTTTGTTATCATATCACAAAGGAGCTGTTCTTCAGTAGATTATAGACTTAGTTTATGGCTTCACAGATGCCGTTTTCGCTCTGCTCTGTTTTTTGCTGAGGGCAGACTGCCTGGCTGCTCCATATCCAGTGAAGTCCTGGGCATCTTCATCCCATAAGCGGAATCGAAGTGACTTTAGACTGGTCGAAAAAGTAATCGTCGGTACATTCTGAAGCTCAGCTGTATTATAATGTGCGCTTTCGAGATTATAGTTAGGCACGCGCGGGCTTAAGTGATGAATATGATGGAACCCGATGTTCCCGGTTAGCCACTGAAGTACTTTTGGAAGCTTGTAAAAGGAGCTTCCTTCTACTGCCGCTTTTACATACTCCCACTTATCATCTTCTTCAAAATAGGAGTCTTCAAATGTA
>Ga0180215_1002579_pt1 | contig 18077 bp, 13 predicted proteins | sample eDN3rd37CBELigBY_FD_128871 | JGI IMG/M metagenome (GOLD analysis project Ga0180215, IMG submission 128871) | Enriched backyard soil microbial communities from Emeryville, California, USA - eDNA 3rd pass 37_C BE-Lig BY (version 2) (version 2) | ecosystem: Environmental > Terrestrial > Soil >... | reverse complement strand
CCCGGAACTCGCCAAAATACTTCGTGATCGCAGCCGTCAGCGACGTCTTGCCATGGTCAACGTGACCAATCGTGCCAATGTTAACATGCGGCTTGTTGCGCTCGAATTTACCTTTGGCCATGTGCCTTCTCCATTTCCTTCAGCCCGTGAGGGCAATTCATTCCCGTGCGCAGCCGCGGCTTACGCGAACTTCTTCTGGATTTCCTGGGCGACCGCGTTCGGCACCGGCTCATAGTGGTCGAACTGCATCGTGTACTGGGCGCGGCCCTGCGACATCGAACGCAGATTGTCGACATACTTGAACATGTTGGCGAGCGGCACCATGGCGTTGATGACCACGGCGACGCCGCGGGCTTCCTGGCCCTGGATCTGGCCACGACGGCCGTTCAGATCGCCGATCACGGAACCGACATAGTCTTCCGGCGTCACCACCTCGACCTTCATGATCGGCTCCAGCAGCTGGGCGCCAGCCTTCTGCGCACCCTCGCGGAACGCCGCGCGGGAGGCGATTTCGAAGGCGAGCACCGAGGAGTCGACGTCGTGGTAGGCGCCGTCGATGAGGGTCGCCTTGACGCCCAGCATCGGGAAGCCGGCCAGCGGACCCGAGGACAGCACGCTCTGGATACCCTTCTGGACGCCCGGGATGTACTCCTTCGGAACCGCGCCGCCGATGATCTTGGACTCGAAGACGAACTCTTCGCTTTCCGGGTTCGGCTCGAAGATCAGCTTGACGCGGGCGAACTGGCCCGTGCCGCCGGTCTGCTTCTTGTGGGTGTAATCCACCTCGGCAGCGCGGGTGATCGTCTCGCGATAGGCGACCTGCGGGGCGCCGACATTCGCCTCGACCTTGAACTCGCGGCGCATGCGGTCGACGATGATGTCGAGATGCAGCTCGCCCATGCCGGCGATGATGGTCTGGCCGCTCTCCTCGTCGGTCTTGACGCGGAAGGACGGATCCTCGGCGGCGAGACGGTTGAGCGCGAGGCCCATCTTCTCCTGGTCGCCCTTGGTCTTCGGCTCGATCGCGATCTGGATGACCGGATCGGGGAATTCCATGCGCTCCAGGATGACCGGCTTCAGCGGATCGCAGAGCGTGTCGCCCGTGGTGGTGTCCTTGAGGCCAGCCAGAGCGACGATGTCGCCGGCATATGCCTCTTCGATGTCCTCGCGCGAATTGGCGTGCATCTGCAGCATGCGGCCGATGCGTTCCTTCTTGCCCTTCACCGTGTTGTCCAGCGACATGCCCTTGGTGAGCTTGCCGGAATAGATGCGGGCGAAGGTGAGCGAGCCGACGAACGGGTCGTTCATGATCTTGAAGGCGAGCATGGCGAGCGGCTCGTTGTCGTCCGCGTGACGCTCGATCTCGGCCTCGGTCTTGGCGTCGATACCCTTGATCGCCGGCACGTCGATCGGCGACGGCAGGAAGTCGACGACCGCGTCCAGCAGCGGCTGCACGCCCTTGTTCTTGAAGGCAGTGCCGCACAGGACCGGGTGGAACTTCACCGCGATCGTGCCCTTGCGGATCAGCGCGCGCAGCTCGTCGTTCGACGGCAGGTTGCCCTCGAGGTAGTTGTTCATGGCGTCGTCGTCCATCTCGACGGCCGCCTCGATCATCTTCTCGCGGTATTCCTCGGCCTTCGCCTTGAGGTCGGCCGGGATTTCCACGACGTCCCACTCGGCGCCGAGCGACTCGTCGCGCCAGACCAGGGCGTTCATCTCGATCAGGTCGACGATGCCCTTGAACTCGTTCTCCGCGCCGATCGGGAGCTGGACGGCAACCGCAACCGCGCCGAGGCGCGACTTGATCATCTCCAGGCAGCGGTAAAAGTCCGCGCCTGTCTTGTCCATCTTGTTGCAGAAGATCATGCGCGGGACATGATACTTCTCGGCCTGGCGCCACACCGTCTCGGTCTGCGGCTCGACGCCGGCGTTGGAGTCGAGCAGCGCAATGGCGCCGTCGAGCACGCGCAGCGAACGCTCGACTTCAATGGTGAAGTCGACGTGGCCCGGCGTGTCGATGATGTTGAAGCGGCGCATCTTGCCGTCACGACCCTTCCAGAAGGTCGTGGTCGCGGCCGACGTGATCGTAATGCCGCGCTCCTGCTCCTGCTCCATCCAGTCCATGGTGGCGGCGCCGTCGTGGACTTCGCCGATCTTGTGCGACTTGCCGGTGTAGTAGAGCACGCGCTCGGTGGTCGTGGTCTTGCCGGCGTCGATATGCGCCATGATACCGAAGTTTCGGTAGTCCTCGATCTTGTATTCGCGGGCCATCGTCGTACCTCTTTCGTCCGTCGCCTAAGCGCGCCTTACCAGCGGTAATGCGCGAAGGCGCGGTTGGCCTCGGCCATCTTGTGGGTGTCTTCGCGCTTCTTCACGGCGGTGCCGCGGTTGTTGGCCGCGTCCATCAGCTCGCCGGAGAGGCGGTCGACCATGGTGGTCTCGTTGCGATTGCGCGCGGCCGTGATCAGCCAGCGGATCGCCAGCGCCTGACGGCGCTCGGGGCGAACGTCGACCGGCACCTGGTAGGTGGCGCCGCCGACACGACGGGAACGCACCTCGACATGCGGCGCAACGTTGTCGAGCGCCTGATGGAAGACCGTCACGGGCGGCTGCTTGGCCTTCGCCTCGACCTGATCGAGGGCGCCGTAGACGATCGACTCGGCGACCGACTTCTTGCCGTGAAGCATCACGGCATTCATGAATTTGGTCACAACCAGATCGCCGAACTTCGGATCCGGGTTGATCTCACGCTTATCTGCACGGTGGCGTCGGGACATTTCTCTCGTCTCTCACCTTCGAGGCCCGGCGCATGAAAAAAGCGCCGAAGCCGGGAAAACCCTTACTTCGGACGCTTGGCGCCGTATTTGGAGCGGCGCTGCTTGCGGTTCTTCACGCCCTGCGTGTCGAGCACGCCGCGGATGATGTGATAGCGCACGCCGGGAAGGTCCTTCACGCGGCCGCCGCGGATCATGACCACCGAGTGCTCCTGGAGGTTATGGCCCTCGCCAGGAATGTAGCCGATCACTTCGAAGCCGTTGGTCAGGCGGATCTTCGCAACCTTGCGCAGGGCCGAGTTCGGCTTCTTCGGCGTCGTGGTGTAGACGCGCGTGCAGACGCCCCGCTTCTGCGGGTTCTGTTGCATCGCCGGGACCTTGTTGCGCTTCACCGGCGCAATGCGCGGCTTGCGGATCAGCTGGTTTACGGTAGGCATTCGCCGTCCTCTTAATCCAAAAACTCGTGTCTCGAGCCCGTTCGGGGCACCAATGCGGGCGAAACTCCATACGCGAATTCGGGCATCAAACCGCCTGTCTGCGGTCCTGCCCGAACAAAAGCAGAGGAAGCGGTAGCCGCTTCGTGCACGCCGGATGATGTATTTCGCTCGTAGAACGAACCCTGTTTGAGGCAAACTCCGGGGCGCGACGCCCTGGAAGGGAAAGCCTCACATCGGCTCAGACCGGGCGGCATGTATAACGAGGCCGCGAATCCGTCAACCCCGAGCGGGAAATAATCGCTCCGGAGCGGCGTCCGCACCCACCCGGGACAGATAGTTGCGCGATATGGCCACCACTTAGCGTTATGTGACCCGATCCGTGCTGTCACCGCCCGGCCATACATGCGAAAACGCCGGAGATGCGAGGGCAGACTCGACCGCAAGGGAATCAGCCGATGAACGACAACGAGGAGCGTCCGGTCACCATCGTCACGGGCCGGGTGTGGCGCCGCAAGGGCGGACCGTCCGAAGGCGTGCATGTGATGCTGGTCGCGCCCGACGACGACACCGCCGTGCGCATCGTGCTCGACGCGCTTGCCAAGGAAGGCTACGCCGAAGCCGAGCTCGACCAGATCGGCGACATGGACGGCGTTCCGGACGACGAGCCGCATTTCTCGGCCTACCAGAGCGCGCTCGAGGGCGAAGTGGCGATCGTCACCTTCAACGAGACGATCTGACAACGGCCATCTGTAGACCCGCCGCCCGCCGCGGAAGAGCGCGCAACGCCGCCGGGCAACTGCCTTCACCGCCACCTGAAAGAAGAAAGCCGCCGGATCGCTCCGGCGGCTTCGTTGTTTACAATCGGTGCCTGCGGCCTATTCGGCTGCATGCTCCGGCAGGTTTTCCAGCATCGGGTTCGCCATCTCCACGCCCGAGGCCTTGCGACGCTCGTCGAGGATCAGGTCGTCGCGCGACGTGGCGATGCGGCGGATCTGGCTCATCAGGCCGCCGGTGCCGGCCGGGATGAGACGGCCGACGATGACGTTTTCCTTCAAGCCCTGCAGTGTGTCGATCTTGCCGGCAACGGCCGCCTCGGTCAGCACGCGGGTCGTCTCCTGGAAGGAGGCGGCCGAGATGAAGGAAGGCGTCTGCAGCGAGGCCTTGGTGATGCCCAGCAGCACCGGCTGGCCTTCGGCAGGCTTCTTGCCGTCCTCGACCAGACGCTCGTTGACCTCGTCGAACTCGATCACGTCGACATGGTCGCCGGGGATGTAGTCGGAATCGCCCTGAGCGGTGATCTCGATCTTCTGCAGCATCTGCCGCACGATGACCTCAATGTGCTTGTCGTTGATCGACACGCCCTGCAACCGGTAGACTTCCTGGATCTCGTTCACGAGGTAGGAAGCCAGAGCTTCCACGCCCTTGATTGCCAGGATGTCGTGCGGCGCCGGGTTGCCGTCGAGGATGTAGTCGCCCTTCTCGATGGTGTCGCCGTCCTGAAGATGGAACGGCTTGCCCTTCGGGATGAGATACTCCACCGGTTCGACCTGTTCGTCATGCGGCTCGATGATGATGCGGCGCTTATTCTTGTAGTCGCGCCCGAAGCGGATCGTGCCGTCGATCTCGGCGATGATGGCGTGATCCTTCGGACGACGCGCCTCGAACAGCTCGGCCACACGCGGCAGACCGCCGGTGATGTCCTTGGTCTTGGCGCTTTCCATCGGGATACGCGCGATCACGTCGCCCGGCTTCACGGTTGCGCCCGGCTCGACCGACAGAACAGCCTCGACCGAGAGCATGAAGCGGGCGTCGCCGCCCTTGGCGAGCTTGGCGACCTTGCCCTTGGCGTCGCTGACCGTGATGGCCGGCTTGAGGTCCGAGCCGCGCGGCGTGGACCGCCAGTCGATGACCTCGCGCTTGGTGATGCCGGTGGACTCGTCCGTGGTTTCCTGGACGGAGATGCCGTCGACCAGATCCTCGAAGCCAACGGTGCCCTGCACTTCGGTGAGGATCGGACGGGTGTACGGGTCCCACTCGGCGACGCGCTGGCCGCGCTTCACCTTGTCGCCGTCATCCACGTAGATGCGCGAGCCGTAGGTGACGCGGTGAACCGCCCTCTCCTTCCCGCCTTCGTCGAGGATGACGACCGCCATGTTGCGGCCCATCACCACCAGATGGCCTTCGGAGTTGCGCACCACGTTGCGGTTGCGGATCTGGACCACGCCCTCGTAGGAGGCCTCGAGGAACGACTTGTCCGCCACCTGCGCCGCACCGCCCATGTGGAAGGTACGCATGGTGAGCTGGGTGCCCGGCTCGCCGATCGACTGCGCCGCAATGACGCCGACGGCCTCGCCGATGTTGACGGGCGTGCCGCGGGCCAGATCGCGGCCGTAGCAAACGCCGCACACGCCGACTTTCACGTCGCAGGTCAGGGCCGAGCGAATGCGGACCGACTGGATGCCGGCCTTCTCGATCAGCTCGACGTCACGCTCGTCGATGAGCGTGCCGCCCTTGACCACCACGTCGCCCGAAACCGGATGCGTGATGTCCTCCAGGGAGGTACGGCCGAGGATGCGCATGCCGAGCGACGCGACGACCTGGCCGGCATCGACGATCGGGGTCATGGTCAGACCCTTGTCGGTGCCGCAGTCGGGAATCGTGACGATGCAGTCCTGCGCGACGTCGACCAGACGGCGGGTCAGGTAGCCCGAGTTCGCCGTCTTCAGCGCGGTGTCGGCCAGACCCTTGCGGGCGCCGTGGGTGGAGTTGAAGTACTCCATCACGGTCAGGCCTTCCTTGAAGTTCGAGATGATCGGCGTCTCGATGATGGAGCCGTCCGGACGCGCCATCAGGCCGCGCATGCCGGCGAGCTGACGCATCTGGGTCGGCGAACCACGCGCACCCGAATGGCTCATCATGTAGATCGAGTTCATCGGCTTCTGCCGCTTGTCGTCGTCGAACTCGACCGCCTTGATGCGCGCCATCATCTCGTCGGCGACCTTCTCCGAGCACTTGGCCCAGGCGTCGACCACCTTGTTGTACTTCTCGCCCTGGGTAATCAGGCCATCATTGTACTGCTGCTCGTATTCCTTGGTCAGCGCCTCGGTGTCGGCCACCAGCTTGGCCTTGGAGTCCGGGATCAGCATGTCGTCCTTGCCGAACGAAATGCCGGCGCGGCAGGCGTGGCTGAAGCCGAGCGCCATGATGCGGTCGCAGAAGATCACGGTCTCCTTCTGGCCGCAGTGGCGATAGACCGTGTCGATCATCTTGGAGATGTTCTTCTTGGTCATCTCCTGGTTGGCGGTCTCGAACGGCACGTTGACGTTCTTGGGCAGCAGTTCGCCGATGATCATGCGGCCGGGCGTGGTGTCGTAGATCTTGGCGACGAGCTTGCCGTCGGCGCCCATGGTCTTGAAGCGGCCCTTGATCTTGGTGTGCAGGGTGACGACCCGGTTTTCCAGCGCGTGGTGCAGTTCGCCCATGTCGGCGAAAGCCATGCCCTCGCCGGGCTCGTTCTGGTTCATGATCGAGAGGTAGTAGAGCCCCAGCACCATGTCCTGCGACGGCACGATAATCGGCGCGCCCGACGCGGGATGCAGGATGTTGTTGGTCGACATCATCAGGACGCGCGCTTCCAGCTGCGCCTCGAGGCTCAGCGGAACGTGCACCGCCATCTGGTCGCCGTCGAAGTCGGCGTTGAAGGCGGTGCAGACCAGCGGGTGCAGCTGGATCGCCTTGCCTTCGATCAGGATTGGCTCGAACGCCTGGATGCCCAGGCGGTGGAGCGTCGGCGCGCGGTTGAGCAGCACCGGATGCTCGCGGATGACCTCGTCGAGGATATCCCAGACTTCCGGCTTTTCCTTCTCGACCAGCTTCTTGGCCTGCTTGACGGTGGACGAATAGCCCTTTGCGTCGAGCCGCGCATAGATGAACGGCTTGAACAGCTCGAGCGCCATCTTCTTCGGCAGGCCGCACTGGTGCAGCTTCAGCTCCGGGCCGGTCACGATGACCGAGCGGCCGGAATAGTCGACGCGCTTGCCCAGCAGGTTCTGGCGGAAGCGGCCCTGCTTGCCCTTCAGCATGTCGCTGAGCGACTTCAGCGGACGCTTGTTGGCGCCGGTGATGACGCGGCCGCGGCGGCCGTTGTCGAACAGCGCGTCGACGGCCTCCTGAAGCATGCGCTTCTCGTTGCGGATGATGATGCCCGGCGCCTTCAGCTCGATCAGCCGCTTGAGGCGGTTGTTACGGTTGATGACGCGGCGATACAGGTCGTTCAGGTCGGAGGTCGCGAAGCGGCCGCCGTCCAGCGGGACCAGCGGGCGCAGGTCCGGCGGGATGACCGGCACGATCTTCATGATCATCCATTCCGGGCGGTTGCCGGACTCGATGAAGTTCTCGACCACCTTGAGGCGCTTCAGCAGCTTCTTCTGCTTCAGCTCGGAGGTGGTGGAGGCTAGGTCGGTGCGCAGCTCGCCAGCGATCTTCTCCAGATCCATGCCGGCCAGCAGCTCGTGGATGGCCTCGGCGCCGATCATGGCGGTGAAGGAGTCCTCGCCGTACTCGTCGACGGCCAGCATGTACTCCTCTTCGGAGAGCAGGCTGTTTTCCTTCAGCGCGGTCAGGCCCGGCTCGGTGACGATGTAGTTCTCGAAATAGAGAACGCGCTCGATGTCCTTGAGCGTCATGTCGAGCAGCGTGCCGATGCGCGAGGGCAGCGACTTCAGGAACCAGATATGCGCCACCGGAGCGGCGAGCTCGATGTGGCCCATGCGCTCGCGCCGCACGCGGCTGAGCGTGACTTCAACGCCGCACTTCTCGCAAATGACGCCCTTGTACTTCATGCGCTTGTACTTGCCGCACAGGCACTCATAGTCCTTGATGGGACCGAAGATGCGGGCGCAGAACAGGCCGTCACGCTCCGGCTTGAACGTGCGGTAGTTGATCGTCTCCGGCTTCTTGATCTCGCCGAAAGACCAGGACAGAATCTTCTCCGGGCTGGCCAGCGATATCCGGATGGAATCGAACGTCTGCGCCGGCGCCTGGGGGTTGAAAAGATTCATGACCTCTTGGTTCATGCCGATCTCCTTTGCGGGGCCTCGTCAGCACCCGTCTCAAATCTAGCGGGCATTCGCCCGATTTCGCGTCGTCGGCCGGCAATGGCCGCTGCGACAACGCTTCGAACAGTCTTCAAGACGCTCGTCGGCGACCCATTCACTCGGCCACCTGAACCAGTGGCGCATCACGGTGTTCCGTGATGCGCCGTTTCCAACCTCACTCGGCGGCGTCCGGCAGGCGAGCCGGCCCTTCGTCGATGCGCGTATTCTCGAGCTCGACGTTGAGACCCAGCGACCGCATCTCCTTGACGAGAACGTTGAAGCTCTCCGGAATGCCGGCCTCGAACGTGTCGTCGCCGCGAACGATGGCCTCGTAGACCTTGGTGCGGCCGGCCACGTCGTCCGACTTCACAGTCAGCATCTCCTGCAGCGTGTAGGCGGCGCCGTAGGCTTCGAGCGCCCACACCTCCATTTCGCCGAAGCGCTGGCCGCCGAACTGCGCCTTGCCGCCCAGCGGCTGCTGGGTGACGAGGCTGTACGGGCCGATCGAACGGGCGTGGATCTTGTCGTCCACAAGATGGTGGAGCTTCAGCATGTAGATGTAGCCCACCGTGACCCGACGGTCGAACGCCTCGCCGGTGCGCCCGTCATACAGGGTCACCTGGCCGCTGGTGGCGAGACCCGCCTCCTCCAGCATGGCGTTGATGTCGACTTCGTGCGCGCCGTCGAAGACGGGCGTGGCGATAGAAACGCCGCGCCGCATCTGTTCGCCCAGCCGCACGACGCTGTCATCGTCGAAACGGCGCACCGGCTCGTTGCGGTCGTTGTCGGGGATGATGCCCTCGATCACCTTGCGCAACGGCTTGATGTTGCCGCCTTCCTTGTAGGCGTCGATCAGCTCGCCGATCTGCCTGCCCATGCCGGCGCAGGCCCAGCCCAGATGCGTCTCCAGGATCTGGCCCACATTCATGCGCGACGGCACGCCCAGCGGGTTGAGCACGATGTCGACGTGCGTGCCATCCTCGAGGAACGGCATGTCCTCGACCGGAACGATGCGCGACACGACGCCCTTGTTGCCGTGGCGGCCGGCCATCTTGTCGCCGGGCTGCATCTTGCGCTTCACCGCGACGAAGACCTTGACCATCTTCATCACGCCGGGGGGCATCTCGTCGCCGCGCTGCACCTTCTCGACCTTGTCCATGAAGCGCTGCTCGAGCGCCTTCTTGGACTCGTCGTACTGGCCGCGCAGAGCCTCGATCTCGGCCTGCAGCTTCTCGTCGTCGACGGCGAATTGCCACCACTGCGAACGCGGATACTCGTCGACGAGTTCGCGCGTCAGCTTGGTGCCCTTCTTGAAGCCCTTCGGGCCCGCGATCGCCTCCTTGCCGATGACCATCTCGGCCAGACGGGAGTAGACGTTACGGTCGAGAATCGCCTGCTCGTCGTCGCGGTCCTTGGCGAGGCGCTCGATCTCCTCGCGTTCGATCGCCATGGCGCGCTCGTCCTTCTCCACGCCGTGGCGGTTGAAGACGCGCACTTCCACGACCGTGCCGTAGGTGCCGGGCGGCATGCGCATGGAGGTATCGCGCACGTCGGAGGCCTTCTCGCCGAAGATGGCGCGCAGAAGCTTTTCTTCCGGCGTCATCGGGCTCTCGCCCTTCGGCGTGATCTTGCCGACCAGGATGTCGCCCGGCTGCACTTCGGCGCCGATGTAGACGATGCCGGCCTCGTCGAGGTTCTTCAGCGCCTCTTCCGAAACGTTCGGAATGTCGCGCGTGATTTCCTCCGGTCCGAGCTTGGTGTCGCGCGCCATGACCTCGAACTCCTCGATGTGGATCGAGGTGAACACGTCATCGGAAACGATCCGCTCGGAGAGCAGGATGGAATCCTCGTAGTTGTAGCCGTTCCACGGCATGAACGCGACGAGCACGTTGCGGCCGAGGGCCAGATCGCCGAGGTCAGTCGACGGACCGTCCGCGATGATGTCGCCCTTCTCGATCCGGTCGCCGACATTCACCAGCGGGCGCTGATTGATGCAGGTGTTCTGGTTCGAGCGCTGGAACTTCATCAGCCGGTAGATGTCGACGCCGGACTTGCCGGATTCGAGATCCTCCGTCGCGCGGATGACGATACGGGTCGCGTCGACCTGGTCGACGATGCCCGTGCGGCGCGCCGCGATCGCGGCGCCCGAGTCACGCGCCACGATCGGCTCCATGCCGGTGCCGACGAACGGAGCCTCGGCGCGCACCAGCGGCACGGCCTGACGCTGCATGTTCGAGCCCATCAGAGCGCGGTTGGCGTCGTCATTCTCGAGGAACGGGATGAGCGCCGCGGCGACCGAGACGAGCTGCTTCGGCGACACGTCCATCAGGTCGACGTTTTCGCGCGGAGCCATCATCACCTCGCCGGCATGGCGGGAGACGACGAACTCGTCGACGAAGCGACCCTGCTTGTCGAGATCGGCATTGGCCTGCGCGACGTAGTGCTTGGCCTCCTCCATCGCCGACAGATAGACGACCTCTTCGGTGACCTTGCCGTTCACGATCTTGCGGTACGGCGTCTCGATGAAGCCATACTTGTTGACGCGAGCAAAGGTTGCCAAGCTATTGATAAGGCCGATGTTCGGGCCTTCCGGCGTCTCGATCGGGCAGATGCGGCCATAGTGCGTCGGGTGCACGTCGCGCACCTCGAAGCCGGCGCGCTCGCGCGTCAGGCCGCCGGGTCCAAGCGCCGAAAGACGACGCTTGTGCGTGATCTCCGACAGCGGGTTGGTCTGATCCATGAACTGGCTGAGCTGCGAGGAACCGAAGAACTCGCGCACGGCGGCGGCCGCCGGCTTCGCGTTGATCAGGTCCTGCGGCATCACGGTGTCGATCTCGATGGACGACATGCGCTCCTTGATGGCGCGCTCCATGCGCAGCAGACCCAGACGATACTGGTTCTCCATCAGCTCGCCGACCGAACGCACGCGGCGGTTGCCGAGATTGTCGATGTCGTCGATCTCGCCCTTGCCGTCGCGCAGCTCGACCAGCGTGCGCACCACCGCGAGGATGTCTTCCTTGCGAAGCACGCGCACGGTGTCCGCCGCGTCGAGCTCGAGGCGCATGTTCATCTTCACGCGGCCCACGGCCGAGAGATCATAGCGCTCGGCGTCGAAGAACAGCGAGTTGAACATCGCCTCCGCCGTTTCCAGCGTGGGCGGCTCGCCCGGACGCATCACGCGGTAGATGTCGAACAGCGCGTCCTGGCGGCTCTCGTTCTTGTCCACGGCCAGCGTGTTGCGGATGTAGCCGCCCACGTTGATGTGGTCGATGTCGAGGAACTGCACCTCGTCCATCTCGGTCTCGAGCAGCACCTTCAGCGTCTTTTCGTCGATCTCGTCGCCGGCCTCGAGATAGATCTCGCCGGTCGCCGGATTGACCAGGTCCTCGGCCAGATAGGAGCCGATCAGATCGTCCTCGGTCGCCTTGATGGCCTTCAGGCCTTTCTCGGCCAGCTGCCTGGCCTGGCGCGCGGTGATCTTGCGGCCGGCCTCGACCACGACTTCGCCGGTATCGGCATCGACAAGATCGTTGACGGCCTTCATGCCGCGGAAGCGGTCGGCCGAGAACGGGATGCGCCAGTCCTTGCCGTCACGCTCGTAGGTCAGCTTGTTGTAGAAGGTCGACAGGATTTCCTCGGCGTCCATGCCGAGCGCCATCAGCAGGCTGGTGACCGGAATCTTGCGGCGCCGGTCGATGCGCGCATGCACGATGTCCTTGGAATCGAACTCGATGTCGAGCCAGGAGCCGCGATAGGGGATGACGCGGGCAGCAAACAGAAGCTTGCCCGACGAATGCGACTTGCCCTTGTCATGGTCGAAGAAGACGCCCGGCGAGCGGTGCATCTGCGAGACGATCACGCGCTCGGTGCCGTTGACGATGAACGTGCCGTTCATCGTCATCAGCGGCATGTCGCCCATGTAGACGTCCTGCTCCTTGATGTCCTTGATGGACTTCGCGCCGGTATCCTCGTCCACATCGAACACGATGAGGCGCAGGGTCACCTTCAGCGGGGCCGCGTAGGTGAGGTCGCGCTGGCGGCACTCGTCGACGTCGAACTTCGGAGCCTCGAATTCGTACTTCACGAATTCCAGCATGGCCGAGCCCGAGAAGTCGGAGATCGGGAACACCGACTTGAAGACAGCCTGCAGTCCTTCGTCGGCGCGCCCGCCCTTGGGCTCGTCGACCATGAGGAACTGATCATACGACGCCTTCTGGACCTCAATGAGGTTCGGCATCTCCGCGACTTCGGGGATATGACCGAAGAACTTGCGAACACGCCTGCGACCGTTGAAGGTTTGGGTTTGAGCCATTGTTGCTCCTTGCCTTCCTGGCTTTTTGCCACATGCTGCCGCCGGCTGGCCGGCGGTCCATTTCAAAACGGGATAAAACCCGTTTCCTGAAAGCCGCCGCCGGCCCACAGGAAATGGGTTCTGCCACCTACTCAACTCTCGCGCCCCGGGCGTCCCCGGAAATAGCGGACGGGCGAGAGCCCGTCCGCCACAGCGCTCGTGACGCTTACTTCAGGTCGACCTTGGCGCCAGCAGCCTCGAGCTGGGCCTTGAACTTGTCCGCGTCGGCCTTGGAAACGCCTTCCTTGACCGGCTTCGGAGCGGCCTCGACCAGGTCCTTGGCCTCTTTCAGGCCCAGGCCGGTGATGGCGCGCACTTCCTTGATGACGTTGATCTTCTGAGCGCCGGCGTCGGAGAGAATGACGTCGAATTCGGTCTTCTCTTCAGCCGGAGCGGCAGCAGCGGCACCAGCGCCGCCGGCAGCGGCGACAGCCACCGGAGCAGCAGCCGAAACGCCCCACTTCTCTTCGAGCATCTTGGACAGCTCGGCCGCCTCGAGGACGGTGAGCTTCGACAGGTCGTCTACGATCTTAGCGAGATCAGCCATTTCTCAATTCCTTAGTTTCGGTTCGAGTGTGTGTCTGTAGAAGCAGCGAGGAACGGCCTCATGCCGCCTCGTCCTTCCGGGCATAGGCGCCAAACACGCGGGCGAGATTGCCCGCAGGTGCGTTGACGACCGCGGCGATCCGGGTTGCCGGCGTGTTGATCATGCCGACGATCCTGGCGCGCAGCTCGTCGAGCGACGGCATGGTGGCGAGAGCCTTCACACCTTCCGCATCGAGAGCCGTCGGGCCCATCGCGCCACCGAGAATGACCAGCTTGTCATTGCCCTTGGCGAAATCGGCCGCGATCTTCGGCGCCGTGACCGGATCGTCCGAGTAGGCGATCAGCGTCTGTCCCTTGAACAGATCGATGATCTTCTCGGACTCCGTGCCCTGAAGAGCGATCTTGGCGAGACGGTTCTTCGCGACTTTGACGGTGCCACCGGCGGCGCGCATCTTCGACCGAAGGTCGTTCATTTGCGCCACGGTGATACCGGCATAGTGGGCCACGACAACCGAGCCGGCACCCTTGAAAGCGCCGTTCAGATCCGTGACGAGCTCGCGTTTTTCCGCTCTATCCACTGCCTATCTCCAGTTGGCCTCCCTGCCCTTTCGGACAGTTTGGCCGGTTGCCTTTTGCCGGCCGGGCATCCACCATGGGATCACCCGAACGACGTTCGAGGATCCTGCCCCCTTTCGCCATGACGCCCGCAACGCGGCCGCCACGCAGACAAAAGGCACACACGGTTCGAACCGCACTTCCGGGAGGGACAAGCCCACCCTTCGGTCCGGATCGACCCCGTCTCATGCAGGCCCATGCGAATTAAGGACCAGGTATCCCTGGACCGCCTGCAATCTCGGACAGGACATCCGGAAGTTTCCTTCCGGGTTCCCCGACGCCGGCGAACCGGCGGCGGGGAATTCATCGGGGACGGCTCAGATCGCCATCCCGCAAACCAGATCACGCCGACAGGGTCGACGGGTCGATCTTCACGCCAGGACCCATGGTCGACGACAGAGCGACCTTCTTGACGTAGTTGCCCTTGGCGCCCGCCGGCTTCGCCTTGACCACCGCGTCGGCGAAAGCCTTGATGTTCTCGGCGATCGCCTTGGCGTCGAAGGATGCCTTGCCGACGCCGGCATGGATGATGCCGGCCTTCTCGACGCGGAACTCGACGGCGCCGCCCTTGGAGGCCTTCACGGCGGCCGCGACGTCGGTCGTCACGGTGCCGACCTTCGGGTTCGGCATCATGCCGCGCGGGCCAAGCACCTTACCCAGGCGGCCGACCAGCGGCATCATGTCCGGGGTGGCGATGCAGCGATCGAAGTCGATCGTGCCCTTCTGGACGATCTCGACCAGATCCTCGGCGCCCACGATGTCGGCGCCAGCGGCCTTGGCTTCCTCGGCCTTGTCGCCACGGGCGAACACGGCCACGCGCACGGAGCGGCCGGTGCCGTTAGGCAGGTTGACCACGCCGCGGACCATCTGGTCGGCATGGCGGGGGTCGACGCCGAGATTCATCGCGACTTCGACGGTTTCATCGAACTTGGCGGAAGCGCGGTCCTTGATCAGCTTCACCGCCTCGTCGAGGCCGTAGAGCTTGTTGCGGTCGATACCCTCGCGGGACTTCTCAACGCGTTTTGCGATCTTTGCCATCGTCTCAGCCCACCACTTCCAGGCCCATCGAACGGGCGGAGCCTTCGACCATGCGCATGGCCGCTTCCACGTCGTTGGCGTTCAGGTCCTTCATCTTGGCCTCGGCGATCTCACGCACCTTGTCGCGCGAGATCTTGCCGGCGCTGGCCTTGCCCGGCTCCTTGGAGCCCGACTTCAGGTTTGCCGCCTTCTTGAGGAAGTAGCTCACCGGAGGCGTCTTCATCGCGAAGGTGAAGCTCTTGTCCTGGTAGTAGGTGATGACCACCGGGATGGGCGAACCCTTCTCCATCTCCTGCGACTGCGCGTTGAACGCCTTGCAGAATTCCATGATGTTGATGCCGCGCTGACCAAGCGCAGGACCGATCGGGGGCGACGGCGTCGCGGACCCGGCGGGGACCTGGAGCTTGAGCTGGCCTGCAACTTTCTTTGCCATCTCTTCTCTGCCTTTTCACATGCCGGCCCGTCAGGGGTTCCGGCGATTGCAGTTCGGTGGTCCGGTCTCGGCGGCAGGCAAGGCCGCTGTTCCTCCCACCCGCTTCCCGCTCCGCGGAGCGGGACGTCCGGTCAGCCCTTTTCGACCTGACCGAATTCGAGATCGACGGGCACGGCGCGCCCGAAGATCGAAACTTCCACCTTGAGCCGCGAGCGCTCCTCGTCGACTTCCTGGACGAAGCCGTTGAACGACGCGAACGGCCCGTCCGAAACGCGCACCGCCTCACCGATCTCGAAGGTGACGGAGGGCTTCGGCCGCTCCACGCCTTCCTGGACCTGGTTCAGGATGCGCTGCGCCTCGGCCTCGGTGATCGGCACCGGTTTCGAGTCGCCCAGGAAACCCGTGACCTTCGGCGTGTTCTTCACGAGCGAGAACACGGCGTCGGAGAGATTGGCCTTCAGCAGCACATAGCCCGGGAAGAACTTGCGCTCGGCATCGACCTTGCGGCCGCGGCGCACTTCCACGACCTTCTCGGTCGGGACCACGATCTGCTCGATCTGATCCGCCAGGCCCTTCTGACGCGCCTTGTTCTCGATATCCTCCGCGACCTTCTTCTCGAAATTCGAATAGGCGTGGACGATGTACCACCGAGCAGTCATCTTGCGGTTCTCCGTATGCCCGGTGATTATCGGCCGATGCCGAGGATCAGTTCCACGCCGTAGGCCATCACCTGGTCGGCGAGAAAGAAGAAGATCGCCGCGAGGAACGCAAAGGCCAGGACCATCACCGTCGAGATCATCGTCTCGCGGCGCGACGGCCAGGTGACCTTGGCCGTCTCGGACCGCACCTGCTGGAGAAACGTAAAGGGATTGGTGGTCTTCGACGCCATCTGCCGCTCTTTGTTCGGAACGCCCGCGAGGACGTTCATCCGCCCCATTCTCCGGGAGCGTCGGTACATGGCGGTCAGGAACGGCCGAATCGCGCGGCCCCTTCCGTCCATGCAACAAAGGCGCGTAAAGCCGGTTTCCCAGCTCCACGCACCGCGTGTCTGTTTCCCCTACATAAAACCCTTCGCCCGCACATGCAAGTGCGGCTTCCGGGCTTCATGCAAATTGCGCGCCAGCCGCGCCGGGCTGGCAGGGGCAGCAGGGCTCGAACCTGCGACCTGCGGTTTTGGAGACCGCCGCTCTACCAACTGAGCTATACCCCTATCGCGTGCGGCTTCTATTTCTTCTTTTTGCGCGGCGCAAGAGCGCATTCGCGATTGGCACCGGTGCCAGGGGCATTCTCGAAGGTGCAGCGTTTTTCGGGCGGCTCGCCGCATATCTGCGACAGGTTCTTGAACCCGACGCAGCGGCCGTCAGGTCCGCGATAGCCGGGCCCGCCCTTGCATCCGCAGCCGCTGCATGCCGGCCGCTCGGGACACCCGGCCGCCATGGCCGCGGGAGGCGCCTGCCAGACGGCCAGCGCCATGACGGCAGCGATCATCATCCTCGTGCCCAGCATCCCTTTCCCCTGCCCACGCACATGTTAACGGTCGAGGCGCAACAGGAAAGGAAAAAGGGCGGCCTTGCGACCGCCCTTTCAGGTCACGTCCTGGCGCTTGCGCCTATTCCGTGATGCTTGCGACGATGCCGGAGCCGACGGTACGGCCGCCCTCGCGGATGGCGAAGCGCAGCTTCTCCTCCATGGCGATCGGCACGATCAGCGCCACGTCGACCGACAGATTGTCGCCCGGCATCACCATCTCGGTGCCTTCCGGCAGCGTCACGATGCCGGTCACGTCGGTGGTGCGGAAGTAGAACTGCGGACGGTAGTTGGTGAAGAACGGCGTGTGGCGGCCGCCCTCCTCCTTCGTCAGCACGTAGATCTCCGCCTTGAACTTCGTGTGCGGCGTCACCGAGCCCGGCTTGGCCAGAACCTGGCCGCGCTCCACGCCCTCGCGGTCGATGCCGCGCAGCAGCGCGCCGATGTTGTCGCCCGCCTGGCCCTGGTCCAGAAGCTTGCGGAACATCTCGACGCCCGTCACCGTCGTCGACGTCGTCGGGCGGATGCCGATGATCTCGACCGTCTCGCCCACCTTCACGATGCCGCGCTCCACGCGACCGGTCACGACCGTGCCGCGGCCCGAGATCGAGAACACGTCCTCGATCGGCATCAGGAAGGGCTGGTCGATCGGACGCTCCGGCGTCGGGATGTAGCGGTCGACCTCGGCCATCAGCTTGCGGACCGCGTTCTCGCCGATCTCCTTGTTGGAATCGTCGAGCGCGGCAACAGCCGAACCCGCAACGATCGGAATCTCGTCGCCCGGGAACTCGTACATCGATAGAAGCTCGCGAACCTCGAGCTCGACCAGCTCAAGAAGCTCGGCGTCGTCAACCAGGTCGACCTTGTTCAGGAAAACCACGATCGAGGGAACGCCAACCTGGCGGGCCAGAAGGATGTGCTCGCGCGTCTGCGGCATCGGGCCGTCGGCCGCCGAAACCACCAGGATCGCGCCGTCCATCTGGGCTGCACCCGTGATCATGTTCTTCACGTAGTCGGCGTGGCCGGGGCAGTCGACGTGGGCGTAGTGACGGCTCTCCGTCTCGTACTCCACGTGCGCCGTCGAGATCGTGATGCCGCGCGCCTTCTCCTCAGGCGCGGCGTCGATCTGGTCATACGCCCGGAACTCGCCAAAATACTTCGTGATCGCAGCCGTCAGCGACGTCTTGCCATGGTCAACGTGACCAATCGTGCCAATGTTAACATGCGGCTTGTTGCGCTCGAATTTACCTTTGGCCATGT
>Ga0180215_1002578_pt1 | contig 18079 bp, 14 predicted proteins | sample eDN3rd37CBELigBY_FD_128871 | JGI IMG/M metagenome (GOLD analysis project Ga0180215, IMG submission 128871) | Enriched backyard soil microbial communities from Emeryville, California, USA - eDNA 3rd pass 37_C BE-Lig BY (version 2) (version 2) | ecosystem: Environmental > Terrestrial > Soil >... | reverse complement strand
TTTTTCACTCCTGTAATCCTCCTCAACCAACAATAAAACTAGTATACCGAAGGTATGAGGAAGTAGTATATAACTGTTCTTTCTTATTGAGCAAAAAGTGTTCACTTTATTCTAGCGTTTACAACAATGTCGTGAACTCAATACAATCACTACCAAAGATGATGAAGGAAGAACCATATCAAGTGAAGAAATCGGTATAGAGTGTAATAAAGCAGCGGGACGGTTCTCATGCTTCATTCCCCCATGGGGAATGAGGCACGAGAACCGTCCCTGTGTTTTATGAGTTTATCCTTAGTTAAATGCTAAAATTTTAGCGAGTGACGAATTATTACCATTTCGTGGTAAAATAGGTTCATACCTTTTCTGGGAGGAAAGTATCATCTGAGAAGATTTCAATATTTTTTATGATACCTTATACCTTCTTTGCTAGAAATGAAATACGATTTTGAAATTGTTGGGGAACGTTGACAGATACATAGTTTTTAATAAAGATCAGACTTAAGAATGAAAAGAGAAATTCAATTAAATGATATAGAAAAATTGATTATCACATTAACAAAGATATATGAATAAAACATATACTATTTAATAGAGAATGATATTACATAATAGGGAGCGTTCCGGAAGATCTGGGGCAAAATATGAATATGTATGGGGGCTTCTATAATCTCTTAAAGAAGTGGGACAATGGACCTGTCCCTTTGTCCCATCTTGGTATAAGGAGTGTGTGGATTGATAAATGCGTTAAAAGTCTACAGTTTTATGAAAAATGATGTTTTATATACGCTGTTTGTTAATTCTTTAAGTAATGGTAGTGACTATTGGATCGAATGTAAGGATCACGCCGGGAATGTGGAACATTCTCAGGTAGTACACTCATGGCAAGAGGCTGTGACGTTACTTGAATACCATAACTGGACTGCTTATGAAATGGTAGAAATGGAGAATCTTTATTTTGATTTGATTTTGGAAGCGAAGCGGAAAAGAGGATTCCGGAGTGCTAGTTCTCAACAACGCTTTTTGGAAATATTGAGACGACTGCAAAATAATGAGGTTATCAATGTAGATAATGCGGTACTGGAATTTAACAAAGGTAGACATCAAATTCATCGTGATATAAATGCGATTCGCGAGTATCTTGAATATAGCAACAAAACAGTGGATTACTCGAAAAGTAAAAACGGGTATGTACTAAATACGAAAGGTGATTATTTCACCGTGGATGATGCTCTCATTGTTTTACTATTATTATATGGAACTAGAGCATTGAATAAAAAAGAGTTGAAAAGTTTTACAGATAAAATGATTAATTTGTTTTCAAGGCCTAAACAAATCAAGATGAAGGACTTTTTCCAAAGTTATTTGTTCCATTATAAGCCTGTCCAGGATCATGACTTATTAGAGTTGTTATACACATGTTTTCAAGCAATCTCACAAAAGCAGTTGCTTACATTTACATATATAAATAATCAAGGTGTGAAAAAGGAGCATGAGGTGATTCCTTTCACCATCACCTATCATGACCGGAAATTCTACCTCCATGCACGAATCAATAGAGAAGATCGAACACAGTTGATTCCATGGCAGATTGATAGAATGGAAAATTGTACACTGCTGAAAAAGTCTTTTTCAAAGCCTCTTTCGGAAATGGAAGTAGGGGAGTATATTCAAAAGTCTTTCAATATGTATCATGGAGACCTGGCAACGGTTAAGATGAAGGTCAAGCAGTCAAATGTTTCCTTTTTAAAACGAAACTTTCCAGATGTGAAGATTACTCCTTCTGATCACGAAGAGTGGGTGATGGCAGATGTGGAAGTGTTAGGGTTCATGGGGATTAAATTGTGGATACTTCAGCAGGGGCCATATGTGGAAGTGGTTGAACCTGTGGAACTTCGAGAAGAAGTGAAACAATTGATCCAAGAGATGTATCATATGTATTTTGAGCATTCAAATGTATAGATTATGAGAATAGTAGAACGTCCGCACGGCACATGAGGCAGGAGAACCGTCCCCGCGCTTCACTGAGCAGGGGCCATATGTGGGAAGTGATCAAACCTGTGGAACTACGAGAAGAAGTGAAACAATTAATCCAAGAGATGTATCACATGTATTTTGAGCATTCAAATGTATAGATTATGAGAATAGTAGAACGTCCACACACATATGAGGCGGGAGAACCGTCCCCGTGCTTCAGAGGCGGGAAAACCGCCCCCGCGCTTCAGGCGGGAAAACCGCCCAGGCATTTCGCTGTTGTGGACGTTCTATTTGTGGTTAGTTAAAAACTTCCCACTTTGGACAATAAGAGCCTTCACCTACCATAATGTGAAAAAAAGGTCCGAACGGTTTTTGACATGGTCCAGTTTCGTTTAGGGCATGAAAGTGAGAGCCGCTAAAGTCAATTTCTCTCCTTCCCGCCCAATAACGACATGAAGCACAAACTTGCTGGTCTTTGTTCCAACTACTCATCAAATCAACTCCTTTTTTTAAGTTAAATTCATTGTAATTTAGTAAAGCAACACAATATGTTGGTTTACTGTTGTATAAAAAGAATAGAGTGAAAAATTGATTGGGGGAATTATCAAAATGGCGAAAACGTATACACTGCTTGAGGATCGGACTTGTATTCAAGAGTTACCGGCATATCGGAATCATATGAAAGAGGCTAAGAAGCGCGGAAAGGGCAGACACGGAGAAATTTTTACGAAAACCATGTTAGAAAAGTATCACGGAGTATGGAATGACAGGACAGAAAGCGGCCTTTATCTTCATATGGAGTATTTGGATGACCTCACGGCTGGAAGACGAGAAGCAGGTAGAATAAAAGACCAAGGTTTTTACGGAATTTTAATGGAAGAAGACGAAACAGTCGATCACATTCTTTTTGTTGAAGAGCCTGCTGAAGAATCTGATGTTGTTACGACCAATCACAGTGAAGGGACTTATCAGTTATCTAGCGATGAAATCGAAAAGTTGCTTGCCTTTGTTGGGTTTGGAAATCGTGAGAAAAGCAATATTCTGTTTTTTGGGAATGAAGAAGGGTTAGGTGGTTACGAATTGCACCATGCCATAAAGGCGAAGTGTGCTGTGTATGGAAACAATGAACATTCCTATATCACACAGAATTGGCGCGATGGTTTTTATGAAATTCCAGAGGTCATTGATCCAGAGTATAAAAAGGTAATGAAAGAGCTAAGAGGTGAGTTACTTGAAGAAACAAGTCTTTTTTCACCGATGCTAGAATTTCAGGCTCGAATTGCTTTGCATCTTCAAGACCCAGAACAAGATTGGTTTTCGAAGAGAGAAGATAACCCCGAAAATTTTGAGGTGATTAAAAAGTATTATCAAACAAGTTTATATCATGAGGATTCGAAGTTTCCTCTTTCATTGATGGACTTACGACCTTTTCCAAGACGAAATGAAAAAGATGAATGGCCATATTCAAACATTGACCGGTCTCAGTATTTACGGGCATTTAGCTTTAATCCTAGTGCAAAAATTGATCCACTTTATCAAGAGCTTAGGGACAAGAGGGCAAGTATTTTAAAACGGGCAATTGAATGCTCGAATGCGAATTTCATTGTGGGAATCGGAGACAAGGAATCGAAACGCAGATTTTTTGAGCAAGTATTTTCAACGGCCGAACGTCCACTTCAATTTGAAGAAGTGAAGCTCACGAAAGATAAATGTGAAGTTTATAAGACTAGTCTGATTTTGAAAAATAGAACCATTACTGTTTTACTTAGTGATTTCTTTGATTACAGGAACATTGGCTTGGCTGGTTTAGAAAAGCTCACCAAAGAACATATTCCGGTTTTAAATGTAACGAAATAAAGGAAGGTGAAGCGAATGGTCAAACACGTATTGAAGGTAAAAGAGGATTTTTATCAAAAGGACATAAAAGAAGGAGACGTCATCAGAATCTTTGGCGGTTCATTAAAGGTTGTCGATTTACACTATCAAAATGAAAATGGCGTCTTTATTTTATGTGAGTATGATGAAAAACATCCTGATCCTACTCTTAATGATAAGTGGAACACAAAGACAGGGGTGGGGGCTGAGAAAACCAATCAGTATGAAATCATTGGCACCATCCACGTCCCTGACTATCGAAATCTACTAGCTGGAATTGGTTTTTATGTTAAAAATCATGAAGTTAATGAGGTTTTAGGTCTTTCTTATGAGCAAACCTGGAATCTTGTCTTTCATGAAGGCTGTCGAAATGCTGTTGCTACTTCAAGTCACTATCAAAACTTCCACACAAAGTTAATTGATTCAGTTGAGGGGTTACCAGCATTTGATAGTTGTTATTGGAATATTCCTGCCTACGATTCAAATGGAACTGCCTTTGCATCGTTAACCAAAGAAGCTTTGAAAAGGCTGGAAAAAGGGATTAAGCATGTTGTGGAGCAACGTGTGAGAGAAAGAGTAGCGGACCGAGGTAGAGTATTAACAGAAGTGGCCCTTGCTGAAGTAACAAGAATAAGCGAGGAAATCAAAAAGTCCGAGAAGATAGTGGTTTTAACAGGAGCGGGTATTAGTACAAATAGTGGCATCCCTGATTATCGTTCGTCAGTCGAAAGCATGTGGCAAAAGAATCCCCGTGTGCTAGAGCAGTTACATCAACAAGCCTTTGAGAAAAATCCGCGTGCGTTTTGGAATGCCTTTTACCAGTTAATCGAAGAATCGGTTGGATCTCTTATGCCTTTTTGTAACGAAGAAGCATTGATAGCTACTATGAAGGCGATTAAACACAATGACGGTCATCAATTTTTCGCATGGATAGAGGAGAAGCTTCAAAAGAATGTGACGGTTGTGACGCAGAATGTTGATGGTCTACATACCAGAGCTGGAAGCAGCAGCGTGATTGAGATGCACGGAAATATTCAGGAGTGTGTTTGTTCAGAGTGTAGGAGGGGCTTTTGGTTAACAAATGTATTGAAGAAGAACCATGTTCCAACTTGTGGATGTGGTGGCGTGTTACGACCGGATGTTGTGTTCTTTGGTGATTCTGTTCACGATTATGAGTGCGCTGTCGAGGCTCTGCAAGAAGCAGACTTACTAATTGTCGCGGGTACTTCATTACAAGTTTATCCCTTTAATCAGTTGCTTTATGAGAAGAATGACCAGGCAAAGGTCATTCTCATCAATCAAACCCCAGTTGATGGTGAGTTCACATTTGATCATGCTGCATATGGAGATCTTTCTGTCATTTGTAAAAAGGTGAAGGAATTACTAGGAGAACGCTAAAGTCAAAAAAATAATGAATGGAGCGTTGCGTATGTTAGATAAAATCAAAGGCGGATTATTTGGAGTAGCAATTGGCGATGCATTAGGTGGAACAACAGAGTTTATGTCACAAGAAGAAATCAATGCAGAGTATGGCACGTTAACCGAGATTGTTGGCGGTGGTTATTGGAATTTACAGCCTGGTGATATCACAGATGATACCGAAATGACGATAGCGGTTGTAAAAGGACTGATGGCAAACTCGAACAATCCAATAGACGAAATTGGAAAGCAATTTTTACGGTGGGAACAAACGAATCCAAAGGATATTGGTATTACGATAAGAAGAGTGTTCCAAAACTATCATGGTGATTGGTTTCAGGCAGCAGAGCACACGCATCGCCAATTGAATGGCAAAAGCGCAGGAAATGGGAGTCTGATGAGATGTTTGCCCATTGCGCTCGCTTATTCAGATGTGGAAAAAATGAAAGAGATTACGACCCTTCAATCAAACATGACTCATTATGATGAATTGGCAGCAGAGGCTTGTGTAATCTACAACAGTATTGCTGGCCGTGTTTTAGGTGGAGAAGCGTTGAAGAGTGCGATTTTAACAGAAATCAAAGGTACACGGTATGAAGGATTGTACGAAGTCGAGCCGGATTGTCTACCTGATGGATTTGTCGTTCATACGTTCAAATGGGTCTTGTATTGGTTGCTAACGTGCGACACCTTTGAGGAGGTTGTGGTCGGAGCGGCAAACAAGGGCCACGATAGTGACACGGTTGCAGCGATAGCGGGAGGATTAAAAGGATTAGAAGTAGGATGTAGCAACTTGCCTGTTAGGTATAAAGCGGCATTACTGTGTCGGAAAGAACTTGAGGCTTATGGCAATATATTGCGTTTGATAAGAGATAAAGATACTAGGGCAATCAAAAAGGAGCTGGATCGAACTTTTGTTGATTTAGTGGGTAAGGCGAAGAAGCTGAAGGACATGGTTGAAAGGGACGCTTATAAAAATGGAAGCGGCGAGAGTCTTCTCTCTGATATGAAAGATGATATCTACTTGTGTCGACTTTCCTTTGATGACGATGACCTCCAATACGACAAAAAGCTACTCACATGGAGACAAGTAGAAAATCGCTATATCCGGTCAAAGCGTTTGTTTGATTTAGGAGCCCCTAAAATCATTATCCATCATGAAGTAAACTGGTTGTTAACAATGATTACTCATATGGTTGAGAGACATAAAGGGAACGACCCGCAATTTACGCTAGATCAATTGGAGGAATTGGCGAACGCGGACTAATCCGTGTGGGACATAGGGACAGGTCCGTCGTCCCACCATTTTTTGAGAATTAGTCTTTGAAATTTACTGTAGTTATGTATCCTGTAACCAGAGAAAGGTTTGAAAGGGTGGATTAATAATGGAAGTTTTTATCAATGGTAATCGCCTTAAATTAGTCATAGGAGATATTACGGAACAACATACAGAAGCGATCGTGAATGCTGCAAATGGTGCACTGTTAGGAGGGGGCGGTGTGGATGGTGCAATCCATCGTAAGGCTGGTTATGAGCTGGTGGAAGAATGCAAAAAGATTCGTAGAGAAGTATTAAACGGAGCGCTCTTACCGATTGGGGAGGCCGTCATCACAAAAGGCTATAACCTACCTGCGAAGTATGTAATTCACACTGTCGGCCCTGTTTGGAATAACAACACAGGTAACAAAGAACAACTTTTATCAAACTGTTATCGAAACTCGTTGGCACTTGCTAAAGAAAGGGGAATGAAAAGTCTAGCTTTCCCGTCTATTTCTACAGGAGTATTTCGCTTTCCATTAGCACTTGCTGCTAAACTAGCAATAAGGGAAATTGTTGAGTTTTTGGAGCTACACGAGTTTGGTGAAGTGAAGATGGTGTTATTTTCGCAAAAGGATTATGATGCTTATGAGGAAGAGTTGAAACAGATAGGCTGAGGATTCAAATGAGATTAGCTAGTGGGGGATGGGACATAGGGACAGGTCCCTCGTCCCACTATTTTTTTGCAGATGGAAGGTTGCGAAAGTTATCCCTCCTACTTCTAGGTTGCAAATCTCCAATAAATCATTAGACAACGAGACAAGATTGCTATACCCCATCTTCTTTAGTTTAATTATGCTAATATAACAATTACAAACAATATATTTCTCTTATTCCCCTTAAACAAACGTTTGATTAACTAATTTGGCAGTAGTTTCAACTTCCTAATCAGACGTTTGTTTAAAAAATATCAAACATTCACTACGCCGAATCATTATACTGTGAAAACGAAGCACAAGAACCGTCCCCATGCTTTCCTGTGAAAACGAAGCACAAGAACCGTCCCCATGCTTTCCTGTGAAAACGAAGCACAAGAACCGTCCCCATGCTTTCCAAACAAATGAAAATTAGATAGTAGGAAACAGTACCATAAATAGGCGTTCTTTATCATACGTAAAAAAATAAATAGGATATAGTAGAATCTCGTATCTTCCCTAGTATTAATAACCTATTATCTCTATAATGGTAGTAGTTAGAAAATAAGTAAGGGGTTTGTATGAAGGAAATTAATAATAAAATCGATAAAAAATTATATTATATTTTAGTTTTAGTTGTAATAGCTATTATGATAATGGGGTTGTTTATTAATAATCCACGCTTTGGTGAATTCGATATTGGATATATTTCACATAGTATATTGGTTTTTCTTTTGGCAATATGTTTATTGCTTTATCCTAGGAATGTTTCAGATGGTCTAAGAATTACGATCATAACCATAGCCTCGGTATACTTTTATCTGCTTTTCTTTTTATATCCAGGAACTTTGACTACGTTTATTTTTTTATGTTTTATTCCGGCACTCTCCATTTTGTTTTTTGATTCAAAGGTTTTTTATTTTTCCTTACTATTAAATTGTTTATTTATCTTATTTTTATTTAGTTATATTATGTTCATAGATCAAGGGCAACACTATCCTTATATAGAACAAGATATAATAGGGAATTTGATAAACTTTATTGCGATTCAAATCATTATCTATTTTATCTTTTATTTAACGTATGGACGAATCAAACAACAACATTTATATTATGAACAAATCCAACAGGCCGAGCGGTTGAAGATTACTGGTCAACTAGCAGCTGCTGTTGCACATGAAATTAGAAATCCTCTGACAGTTGTGAAGGGCTTTTTACAATTGTATGAGCAAGACACTTCATTTAATGAGGAGCGAAAAAAGCATTTTACTTTGATGATTGATGAATTAAAGACAGCAGAACAGGTAATCTATCAATTTTTATCTATTGCTAAACCAGATAAAGATAAACTAAATGAAACGGTCGATGTTAAGGATGTTCTTAAGAGTGTTACGGATTTGCTTTATTCATATGGACTTTTACATGATAATCGAATCGAATTAAAAGTCACAGGTGATTGTCAGATCGTTGCTAATAACATAGAGCTAAAACAATTGTTTATCAATATTATTAAAAATGCGGTTGAGGCTTCCAAGATGGGAGATCTAGTTCTAGTTACAGCGAAAAGGGAAAAACATTTTGTTGTCATTGAAGTAATTGATCATGGACGAGGAATGTCAGAAAATGAAGTGAAATCTCTAGGTACTCCTTTTTACTCTTTAAAGAGTAAAGGAACGGGCTTAGGGATGATGGTTTGCTTTAATATTGTTGAAAAGTATAAAGGCACAATTGACTTTCAAACGAGTAAAGGCCATGGAACTACTGTTACGATACGGTTTCCTTCAATATCGTAAATTAAAGTAAAAAAGAGTATAACAAGTAAGAAACAGTTTATTTAGTACGGTGAGAATCATCGTAAGAAGGATATACCGACTAATGCTACCTATAAACCAGATAAAGAAGTACATAGTGCCAAGGGGTTATTAGAATTATTTGTGAAAAAGGCTTAGGTTGTTATACGAGATCTAAGTCACAACCAGCCTCAATCATGTTTCTACAAGTTCTACAAGTAGGGGACGAACCGTTTAGCTGACGGGCCGACGCCCCACGGGCAGTTATGATCTATTCTGGCTGCTGTTATAATAAGACCAAATAAAAAATGGTCAACCAGAAATAGTTAGCATTCTGGCTAACCTTATCATGTAGTTGAAGAAAAAACAGTATCAGAAATAGTATAAAATTTAGCGATTGCTAGCTCATATTTTCTATAGTTGGGTCTAATACATATTATAGGTGATTTTTGGGGAAGGTATTTTTTAGTACATCTTTTTTGGAGGTTACTTATGGAGGAAAAAGAAAAACAGATTAGACTAACAGCGGGTGAGGTTGGTCAACTTTGGTTTCAATACGTAAATGATAGCTCAAGCATATGTGTTCTTACATATTTTTTAGAAAAAGCTGAGGATGCTGAAATTAAGCCTATAATTGAATTTGCTTTAGAATTGTCGAAGTCACATATTCAAAAGATTACAGCAATACTAACAGAGGAAAAAAATGTAGTTCCACATGGTTTTAGTATTGAAGAGGATGTTGATTTAACTGCTCCTAGACTTTATTCCGACAGTTTTGTACTAAATTTTCTAAACCAAATGGCTAAGGTTGGACTTACAACGTATGCTGGTAGTGTTGGAACATCCGTAAGAAGTGATATTAAATCTTATTATATGGATTGCCTAACTGAAACAATGCAATTATATGATAGGTCAACGGAATTATTATTGTCTAAAGGATTGTTTATCAGGTCTCCGAGCCTACCTAATTTAGAGGAAGTTGAGTTTGTAAAAAAGCAATGGTTTATGTTAGATGTGTTCGGAGAAAAAAGACCATTAGTTGCTGCGGAAGTCGATAACTTATTTGCGAATCTGCAAAGAAATGCCTTGGGAGTAGCTACACTTACTGGATTTAGTCAGGTTGCCAAGGCGAAGGATGTAAAACAACATTTTTTAAAAGGTTTAGAAGTTGGCAATAAGCATATTAGATTATTTAGAGATAAGCTAGAGGAAAGTAAACTTCCTGCACCTATGGGCTGGGATTCAGAAATAACAAATAGTACAACCCATACTTTTTCTGATAAACTGATGATGTTCTACACAAGTGGTTTGATTTCTTTGAGCGTTGGCTATTACGGTACAGCTGTTAGTCAAAGTTTTAGAGGGGACCTTAGTGCAATGTATAACAGGCTTTCCTTAGAAGTTCAGGCGTATGCTGAAGATGGAGCTAATATTATGATTAAAAACCGATGGTTAGAACAACCTCCGATGGCATCCGATAGAGATGAATTAATAAGAAAAAAGAATCAATTGTAACTCATACTTAAAGTCCTTCTGCATTTAGCAGTAAGGGCTTTTTTTAAGATGGGACAAGGGGACAGGTTAGTTGTCCCACCAAATACTGGGGGTTTACAATCATTCAAATCGAAAGCAGTTTTAAACATCATTTTGAATTTAGGAGGTAAGTGAACGAAACTCGTAATAGAAAGTATGAAGATATGACAAGGGGGTATGGCGCCAGGCAACTGGACCTTTGAAGCGCGAAAGGGTGTAAAGTTTAGAATAGAAGTCTTAGAGTTGATTACTATTTAAGACCTTGAAGAAACTTATGTTTTTGATTATACGTATGTAATTGCAATTTGCCTAGGATTATAGAGGACGATAACGTAGAATTATTGAACAAAGGTGTCCAGTTATTTACTGGCCACCCTTGTTTTTTTATTAATTAATAGCCCATCCGTTAAATTTTGATAATTCTTTTTCTTTGCGGATTCGTTCTCTTTGTTTTCCGATTTCTTCTGCCACTTCGTTTTTTCCGTACTGTTCTTCAAGCGTCTTTTTTCTAAAGTAATTGTGAGCTGTTTGATGGGCAGATTCAAGGAAGAAATTATTGACCATTCCATTTCCGATTGCTCCAATGACGGGTATGAGCATGGCGAGTTCCTTTTCTGTAAGGGACAGGCCAAGTCTCTGGGTAAGAGTGTGCAACAGTTGAATGATTCGTGGTGCTTCATTTTTGCCAATCAACTCAATAAGGTCGTCTGGATTCTTTTTAATAAAATCGGCTCCAAACCGCACATTTTTATGAAGGTTTACCTTGTTTTTGAAGTATCCTCCATTCTCATCACTTTGAATAGGGGTCATGGCTTCAAGGATGAAACGGATATTGGAATTTTCCTTAGATGAGTAACCAAAAGAAGTAGAAATTTGGCTAATATGTTTAATTAAAAAGGTAAGAGTAGAACCTAAATCTGCAGTGACAACCAATGGAATGGCCCATGGTGCGACAAAGCTTGCGGAAGCTAGACCGCCAAACACTGCGCCTCCCCCGGTTGCCATTACTTTATTAAAGGTTTTAGGCTGGTTGGCTACTAGGTCGATATCCTTTAGGCGCAGGTTTTTAATCTCGCTTATAGAAGAAATAGAGATATCCTTCACTTTATTGTACTTCACAAGGATTTTCTCTTCATTATGAAATTTGTTAACCCCTTTAATTGCCTTTGTAAGCCCTGATTGAATACCATCATTAACCGCTATTAATACTTTATCTGTATTTTTTTCAGAGATTTTCTTCGCCCCTTCAATTACTAAATCAACAGGTTTCCCAGTGAATGTAATCAAACGGTCGAACCAGTATGGATCTTCAAGATGCTTTGCAATTTCCTCAATTACTTCCAGGTCGTACGTTTCAAATTTTGCCATGATTCATTCTCCTCATTTTCAGTAGTTTGTTTATAAGTAGCCTTTTATGATATAATTTGTTTTGAATTAAGATTTAAAATTATTTTATGTCTTAATTTAAACAAATTTTTATTAAAATGTCAATTAGTGAATTTAAAAGTGTATTTATTCTTATAATCTAATTTAAAATGGGTGATATATATGAAGAAGGAAGAGTATTTAGAGTATCTGGGATTGCATTTTGAAAAAATACGGAAATTATTTGGCTGGAGGCAGGAGGATGCAGCAATAAGAATTGGCATAAGTCGATCTAAGGTTGTAGCAATTGAAACTGACCCAAAAAAGCTAAGTGAAAGTGAAGCGAAAAGTCTCTTTCTTGCTTGTGATTATGAAGTATATAAAGCGAGACTATCCATAAAAAAGTTGAAAAAGGAAAATTTAAAAAATGTGTCTTCGTTACTTAGTTCCACCGCTTTTATCTCATCTCCTATCTTTCTTTCAGCCGTAGTAGGAGTGTTGGCAGTGACTAAGCCTTCAATCGTCGCAAAATTGATGCCAACCATTGGCTCCGTTTTTGGTAGCATCTGGGCAACAGCAAGTGCCAGGAAAAAGAAAGAAAAACAAATCAATGAACTCACAAAAGAAAAAGTCCTCGACTACGAAAGCCTAAAAGCCGGAATGGAACGAACAATTGAGGAAATCGAAAAAGACCTCCTCCAAATCTTTGCCTTAGAAAAATGGGATCGATTTGAATTCTATGAAAAGGTACATCCAGATTTAATACTTGAGGAAGAATAGGGAGATGAAAATCATCAATGGAAAGGAGAGTTTTATCTAGTAGAGAATGAACCTTATTAATAAGGCCACTTACAAAGGATATCCTATTGTGAGTGGCCTATTAGCTTATTTTGAAGTATATTTATATTTCATAAAGTTATATTGGTATAAGTTGATTCACATTGCATAGTTCTTAAGTTGCTCAAAGTCCATTGTCAGTAACTTTTCTTTGGTGCTATCTTCTAAATGGGACAAAGGGACAGGCACCTTGTCCCAGAGTGATAGTGCCCAACGTCAGTACTTTAAGGAGGGTTATTTAAGGTAGGATTAATAGTAAACTAGACTACCCACATTTATTATACTAATTTTAATTGAAAAAATATCCTTTTATAGGTATAATATCCTAGGATAATAAAGGTCTTAATAGGTGGCTTCGGGACTTAATTACCGGAAGAATAAAAAATAAATTCATAAATATATTAGGGGGAATAAAAATGAGAACTGTTAGGTATCTAGCATCTATACCCACAGGAATAGCTACTTTAATATTTGCTTTATTTATGTTTGCTACCAGTGGTGCTTTTATTGGTGCTTTATTTTTTGGTGCACTTACATATTTCTTAACGTTAGGGTTAGATAAGATCTCCATTAATAAACTTAAAAATGCCGCAAAGGAAAAAGTAGGGGAATCAGTTGAAGCTGTTGTATGGGCTGAAGCGCCATTCTTTTGAGGGAAAAAAGGACTTATTGGGGTTACAAGTAAGTTCCTGATTTTCAGAACAAGTGATGGGAAATTATACAAATTTAATATCAATAATATAATAGCGGTGGATATGATTTCACAACCTCTTGTTGAAGATATACTGACAACAACTATTAACGTAGATGGAAAAAATGAGGAACATACCTGGAGATTAAGACATGATAATCTCTTTACCTCTAAGGGTAATAAGAAGTTTTTTGAGTTACTTGGTCAAAAGACAAATTTAAATCATAACTTCTCAAAACATGAAGTAGTATAATCAACAGGGATACAAAACTATTTGGATAAACTTATTATATAAAAGAGCTTGGTTGATACCAAGCTCTTTTGTAATCACTAGGGAAAGGGGACCTTGTCTCAGTGAGTAAATCAAATTTTTTGATAGATTATGATAGTAGTAGGTTCATACATCCCCATTTTAAGATGGGGAATTTACTTACGTGTTCTATTCAATATGTGATTCTGTAAAGTGCGGGTGGATAATAACCAAAATCTAGTTGAATCTAGTATTGCTTTTCTTGAAGAGGAAGATGATTTTTCACCCCCATGTTAATAGGCTACACGATGCACCTATTTTTATCTAATAGTACATGATTAGAAAAACAGGCTATGAAACAAGTTTTCCACGCTTTTTCAAAAGATGATAAAGCATTTCCTCTTCTTCTTTTAAGTTATTCGTTCTCCATTTGGTGTTGATGGGCCGATTATATGGCATATTCATTAATATTGCGTCTCTACCAAGAGTAATAAATTGTTCAAATGTTTTAGGTTTATCATCAACGAGGATATCCCCAAAAACCATCCACTTACATTCGCAATTATACTGCGCAGCGACTATAGCATAACAGCGAAAGAATCCAAAGAAAATTAAATAACCAGCCCCTTATTAAATATAGAGAGCTGGTTACTGCATAGGGCGTTTTTTCATCTTCGTCCTTTTCCTTTTGGCAATGCTTTCGTAACGAACTTTTGAAACCTCTGACCGTAGGTAATCTTCATTGAAGATTTTCAAGAACATACGGGAATCCTTTGGGGCAATATTAACCTTTTGATCTTGCTGGTTTACTTCGATAATTTTAATGATTCTTTCTTCAGTTCAATAACATTAGTCAATCTTCCAGAAACATTTCACTTAAAATAAAGAGAGATATACGCACGTGAATGATATTATAATATATTGGAAGAACATAAGAATTCAGTTGTGTTTGCATATCTAAAATTCAATTAGATTTTACAGTATAAACACGCGAGTAGAGAAGATAGGTTAATCAGTTTGAAAGAAAAAATTTTTCATATCTTATCATGAAGGTCACCACTCAAAAGTGCTACTAGAGATATAGAGTGCGTGCAGAAAGGGAGTAGTCTAATGAGTGCAACAGAGGATTCTAGTTATTATTTCGTTGGAAGAAAAGATGATATAAAGACGTTTACTGATTTTACAAGTCAAATTGATGAAAATGTTAGTGATACAGAAGTTTTACATTTCTATGGAGTTGGCGGGGTTGGGAAAACTAGTTTACGAAAAGAGTTTACTAGATATCTTAGCGGACAGGAAGGATCGTTGTACTCTTTACTGGATTTTCGGTATCCAGAGCATAGAGATCAAAAGGAAGCCTTAAGTCATTTAGGAGTCTTATTACAGGAGCAATGCCCAGGGCTTGAATTTAACTCATTTATTTTTGCTTATGAAGTCTATTGGAATAAGATTAATAGTCATAAGATAAGCCATCATAGAGAAAGCGTACCTGTTGGTGATAGTGCTGATTATATTTTAACGAATTTCATTAAGGATGTTAGTGAAATCAATTGGCTGAACTCTGTTCCAAAGGGTATTCAGATTTTACAAAAATATACAAAAATTACAAAAGAATGGCTAGCTAGGCGAGGAAATAAAATCTATAAGCATATTGAACAATTAGATGCAAATGAAGTTGAGGAAATTTTATGCACTTATTGGGCAGAAGATTTAAATAAATATTTAGAGGAAAAGGAACCTCGCACACTTGTTATTTTCCTAGATACGCTGGAAGCATTAAAGGAGTTCAACCGAAATAGCCCTAAATATGTTGATCCAGAGGAATGGGTCATTAAGTTAATTAGTCATTTACCACAGGTTAGATGGGTTACTTTCGGTAGAGAAAAGGTAGAATGGAACCAACATGTTAGTAGTGATAGGATGAGGATTTCTACATATCCACTCGATAATATGAATTTTGAGGATGCTAAAGAATTAATGGAACATCATAAAATTGTTGACGGTGATGTTCATAAAGTCATTTTTACTACAACAAAAGGATTGCCTCTTTTTCTCAACTTAGCGATCATCACGTATAAGAATATTAAGCAAAAACGTATACCGACAGCAATTGATTTTGAGGGGGACCGAGATAAAATTATTGAGCGATTTCTTCTATATCTAACAGATCAACAGAAAGAAACACTCCATATTTTGTCCGTACCAAAAATCTGGACAAGTGATTTATTTAAGATTTTAGTAGAGAAATTTAATAAAATTGGAAATTCTGAAGCAAAACGCCTTCTTCAATATTCTTTTATTACGTATAATGAAGAATTTGCGACCTATGAAATGCATGATCAAATGCGAGAAATTTTACAGGAAAGTTTGAGAAATGAAGATTCGAGCTTATTTCAGAAGATTTATAGAGTCCTTTATGAGTATTATGTAGAGAAAGTTAGAGAGAATTTTCCTAAAAATATCACCAAAAAGGAACAGCTCTTTATGCAAGAAGCTTATGAATATGGGAGCTATATCGAACCGATTCACTCCATAGGGGAATGGGTTGTAGAGATTGCCGACCATTTATATTATACAAAAGATTCACTAAGCGAAGAGTTAGAACATTTCCTATTAGAAGTATATGAAGAGCTGGATGCAGATACTGACAAACACGAATGTTTACTTAAAATCAATCTGTTATCTTCGTTAAATTTCTTATTCCTGAAGCAACGTGAAGTTCATAAGATTAAAAAACATTTAGACCAACATTTAGACCTTATTAAAATAGGTAAAAATCAGTACCAATTTTCTTCTAGAGAAGTAAGAGAAGGAGAATATTATGCAATTAAAGCAACTCTTCATCTAATTAATGCAGAAACAAAAGAAACTCTGAATTGTATTACTGAAAGTGAAAAATATAAAGAACATTCCTATAAGAGCTGTTTTACGTTAGCGGATATTTATGAATCTGCCGGATTTGAAATAAAAGCAATGGGCGTGTTAATTGATTTGATGGATGCGTTAGATGAACACTTTTTTGATGATCATTCAAAGTATATGGATTCCCTCTATGAAGCTTCTTCTGGAATGAATGTGAAAAAGTTACAGAAAATAATGTCTATTGAAAGTAACCTTCAAGAATATGAAAAAATGAACACTCAATACAATACGTTTAGTTTAATACGAGCACATCTTCATAGTAAGCTAATTAACCTTATGAATGAAAAACAGCCTGAATTTGCTTTTACACTTTTTGAGACGACAATTAATACATTCACTAAATTTTTAGGTGAAGATAGTGAAATAACTATTGCTGAAATGAATAAGCTTGGTATGAATTACTTATATAGAAAAGAGTACCCTTTGGCGATAGAACAATTTGAAAAGGTACTAAAGTTATCTAACTATTCGTTACTTACGGCTGAATCTTATATAAATATCAGCTATACATTTGAAAAACAAGGGAATAAAACGAAAGTTAAGGAATATCTCGAAAAAGCGCTAGAAGTTGTTCAAGAGGCTTCATTAAGTATCAAAGGACATATACTCCTGTCTGATATTCAACATTTTATCGGAATATGGTACGCAAACCAGAAGAAGTTTCCGAGAAGTATACGCTGGTTAAGAGAATCAATTCAATCCTATCCACCCCATATTAAATACCAAAGAATTGATGTCTATAACACTTTAATAACCTCCTATTTAGGACAAAAGAAATATGAAGAAGCAGAAAAGTGGGCATTAGAAGGGTTAGACATTGCAAAGATTTATTTAAATAAGAACGAGAAGGAGCGAATTGAACTTGCTTTTCTTTATACAAAAGTCGTAGATAACCTATATACATTCCCGCGGAGAGAAAAAGTGTATATAGACATCTTGAAGGAATACTTTTCAACAGAGGAACAAATGGATAGTAAGGAATATCCGAGCCTTGTTTTGGGATTAGCGAATATCAAACTTGAGCTCGAAAAGTATCCAGAAGCAGAAGAGTTAATAAAAAACTTACTCAAAAATGTGAATCTAACCCAAAGACTAAAGGCAAATGCCCATTACCTACTAGGTTGTACTTTTAATTATCAAGATAATAAAAAGGGTGCTGAAAGAGAGTTCGATAAAACGTTACAAGTAATCCAGGGTTTGAATAATACCAAGGACCAACTAACAAATGGGATGCTTAGTCAAATATTACTCTACTACAAAGATGAACCTAAAAAGAAATACCAAAAGTATCTAGATAAAATAAGTAAAATCGACCCTTCCTTTAAATTAAGTGGGTTTTAATAAAGCGTGGGGACGGTTCTTAAAGCGGACAATCGGAAGTTTTGCGCGTAAAAAGGCACAACTAGTGTTTTTACCTAGTTGTGCCTTTGCTGTTTTTTGGCGGTAGTTCAATCTGCGCAAAATTTTTGAT
>Ga0180215_1002577_pt1 | contig 18080 bp, 18 predicted proteins | sample eDN3rd37CBELigBY_FD_128871 | JGI IMG/M metagenome (GOLD analysis project Ga0180215, IMG submission 128871) | Enriched backyard soil microbial communities from Emeryville, California, USA - eDNA 3rd pass 37_C BE-Lig BY (version 2) (version 2) | ecosystem: Environmental > Terrestrial > Soil >... | reverse complement strand
GCGAGGGACGGGCGCTGCGGCGGCTGGTCCACCCTCACATCGTGCGCGGCTACGAGGTCCACACCGAGCCGCGGCCCGCGTTCGTCATGGAGCCCCTGACCGGCGAGACCGTGGGCCATCTCATCGAGACCGCGACCCGGCCGCTCGGCGCGGCCGAGCTCGCGAACCTGGGCTCCCATCTCGCCTCGGCGGTGCGCTACCTGCACCGCGAGGGGCTGCTGCACCTCGACCTCAAGCCGTCCAACGTCGTCGCCGAGCACGGCCGCGCCAAGGTCATCGACCTCTCGCACGCGCGCCCCGCCGGGCGCCTGAAGCCCGGCATCGGGACCTGGTGCTACATGGCCCCCGAGCAGGTGCGCGGCGGGGACATCGGCCCGGCCGCCGACGTCTGGGGGCTCGGCATCGTCCTCTACGACGCCGCGCTGCGGACGACCTCGCTCGCCGACGTCGCCGACGACCTCGACGTCGACGACCCCCAGCTGCACGTGCGCCTGCCGTCCCTGCGACGCGGGCGCCCGCGGCTCCCACGCGCGCTGACCGACCTCGTGGACGCCTGCCTGGAGCCCGACACCGGCGCGCGCCCGACGATCGACGACGTCATGCGCCGGCTCTACGACCTGGCGAGCAGATGAGAGAACTCTCAGAGTCGGCTCACGGCCACCTCACGCACCGGCGCGACAGTGGGCACCACAGCAAGCGGATCACGAGAGGAGGAACGCCATGAGGTTCAGCAAGATCACCCCGGCGCTGCGCACGGCATCCGCCGCCGGCAATTCGGACTCGAACACGAACTCGAGCGCTCGTCGCCGCCGCAAGCGTCGCCGCCGGCGCCGCCGCCGTCGTCGTTCGAACACGAACACCTGACGCCCATCACACGCGAAGACATGCGGCCCGCCCCCGGCGGGCCGCTCGCGTGCGGGGCCCCGGCCCCACACAATCCGAGGCACATGAACCGCATCCTCATCGCCGAAGACGAGAGCCGCCTCGCGTCCTTCCTCGAGAAGGGCCTGCGGTCCAACGGCTTCGTCACCACCACGGCGCCGGACGGGCCGACAGCGCTGGCGCTCGCGCGCGACGACGACTTCGACCTGCTCATCCTCGACCTCGGGCTGCCCGGCCTCGACGGCATGACGGTCCTGCGGACCATGCGCGCGCAGGGGCAGCGGATGCCGGTGGTGATCCTGTCCGCCCGCGACGAGGTGCAGGACAAGGTCGCGGGCCTGGAGCACGGCGCCGACGACTACGTCGCCAAGCCGTTTCGCTTCGAGGAGCTGCTCGCGCGCGTGCGGGTCCGGCTGCGCAGCGAGGGCACCGCGGAGCAGACGGTCCTGCGCGCCGGCGAGATCGCGCTGGACCTGCGCACGCGCCGCGCGACCGTCGACGGCCGGACCGTCGAGCTGAGCGCCCGCGAGTTCACGATGCTCGAGGTCTTCCTGCGCCACTCGGGCCAGGTCCTCGCGCGCGAGCAGCTGCTCTCGCACGTCTGGGGCTACGACTACGACCCCGGCTCGAACGTCGTCGACGTCTACGTCGGGTACCTGCGCCGCAAGCTGGGCAAGGACCGCATCGTCACGGTGCGCGGGATGGGCTACGTGCTGGAGTCGTAGCCAGCGGCTTCTCGTACACGGCGAGATCGCAGGGCGTGGCCAGCAGCGGCGCCAGCTCGGGGTATGCGTCACGCATGGCGCCGGCGCGGACGAACCGATAGCCGCGCCGGCCGTACCACGCCCTCAGGAACTCCTTGACCGGATGGCGCCAGCCGAGCGGCAGGAGGAGCTCGAGCCCGACCGCGCGCAGCCCCAGCTCGCGGCTGCGCCGCTCCGCGAAGTCCACGAGCGCCCGGCCCACGCCGGTGCCGCGCTGCTCGGGCGCGGCGACGAGCATCCCGAACTCGCTCGCGTCGTCGGCCACGAGGTGGAAGCGCATGCTCCCGAGGATCCGGCCGCCGCGGATCGCGACGGCGATCTCGCCGCCGGCGATGAGCGATCTCACCTCGGCGGTCGTGGTCCGCCGCGCGCCCTCCCGCCACAGGCCGCGCTCGGCGGTCGTGTAGACGTCGTTGACGAGCCCGGTCAGCCACTCCACGAACCGCGCGTCGCGCGCGTCAGCGGCGTCGAGCAGCTCCACCCGCACCTCGTCCTGTGCACCCATGCGACAAGGATGCGCGACCGATCGAGCGGCGCAATACATGGTTTGGACCCCAGCGATCGCGGAATAGGATGCATCGGCGTGGAGCTGCGGCAGCTCAGAGCGGTCGAGGCGGTCGCGCGCTACCGCCACTTCACGCGCGCCGCCGAGGAGCTGCACCTCGCGCAGTCCGCGCTCTCACAGCAGATCCGCGCGCTCGAGCGCGAGCTCGGGACCGCGCTGTTCGAGCGCACGAGCCGCCGCGTGACCGTCACGGAGGCCGGGCAGGCCATCGCCGCACGCGCGCGGCGCATCCTCGCGGAGCTCGACGGCGCGCGCGAGGAGATCGACCAGCTCCGCGGCGTCCTGCGCGGGCGCATCTGGATCGGCGCGCTGCACCCCGCCGGCGAGCTCGACGTCGCTCGCCTGCTGACGCGGTTCGGCCAGGCGCATCCCGGGGTGGAGATCGGCCTGCGCGAGGGCGTCGCCGGCGACATGCTTCGCGCGCTCGCCGCCGACGAGCTCGACGCCGCGTTCTGCCTGCTCGCGGGCGAGCCGCCGCCCGAGTTCGCCGTGCACCGGCTCAGCGAGGAGGAGGTGGTCGCCGCGTTCGCCCCCGACCGCGCGCCGCCGGTCGAGCGCCTCGACGTCGAGGCCCTCCACACCCAGGCGGTCGTCGCCCCGCGCCGCGGCTCGGCCGTGACCTCCGCCGTCGACGCGCTGTGCGCGGCCGCCGGTCGGCCGCTGCGCCTCGCCCTGGAGAGCGGCGATCCCTACCTGTTGCGCTCGCTCGCGGCGGGCGGCTTCGCCGCGGCGATCCTGCCCGGCTCGCTCGCGGCGATGGCGGGGCCGGCCGTCGCCGTGCGCGGCCTCGATCCACCCGTGCGCCTGCCCGTGGCGCTGCTCTGGCGGCGCGCGCGCACCGCGTCGCCCGCGGCGCGCGCGTTCATCGACTTCGTCGTCGCGTCCTGAGCCGCTAGCCGTACCCCGGGGCCGGGTCCACCGGCGACGGCACGTTCGCGCGCGCCTCGATGACCTCGCCGGCGTCGAACAGGAGGTCCTCGCGGAAGCGCCCCGCGACGAGCTGCACGCCCACCGGCAGGCCGTCGTACACGCCGGCCGACACCGACAGGCCGGGGAACCCGAGCAGCGGCAGCGCCATGCACGACCACTGCGCGGCGGCGAGGCGGATCGCGCTCGCGTCGGACTCGATGTCCTCCCCGTGCCGGAACGGGTGCTCGGCCGACACGGGCATGAGCAGCAGCGGCAGCTCGGCGAGCACCTCGTGGAGCTCGCGGACGACGGCGCCCCGGCGCGCCCAGCCGTCGAGCACGTCGTCGAGCGACGGCTGCTCCGGCCACCACTGCCGGGCGACGGCGAGCTGCGTGCGCAGGGAGCGCGCCGCGCCCTCGCCGCCGATCTCCTCGATGATGGGCAGGTCGCGCCGGTTGTCCTCGATGCACAGCAGGTACCAGAGCCGGTAGGCCTCGGCGAACAGCCCGTGGTCGACCTCCTCGACGGCGTAGCCCGCGTCCGCGAGCCAGCCCGCGGCCGCATCCAGCGCGGCGTTCACGGGCGGGTCGGGCGCGACGACGCCGGGGTCGCGCAGCAGCCCGACGCGCAGCGGCCGCGGCGGCGCCTCGAGCGGCGCGGCGGGCACCGCGAACGGGTCGGCGGGGGAGGCGCCGGCCATGACGCCGAGCGCGACGCGCAGGTCGCCGACCCTGCGCGCGATCGGGCCCTCGACCGCCATGAGCTGCCAGGTGACGCGATCGGGCCCGCCTGCCACGCCGAGCGAGCGCGGGACGAGCCCGACGGTCGGCCGCAGGCCGCAGATCCCGCAGGCGTGGGCGGGATAGCGGATCGAGCCGCCGTAGTCGTTGCCCTGCGCGAGGGCGACCATCCCGGAGGACACCGCGGCGGACGCGCCGCCGCTGGAGCCGCCGGGCGTGCGCTCGGGATCCCAGGGGTTGTTCGTGCGGCCGTGCAGGTCGTTGTCGGCGCACCAGCGCATGGAGAACGCGGGCGTGTTGCCGCGCCCGACGAACACGGCGCCCGCCGCGCGCAGCCGCGCGACGTGCGGCGCGTCCTCCTGCGCGATGCGCTCCGCGAACGCGGGGATGCCGTTCGTGGTCGCGTGCCCGGCCTCGTCGGTGTTGACCTTGATCTGCGTGGGCACGCCATGCAGCGGGCCGAGCGCCGCGCCCGCCGCGCGCGCCCGGTCGGCGGCGTCGGCGCTCGCGCGCGCCTCCTCCGCGTACAGCTCGGCGAAGGCGTTGAGGTGCGGCTCGACCGCCTCGATGCGGGCGATGTGCGCGTCGATCACCTCGCGCGCCGACGCCTGGCCGGTGCGGACGGCGTAGGCGATCTCGGCCGCGGGCAGCTGCCAGAGCTCCGCCATGGCTAGGCCGCCGCCTCGGCACGGCCGCGCACGAACGCGCCGGTGACCTCGGCCAGGCGGCGGCCCTGCTGGCGCGCGGCCTGCAGCGCGAGGTCGTCGGGCGGCGCCGACTTGCGCGACACCCATGACGCCCCGTAGGGGTTGCCGTGCTCATGGAACACGTCGGCGGTGTAGCCGACGGGCAGCACGATCGCGCCCCAGTGGTAGAAGACGTTGTTGAGGGCGAGGATCGTCGACTCGAGCCCGCCGTGGCCGGTCGAGGCGCTGGTGAACGCGGTCGCGACCTTGTCGGCGAGCTTGTTCTGGAACCAGAGCCCGCCGGTCTGGTCGAGCACGCTCTTGAGCTGCGCGGTCGGGCCGCCGAAGCGCGTCGGCGAGCCGAACGCGAACCCGTCGGCCCATTCGAGGTCGTCCATCGCCACCTCCTGCACCTGCGGCGCGACCTCGTCGACGTACTGCTGCCAGCGCGGGTTGGCCGCGATCGCCTCCGGCGGGGCCGTCTCGGGCGCGCGCCGGACGCGGACCTCGGCCCCCGCCTCTCGCGCCCCGTCGGCGAGCGCGTGGGCCATGGCGTGGACGTTGCCGGTGGCGGAGTGGAAGACGACGGCGATCTTGGTCACCCCTGGTTTGTATCGCCTAGTCTCCCGGCCCGATGTTCGGCAAGGTGCTCGTGGCGAATCGCGGGGAGATCGCGATCCGGGTCTTCCGCGCGTTGCGCGAGCTGGGGGTCGGGTCGGTCGCGGTGTACTCGGAGACCGATCGCGGCGCGCTGCACCCGGCGCGCGCCGACGAGGCCTATCTCCTGCCCGGCGGCTACCTCGACGTGGAGGGGCTGCTGGACGTCGCGCGGCGCGCGGGCGCCGAGGCCGTGCATCCCGGCTACGGGTTCCTCGCCGAGAACGCGGCGTTCGCGCGCGCGTGCGAGGACGCGGGGCTGGTGTTCATCGGGCCGCCCGCCTCGGCGATCGAGGCGATGGGATCGAAGACCCGCGCGCGCGAGCTGATGGCCGCGGCGGGGGTGCCGATCGTGCCGGGCACGACCGCGCCGGTGCCCGACCTCGCCGCCGCGCGCGAGGCGGCCGAGCGCATCGGCTACCCGGTCGCGGTGAAGGCCGCCGGCGGCGGGGGCGGCAAGGGCTTTCGCGTCGCGCTCGGCCCCGACGAGCTGCAGGCTGCCTTCGAGGGCGCATCCGGCGAGGGCGAGCGCTTCTTCTCCGACCCGACCGTCTACCTGGAGCGCTACCTCCCCGACCCGCGCCACGTCGAGGTCCAGGTGCTCGCCGACGCGCACGGCACCACGATCCACCTCGGCGAGCGCGACTGCTCGATCCAGCGCCGCCACCAGAAGCTCGTCGAGGAGGCCCCCGCCCCGGTCGTCGACGCGCCGCTGCGCGAGCGGATCGGCCGCATCGCCACCGAGGCCGCCGAGGCCGTCGGCTACCGCGGGGCGGGCACGATCGAGGGACTGCTCCAGGACGGCGAGTACTTCTTCCTGGAGATGAACACGCGGGTGCAGGTCGAGCACTGCGTGACCGAGATGGTCACCGGCATCGACATCGTCCGCGAGGGGATCCGCATCGCCGCGGGCGAGCCGCTGTCGGTCCGCCAACAGGACGTCGCGCTGCGCGGGCACGCGATCGAGTGCCGCATCAACGCCGAGGACGCCGCGCGCGGCTTCGCGCCCGCGCCGGGCCGTATCGGCGGCTACCGCGAGCCCTCCGGGCCGGGCGTGCGCGTGGACTCCGGCGTCGAGGCGGGCGGGACGATCCCCCCCGACTACGACCCGATGATCGCCAAGCTCATCGTCTGGGACACCGACCGCGAGCGCGCCACCGCCCGCATGCTGCGCGCGCTCGCCGAGTACGAGATCGGCGGCATCCCCACGCTCCTGCCCTTCCACCGCGCGCTGCTCGCCACCCCCCAGTGGGCGCAGGCCCAGACGTGCCGCGACCTGCTCGACAACGACGACTGGCTACGCGCCACCGCGAGCGACACCGGCCAGCAGGAGGCGCCCGAGGCCCCGGAGACGATCGCCCAGGACTACACGGTCGAGGTCTCCGGCCGCCGCTACGACGTCAAGGTCATCGGCCCGCCGCCCGCCGCCGCCAACGGGACCGCCGCCGCGCGTCGCCCGCCCCGCCGCGCACGGGCCGGCGGCGGCACGTCCGCCGCGGGCGGCGACGCGCTCGTCTCCCCCATGCAGGGCACCGTCCTGCGCGTGGCCGTCGAGCCGGGCGACACCGTCGAGCAGGGCGCGCTCATCGCCGTCGTGGAGGCGATGAAGATGGAGAACGAGATCACCGCCCACAAGCCCGGCACCGTCGCCGAGCTGCCGATCGAGGCGGGCAACGCCGTCGCGAGCGGCGACACGCTCGCCGTCATCACCGACGCATGAGCCGGGCCTGGGTCGCAGGCCCGGCCGAGGCCGGCGACGTCGCCCGGCTGCTCGCCGAGTTCCGCGACCACCTCGGCTCGGCCGAGCCCTCCGACGCGAGCATGCGGGCGTCCGTCGAGCGGCTCCTGGACGACCCCGACACGGAGTTCCTGCTCGCCGCCCCGGGCGGCGGCCCGCCGGTCGCGGTGCTGCAGCTGCGCTTCCGCTGGAGCGTGTGGATGGGCGCGCCGGACGCCTGGATCGAGGACCTCTTCGTCCGCGCCGACGCGCGGCGCGGCGGGCTGGGCGACGCGCTCGTGCGCCTGGCGATCGAGCGCGCCCGCGAACGCGGCGCGCGGCGCATCGAGCTCGACTGCTTCGAGGACAACGCGCCTGCGCTCGCCCTGTACGAGCGCCACGGGTTCGACGCGCGCAGCAAGGGCGCCGCGCGGACCCTGCTGCTCGGCCGGCGGGTCTAGCCGGTTACAGCCGCGCCACGTTGTCGCGGTGGATCGCCTGCTGCGCGGGCCCGCGCCGGGCGAGCGGCAGCGTCGCGTCGGGCAGCGCCTGGAGGTAGGCGACGTCCTCGCGCAGGATCGCCGCGGCCCGCGCCGCCTCCAGCACGGCGCCATGGCCCGGGACGACGTGCGAGGCCTGCTCGACGAGCGGCTCGAGCCGGCGCAGCGTCGCGAGGTACGCGTCGCGCGAGCCGCCCTCGGAGATCATGGGGATCTCCACCGGCGACAGGTAGTCGCCGCAGACGAGGACGCGCGCCCACGGGATCCACACCGCCATCCCGTCCTGCGTGTGCCCGTCGGCCGGGTGCAGCTCGATCTCGGCGTCGCCGACCTCGAGGTGGCCGGGCACGGGCAGCGCCTGCACCTGCCCCAGCGACAGCGGCTCGGAGCGCTCGACGTAGTGGCGGTCGTCGAACGCCCGCAGCTCGCGCTGCGCGGCGCCGGGCTCGGCGGTGAGCCGGGCCGCCGTCGTCTCCGCCAGGCCGAGCGCGGCGCCCGGGAACGCGAGGCGGCCGAGCAGGTGGTCCCAGTCGCCGTGCGTGGCGAGCAGCCCGCTGAGCGGGAAGTTCGCCTGGTTGAGCAGCGTCGGCAGCAGCTGCAGCTCGTCGGGGTAGACCGGCGAGTCGATCACGAACCCCTCGTCGCCCTTGCGCACGGCGGTGCACGTCGTCTGCCAGACCTCGCTCGTGGCGACGAGGACGTCGGGATGGAGCGAGATCGCCCGCATGCGCGGGCGTCAGACGCCGAGGAGCTTCGCGGCCTCCGTGAGCGTGGCGACCTCGGCGTCCGGCGCCTTGCGGCCGGACTCCAGGGCCTCGCCGGACCGGTTCACCCAGATGACGGGGACCTTCAGCTTCGACAGCGGCTCGACGTCGTGGTACTGGCTTGCCGCGACGTGCACCCACCCCTTCTTGTCGCCCTCGATCCGGCGCTGGAACTCCTTGAAGTGCGCCGGGTCGGGCTTGTAGGAGCGGACCTGCTGCGCGGTGACCACGAGGTCGAAGTCCGTCGGCAGGTGCCTGCGGGTGAGCCCGAGCAGTTTGTCGTCGATGTTGGCGATGAGGCCCGTGTGGTACTTCTTGGCGATCTTCGCGAGGACCGGGTTGGTCTCCTTGAACGGCTTCCACCGCGGGATGGAGTCGGGGAGGAAGCCGGACCGCGACGGCTCCAGCGGCCAGTCGAGCCGCTTGGCGATCTGCACCGCCGTGCGGCGCAGGACCTCGGCGTACAGCTCGTAGGAGCCGCCCTCGATGTCACGCGAGATCTCGTGGAACATCGGGATGAGCTCCTCGCGATCGATCGTGACGCCGTCGCGCGCCGCCTCGGCCTTGAAGGCCTCGTAGATGCCGGTCTCCCAGTCGATGAGAGTCCCGTAGACGTCGAAGGTGACCCAAGTGACCTGCTTCGGGAGCGCCATGAGCGATCGGCAGTGTAGGGCAAGTATCGTCAGCCGCCGTCTATGGACCTCCTCGAATACCAGGGCAAGCAGCTCTTCGCCCGTCACGACATCCCCGTCCCGCCCGGCGCGCCCGCCACGACCGTCGACGAGGCGGTCGCCGCGGCGGACGAGATCGGCTACCCCTGCGTCGTCAAGGCGCAGGTCCTCATCGGCGGCCGCGGCAAGGCAGGCGGCATCAAGGTCGCCAAGGACCGCCAGGAGGCGCACGACGCCGCGAGCGCGATCCTCGGCATGGACATCCGCGGCTTCACGGTCCACGAGGTGTGGGTCGAGGCCGCCAGCGACATCGCCGCCGAGTACTACGCCTCGATCGTCTTCGACCGCGGCGCCCGCCAGCCGCTCGTCATGCTCTCCACGAAGGGCGGCATGGACATCGAGGAGGTCGCGGCGACCGAGCCCGAGGCGCTCGCGACGCTGCACGTCGACCCGCTCCTCGGCTTCCAGGACTTCCACGCCCGCCGGCTCGCCTTCGCCGCGGGCGTCGACGCCGACGTCGTGCGCCCGGTGGGCGCCCTGCTGGCCAAGCTCTACGAGGCGTTCGTCAGCGAGGAGGCGATGCTCGTCGAGGTCAACCCGCTCATCGTCACCGGCGACCGCCAGGTCCGCGCGCTCGACGCGAAGGTGACGCTCGACGACAACTCGCTGTTCCGCCATCCGGACAACGCGGCGCTGCGCAACCCCAGCGCGGAGGACCCGCAGGAGCAGATGGCCAAGGAGCGCGGGCTGACCTACGTCAAGCTCGACGGCAACATCGGGATCCTCGGCAACGGCGCGGGCCTGGTCATGTCCACGCTCGACGTCGTCGCGCAGGCGGGCGGCAGGCCCGCGAACTTCCTGGACGCCGGCGGCGGCTCGCGGGCCGACGAGGTCACGAGCGCGGTCGAGGTCATCCTCGCCAACCCCGCCGTGACGGCCGTCCTGTTCAACATCTTCGGCGGGATCACCCGCTGCGACGAGGTCGCGCGCGGGCTGATCCAGGCCTTCGAGAGCGTCAAGCCGACGGTGCCGTTCGTCGTCCGGCTCGACGGGACCAACGACGTGGAGGGCCGCAAGCTGCTGGCGGACGCGAACCTCCCCAACGTGCACGTGGAGGCGACGATGGACGCTGCGGCGGCCAAGGTGGTGGAGCTGGCCGGATGAGCATCCTGGTCGACAAGGACACGCGGCTCGTCGTCTCGGGCATCACCGGGCGCGAGGGGACGTTCCACGCGCTGAACAACCGCCGCTACGGCACCCAGGTCGTCGCCGGCGTCACGCCCGGCAAGGGCGGCCAGGACGTCGAGGGCATCCCGGTGTTCAACACGTTCGTCGACGCCGTCGGCGCGACGGGCGCGAACACCGCGATGATCTTCGTGCCGCCGCGCTTCGCGGCCGACTCGATCCTCGAGGCCGCCGACGCCGGGATCACGACGATCGTCGCGATCACCGAGGGCATCCCCGCGCACGACGAGCTGCGCGTCGCGACGCACCTCGCCCGCACGCCGGGCATCCGCCTGATCGGCCCCAACTGCCCGGGCGTGCTGTCGCCGGGCAAGGCGAACGTGGGGATCATCCCCGCCGCGTTCTTCAAGGAGGGCAACGTCGGCGTGGTGTCGCGCTCGGGCACGCTCACGTACCAGATCGGCAACGAGCTGGCCCAGAGCGGCTTCGGCAACTCCACGATCGTCGGCATCGGCGGCGACCCGATCCCGGGGACGACGTTCATCGACGTCCTCGAGCTCTTCCAGGCCGACCCGGAGACGGAGCTCATCGTGCTGTCGGGCGAGATCGGCGGCGACGCCGAGGAGCGTGCGGCCGAGTACATCGCCGCGAACGTGACCAAGCCGGTCGTCGCCTACATCGCGGGCTTCTCCGCGCCGCCTGGCAAGACGATGGGCCACGCGGGCGCGATCATCTCCGGCTCGCAGGGCACCGCGCAGGCGAAGGCCGACGCGCTGGAGGCCAAGGGCGTCAGGGTCGGGAAGACCCCGACCGAGGTCGCGCGCCTCGCGGTCGAGATGCTCGGCTAGCCTCGACCGCATGTCCCCCGCCGACTCCATCTCCTTCGCGCGCGGCGCGCCCTCCGCGGACATCATCGACCTCGACGGCCTCAAGGAGGCCGCCGCAAGGGCCTTCGAGGACGACCCGGCCGGGACGACCGCGTACGGCACCGCGATCGGCTACGTGCCGCTGCGGGAGTGGATCGCGGAGAAGCACGGCGTCGAGGCCTCGCAGGTGATCGTCACGAACGGCTCCATGCAGGCCGACGCGTTCCTGTTCGACGCGCTCGTGCAGCCGGGCGATGCGGTCATCGTCGAGCGCCCGACGTACGACCGCACCCTGCTGGGGCTGCGCGAGCGCGGGGCGGACATCGTGCCCGTCGACCTGCAGTCCGACGGCCTGGACGTCGAGGCGCTCGCCGAGCTCCTGGACGGGGGCCTGCGCCCGAAGCTCGCGCACGTGATCCCCAACTTCCAGAACCCTGCCGGCTACACGCTCTCGCGCGCCAAGCGCGACCGGCTGCTGGAGCTCGCGCGCGAGTACGACTTCGTCGTGTTCGAGGACGACCCCTACGTCGAGCTGCGCTTCGCCGGGCAGACGCTCCCGACGATGCTGTCGCTCGACACCGACGGGCACGTCGTCTACGCGTCGTCGTTCTCCAAGACCGTGTGCCCCGGCATCCGCGTCGGCTACCTCGTCGGCCCGCCGGAGCTCATCGCGCGGATCGTCCGCATGGCGACGAACACGTACATCTCGCCGAACATGGTCGCCCAGTCGATCGTGAACCAGTTCGTCCGCAGCGGCCGGATCCAGAGCTCGATCGAGACGGTGAAGGCGGCGCTGCAGGAGCGCTCAGGGCGGCTGGCGGAGGCGCTGCGGCGCGAGCTGCCCGACGCGCGGTTCGTGCCGACCGAGGGCGGCTACTTCATGTGGGTCGACCTCCCTGAGGACGTCGACGTCGACGCCGTGTTCACCGCCGCCGGCGAGCGCGGCGTGGCGATCGTGAAGGGGTCGGACTTCCTGCTGGAGGGCGGGCAGCACAGCATGCGCCTGGCGTACAGCGGCGTCACCCCCGAGCAGATCGACGAGGGCGTCCAGCGGCTCGCCGACGCGGTGCGCGCGGTGCGCGGGGTGGCGCAGACCACGGCGTAGCCCGCCCGACGGGGTGGTTATCGGCGCGCAACCACGGGCGCGCAGGTACGTTGCGCCCTCATGCATGCCCGCCGCCTACTGCTCCCGGCCGCCGTGGCCCTCGCCGCGGCCGCGGCGGCCGCGCCGGCGCAGGCCGCGCCGCCGCCCAACGACAACTTCGCCGCCGCCCAGCCGCTGACGCTGGAGGTCCCGGTCTCCGGCACGCTCGAGGAGGCGACCGCCGAGCCTGGCGAGCCGCCGCACAACGGGCAGCGGCGGCTGCGCACCGTCTGGTACTCCTACACGCCCACCGAGGACGGGGCGGTGACGCTCGACGCGTGCAACGCGACGTTCGACGACGTCATCGCGACGTACACCGGCACGACGCTGGGCGAGCTGACCGCTGGCCCGTCCGTCGACGACGCCTGCAACGACCTCGGCGCTCGGGTGAGCCTCCAGGTGAAGGCCGGCGTCACGACCTGGATCGCCATCGCCGGCGTCGGGGAGGACAAGGGGACGTTCACGCTCGTGGCGACGCCGGAGACCCTCCCGCGCAACGACTCCTTCGCCGATGCGATCCCGCTGCGCCCGGGCCGCGTGCAGGGCACGAACGTCCTCGCCACGCGCGAGCTGGGCGACCCCGACCTCCCGCGGGGCGGCGGCGGGACGGTCTGGTACCGCTACCGCAGCCAGACGCGCAAGCGCGTCACCCTCGACACGGGCCACTCGAGCTTCGACACGGTCCTCGGCGTGTTCACCGGTGACCTCGGCCGCCTGCGCCGGATCGCCTACGACGACGACAGCGGGCCCGGCGACGCGAGCCGGCTGTCCTTCACGGCGCGGGCGCGCCGCACGTACTGGATCGTCGTCGACGGTTTCAACGACGCGCGCGGCTCGTTCGAGCTCGGCCTGTCCGACGGCGGCATCGCCGGCTACGGCGTGCGGCTCGACGCGCCCGCGAGCCGCATCATCCCCGAGGTCGCCGCGCGCGGGCTGCGCACGACGGTCGGCTGCCGGCGCGCGTGCCGCCTGGAGCTGCAGCTGCGCGTGTCCGAGCGGACCGCGCGGCGCATCGGGCTGCCGCGGCGCGAGCGGCGCGTGCTCGCGCGCACGAGCGGCCGGCTGGGCAGCACGGACAGCGAGGTCGCCGCGGTGCTGCGCCTGTCGCGGGCCGCGCGCCGCGCGCTCGCGGGCCAGGAGGCCGTGACCGCCGTGCTGCGCGCGGAGCTGCGCGGCAGCCGCGCGCCGGACCGCTTCGTCAGCCGCACCGTGCAGCTCGTGCGATCGGGCGGTGACTGAGGCACCCGCCGAGGGCTTGACCCCGCTGCGCGACGCCGGCAACGAGCTGGCGTTGCGCAAGCCCTCGCGGCGGCGCCCGGTCTACGAGCTGCGCGCGGGCGACGTGCTCGTCGGGCGCCTGGAGGCCGGCGTGCTGTCGGGCGCCGCCCGCGCGGAGTGCGCCGACGGCGCGTGGCGCTTCGACCGCCCGCGCGGCTTCGCGCAGCGCCAGGTGCGCGTGCTGTCGCTCGACGGGTCCACCGAGGTGACGACGTTCCTGCGCGAGGGCATGGGCCGCCGCGGGGCGATGGAGCTCGGCGCGCACCGCTTCGAGCTGCGCGCGCACGGCTGGTGGAAGCCGCGCTGGGTCTGGACGGAGGGCGAGACGGAGCTCGCGGCGCTCACGACGCGCCACACGTTCCGCGACGAGCGCGGGCGCGTGACGCTCAGCGTCGCCGGGCAGGCCTCGCCGCACGCGGGGCTGCTCGCCCTGCTCGGCACGCACCTCGCGCTGCTGTCGGCGCGCGAGCAGGCCGCGGCCGCCGGCTAGCGCCCGTAGCGGTCCTTGGAGATGACGAGCTGCTCGGGCAGCGCGACGCGCGGCGGCGGCGAGGGGTCCGCGGTGACCGACACCGTCTCGGCGAGGTCGCGGTCGATGCGGCACTCCTCGCCGGCGTCGGAGGTCACGACGATCTCGTCGTCGCCGCGGTGCGTGACGACGCCCTCCACCCCGGGCTCCAAGCCCGTGGTCTTGAGGTAGTGCAGCAGCTCCTCCGCCTCGTTCTCGAAGCGCAGGATCGTGACCTTCGCGCCCTCCTCGACGTCGGCCAGCGGCACGCCGTCGATGCGGTCGCCCGCGTGGATGGGGTGGCCGTGCGGGCAGGTCCGCGCGTCGCCGATCGCGGCGAGCATCCGCTCCTCGAGCACGGGCGACATCGCGTGCTCGATGCGCTCGGCCTCCTCGTGCACCTCGTCCCACGGGATGCCGAGCACGTCGGTGAGGAAGCGCTCGATGAGCCGGTGGCGGCGCACGATCTCCTCGGCGTGCTTCAGCCCGCTCTCGGTGAAGCTGATGGCCTTGTCGCTGCCGCGAGTGATGTACCCGTCGCGCTCCAGCCGGCCGACCATCTCGTGCACGGTGGGGGCGGAGAGCTGCATGGCGCGGGCGATGTTGGCCCCCGTCATCGGCAGCTTGGCCTCCTGCAGCCAGAAGAGCGTCTGGAGGTACTCCTCTTCGGCAACGGTCGCACTTGCCATGAATTCAAGATTAGCGATCTCGGCATCCCTGGGGGGAAAGCCGAGTCAGCCGCGGGACAGCCCGTGGTACTCGGGGTTGGGGAGCATCCCCGTCGCCATCGCCATCCGGTTCGTGAGGTTGTACATGGAGGCGATCTCGGCGACGTCCCATGCCTCCTCCTCCGTCAGGCCGGCGTCGCGCAGCGACTGCACGTCGGCGGGCTCCACCTCGCGCGGGCGCAGCGTGAGCTTCTCGGCGAAGGCGCAGATCGCGCGGCGGCGCTCGTCGAGGCCCGCGCGGCGCCAGTCGAAGGCGATCCGGTCGCCGAGCACGGGGTCCCCGAGCGCCTCGCGCAGCGCCTGGCCGTGGGCGACGAGGCAGTACAGGCACCCGTTGGCCTGCGAGACGACGACGGCGACCATCTCGCGGTCGGCCGCCGAGAGGCCCTCCGTCGGCTCGTGCAGGAGCCTGAAGTGCGCGAACCACGCGCTGAGGCGCTCGGGCCGGAAGGACCACACCCGGAAGACGTTGGGGACGAAGCCCAGGTTCTCGCGCGCCTTCGCGAACAGGCCCTGGATGCGCTCGGGCAGGTCGCGCTCGTCCGGGACGGGGAAGACGCTGCCGGTCTCGTCGTCAGGCGTCATCGAACTCGTGCTCATAGCCCTGCCCCGTGCGCGGCTTGGAGCCGAAGCCGCGCTGCATCCCGCCCGTGCTCACGCCGGGCGGCGGCCCGCCGGGCTGCGGATCGCCCGCGCGGCCGCGGTGCGTCGCGCGCTCGCGCACCCGCCGGCCACGCCCGAAGTGCGCCGGCCACGGCGTCGGGCCCATGCCCTCCTCCCGGTCGCGCCGGGCGAGGTCGTGCAGGGCGTCGAGCGAGCCGGCGTGCGCGTCGATGTCGGCGGCGGGGTCGCCGCGCTCGGCGACGAGGCCGGGGACCGTGTCGAGGCGCAGGTCGCCGGGCTCGGCGTCGGGCACGTCCTCCCAGCGCAGCGCGGTCGACACCCGCGCGTCGGGCGTCGGGCGCACGGACCAGCACGACGCCACGGTGCGGTCGCGGGCGTTCTGGTTGTAGTCGACGAACACGCCCTGGCGCTCCTCCTTCCACCACCGGCTCGTGGCGATGCCGGGCGCGCGGCGCTCCACCTCCCGCGCGAGCGCGAGCGCCGCCCGGCGGACCTCCGTGTGGTCCCAGCGCGGCTCGATGCGCACGTTGACGTGGATGCCCTTGGAGCCCGACGTCTTCGGATAGCCGCGCAGCCCGTGCTCCTCCAGGACGTCGCGCACGACCAGCGCGGTGCGGCGCACGTCGTCCCAGCCGACGCCCGGCGTCGGGTCGAGGTCGACGCGCAGCTCGTCGGGGTGGTCGAGGTCGGCGCGGCGCACGGGGTGCGGGTTGAAGTCGATGACGCCGAGGTTCACCGCCCAGACGAGGTGGGCGGCGTCGTTCGCCACGAGCTCCTCGGCCGTGCGCCCCGACGGGAACGAGACCGTCGCCGTCTGCAGCCAGTCGGGGATGCTGCGCGGCACGCGCTTCTGCCAGATCGGGTCCTCCATGATCCCGTTCACGAAGCGCTTCATGACCGTCGGGCGCTCGCGGAGGTGCACGAGCACCGGCTCGGCCATGCGCAGGTAGTACTCGACGAGGTCGAGCTTCGTCCATCCGGGGCCGGGGAAGTAGACCTTGCCGGGATTGGAGAGGCGCACCTCGCGCCCGGCGGCCTCGATGACGGTGTACTCCCCCTTGGCCATCCCAGGGCAGCGTAACCTCCGCGTGCCATGGCGCTTCCCCTCTCGCCTCCCGTCCCGCCCCAGCTCGCGCGCCCCCGGGCCAAGCTCCCCGAGGGCGAGGGCTGGGCGTACGAGCCCAAGTGGGACGGGTTCCGCGCGATCGCGTTCGTCGACGGCGACGACGTGCACCTGCAGTCGCGCAACGGCCGGCCGCTGACGCGGTACTTCCCGGAGCTCAGGTTCGCGGACGACCGCGTCGTCCTCGACGGCGAGATCGTGATCATGGGGCCCGACGGCCGCCAGCTCTTCGACGCTCTCGGCCAGCGCATCCACCCGGCCGCGTCGCGGATCACGATGCTCTCCGAGCAGACCCCGGCGCGCTTCATCGCGTTCGACCTGCTCGCGCGGGGCGACGACGTGCTGCTCGAGCTGCCCTACGACGAGCGCCGCGCGGCGCTGGAGCGCTACGTGGCCGAGCTGGACGAGCCGACGTTCGACCTCACCCCCGTCGTGCACACGGCGGCCGAGGCGGAGGACTGGCTGCGCAACGCCGAGGGGGTCATCGCGAAGGAGCGCGCCGCTCCGTACAAGCCCGGCGAGCGGACCGGCATGGTGAAGGTCAAGCGCGTGCGCACGATCGACGCCGTCGTGATGGGCTGGCGGCCGGGCAAGGCGGAGCGCACCGTCGGCTCGCTCATCCTGGGCCTCTACGACGACGAGGGCAAGCTCTGGGGCGTCGGGCACACGAGCGGCTTCCGCGCGGCCGAGAAGCGCGCGCTCGTCGACAAGCTCGCGCCGTATGAGACCGGCAAGCGCGGCCGCGGCGACCCGTCGCGGTGGGCCAACGACCGCGAGCTCGAGTGGATCGAGCTGCGGCCGGAGCTCGTCGTCGAGGTGTCCTTCGACCACGTGAGCGACGGGCGCATCCGCCACGGCACGAAGGTGCTGCGCTGGCGCGAGGACCGCGACCCGCGCTCCTGCCTGCTCAGCCAGCTCGACCAGTAGCGGCCAGCGCCAGACGCGTCTCCTCGCCCGCGAGGTCGACGTTCATCTGCGCGGCGGCGCGCACGCCTGCGTCGATCGCGCCCGCGACGGTGGCGCCCAGGTCGGCGCAGTTGCCCGCCGCCCAGACGCCGGGGGCGGCCACGCCGAGGTCGTCCGTCTCGATCTGACGGCCCATCGGGTGCTCGGCGAGCGTGAGGCCGAGGCCCTCCAGGCCGTCGGTGCGCGCGAGCATCCGCGGCTGGACGGCCACGGCGCGGCACGGCACGAGGTCCCCGTCGCGCATCCGCAGGCCATCCGGCTCGAGCGCCACCGCCTCGCCTGCGACGACGCGCACGCCGCGCGCGTCGAGCGCCTCGCGCTCCTCGGGGGTCGGCTCGGGAGCCGCGTGCACGACGAGCGTCAGGTCGTCCGTCCAGCCGCGCAGGAGCGTGGTCTGGTGCATCGCGTGCGGGCCGCAGCCGAGGACCGCGATCGGCTCGTCGCGGACCTCCCAGCCGTGGCAGTACGGGCAGTGCAGGACGTCGTGGCCCCAGCGCTCGCGCAGCCCGGGCAGCTCGGGCAGCTCGTCGCGCAGCCCGGTCGCGAGGAGCAGGCGCCGCGCGGCGTGCTCCTCACCGTCGGCGAGCCGGACGGCGAGCGCGTCGCCGTCGCGGCGCGCCTGCGCCACGCGCCCAGGGCGGATCTCGCCGCCGTAGCCGCGCACCTCCGCCCTGCCGGTCGCGAGCAGCTCCGAGGGCGAGACGCCCTCGCGGCCGAGGAGGTTGTGGACGCCGGCGGTCGGCGCGTTGCGCGGCTCGCCGCCGTCCACGACGAGGACCGAGCGCCGCGCCCGGGCCAGCGTG